>Ga0302314_10006824_pt1 | contig 20603 bp, 21 predicted proteins | sample III_Palsa_N2_3_FD_200533 | JGI IMG/M metagenome (GOLD analysis project Ga0302314, IMG submission 200533) | Peat permafrost microbial communities from Stordalen Mire near Abisko, Sweden - III_Palsa_N2_3 | ecosystem: Environmental > Terrestrial > Soil > Palsa > Peat permafrost | place: Sweden... | reverse complement strand
TCACCGAATCGTGGACGCCTTTGGTAATGGCCTTCTCGCGGTCATTTGCCCAAGCTTGGGCTTCGGCTTTGGTAGAGAATCCGTCTTTGGTCTTTGCGACCAACTTCCTGGTCGAGGGGTCGATTTTCCGAATTACGACGCGCCAACGCCCGCTGCGTTTGATGATGCTGGCCAAGGGTGAAATCCCATCGCGTTTTGATAACACTGTTACCAAAACTGTTACCATGTGCTCGCGTAATTTTCAAATACGTTGGGTATAATCTAGTAAGTCGGCCATTTTATGGGCGGTTCTGCCGCTTCCATAAGCGGAATCATAATCCGCGTGTCGGGGGTTCAAGTCCCTCCTCCGCTACCATTAAAAATCAAGGGGTTCTGGCCGATCAGGTCAGAGCCCCTTGATTTTTATCGGTCGTCAGGTCGATGGATAAGGAGGCAACCCATCGGGAGCGCGAAGCCCACTGACGGCTTTCGCACTGATGTCATATATCATCGACAAGAGGCGCCGATCTTCTTCGTCGAACGGGCTCTCCACCCAAGATTCCTTATCGCGCAATTCTTCTTCGGCAATTGCCGAGGCCATCTCGGCAGAACACGAGAAGAGTCATGGTTCGGGCCCCATCGAATAAGCGGCCATTTGTTCCCTTATTGTTCTTGTTCCGCTGGGGCGTTGTCAAGAGCCGGCGGCGGCGCGAGCATAACTGGCAAGCCAAACTCGGAGCGGCTCACTATGCCCTGACCGCTGGGACGCGGCTGTTGATGATCAGGCTCTATTCGACCACCCAGGCAACATCGAATTGTCAGTGAGTGATATCAGGATGTGATTGCGCGTGATTGCGGAAATTGATATCACTTCTCCATGAACAGCCGGCATCGCAGGACGCTTGATCTGATTTTCGCCGACCCAGCGTCGGGTAACGCGGAATGGCGCAAGATCGAGGCGCTGCTGATAGCGCTCGGTGCCCAAATCATTGAAGGATCTGGGTCACGGATTACCGTCCTGCTTAACGATAGGCGTGCGGATTTCCATCGGCCCCACCCCGGCAAGGAGGCGCTTCGCTACCGGATCAAGGCGACGCGGGAATTATTGGAAAAGGCAGGGATCAAGCCATGAACGCGATGACTTACAAAGGGTATGCCGCGGCGGTCGAGTTCGATGCGGAAGACCATATCTTTGCCGGCCGTCTGGTCGGGATTGACGACATTGTGACCTTCCACGGCGCGACAGTCGATGAATTGGAAAGCGCTTTCCGGGAGTCAGTCGACCATTATCTGGAAACGAGCGAGCGGCTCGGGCGGAACCCCCAAAAGCCCTATTCGGGAAACCTGATGCTGCGCATTCCGCCCGACCTTCACGCTAAGGTGGCCACGTCCGCACAACTCGCCGGCAAGAGCATCAATCAGTGGGCGGCCGAGGCGCTGGGGCGCGTTGTGAAGTAGGATTCCGCTGCGTCGCACCGGGCCCCCCGTCTTGAGGGCAATCAGGAGCCGAGGCTGCGCGACAGCATCCGCGCGTAGCGGATCACGTCGCTTCCCAGCGCCTCGATGCGCGCCGGGGTCAGGCTGTCGGCACGTACGCTGACGGCGAAGCCGCCGACCGCTTTTTTGCCCGAGAAGTCGTGGATCGGAGCGCCAAAACAGAACATGCCGCGGCGCACCTGCTCATCGTCGATCGAGAAGCCGCTGACACGAATCTCGGCCAACTCTCGAACCAGGGCGTCGACCGAGCCGACGCTGCGATCGGTGAGGGGCGGAGGCAGGCCGTCGCCGTAAAGCCGCCGCACCTCGATTTCGTCCAGTGTGCTGAGGATGGCTTTGCCGGTGGCCGTATAGGCGGCGGGCAGCCGCATGCCCATGCGGAAGGCGATGCCGAACGGATCGTCGCCATGGCGCGAGGCGATGTAGACCACATCCTTGCCGTCGAGGATGGTCAGTGTCGCCGTTTCCTGCCGGAGCGCGGGAGTCTGGTCCCACAGGCGGGTAAACTCGCCGGCGATGTCCGAGCGGTCGATGAAGGCATTGGCCCAGGCCATCACATGGCCGCCCAGCGAAAAGCCGCGCTCGCGCTTTTCCAAGAGACCCAGATTGACCAGCGTATGGCAAAGCCCGTGCGCGCTGCTGCGGGCGAGATCCAGCCGCTCGGCGATCTCGGTCATCGACACCGGGGCCGGGCTGGCCGCCACCAGATCGAGAATGGCGCTGGCCCGGACGACCGCCGGCACGTCTCCCGCGGCGGTGCTGATCTTTCCGGTCATTGTTTCCCCGATCCTCTCTTGCGCGGCGACCCGATTGAAATCATATATACAGTATGTTGAACTGAATTCAATTAGATGAACAAACGGGGTTGCCATGCTGGATAGCATCAAGGACAAGGGTTTTCTGCGCGAAGCCAATCTGATCGATGGCGCCTGGATCCAGGCTGACAGCGGCCGTACCATCGCGGTGACAGATCCCGCCACCGGCGCTCGGATCGGCGCCATTCCCGAGGTCGGCGCCGCCGAGACCCGCCGCGCCATCGAGGCGGCACAGCGCGCCTTCCCGGCCTGGGCGGCGCGCACCGCCGCCGATCGGGCGTCGCTGCTTCACGCGCTGGCGGCGGCGATCCGCGACAATGCCGATGACCTGGCGCGGCTGCTGACCCTGGAGCAGGGCAAGCCGCTGGCCGAGGCGCGCGGCGAAGTGCTTGGCGGCGCCGGCTATATCCAGTGGTTCGCCGAAGAGGCGCGCCGGGTCTATGGCGAGGTGATCCCGTCCCCCTGGGGCGACCGCAAAATCTTGACGACCCGCGAACCGGTCGGGGTGATCGGCGCCATCACGCCGTGGAATTTTCCCTTCTCGATGCTCGCCCGCAAGATCGGCGCCGCGCTGGCCGCCGGCTGCACCGCCGTGGTGAAGCCGTCGGAATTCACCCCCTATTGCGGCCTGGCCTGGGGCGTGCTGGCCGAGCAAGTCGGCATTCCCGCCGGCGTCGTCAACATCCTGACTGGCGACGCCGCCGCGATCGGCGGCGAGCTGACCGCGAATCCACTGGTGAAGAAGATCACCTTCACCGGCTCGACGCGCGTCGGCAAGCTGCTCTACGGCCAGTCGGCCAACACCATGAAGCGCCTGTCGATGGAGCTGGGCGGCAATGCGCCGTTCCTGGTGTTCGACGACGCCGATCTCGACCGCGCGGTTGAGGGGGCGGTCGCCGCCAAATACCGCAATTCCGGCCAGACCTGCGTCTGCACCAACCGCTTCTACGTGCAGGAAGGCATCTATGACGCCTTCGCCGCCAAACTGGCCGAGAAGGTCCAGGCGCTGAAGGTCGGCAACGGTTTCGAGGCCGGGGTGGCGCAGGGCCCGTTGATCAACGATGCGGCCATCGCCAAGGTCGAGCACCATGTCTCCGACGCCGTCGCCAAGGGCGGCAAGGTGTTGGCGGGCGGCAAGCGCCATGCGCTGGGCGGCACCTTCTACGAACCGACGGTGATCACGGGCGGCAGCCAGGATATGGTGATCGCCCGCGACGAGATCTTCGGCCCGGTTTCGGTGCTGTTTCCCTTCAAGACCGAGGAGCAGGCGATCGCCTGGGCCAACGACACCGAATTCGGCCTGTCGGCCTATGTCTACACCCGCGACCTGGCCCGTGCTTTCCGCGTGCCGGCGGCTTTGCAATACGGCATGGTCGGCATCAATGACGGCATCATCACCACCGAGGTGGCGCCGTTCGGCGGCGTCAAGGAAAGCGGCATGGGGCGCGAGGGCTCGTCGCACGGGCTCGACGACTATCTGAACATCAAATATCTCAGCGTCGGCGGGCTCTAAGGAGGTTGCGACAGGATCGCGTTTCAGCGTCGATCAGCGCCGTGCCCTACAATCAGGCCGCTCCGGCCCCACGCCGAAACTTGTTTCGGCGTGGGGCCGGAGCGGAACACCCACGCTGAGGATCCCGTTCGTCTTTAGGGCCCCCCTTATTCGGGGAAATCCATTTCCGGCGGCGGGCGGCGGAAGAAGCGGGTCAGGCCGGTCAGGTAGATCACGCCGAGACCCAGCCAGATCAGTCCGAGAATGCGGGCCGCCTGGTCCAGGCAGGCCAGCAGGTAGAGGTCGGCCGCCGCCGCAAGCGCCGGGACGACCAAGCCGGTGATAGGGTTTTTCACGCCGGGGTGGCCGCGGCGATGGAGCGCGATCACTGAGATGTTGACGAACGTGAAGGCGAGGAAGGCGCCGAAATTGATGAAAGAGGTCGAGGTCGCCACATCCAGCCCCAGCGCCGCCAGCCCGACGATACCCACCAGGACCAGATTGAAGACCGGGGTCTGGAATTTCTTATGCAACCGGCCGAACAGGCGCCGTGGCAGCACCCCGTCGCGGCCCATGGCGTAGAGCAGCCGCCCGACACTGGCCTGCGCCGCCAGTCCGGCGGCGAATTGCGAGGTGACCAGGGTGGCGACGAACAGATCGACGAACCAGTCGCCGCCGATTTCCTGGGCGATCTCGAAAGCCGCGGAATCCACCGAGGCGAACTCGAAGCCGGGGTGGGCCAGTTGCGCCACATAAGCGGTGAGGCAGAAGATCGCGCCGCCGGATAGGGCGATGATCAGGATGGCGCGCGGCATCGTGCGCGCCGGCGCCTTGGTTTCCTCGGTCAGGGTCGAGACGGCGTCGAAGCCGAGAAAGGAATAGGCCGCCAGCGCCGCTCCGGCGATCGAGGCCGATAAAGGTACCCCGCGGCCGGTGAAGGGTGTCGCGGACATCAGCGCCGCGGCTCCGCCGCCGGCGATCAGGTGGCGCGCCGCCAGCAGCACGAACAGGATCAGCACGCCGAACTGCAGCGCCATCAGCACCAGATTGACCTTATCGGCCGCGGAGATGCCGGCGATGTTGATGATCGTGGTCAGCAGAATGAAGCCCAGCACCCAGACCCAGGCCGGAATGGCGGGAAAGGCCGAGGTCAGATAGGCGGTGCCGATCAGCCAGATCACCATCGGCAGGAAGAAATAGTCGAGCAGGATGGCCCATCCGACCAGGAAGCCGATATGGGGGTTGAGCGACTTGCGCGTATAGGTGTAGGCCGAGCCGCCCACCGGGTAGAGGCGCGACATTATCCCATAGCTGACGGCGGTCAGCAGAATGGTGGCGGCGGCCAGCAGATAGGCGGTGGCCGCCGTCCCCTGGCTGAGGACCGCCATCGGTCCCCAGGTTCCCAAGGCGATCATCGGCGTGAGATAGGCGAGGCCGAACAGCACCACCGATCCCAGGCCGAGCGATTGTTTGAGCGGGCTGTTCATCATGCCCGCAGATGGTCGAGAATGGCGTCGAGAATGTCGAGTCCTTCGGCGGTCAAAGCGTCGGAGGCGGTCAGTGGCGGAGGAAAGTTTGGCGTGCGCGTTCTGATTCTCGAAGACGACCATGAGATATATGCGGGCCTCTTGCGCGAGGACCTGCCCCCGCTCATCGCATCGCAATCCGTGGAAGCCGTCATTCCCTCGGCACGGTCCTGCGACATCTGGTTCGGTCAGCCGGATCTGCTGGTCCAGCTTTTGCGCGCGGTTCCGCCGCCGAAATGGATTCAGTCGACCTGGGCCGGGTTCGAACGGTTTCTGGCGCCGGACCTGCCCAGGGGCTATCTCTTGACCAGAGCGGTCGGCGTCTTCGGGCAATCGATGGCCGAATATGTCCTCTCCTACATGCTGGCGCGCGAACGCCAGCATGGGGCGCGACTGGTTTCGCAGAAAAGCGGGATATGGGATGACCGCTTGCCGGGAGGACTGGCCGGCAGAACCGTGCTGATCGCGGGCTGCGGCGATATAGGGCAGTCCGTCGCCCGCTTCCTGGTGCCTTTCGGCTGCACGCTCCTCGGTGTGGCGCGGACGGCGCGCCGCATTGAGCCCTTCGAAGAGGTTGGTACGATCGACCGGTTGCCCGAATTGGCGGCGCGGGCCGATTATGTGGTCAATCTGCTGCCCGACGGCGCGCGGACGCGGGATCTGTTCGATAGCGGCCTGTTCCGGCATTTCAAGTTTGGAGCGACTTTTATCAATGCGGGGCGGGGCAGCGCGGTCGTCGAGGAGGATCTCGGGGCGGCGGTCCGGAGCAGCCGGGTCTCGTGGGCGGTGCTCGATGTTTGCCGGGAGGAGCCGCTCGATCCGAAGTCGCCTTTGTGGAGTCTGGAGGGCGTGTTTCTGACGGGGCACACGGCGGCTCCTAGTACGCCCGCCAGTCTGGTCCGCCTGTTCAGGAGCAATCTCGAGCGGTTTCGGGCTGGTGAGGCGCTTGAGGGGGTGGTGGATTTGTCTGTGGCTGGGTCTGGGAGCTAGGAGTTTTGGGTTCGGGATGCGAACGGGATCCTCAGCGTGAGTGTTCCGCTCCATTCCCACCGCGAAACAAGGGTTTCGCGGTGGGAATGGAGCGGCCTGGAATGCCGGCACGGCGCTGATCGACACTGAAGGGCGTTCGCATCTGCACAACGTCATTCATTTGACAGGCGTATTTCCTCGGCTCAATCATGTTCGCATATCAGTCGATATGTTCGCTGTGCGAACAAAATGAATCGAGGAGGATGCGGATGATCGACAAGTTCGTTCGCAGCGTGGCCGATGCGATCGGCTACGTGACGGATGGGTCTGTTGTGCTGGTCGGCGGTTTCGGCTCGGTCGGGCAGCCCAATGCGCTGATCGAGGGATTGATCGAGCAGGGTGCGAAGGATCTGACCGTGGTCGCCAACAATGCCGGCACCGGTCATACCGGCCTGGCCAAACTGATGGAGCTCGGCCGCGTGCGCCGAATCTTGTGCAGTTTTCCGCGCAGCGCCGGCTCGGTGGTGTTCGAGGAGCTCTACAAGGCCGGCAAGATCGAGCTCGAGATCGTTCCCCAGGGCACGCTGGCCGAGAGACTGCGCGCCGCCGGTGCCGGCATTCCGGCCTTCTTCACCCCCACCGCGGTCGGCACCCGTTTGGCCGAGGGCAAGGAGGAGCGGGAGTTCAATGGCCGCCGCTATGTGATGGAGACCGCTCTGCCCGGCGATCTCGCCCTGGTCGAGGCCTGGCGCGCCGACCGGCTCGGCAATCTGACGTACCGGGAAAGCGGCCGGAACTTCAATCCGGTGATGGCGATGGCTGGCAAAGTGGCCGTCGTGCAGAGCCAACACATCGCTGAAGCCGGCGAGATCGACCCCGAGATCATCGTCACGCCGGGCATCTTCGTCGACCGCGTGGTCCATCTGCCTGTCGGCGATCCGGTGGCGTGAGGGAGACTCAAATGAGCGAAGCTTCCTACACCCCGTTGACCCGGCCGCGGATGGCGGCCCGCGTCGCCCGCGACATCGAGGAGGGCTGGTACGTCAATCTCGGCATCGGCATCCCGACCCTGATCGCCGATCAGGTCGGCGATCGCGAGGTGATCTTCCATTCCGAGAACGGACTGTTGGGCATGGGCCCGGCTCCCGCCTCTGACCGGGTCGATCCCTGGTTGATCAATGCCGGCAAGCAGCATGTAACCCTCAATAAGGGCGGCAGTTTCTTTCACCATGCCGACAGTTTCGCGATGATCCGCGGCGGCCATCTCGATCTCTGCGTGCTCGGCGCTTTCGAAGTGGCCCGCAATGGCGACATCGCCAATTGGGCGACCTCGGTCCATGACAACGCCCCCGCCGTCGGCGGTGCCATGGATCTGGCCGTCGGTGCCGCCCGCGTCTGGGTGGTGATGGAGCATCTGACCAGGGAGGGCAGGCCACGCCTGGTCGAGAGCTGTTCCTACCCCCTGACCGCGCTGGGCGTGGTGCAGCGGATCTATACCAATCTGGCCGTCATCGACGTGACCTCGCGCGGCTTCGTGCTGCGCGAAACCGTTCCCGGCCTATCCTTATCCGACCTTCAGGCGATGACCGACGCGCCGCTTCTCATCGAGGAAAATCCCCATGGCTGAAGCCTTCATCTGTGATTTCGTCCGCACCCCGATCGGCCGCTATGCTGGCGCGCTCAAGGACGTCCGTCCCGACGACCTGGCGGCGCATGTGCTGAAGACCCTGGCCGAGCGAAACGCCAAGGTCGATTGGGACGCGCTCGACGATTGCTATATGGGCTGCGCTAATCAGTCGGGCGAGGATAATCGCGACGTCGCCCGCATGGCCCTGCTGCTGGCCGGCTTGCCGGTTTCGGCGCCGGGCGGCACGATCAATCGCCTGTGCGGCTCCGGGCTCGATTCGGTCGGCACGGCGGCGCGCATGATCCGCGCCGGCGACGCCGATCTGGTGCTGGCCGGTGGCGTCGAGAGCATGACCCGCGCCCCCTTCGTCATCGGCAAGAGCGCGACACCCTTCGCCCGCGACGCTCAATTGCACGACACGACTCTGGGCTGGCGCTTCATCAATCCGAAGATGCAGGAGCTTTACGGCACCGAATCGATGGGCGAGACCGGCGAGAATGTCGCCGAGGATTTCTCCGTCTCGCGGGCCGATCAGGATGCCTTCGCGCTGCGCAGCCAGATGAAGGCCAAGGCGGCGCAGGAGTCCGGCTATTTCGACCGCGAGATCGTTCCCGTCACGATTACCAACCGCAAGGGCGACATCGTCGTCGACAAGGACGAGCATCCGCGCGGCGACACCACGCTCGAAGCTTTAGCCAAGCTCAAGCCGATCTTCCGCACCCCGGGCACCGTCACGGCTGGTAACGCGGCCGGCATCAATGACGGCGCCGCGGCGATGATCGTCGCCAGCGAGCAGGCTGTGTCGCGCTACGGCCTGACCCCGCGCGCCCGAATTCTCTCGATGGCCACCGTTGGCGTTTTACCGCGCATCATGGGCATCGGCCCGGCCCCGGCGGTGCAAAAGCTGCTGGCCCGCGCCGGGCTGGCGATCGGCGACATCGATCTGATCGAGCTCAACGAAGCCTTCGCCTCGCAGGGCATCGCCGTGCTGCGCCAGTTGGGGCTGGCCGAGGATGCCGACCACGTCAATCCGCATGGCGGCGCCATCGCGCTCGGCCATCCGCTCGGCATGACCGGGGCGCGCATCGCGCTCACCGCCGTCAATGGTCTGGAGACGCTGGGGCTGAAGCGCGCCATCGCCACTATGTGCATCGGGGTGGGACAGGGCATCGCCCTGCTGCTCGAACGCGTGTGAGGAGGAGCCGTCATGGCCGAGGTCAGCGTGCGGTCGTCCCATCAGGGGATGGTCAAATTCTTCGTCGCTCTGTTCGAACGCTATTTGCCCAATCCCTTTGCGATTGCCATCGGACTGACGTTTCTGGTGGGAGCGCTGGCGCTGGGCATCGCGCCCAAAGGCAGCCCGGAAACCATCCTGACCGCCTGGTATACCGGCGTGTCGAACGTCTTCACCTTCGCCTTCCAGATGACCTTGATCCTGGTCACCGGCCATGCGCTGGCCACCACGCCGCTGGTCCGGCGGTGTCTCGGCGTACTGGTGTCGGGGGTGTCGAACCCGGCGCAGGCGATGATCCTGATGTTCTCGGTAGTCTCGGTCGCCGCCTATCTCAATTGGGGCCTCGGGCTGGTGATCGGCGCTTTCCTGTCGCGCGAGATCGCGCAGCGGATCCGGGTCGATTATGGCTGGCTGGTGGCGGGTGCCTATTCCGCCTGGTCGATCTGCAATAGCGGCCTGTCGAGCTCGATCGCGCTGTCCCAGGCGACCCCGGGCAGCGCGCTCAACATCGTCGAGAAAGCGACCGGCCATATCCTGCCGATGTCGCAGACCATCTTCACCCTGTTCACCCTCCTGCCGACGCTGACGGTGGTGGTGGTGATGTGCTTCATCTTCATCCGCATGTGCCCGACCGATGCCGATGTGGCGCCGCTGGTCGAGGAAGAGACCCCGCCCGCCCCGGCTCATGGTCCGGTCCGCACAGGCCGCGGCAGCTTCGCCGCCTTCTTCGAGGCCTCGCCGGCGGGAACCATCTTCATCGTGGCCCTCGGCGCCGCCGCCATCGGCCGCGAATGGATCGAGAAGGGCGTCCAGGTCGAGCTGAACACGCTGATCCTCTTGTTCCTGCTGGCCGGCATGGCGCTGCAGAAGACGCCGATCGCCTATGCCGGGGCGGTGCGCGACGCGGCGCGTCAGACCGGCTCGATCATCCTGCAATTCCCCTTCTATGGCGGGATCATGGGCATCATGATCAGCACGGGTCTGGCCGGGCTGATTTCGCAATTCTTCGTCAGCATCGCCACTGCCTCGACCCTGCCGGCCTGGAGCTATCTGAGTTCCCTGATCATCACCTTCCTGGTGCCCTCGGCCGGCGGCCATTGGGCGGTGCAGGGGCCGTTCGTGGTTCCGGCGGCGCAGGCCGTCGGCGCCTCGATCCCGGCCACGGCTATGGCTGTGGCGATGGCCGAGAATGTCGCCAACATGCTGCAGCCTTTCTGGGCGGTGCCGTTGGTGGCCATCGCCGGCATCGGTATCCAGCGCGTGCTGGGCTACACGGTGGTTACCTTTCTGGTCTCGCTGGTCATCTATGGCGCGGCCGTTTTGTTCCTGACGATCTGAAATCATGGTCGAGCCGATCTCTCCAGACGATCGCGACTATGTCACCGCCCTGGCGCGCGGCTTGGAGTTATTGCAGGCCTTCGGCGGCGAGGAGAAGGGGCTTTCCTTGGCCCAGATCGCCGAACGCTGCGGCCTGGCCCGTGCTACCGCGCGGCGGTTTCTGCTGACGCTCCATGCGCTGGGCTATGTCGATTTCGACGGCAAGCTCTATCGGCTGACACCTCGCGTGCTGCTGCTCGGGAATGCCTATCTCGGCTCCATGTCCTTGCCGCGGGTGGCGAGGCCATTCCTGGAGCGGATTTGCCGCGATCTCAAGGAAAGCTGCTCGATCGCCGTGCTGGATGGCGGCGATATCGTCTATGTCGCCCGCGAGCAGACCGGCCGCATCATGTCGGTCGATCTCGGGATCGGCTCCCGTTTGCCGGCCTATGTCACCGCGATGGGGCGGGTGCTGCTGGCCGCCCTGCCGGTCGGAGAACGGGCCAGGCGGTTGCCCGATCCGATCCCGGCCCATACGGCGAAGACGGTGACCGACCGGGCGGCGCTGCTCGGCTTGATCGAGAACGTCGCGGCGCAGGGCTGGTGTTTGGTGGATCAGGAATTGGAGCCGGGCTTGCGCTCCGTCGCCGTGCCGCTGCGCGACGCGTCGGGGCAGGTGATCGGCGCCTTCAATGTAGGAACCCAGGCGGCGCGGGTCTCCGCCGAGGCGCTGACCCGCGATATCCTGCCGAAGCTGCGGGAAGCGGCCGCCGAGATGCGGCCCCTGCTGTTCTTTTAGTTTCTTTCGACGTCGATCGGCGGTGCCAGGCCCACCGTCCGTGGGCGCGCAAGCGCGCAGCCCTCCATGGAGCCACGGGGAACCTAAGGTCCCCCATGTCCCCATTACGGGCCCTGGAAAAAAGAAAAAGTGAAAGCGTCGATTAGCGCCGAGGCGGCATTCCAGGTCGCTTTGGCTCGTGTTGAAACCTCTTGTTTCGACACGAGCCAAAGCGAAACACTCACGCTGAGGATCCCGTTAGACCGCAGAATCCCTCAGAAATAGCTCTTCAGATTGCCGCGGATGCGCTCCAGCACCGGCCCGGTGCCGACATTCAGCGACGCGAAGCTCTCGCCGGTGATCATTTCATAGGCCTGGATATAGATTCCGGCGGCCTGGAGAACGAGCTCGCCGGGAATCTCCGGAATCGGATCCTTGTAGGGATCGCAGCGCGCGGCAACCCAGGCGCGGATGAAATCCTTGTCGAAGCTGTCCGGCCGCTCGCCGGCTTTGAGGCGGGCCTCATAGGTCTCGGCGAACCAATAGCGGCTGCTGTCCGGCGTATGGATCTCGTCGGCCAGGATGATGTTGCCGGCCTCATCGAGACCGAACTCATATTTGGTATCGACCAGGATCAGGCCGCGCTTGGCGGCCAGCTCGCGGCCGCGAGCGAACAGGGCCAGGGCCTTCTCCGACAATTCCCGCCACTGGGCCGCGCTCAGCAGGCCCTTCTCGACGATCTCGGCCGGCGACAAGGGGGCGTCATGGCCGCCCTGGTCCGCCTTGGTGGTGGGCGTGATGATGGTCTCGGGCAGCTTCTGGTTGGGGCGCAGGCCGTCGGGCAGCGTCACGCCATACATGGTGCGCTCGCCCTTGTTGTAGATCGACAGCACCGAGGTCGAGGTGGTGCCGGCCAGATAGTCGCGCACCACGATCTCGACGGGCAGGATGGTGAGATGCTTGGCCACCACCACGTTCGGATCGGGATACTCGATCACGTGGTTGGGGCAGATGTCCTTGGTCGCCTCGAACCAGTAGCGCGCCGTCTGGGTCAGCACCGCGCCCTTATAAGGCAGGGCGGTCAGGATCATGTCGAAGGCCGAGAGGCGGTCCGAGGCGACGATGATGCGCCTGCCGCCGGGGATGTCGTAATTGTCGCGCACCTTGCCGCGGTAATGGTTGGGCAGCTCCGGTATCGTGGCGTCGGAGAGGATGTTGGCGGGGGCGAGGGCGGAGGGAGAGAGGTCCAAGGAACACCTGACGGCTGGAATTGTTGGCGCCAAACTATCCCGCAAAGCCGCACGCCGCTAGTCCTTCCAGCATGTGGCGGGGCGGCGGCGCTTCGGCGACGATGGCGGGCTGTTGCCAATAGAGCGGCAGGTCGATGCGCCGCGCCAGCAGGCAGAGTTCGGGCGAGCGCTGATCGGTCCCGCCGGCGCCATAGAGCCGGTCACCGAGGATTGGGCAGCCGACCGAAGCGAGATGGGCGCGCAGCTGGTGCGAGCGGCCGGTGATCGGCTTCAGTTCCAGCCAGGCGATGTCGCAACTTCGTCCCAGGATCCGCCATTCGCTGCGCGCTTCCTGGCCGGTGGGATCGACGGCCATCTTGCCGCGGCGCGGGTCGAGTTTGAGCAGCGGTTTGTCGATCAGTCCGGTTTCCTCCGGCGGCGCGCCGAGAGTCAGCGCCCAATAGGTCTTCGCGACCCGTCCGCTGGCGAACAGCCGGCCCAATTGTTTGAGCGCCTCACGATCGCGCCCCAGCACCAGACAGCCCGACGTGCCACGGTCGAGCCGATGCGCCAGCTTGGGTGGCTCGGGCTGGTCGAATTGAAAGGCGCCGAGATCGAGATAGGCGACACCCGTGCCACCCGGATGCACCGACAAGCCGGCCGGCTTGTCGATGATCAGCACCTTGTCGTCGCGATAGAGCAGCCTGTCTTCCACGCCGGCACGCTAACTCAGAATCCGAGCCCTTGGAATCTCCACTTTGTTCATGATATGTTCCATTTCGGAAACGGCAGGGAGATACATGATGAGTGAGGCGGAAGCGGCCCCGGTGATTGGGCGCAAGGGCAAACCCTGGACCGGGGAGGAGGACAAGCTTCTCTATGACGGGTTCGTCGCCGGCGAGTCCCTGGACGGGTTGGCCGTTCTTCATCAGCGGGGAAAGGGCGGGATCCGCTCGCGACTGCAAAAGATGCGGCTGATCGACCGTTTCGGCCAGATCGCGGATCCGCCGCCGCCCTTCGCGGTGCCGGAGCGCAAGCGGGGCGTGAAGCCGGAAGCACCGCCTGTCGAGGATACGTCCCTGCGCCCGGTCTTCTCGATGATCGCGCCCGATGGCTGGCAGGTCGAGATCCAGTCGAACCGCAGCCTCGACAAGGGCCAGGCGGAGCGGTTGGCCTGGATCCTCAGGGGTGCCGCCAAGCCGCCGGCGCCGCCCTCATAACAGGCCGGCGGCGATATTGACGCTCAGCGCCAGGATCACCGTGTTGAAGAAGAAGGACAGCACGCCATGCGCCAGGGTCAGGCGGCGCAGGGGCCGACTGGTGATCTGCACGTCCGAGGTCTGGAAGGTCATGCCGATGGTGAAGGAAAAATAGAGGAAATCCCAATAATCGGGATGGTCGCAGCCGGGAATGTCGAGGCCGCCCTTGCGTTCCACAATGTCGTTATCGGGTGCCGGATCGACATAGAAACCATGCGCGTAATGCAGCGCGAACATGGTGTGGGTGACGAACCAGGAACACAGGATCGTTCCCGCCGCCAGCCCGACATGGGCCAGGGTGCCGCCAGGCGGCAGGTCCTTGAGATTGTGCAGTTCTGTGGCGACGGTGACCATGGCGAAGATCGCCGCGCCCGCCGTCAGGATCAGAATCACCGCCCGTCCCTCGTCCTGTAGCGCCGCGCGCAGGCGCATATGGCGCGTGGTGGACCGGGCCATCATCCACCAGGTCAGCGCCAGGAAGACCAGGCCGCCGGCATCGAGCGCGGCGATGGTGCGCGTGCTGCGCGGCCAATCGGCCGGCAACAGGACGGAAAGGGCCAGGGCCATCAGGATGCCCAGCAGAAAGCGGGGATGGGCTTGGAACTGACGCAGGAAACGGTTGGACATGATGGCGATGCTCTCCGGGCTCATGGGCTGATCTTGAGCGAAAACCTTCGCGCAGAGAACAGCCCATGATCCTGACGCCATGCCGGTCGAGTGACCTATGACTTCACCCGGGTCAGATCCGCGCTGAACACCGCTTCCCAGTTCTTCCCGCCATCGTCGGAGTAATCCTCCTCGAAATGGTGCGAGTCGGGCTTGAAGTCGGACCATACGCCGCGGACCAGGACGGTGCGGCCGTCATCCAGGATTTCCGGGGCGATCAGCTCGCCGCGGCCGTTCTTGAAGCCGCCGATCATCGGCGCGTTCAGCACGCCTTCCTTGCTGTTGACCCAGGTCTGGCTCCATTGCCGGCTTTTCGGATTGTAGAGAAATAGGGTCATGCCTTGGATATGCAGGTTGTTGGGGCCGTCGGCCTCGAATTCCTCGATCTGGCCGCGCCCGTCCCACACTTTGCGCACGGTGACGGTGCCCTCCAGCGTGATGAAGTCCGGCGAACCGGTCAGCGGCTTGGTCAGCCGCTTGATGTGGGTGTGCCAGGTGCCGAAATTGAAGTCGAAATCATGCGCCGGGTCGCCCGGTTCGGCGGCGGCGGGCAGGGCGGCGAGCATCAGGACGCATAAAGCGGTGCAAAGGGTCCGGGTCATCGATTTGCCTCGATATCTTCTGTGAGAACTCTTGCAGTATTTCGCAAATGGCTCCTTTCTGAAGGGCCGCTTCCGAGAAAAAGAACTGGGCCATTTGGATGGATCCATTGTTCGAGATCGATCTTCAGCGCGCGGAACCCGGATCCCGGGACGCCAGCCGCACCCTCTATCGCCAGCTGAAGGAGGCCATCGAGGATGGCCGGCTGGCGGTCGGAGCCAAACTGCCGGCCAGCCGCAAGGGCGCCGAGCTGTTCGGCGTCTCGCGCAACACAGTGGCCGAGATCTATGACCGCCTGCTCAATGACGGCTATGTCACCGCGCGGCAGGGTTCGGGCACCTATGTCGCCGAGCGCCGCCTGGCGGCGCCGGCCTGTTCGGACGTCAGCCCCTATCCGCTCAATCCGGTCTGGCTGGCCGAGGAGACGGTCGCCGCGATGGGCTTTTGGCGCGACGATGCGGCGGGAACCGGGCCTGGGCTCGATTTCCGTCCGGCCCTGATCGATTCCCGGCTGTTTCCGTTCGACATTTATCGCCGGGTCAGCGCCAAGCAGCTGCGCGGCCTGGAGAAAAAGCCGCCTTCCTATAAGAGTCCGCAGGGCAACCAGGGCAATTTCCCTCTGCGTCAGGCCATCACGAATCATATCGCCCTGACCCGCGCCGTGGTGTGCCGTCCCGAGGATGTGGTGGTGACGTCGGGCGCTCAGCAGGCCTTCGATCTGCTGGCGCGCATCCTGGTGACGCCGGGCGAGACGATGGTGGCGGTCGAGGATCCCGGCTATCCGCCGCTGCGCGCTGCCTTCGCCGCCGCGGGTGCCATCCTGGTTCCGGTGCCGGTCGATGCTGAGGGGCTGGTGGTCGAGGCGGTGCCGGCCGGAGCGCGGGTCATCTGCGTTACGCCTTCGCACCAGTTTCCTCTCGGTGCGACCCTGTCGAAACGCCGCCGCGCCGCCCTGGTCGAGTTGGCGCGCAGCCGCGGCGCGGTGATCGTCGAGGATGATTACGACGGCGAGTTCCGCTATGACGGCAGTCCGCTGCAATCCCTGCGCGCCGCCGATCCCGTCGACGTGGTGTTCTATGTCGGCACTTTCTCGAAATGCATGCTGCCATCGCTGCGCCTTGGCTTCGTGGTCGTGCCCGACTGGGCGCGCAAGAGCCTGGTCGCCGCCAAGAACTGCCTCGACTGGCATTGCTCGACGCCTTTGCAGACCGGCGTCGCCGCCTTCATCGCCGAAGGCCATCTCGCTCACCATGTCCGCAAGATGCGCGGTCTCTACAGCAAGCGCCGCCAGACGCTGATCGAGATCCTGCACCGCGATTTCGGCCGCTGGCTGGAGCCGATCCCCTCCTTCTACGGCATGCATGTCGCCGCCTATGCCAGGGATGGGATCGATCTCGAAGCCGTTTCGGTGCATGGAGTGAAGATCCATACGTTGGAGCGGTATTATCTCGGAGCGCCGGGACGGGCCGGCCTAGTGTTCGGCTACGGCGCCGTCGATCCCGGCGAGATCACGCGCGGCCTGGCGCAGCTTCATAAGGCGCTGGCGGCATGATCGGAACGGTGATCGCCTGGATCCTCAGAATCCTGGCCGTCCTGCTGCTCTTGCCGCCGGCGCTGATCCTGCTCTACCGTTATGTGCCGCCGCCCGGCACGCCGCTGATGGCGATCCGGTCCCTCCAGGGCAATCCGCGCCAGAGTCATTGGGTGCCGGCCGAGGAGATCTCGCCCGAGATGTTCCGCGCCGTCATCGCCTCCGAGGATGCCAAATTCTGCCGCCATCACGGCTTCGACTGGCAGGCGATGAACGAGGATTTCGAGCGCTACGAGGAGGGCGTCGGCAAGCTGCGCGGCGCCTCGACCATCAGCATGCAGACCGCCAAGAATCTGTTCCTGTGGCCGGGCCGCACCTTTCTGCGCAAGGGGCTGGAGGCGCCGCTGACCGCCGAGCTGGAAGTGATCTTGCCCAAGAAGCGGATCATCGAGCTCTATCTCAACATCATCGAAATGGGCCCCGGCATCTATGGCGTCGAGGCGGCCTCGCAGATCAATTTCCACCATTCGGCCAAGACGTTGAACCAGCGTGAGGCGGCTCTGCTGGCCGCCATCCTGCCGTCGCCGCTGAAGAGCTCCGCCAGCCATCCCAGCGCCTATATCCAGCGCCGCATCGGCACCATCGAGGCGCGGATGGAGGATGTTCCCTTCGATCGGGCGAAAATCTGCTCTGGCAAGCAGGATCCCTGGTTTTAAAATCTCAAGGCGCGGGCGCGGCGGATTGCAGGAAGGGTTTGCCCTTCTCATAGGTGAAATAGAGCCGGTCCTGGCTGTAGGCGACCAGAACCCGATGCGCCTGCAGAAAATCGACGCCGAGGCTGATCTCCGCTTCCGAGCCCTTGCGCCAGACGCCGGACATGAAATCGAGCTCGGGGCGGGCATAGCCGGTTTCCGGCTCGCCATAATCGCGCCCCTCCACGCCAGTGGCGCGCGGCGCGTTGGAGAAGGCGCGGAAGCGCAGCCAGGCCGGCTTGATGGTCTCCTGATCGAAGGTCAGGCTGAGGAAGCGGCCGATCCAGGTCTCGATCGGTCGGGCGGCCAGCAGGTCGTGGCTGTCGGCGACATGGACCGAGCCGGCGGTGCTGCGGGTGACGTCGAGCTCGTAGGCCGAGCCGATATTGATCGCTGTAAAGGGGTTGGTGGTGTTGAGGTCGGCCTCGGCCCGTCTTCCGTTGATGGCGACCGCCACGCGGATGCCGCGGCGATTGGGCGTCATCTCCAGCATGTTGTAATTGTCGGCCCAATAGACCTCGTCAGAGCCCTTGCAGCCCTGCGGCTTGAACAGCGAGATCTCTTTCTTCGCGAGATCGAATTCGACGTCGAACTGGCGCAGGAAGTCGCGGCCCAGCACCGCCACCTTGTCGGGCGCGCCGAAATCCGCGCGTCGGCCCAATATGTGGAAGAGCAGGTCCTTGACCGGCACCCCATCGACGACGGTGTCGCGGACCAGGGTCGGGCCGATCTTGATCTCCTCGAAATAGACGAAGGGCAAGAAGCGCGTACCCAATATCTGGGTGAGGTGGAAGTCCTCGGCGGCGTTGGGCAGGATCAGGCTGTCGATGTCGGTCGCGATCAGGAACTGGATCGGATGGCCATTGAGGCTGCCCGGCACGAAGATCTGATTGTTCTCGATCCGCACGTGCAGCAGGCCGACTTTCTGCATGGTGCAGACAGGATCGGCCAGGGCCGGCCCTGCGGCGAGCGCCAGGAGGGCGAGCAGGAGGCGGCCCAGGAGGTACTGCGATCTCATCGCGGCCTCACCGGCAGGGTGACCAGGAAGGCGGTGCCTTGGCCCTCATGCGAGGCCAGTGTGATATGGCCGCCATGCAGATCGACCACGGTCTTGACCAGATAGAGGCCGATGCCGGTGCCGACGATGCCCGAGACGTTGCTGCCGCGGAAATAGCGGTCGAACAGCCGTTCGCGGTCCTGGTCGGGGATGCCGACCCCGTTATCCTCGACGGTGACGCGGATCTCCTCGCCGTCGCGCCGGGCGGCCAGGCGCACCACCCCGACTTCCGAGGAATATTTCGCCGCGTTCGACATCATGTTGGAGAACACCTGGAACAGCAGCTTCTGGTCTCCCACCAGGGTCAGATCCTCGCCATCGAATTCTTCGGCGATCCTCAAGCGCGGGGACATCTCGCGATAAAGCGCGGCGATCTCGCGCAATACCACGGCCAGGTCGAACTCGGCCGTGTGCAGCACCAAAGGGGAATCCACCTCGACCAGGCGGGCGCTGTCGAGCAGATTGCCGATCACCCCGGTCATGCGCGACACCGCCTGGCGGATCTTGGCGGCGCGCTCGGCGATCTCGTCGGGACGAATCCGTTCGCGCATATTGTTGAGGCGCTGGGCGTGGCCGTCGATCACGGTCAGCGGCGTGCGGAATTCGTGCGAGGCCATCGAGACGAAATTGCGCTGCATCTCGCTCATGCGCTGTTCATGGGTGAATTTCTCGGTCAGCTCGATGGCGTTCTGGCGGAACACCTGGACGGCGCGTCCCATATCGCCGATCTCGTCGTGGCGCTCGGTGTTGAGCGGTCCGATATCCATCTCGTTGGCGGCCAGATGCCGCATGGCGGTGGTGAGTTTCAGCAGCGGCGTCAGGATCGAGCGGCGGATGAAGGCCAATCCGCCCAGAATGATCACCCCCGACAGCCCGACCGCGCCGAAGGTCAGGAGGCGGGCCAGGCGATAGGCCTGGTCGGCGCGCTGGCTGGCGGCCTGGGCGGCCAGCCGGTTGGTCTCGGACAGTACCCACAGTGAATCGGCGGCGGCGTCGTAGGCGTCGTGCGACTTGGTCAGATAGAGCTGAGTGGCCGCTTCCTTGCGGTTCGGGGGGCGGGCCTCGGCGATGACGTCACGGGCGAGATCGCGATAGGCGCGCCATTTCTCGGCAAAATCCTGGTAGAGGGCAAGGTCGGTCGGGTCGCTATAGAAATGCTCGAAATTATGCTGGGCCAGGGCGATGCGGCGATCGATCTGTTCCAGCTGGCCGTCATTGGTGGCGCGTTCTTCCTCGGTGTTGGCCAGCAGCGCGGTGCTTTCGGCGGTGCGGAAGTCCGAGATCAGATTATTGAGGTCGCCGAGAAACTGGGTATTGGGCAGGTAATGCTCGCGGATGTCCCCGCCGACCAGATGATAGTCGGTGACCCGCCACAGGCTGAACAGCCCCATCACCACCACCAGCACCAGCACCAGGATCAGCACCAGCGAGAAGCGGAAACGAATGGATCGGACTTGCCTCATGCACCCCGCCAAACCCCCGGAAAGCGGAACTGTAGGCGGCGTGACGGGAATTCGACAACCCGTATTTATCACAGTACCACCTCGTTTGACGGAGCGGGTACAGTGGGAAGGCACTGGGAGGGAGCCCTAAGGCATGGCCACAGAAACGCGGCGGGTCGTCTGTATCGAGGATGATCGGGAAACGGCCGGGCTGATCGCCGAGGAACTGACCGATCGCGGCGGGTTCGAGATCATCCTGGCTTATGACGGGCAGGAAGGGCTGGCGGCCATTCTGCGCGAGCAGCCCGATCTGGTGTTGTCGGACATCTCGATGCCGGCCTTGTCAGGCTTCGAGGTGCTGGAGAAATTGAGCGCGATGGCGCCCAATTTCGCCCATATCCCCTTCATCTTCCTGACCGCCCTGGCCGATCGCGACAACGAGCTGCGCGGCCGCCAGCTCGGCGCTGACGATTATGTGCTCAAACCGGTCGATTTCGACATTCTGGACAGCATCATCCGGACCAGGCTGGCCCGCTCGGTGCGTCAGGAATATTGGCCGACCGACATCAGTCTGCATGACCGCGAGATCGAGACCCTGACCTGGGCGGCGCGCGGGAAAACCTCGGCAGAGATCGCCATCATCCTGGGCGTGGCTAAGCGCACGGTCGATTTCCATATCGACAGCGCCCGCGAGAAACTGGGCGTCGCCACCCGCATCGAGGCCGCCGTCAAGGCGGCCCGGACGAGGCTGATTCAGCCCTAGCGGAATTCATTGCGTCTGCCGTCGTCCGTATTAAGATCGTGGGCGTGAATCCCGTTATAAGGGCGCAGTC
>Ga0302314_10006822_pt1 | contig 20608 bp, 21 predicted proteins | sample III_Palsa_N2_3_FD_200533 | JGI IMG/M metagenome (GOLD analysis project Ga0302314, IMG submission 200533) | Peat permafrost microbial communities from Stordalen Mire near Abisko, Sweden - III_Palsa_N2_3 | ecosystem: Environmental > Terrestrial > Soil > Palsa > Peat permafrost | place: Sweden... | reverse complement strand
GACCAGCGGACGGCAGCCCGCGCTGCACGGCCCCGAGCTCTACGATCGCTGCGCCGCGGCGGATCGGCCCGGCCCCGGTGACGCCCCGACCATGGCCGGCCGGATCGCCGCCAGCCGGGTCGCCGGGGACACCGGCGAGGAACGGCTCGCGGCCTACGAGGCGTACCTGGCGATGCTCGGCAGCACCACCATCCAGCACGCCGCGAGCGTGGTCCACGGGCACTTCAACAAGCGCTCGCTCGTCGTGGCCGCCGGGCCCGACGGCCAGCGCTTCCGCCTGCACGGCGACAACACCCTGCTGGCCGGCGCGGAGGGGGCGGGCCAGGCGGCCCAGGCGGCCGCGGCTTCCCGGCAGGCGATCCGCGAGCTGCTCGAGCGGGGCGCCACCGACATCACCGCCGCCGGGATCCTCGCGCGCTTCCCCGACCACGTGGAGCAGTCAGGCGTCCTGATGTCCCTGCCACGCTGGCACGAGGCCGGGCTGCGCGACGTCTGCTTCGGCGAGCTGTTCGGCGACTGGCGCACCCGCATGTCGAGGGCCTTCCTGGCGGCGGCCGCGCCCCGGCTCGGCGTGCCGTCGGCGGACGTGAGCGCCCTGCGTCACGGCGATCCCGACCGCGGCTGAACGGGCGCGCACGTGCGGGCAAGCTTCGGGATCGACATACGCGGGCACATCGGGCGAAAAGGATGAGGTGGCATGGCGGAAGCCGCACGGGAGTCCGGTGACGCCGAACTGGCCGCGCTGCCGGAGATCGACACCAGCAAGCCGCACTCTTCCCGCATGTACGACTACGCCATCGGCGGCAAGAACCACTTCGCCGCCGACCGCGCCGCCTTCGCCGTCGTCGCGGAACGCTCGCCTAACGCCCGCACCGGCATGCGAGCCAACCGCGAGTTCCTCGCCCGCGCCACCCGGTACCTGGCGGCCGAGGCGGGCATCAGGCAGTTCCTCGACATCGGCAGCGGGCTGCCCGCCACCAACAACGTGCACGAGGTCGCCCAGGCCGACATGCGCGACCCGGCGTCGGTCCTGACCGATCCGGTAGTCAAGGACATCCTGGACCTCAGCCAGCCGACCGGGCTGATGCTGAGCGCCGTCCTGCACTTCCTCGTCGAGGACGACGCTCCCCGGGCGATCATCGAAACGCTCCTCGACGCGCTGCCGTCCGGCAGCTACCTGGTCGCCTCGCACGCCACCGCCGAGCACGACCCGGAGACGGTCGCCAGCGGCACGTGCGTGTACAACCAAGGCGGAATACCGCTGCAGATGCGGGATTCCGACGTCTTCGCCCGGCTGGCGTTCGACGGCCTCGACCTGATACCGCCCGGTGTCGTCCTCGTCTCCGAGTGGCGCCCCGACCCGGACGACCCCGGCCCCCGGCCCGCCCCGGCCGAGGTGAACGCGTACGGCGGCATCGGGCGCAAGCCCTCACCGATTCGCTCGTCCCGGTTACCGGGAATTTGTTGGATTAGTTTGATTAGGCCGAATTGTTAGTGTGGCCGCGCCGGGCCGGTTACCATCGCGCACATGTTGCCTTCCTCAAGGCTCTTCTTTAATCGTGATGATGTTTATGACAATCCCCGCGCCCGGCAGCGTGCGATGTGGCTTTACGACGATGTGCTGGCCGAGGTTCAGGAGGCTCCAGAGCTTGGGGTAAAAATCCGTGAAGCACGAGAGCCGAAGTCAGGACCGGACCCTAAACGGCCGAAACCGAGTAAGCCGTTCCCTCCGCGCTGGCCGAGAAATGATCAGAAACTACCCATCGATCAAATCAGCGAGCTCAACGAGAAGTGGAATGTGGTCGCTGAGGTAGCGGAAGGCTATCCACGGCTCTTGACCTGGCTGGCCGAGGGCCGGGCGAGCAGGTACTGGAATGTCTTCGGGGCCTGGGTCGCCCTATTGCGGCTCATTCCGGTCGTGAGGTCGGTGCTCGTGTGGCGCAGGCTGTTCTGGCCGGTGTCGCAGCGGGCCGCGTGGCGGCCCGCGCTCTACGAGGCCATGATGCAGGCCCGCCGGGAAGCGCTCAACGCGGAGGACGACCGGTACGGCGACATGATGACGATCCGCGGACCGGGTATCCCCGGACTGAGCGCGGTAACCGACGTGTCGGTCATCACGCAGACCCAGGCCCGCGCGGAAGTACGCCAGAAGATCGTCAACATGACGTCGGGATGCATCGGGATCAGCGGGCTGCGCGGCTCGGGAAAATCCACGCTGATCCGCGATATCTGCGCGCACAGATACGGGACACCGCGCTACCGCTCGCCCGGCGACATCATCGCGCCCGAGGACGCCTTGCCCGGACTTCGCCTCATGGTGCAGGCGCCGTTGGCGTTCGAACCACGGGACTTCCTGATCCACCAGTACACCTGCCTGTGCCGGGCGGTACTTGCCGATGTCCGGTTCAATCCCACCAAGCCCACGGACATCGCGCTCGGCCCGGTCCTGCTCCCACGATCGATTCGGCCCGCTGCACTGATCGGCAGCCTCAGCGGAATCGCCCTGTTTTTCCTGTCCGCGGGACTGGCCTTCCACGTCATTTACGGTGGATGGCCGTTTTTCTCCCTGCATACGCGATCATGGGAAGTGGTCGGGGTAATCGCCGCGTTCTGTGCCGCGCTCATCGCCTTCGCCTGGCGGACCCGGCGGACCCTCATCGAGATTCGGCAGGTTAACAAGCTGGCAGTCGACGCCGACGCCCGCCTGAGACAACTGCATTTCCAGCGCACCGACACCCGCAGCCGGGGCGGGGCAGTCGGCGGACCGATGGGCACCGGGCTAAACATCGGGACGACGAGGCAGCTTGTCGAGCAGGCGATGTCCCTGCCCGAACTCATCGACGATTACCGCGACTTCGTTGAGCGTGTTGTCGGCGCCCTGCAGGAAGAATGGCGGAAGGAATGGCGGAAGCGGAAGGAGAAACCGAAGACTGAGGAAGACCGGAAGGAACGCCGCCGGCGAGGAGCCGCGAAGTACCCGGGCACCGATGCGCGTCTCGTCATCGGTATCGACGCGCTTGACCAGATCGACAATCCCGGGGAAGCGTGCAAGCTCCTCGAAGACCTCGGGGCGACCTTCGGGATCCCGTACTGCGTGCACCTGATCTCGCTATCGCCCGGCACGCTGGCCGCCGTCGACCAACGGACGGTTCCGCTGAAGACATTCTCCGGCGGGATGTTCGACGAGATGGTGTGGCTGGAACCGCTGGACCTGAACGACGCATGCAAGTTCCTCGACCAGCGGGTAACGGGGCTTCCCGCCTGCTTCATCGCGCTCATCTACGTGCTGTCGGGCGGACTTCCCCGTGAACTGGTCCGCATCGCCCGGGCGATCTTCCCTGACTCAGGCGGCCAGCCGGAGCGGTGGGAGGATCCCTCGCGTCCCGTCGCGGTGCGGCTCGCGGATGCCGCGAAGCATGTCATCGACGCCGAGATCCGTGCGCTCAAGCACCGCACGCTCGCCAGCGCCGCCGCCCTTGAGGTCAGCGGCTCGGCCAAACTGCTCAAGCTGCTGACCGACGAGGGCTGGCCGGAATGCCTGCTTGGCCCTTACGGCCTCGTCCTCGGGCATCACGATCCGGTCGGAAAAGTCCTGGACGAGGTGAGCAGCCTCTGCGAGACGGCAGTGCCCCGGCGCCCCGCCAGCTCCGACAGCGGCGGAGACGATCTCTTTACCGCGGAGGTCTGCGACAGCTTCCTGGCCGGGCTGTACTTTCTGCTGACCGCCCGTCAGCTCTTCACCGCGGGGGCGGAGCTTGTCACCCGGCTCGCATGCGAGGACCGGGACGGCCACCGTCATCACGAACAGGGCAACGATGAGTGGCTTAACGACCGGGCGCCGGTGCTGCGTTACCTGGCCGGGGCGCGGATCGCCCTTGGCGTCAGCCCCTACCTCGCCACCAGCCTCATCCACGAGGCGCGCGGGAACCCCGGTCACCCTGGTCCGCGCTTCGCGCCGGACATCGAGCCCCGGTTCCTGAACCAGGGGGCGGTGCTGTCTACCTAGACGCCGCCGACTTCCCGTCGCGCCGCCACCACCTGCGCCGCGGCCGGGGACCCGGTGCCCGCGACGGCGGCTCCGCTGGTCCCTGGGCCGGCCCCTCCGCTGGCGACGCGGTGGCCGCCGCGCGGGCAGCGCGCCAGCGGGCGACCATGTCGTCGGCGTTCACCAGGCGGACATGGACGGGCGGCCCGACGGGGATCCGCCGCCATTCGACGATGCGCCGGTTGAGGTCGGCGGCGACCTCGCGGATCTCGGCCTCCGAGCGGAACTCCCCCACGGTCTCCGCCAGCCGCTCGATCTCCCGGCGCAGCCGCAGCGGGGTCGGCAGGAACTCATCGGCCGACACGCCTTCCCGGCGCGCGTAGTCACGGACCCAGGCGTCGCCGTAGTCGCCGCCGTTGCCCGGCTTGATGTTCAGCGGCTTGCCCGCGCCGGGCAGGTCATCGAAGACGCCCCGCCGCTCGGCGTCCGCGATCTGCTGGTCGACCCAGGTGGGGAACCCCATCCCTCGCGGCTTGCGCTCAGTCATCAGCACCATTTTACGCCGGGGCCTGCGGATACTAGGCCCCGACCACCCCAGGACCCTGACCACCCGCCACAACCTCGCGTACTGGCGGGAGCGGACGAGCCCGGAGTAGGTCCCGTGAAACCGGAAACGATTGCCGGAAGGTCACCGAGAGCGTGGATCCCGGCGGGTCACGGCAGGAGCTTGATCGCGCTGGCCCAGTCGAGGCCGAGCGGCCCCTGGATCGTCATGTGCAGGAGCTGGAAGGACTCGAGCTCCCGCGCGCGGCGCAGCGGGCCGGTGTCGACCGGGCGCATGCCGCCGTCGCTGATCAGCCTGGCCACCTGGGACTTGGCGTGCGGGTCGTCGCCGGCCAGGAAGACGTCGAGCGGCTGGCCGCCGATCCACCCGGAAACCAGGGCGGTCACGAACGTCGTATTGAACGCCTTGACCACCCGGGCGCCCGGGCTCGCGTCCGCGATCTCCTCGGCGGCCGACATTCCCGGGCTGGTGAGCAGCGAGTCGAAGGTCGAGAAGTCCACCGGGTTGCAGGTGTCGACCACGGTCACCCCGGACAGCGCGGCCCCCTGCTCGCGGGCCACCGCGCGGCCCTCCGGGTACGGCAGCGCCAGCACGATCACGTCCGCGCCGGCGATCGCCTCGGCCACAGTTGTCACGCTCAGTAGTGAATGCCAGACGTCCGGGCCGTCCGCCCGGGCCGCCAGGCCGGCCAGCAGCGCGTCCGCCTTCCCCGGCTCGCTGTCGGTGACCCGCAGCCGGTGCCCGCCCGCCAAAACCCGCACGGCTATGCCTTCCGCAAGCCGGCCGGCCCCCACGATCGTCACGATCATCTCGCCCCCCAGTGAGATTCTCCCTACCCTCGCACGTGCGGCCGCCCGCCGCGCCGGACGTGACGGAAGTCACGGAGAGTTATTATTTCTCGCCAGTCGCGGTGCTATGGTCCCGGCCCGCGCCGGCGGCCCCGGGCGGCACCGCGATGCGGTCAATTCAGTCGCCAGGCGGCGGCGCGGGTGCCAGCATGGGCGCATGCGAATCCTCGTTCTCGGCGGCACCCGCTTCGCCGGCCGCGCCATCGTCGACGCCGCGCTCGGGCGCGGCGACAAGGTCACGCTGTTCAACCGGGGCAAGACGAATCCCGGGCTGTACCCGGGGGTGGAGACCGTGACCGGCGACCGGGCCGACGGCCTGTCCGCGCTCGGCGGCCGCGAGTTCGACGCGGTCATCGACGTGGCCTGCTACGACCCCGCGCTGGCCCGGCTGTCGGCCGAGGCGTTCCGGGACCGGACCGGGCGCTACGTCTTCGTCTCGTCCGTGTCGGTGTACGCCGACCAGTCGACGACCGAGGCGCAACTCGAGGGCGCGCCGGTCGCGCAGCTCATCCCGGACGTGCCCGACTATCCCGACAACTACGGGGCCAACAAGGCCCTGTCGGAGGAGGTCATCGGCGAGATCTTCGGCGACCGGGCGCTGATCGGCCGCCCGGGGCTGATCACCGGCCCGCATGACCCGACCGACCGATTCCCCTACTGGCCGCGGCGGATCGCCGCCGGCGGACGGGTCCTCGCGCCCGGCGACCCCGGCGACCTCACCCAGGTGATCGACGTCCGGGACCTCGCGGCGTTCCTGCTCGACGGCTGCCACCGGGACCGGGGCGGCGTCTACAACCTGACCGGAGCCCCCCGCCCGCTCGGGACGCTCCTTGACCTGTGCCGGACCGCGACCTACAGCGACGCCGAGCTGACCTGGATCCCCAGCGACCGCCTAGTCGCGGCGGGCGTCGACCCCGGGGGCGGCATCCCGCTGTGGTTCGACGAGGAAGGCTACGAGGCGTTCTGCGACGTCGACTCCTCCCGCGCCGCCGCCGCCGGCCTCACCTGCCGGCCGATCACCGAGACGATCCGCGACACCCTGTCCTGGGACCTGGCCCGTGGCGGCCCCGAGACCTGGGGCCTGACCCCGGCCGAGGAAGCCCGCCTGCTCAGCGAGCTAGCCGGGGACGCCAGGTAGGCCAGGTAGGCCAGCCTCTACGATGGTCCGGTGCGCGTTCTGGTGACCGGGGCATTCGGGTTCGTCGGGTCGGCCGTCGGCCGGCGGCTGGCCGCGGACGGGCACGAGGTGGTGGCCCTGACCAGCAGGCCGCCGGAGGCGGCCGGGCGGCCGCGGTTCACTGCCGAGGTGCGGCGGGCCAACGTGCGGGACGCGGCCGCGGTCGCCGCCGCCGTCAGCGGGACCGACGCGGTCTGCCACCTGGCCGGGATCGGCCGGGTGCGGGAATCGTTCGAGCGGCCGGCCGAGTACCTCGCGGTGAACGCGGGCGGGACGGCCGCGCTGCTGAGCGCGGCCCGCGCGGCCGGGGCCGGCCGGTTCGTGCTCGCCTCCTCGGTCACGGTCTACGGCGTCCCCGACCGGCAGCCGATCCGGGAGGACGCGCCGCTGCGGCCGGCTAACCCCTACGGGGAGTCGAAGGCGGCGGCGGAGCGCGCCGCGGCCGAGGCGGCCGGCGCGGGCGGCCTCGGCCTGGCCTGCCTGCGCATCTTCAACGCCGCCGGGGCGGACGGCGGGACCGCCGACACCGAGGCCAGCCGGATCATCCCCCGCGTGCTCGCCGTTTCGGCCGGCCGGTCGCCGTTCCTCGAGGTCAACGGGGACGGCAGCGCGGTGCGGGACTACGTCCACGTGACCGACGTCGCCGACGCCTTCGCCCTGGCCCTGGCCGCGTGCCGGCCGGGCGCGTGCGCCGTGTACAACGTGGGCGCGACGCCGGCCAGCGTCACCGACATCATCGCGGCCGCCCGGGAGGTCACCGGACAGCCGGTCGAGGTGCGGCGCAACCCACCCGCCAACGAGCCCGCGGAACTGGTCGCGGACTGCACCCGGATCCGCGCCGACCTGGGCTGGGCTCCGTCCCGCTCGTCGCTGCGCCAGATCATCGCCGACAGTTGGCAGGCCAGAGGCTTGGCAGGCCAGAGGCTAAGACCGGCTCCGAAATGACCGGAAAAAAGCTGACATATCGTTTACTGCCAGCATTTACCGGCATTTGCGCGTTCCGCTGCACGTGCATTCGATTGTGACGCGGGAAGGCTTCCGTGACGTCCCTTAATTCACGGCGCAAAGTGACCGGCTGCCGTACCAATGTGCGCTACCCGGAGTTCAAGGCTGCTGCTGCCGCTGGTGCGGATTGCGTCATTTGACGCGTTGTGGGTTACCAGTAAGGAACTTGGGAGTAAAAATACCGTTTGCCTCCCGTTCCGTTGTCGTGCCAGCAAAGATGTGTCCTGTCGGCCCGTGTCCGCCACCGGGAGCCGACGCCTCGTTCACATCAGGCCCCATCCGAAAGAGAAGAAGATCATGTGCACGCGATGCCACTATTGCCAGGGAACTAGACCCAATGACCGAATGACAGATCAACGCACCCTAGGCATACCTGGTCATATATAGTCATCTCCGGCGGTCCGCTAGGCCGGCGTCGGGATGCCCTGACTTATTTACGGGCGCACGGGAAAAGCGCGCCCTAGCAGGTAAAACCGCCCCCGGGTTCCGTGGCACCTGTGCGACCAGTAATGCACGGAACCATGCGGGGCGGTCCTCACTACGCACCCTCGTAGAAGGCGATTCAACATGGTTCACGGTACCGTTTATGCTTGCAAATTGCACGAGAAACCAGTGCATGTTCATAATCCCGGACCTCGCGGGCCGGTAGCCGCGTCGGCAGGACCGGAATGAAGGCACCAGGACGGTGCGACCCGGCCCGCCCGGCCGGGGACGGCTGGGACGACGAGTTCCTGGCCGGCCTGCTGATCCGCATGTGGGCGCTTGCCTCCGGGCGCACCCTCCGCTCTGACGTCCGGCCCGAGCAGCTCAGCAGCGAGGAGCTCATCCAGTTCTGGGCCGACGACCTGAGCGTGCGGTCCGGCCGCCACGCAGACGCCGATTCCGGCATGACGGGGGCGGCACGGTGATCCAGATCCCCCGCGATCCGGCCGCGCAGCCGGCCAGCGGGCAGGTATGCGCCATGTTCGCTGTCGACATCGCCGGGTTCACCCGCGCGGACCGCAACAGCGAGATATGGCTCTACCTCCGCAGGTCCCTCTACCAGATTCTCGAGGAGGCATTCCAGGGATCGGGCCTGCCGTGGGCCGACTGTCACCACGAGGACCGAGGCGACGGCACGGTCATTGTCTTGCCGCCCCACATCCCCGGCTACGCCATCATCGATCCCCTCCCGGAACGGCTGCGGGGCCTGATCCGCCGCCACAACCGGGTATCGCACGAGTCCGCCCAGATGCAGCTGCGCGCCGCCGCGAACATCGGCCCCGTCGACCGTGATGAGCACGGTCTCGTCGGCGACGACCTCAACCTGCTGTTCCGGATGCTCGACGCGCGCCCCCTGCGGCGGGCGCTCGCCGACTCCGGCGCGGAGCTGGCCCTCGTCGTCTCCCGCTACGTCCACGACAACCTCGTCGTTCAGCACCCCAGCCTGGTTGACCCGGCCCTGTTCCGGCCGCTGGAAACCCGGGTCAAGCGAACCCGGCTCCACGCCTGGATCTATGTTCCCGGCCAGCCTCCGCCGTAGCCGCCGCCCGTCCACCACGACCATCGCGGCAGCAGCCGGTCACAGAACCGGCCAATCACGAGCGGAGAGAAGCAGGATGAACAGCCAAGCCGATGCCGGCCACGGGACGCGCGAGCAAGGGCCTAACAGGAGATTCTGGGACCTGCTCAGCCCGGCTGAGCAGGCAGGCCTGCAGGCACTCGGCCAGGTAGCCCAGTTCCAGCCCGGCGACACGATCTGCACCGAAGGAGAGAGAACAACGCACATGTTCGTGCTCACCGAAGGCCTGGTCAAGATCTTGACGGCACCCAGGGAGCACCACCAGATAACCCTGGCCTTCCGTGGCCCCGGAGACATCGTCGGCGAGCTCGCCGGAAGCTCCGCAGGCTACCGGATCGCCACCATCATGGCCGTCAGCCCAGTGCGCGCACTCGTCGTCCCCCACGACAGGATGAGCCTGTTCCTCGACTCCAACCCCGGAGCCGGCAGCGCCTACCGGCAAGCCGTGACCCACCGCTGGGGCCAGGCCGCGGAAATGCTGCTCAGCCGGTCGGTGAACAACGGCGCACAGCGACTGGCAGGCCTTCTGCTCGACCTCGCCGACCAGCGCGGAACCCAAGCCCGCTCCGGAACCGCCACCACCATCGCGCTCTCGCAGGAAGAAATCGCCGGCCTCATCGGCGTATCCCGGGCAACAGTCACACGAGCCCTGGCTGACTGGCGGCACCAGGGCCTCATCACCACCACCCGCCACCAGATCACCATCATGAGCTTTCCCGGCCTGCGTCGCGCCGCAGGCCGGGACCTGGGCACTCCACTGTGACCTGCCGCTGGTGCGGTCATGCCGCCCGGGCCGGGACGGGGCTCTCGGCCAGCTCGATCAGCTCGGCGGTGCGGGCGGCGCTCGCCTTGCCCGCCCGGCCGGTGGTGGCCAGCGCGAGCGCGAACACGGCGACGCCCATCGCGGCCACCAGCCACCAGGCGGGCCGGGTGGCCGCCGCGAACCCGCCGGCGATCGGGCCGCCGTGCAGCCCGGCGGTGAGGATGGAGCCGACGATCGCGACGCCGAGCGAGGAGCCCACCTGCCTGCTGGTCGAGGCGATCCCGGCCGCGGTGCCGGCCCGGGCGCGCGGCATCCCGGCCACCGCGCTGTTGGTGATCGGGGCGTTCACCCAGCCCATGCCGAAGCCCAGCACCAGGCAGGAGAACATGACGTACAGGGGCGAGGAGGAGGCAGTGATAAAGACGAGCAGCACGCCGCCGGCGGTGATCCCGGTCCCGGCGATCAGCAGCGGTGCCCGGGGGCCGCGGCGGGCGAGCATCCGCCCGCACAGCGGCGCTGAGCAGGCCATCGCGACCGCCATCGGGAGCAGGAACAGGCCGGCGACCAGCGGCCGGTAGCCGCGCACCTCCTGCAGGTAGAGCGTGATGAGGAAGAGGAACCCGGCGAACGCGGCCATGCCGGTGATGGCGGTCAGCGCCGCGCCGGAGAACGGCAGGGACCGGAAGAACCGGAGGTCGATCAGCGGCTCGGCCCGCCTCGGCTCCCAGGCCAGCAGCACCGCGAGCGACACCGCGGCGACCGCGAAGCAGCCGAGGATCAGCGCGGAGCCCCAGCCGCGCGAGGGACCCTCGATGATCGCGTAGGTGAGTGCCACCAGCGTGAGCACGACGAGGACCTGCCCGACCGGGTCGAGCCTGCGCTTCACCCCGGCCCGGGACTCCGGCACGTACCGCGCGGTCAGCGCGATGGCCGCCAGGCCGACGGGAATGTTGACCCAGAACACGCCGCGCCAGCCGACCGAGTCGACCAGGGCGCCGCCGATGACCGGGCCGGCCGCGACCGACAGGCCGAACGTGGACCCCCAGAAGCCGATCGCCTTAGCCCGCTCGGCGGGGTCAGTGAACGTGTTGGTGACGATGGACATGGCGACCGGGTTGAGCATCGACCCGCCGATCGCCTGGAGCGCGCGGAACGCGATGAGCCAGCCGAGGCTGGGCGCCAGGCTGCAGGCGAGCGAGCCGACGGTGAAGACGGCCAGGCCGATCTGGAAGACCATCCGGCGGCCGACCCGGTCGGCGACCGATCCCGACAGCATCAGCAGGGAGGCGATCACCAGCAGGTAGGCGTCGACCGTCCACTGCAGGCCGGAGACGGGCGCGCCGAAGTCGCGCCCGATCGACGGCAGGGCCACGTTGACGATCGTGGCGTCCATGCCGACGATGAACAGGCTCATGCAGCAAATGGCCAGTACCAGGTAACGGCGCCGGCTACTGAGTTCAGGCAGCGTATCCCCCAGGCAAGCGGATATTGTTTCGCAGCCTACAACTAACGACCGGGGCGCCTTATGCCCGGGGGGCGAGCGCGGCGGCGGCGTTGATGACCTCGAGCGCGGAGGACTGCCTGCTGGCGTCCGCCTGGTCGAAGGGACCCGCCCAGCGCAGCCCGAACTGGTCGGCCTGGTTCCTGGCGCTGTCCCAGGCCGAGTCGGCGTTAGCCAGGATGAACCGGCGGTATTCGTGCTTGTCGCTGCGCAGGTAGAACTCGTGCAGGTAGCGCATGAAGATGCCCTTGAACTGCGTCTGGTCGCCGTTGCAGCTGCCGGACTCGCAGACCTCGGTGAGGATGCCCTCCGGGCTGGCCAGCCTGCTCAAGGCGGCGTCGGCGATCCCTTCTCCATGCCTGAGGTAAGCCCGGTCACCGGTGATGTCGTACAGCGCGGCCAGGCCGCCGAGCACCACGCCCTGGTTGTAGGTCCAGGTGATCCCGCCGTTGTTGGCGCAGGCGCCGGTGAGCCCGTCGTTGATCAGGCCCTCCGGCCCGACGAAGGCCCGTGCGGTCAGCCACTCCCAGTCGCGCAGCGCCCAGGACAGGTACTCCTGGCCGCCGGTCCGCTGGTGCAGCAGCGCCGCCAGGGTGAGGAAGAGCTCGTTGGTGATCGCGTTCTTGTACGTGCGGTCGGTGTTCCACCACAGTCCCCCGCCGCACGTGTCGTCCCAGCCGGTCTGGTTGTGCGCGAAGATCGTCCGGGCCGCGTCGAGGTACCGCTCCTCGCCGGTCAGGTCGTAGGCGTCGACCCAGGCCAGCCCCCACCACCCGTTGTCATCGAAGAACATGTTGATGAAGTCGGGGGTCTTGCGCCCGGCATGCCGGAACGTGTGCTCTACGGCGTGCTTGTGGTCCCGGTCCCCCGTATGCCGCGTGTACCGGATGACCGCTGAGAGCGCGTTGGCCGCGTTCCACCATCCGGTGGTCTCCCACAGGCCCGTGTGCCGAACGTACCAGCGCTGCAGCGCGTGGACCCCGGCCGCCGCCCGGGCGCGGTAATCAGGCTCCGCCATGGACACACCCTAGCGCTGGCGAAGCCGTTATAGCGTGGGCTTCAGGAGGCTGTCATGAACGAGCACGCACGCGGGTCGGTACGGGTCGAGCAGGGCGCCAAGCGGGTCCGCGTCTACCTGGCGGGACGCCTGGTCGCTGACACCCGGCGCCCGTCGCTGGTCTGGGAGATCCCGTACTACCCGGCCTACTACATCCCGGTCGCGGACGTGGTCGCCGGCCTCGCGCCCACCGGCAAGACGGAGCACTCACCGAGCCGGGGCGACGCCCAGATCTTCGACGTCCGGGTGGACGGCGCGGCCGCGGAGAGCGCCGCCAAGCGCTACCCGGACTCGCCGCTTGAGCCGCTCCGCGACCTGGTCCGGTTCGACTGGGCCGCGATGGGCGAGTGGCTGGAGGAAGACGAGCCGGTCTACACCCACCCGCGGGATCCCTACAAGCGGGTCGACATCCTGGCCAGCTCCCGCCACGTCCGGGTGGAGGTCGACGGGGTCACGGTCGCCGATTCCGTCCGCCCGCACATCCTGTTCGAGACCAGCCTGCCGCCGCGGTACTACCTGCCGCTGCCCGACGTCCGCACCGACCTGCTCACGCCGTCGGACACCCGCTCGCACTGCCCCTACAAGGGCACCGCCGGCTACTGGTCGGTGGACGCCGGCCACGGCGTCCACCCGGACCTGGCCTGGATCTACCGCTCCCCCCTGCCGGAGAGCCAGAAGATCGCCGGCCTGGCCTGCTTCTACAACGAGAAGGTCGACATCTACCTGGACGGCGAGCTCCAGGAGCGTCCCCGCTCCCACTTCAGCTAGCCGGCCTGGTCCTGGCCCGCGGCCGGGGCCAGGCCGGCCGGACCGGGGGCAGGTCAAGCCCGGGCACGACCGTTTTCCGGATGGCACCGATCCCCTCCACGGTCATCTCCACCACGTCGCCCGGCGCCAGCGGCGGCGTGTCAAGCTCGGGGGCAGACCAAGTAAGCCCAAAAGCGGCAGTGGACGGTCGCCTCGGCTTCCTGCCGGGTTAGCTACACTGCCGGATGCCTGCTGATTGCAGTTCGGTGAATTTCGGCGTGATGGGTGATCGCCCGCCGTTACGGTGCTTGCGTTCAGGTTCGGACTGGTCGGGGGACCGTGGGTGACGTCGATCGAGCGCACTGCCTATCCGCAGTTCAAGCGGCTGACCTCAGCGCGGGTGCTGCACGTGTTCTTCACGCCGACCGAGGACGAGGCCGCGTGGGCGCGGGAGCGGACCGAGACGCCGGAGTCGCTGCTGGCGCTGCTGGTCGACCTGAAGTGCTTCCAGCGGATAGCGCGGTTCTGCTCGCGCGAGGAGATCCCGCACGCCGTCACCGATCACGTGCGGCACTGCCTCGGCCTGGCCCCGGAGACCGAGGCTGACCACGGGTCGGAGCGGACGATGCGGCTGCACCGCAGCCTGGTACGCAAGCGGCAGGGCGCGACCCGTGACCCGCGGCGGGCCAGGGCGCTGGCGGCGGCCGCGATCCGCGAGGCAGCACAGGTGCGGAACCACCCGCCGGACCTGATCAACGTGGCGCTGAAGCGGATCATCGAGGCCTCGCTGGAGCTTCCGGCGTACTCCACGCTGGACAACATGGCGACCACCATCCGCGGTGAGGTCAACGAGGCGATCTTCGCGGGAATCACCGGCCGGATGGGCCGGAGGGACGGCAGCGGGCGCAGGGCCTGCTGGACACGGCGGGCTCTGACGGCAGGTCGATGTTCAACCGGCTGAAGAAGCCGGCCCAGCGGGCGACCTGGTCGCGGTTCAAGGCCCAGGCCGAGTACCTGGACGAGGTCGATGCGCTCGGCGACACTGCCTGCTGGGTGGAAGGGGTCGCCCAGTCAAAGGTCGCCGACTTCCCTCGGTGAGGTAGCGGCCCAGGACATCGACACGCTGTCCCGGTACGGGGACGCCAAGAAGCTGGCCCTGGTGGCGTGCCTGGCCCACACCGCCCGGATGCAGGCCCGCGACGACCTGGCCGAGATGCTGTGCAAGCGGGTAGCGTCGATCCTCAAGAAGGCGAAAACCGAGCTGGAGGAAATCCGGCTGCGCCAGCGGGCGGTGTCCGAGCGGCTGATCGGCACCTACCGCACCGTCCTGGAGCACCTCTACCCCGGACTGCGAGGCCGCCGACCGGGAACCGGGCCAGGGGCCGGCCCGCGCGGTCGCCGCGGTCGAGGAGGCGGCGGGTTCGCCGCCCAGCTGTCGGACATCGAGGAGGTGTCGGCCTACCACGGCGACAACTACGAGGTGCTGGTGCACCGGTTCTTCCGCAAGGACCGAGCCGTGATGTTCGAGCTGGCCGCCAAGCTCGACCTGGTCGCCACCTCCAGCGACGACTCGGTGCTGGCCGCCCTGGAGCACGCCCGCGCCTACCACGCCGCGCGGCGCGACCACAGCCCGCTGCCGCCGACGTCCGCCGGCGGCAGCGAGGGGGCCGACTCCGGCCTGGCGTTCGCGTCGGGGAACTGGCGGCGCGCGGTCACCGACCGGCGCCGCCCCGGCATGGTGGTGCGGAAGCACTTCGAGGCGATGGTGTTCACCTACCTGGCCGAGGAACTGCGCACCGGGGACATCGCGATCACGGGTGCCGGGGAGTACGCCGACTGGCGCGCGAACCTCCTGCCCTGGGAGGAGTGCGAGCCGCTGCTCGAGGGATTCTGCGCCGGCGTCGGCCTGCCCGCCACGGCGTCCGGGTTCACCGAGCGGCTCCGGCACGCCCACCTGGACGCGGCCGCCGCCCTGGACGCCGGGTACGAGGACAACGCCGACGGAGGCCGCCGAGAAGCTGGCCGAGGCGGTCGCCCGGCGGATGCCCGAGCGGTCGCTGCTGTCGATCGTGGCCCGTACCGCGTACTGGCTCGGCTGGCACCACCACTTCGGCCCGGCGGGCGGGTCCGACCCGAAGATCGCCGACCCTCTCGGCCGGTACTGCATGGCCGTGTTCACCGGCGGGGCCAACATCGGCCCGTACGAGGCGGCGCGGCACATCTCCGGGGTATCGGCCCGGGAACTGTCGATGGTCCGCAACCGGCACATCGACCTGAAGAAGCTCAACTCCTCGATCGCCACCGTGGTCAACGCCTTCAACGAGCTCGACGTGGTCAAGGCATGGGGCGACGGCACCGCGGTGGCGGCCGACGGAACCCAGGTGGAAACCTACATCGACAACCTCCTCGCCGAGACCTCGATCAGGTACGGAGGAGTCGGAGGCATCGCGTATCACTACATCTCAGACACTTACGTGGCGCTGTTCTCCAGGTTCATACCGTGCGGCGTGTGGGAGGCGGTGCACCTGATCGAGGGCCTGCTGGCCAACGAGTCCGATATCCAGCCGACCTCGGTCCATGCTGACACGCAGGGGCAGTCGGCACTGGCCTTTGCCCTCGCTACCTTGTTCGGGTTCGACCTGATGCCCCGCATCCGCAACTTTACGTCATCGACTGGCGCCTCATGGAAAGGCACTGGCGAGACCTGATGCAGGTGGCCATCTCGATCAGCGCCGGAAGTACCAGTCGGCAGGGTCATCGGGGATCCCGTCGGCGGGATGGTAGTACGGGTCGCCGCTGCCGTTCTCGCGCAGCAGCGTCACGGTGATCTCGCGGTTGGTGCGGGGGGAACGGGTGCGGCGGATCAGCTGGCGGTCCTGCAGGCGCCCGAGCGCCCGCCAGGCCGCGGTCCTGGCGCCGGCCTGGGTGGACGTGGTCTCCTCGGCGTCCAGCAGGCGGGCCCAGACCAGGCTGTCCAGCGTGGTTGACCATCCGTCGTCGTTCGATTTGCTGGTGGCGGCGACGGTGATCAGGTACGCGCGCAGCCCGCGCAGGTCCCCGTTGGAGACGAAGGTCTGCAGAGGGCCAGGGCGGGTTTCGCTTCCGCGCGGGGCCTGCACGAACGTCTTCCTCAGGGGACGGTCGGCCGGACGGCGCGGATGAGGAGCTCCGCGGGCGTCTTTCCCGGTGGCGACTGGCCGCTGGATCGTCACAGCTGACGCGCCCGACACCCGAAGGCACGGCCGAGGCCCCCGACTGGGCCCGCCTGTTCATGATGGCCGCGCTGCCCGAGGCAGGCAAGGACGGACAGGTGCGATACCAGCTCAACCGGTCCCCGGGCCTCCGGCAACCGTCGCCAGAGTGTTATGCCAGCACCACTCTCCGCTAAGCAGCGGCGGCCGTGGCCTGCAAATATGCAACCAAGGTCACGATCTACAACTGCCGTATCAGAGTTATCGGACCCGAACCTCCCACGCGTATCTCAGGACAAGCGGAGGAGACACGGTGCCATCCCCGTCACTAGCGACCGTTCGCGGAAGTACGTTTCGGTCAAAATCCCTGCCTCGGATGCCCCAGAAGACGGCCAGGAAGTATCCCAGGGTTACAGGAACCGTTTTCGTTTCGCCGCGATAAGCTACCGTGACCTGGGAAGCACGGGCAGGCGCTGCCCCCCAGTACGTTACAAACCCCATTTCGGCACCGACGGGCCAGTTATCAGGCCAGTCCTCAACAGCACCAGCGGGTCGCCAGCCGCAGTCATAATGATCGACGCCTGTAAAAATCCACTGTCCGCCCTGCTTGTGGAGATTTACTTCGCAGGGGTAGAAATCCGGCTCCTCGTTTTCGAGAATCAGGACGACCGCTTCATCGTCTTGTTGCTCCTCGGCCGCGATTTTTAGGAATCTCCGAGGTATGCCATAATCTGCAAGAATAAATTCGCTGAGGCTCTGCTTCTCTTCAGGCATGGACTTCTTTTCTCCTGAACTAAGCGGTCTATGCTGTGATACAGGCGTTCGGAACATTGACGTAAGTGTGCCCGTTGTCACTTACTAGTTTTGCTTTCACGTGAAAAACTTTACCTGACGGTACTGGACCTTTCTTGTAGTAACTGGCGTGCAGGACCTTGCCCGGCGGGGGCACCACTGGGTCCTTGAAGTCTATCTTCTTGCCGCTCAGGTATATATAGATTACCCATTTTCCGGCGGAAATCGACAGTGGCGTCATCACTATTTCCCACTGAAGCTTGTGACTGCCGTTTCCTGCACGGCGATATAGCCCGCCTTTCCCTTATATTTGATGGCGTGACATGACGGAAGGGCGGTAGTCGGGTTCACCTCCTGAACAGATGCCTTGCCGGCTCGAACCATGCCGCCACCCAGCACGGTGATCGTTTTCGATGACGGTGGCTGCACCCCTGCTGACGCGGTAACTGCCGTGGAAGCCATGATGGCGAGCGTGCCCGCCGCAGCCAGCCCACCGATTTTCTCTCTCTTCATGGTGATTCCCCTTGATCGTAGCTGTTGCCGTTCCGACTGAGTGCCTGCGACCGCGAGCAGGTTTTCCGGTTTCCCGTCTGCGGTCGCCTAGTGCTCAGACGGCGATGCGGTGCGTACGGGTTCCCTAGAAGATGAGATAGTAAAGCTGCGACCGCAGACGTCCGAGGCGTGTGATTCGCGACTGGCTGCCTGTGATCGCCAGTACTCCTTCGCAGGCTGTCGGCTGTCGGGCATTCATTCGTCTGCTTTAACGTCATGATCAGAAATTATAGCGGCAATGGCGGGAACCGCAATTGAATTAACCTCGATCATCCAGAGATCGGCCCGCCGGGTGGCCCGGGGCATCTCAGCCCCGGGCTCCCACAGAACGGAGCGTAAAAGTCTCCCTTTACTCCGCTCGTCCCATCTATAGGCTGAACTTGAACTCGGTCGTCCACTTCCAGTGCGCAAACAGCTCAGGCTGCCTTTCGGTCAGGTCCTTCCACCATCTGGCTGCCTGGCGGGTATCCGCAGGGCGGGCGTCTGATGTTCCCGCTGTTCAGGCTGGGTTGTTGGCCATTGTGATGACGGCCGGGGCGATGCGGGTGACCGTGTCCTTCCGGCTGGCGTGGCCGAACGCGTTGGGGGACTTGGACTTGCGTGCCCCGGTGCCGGTTCCGGTCGGTGACGGTCTGGTATCCGGCGATGCGGCTGGTCAGCGCCTGGTAGCTGGTGTTCCCGGTGCGGACCGCGGCGAGGATGAGGCGGCGGGCGCGGGCCAGGGACAGGTCGCGGTAGCGGACGGGGAGCCCGGCGCGGCGTCCCTTCTTCGCGGGGGCTGCGGCGAGGGCGGCGTCGCGGGTGACGCCCCTGGTCATCTCGGTGGAGACGGCTCAGGCCGCGATTTCCTGCGCGATCAGCTCCGGGGCTACACCAACGGGCGCCACCGCACGACTGCGATGCTCGACAGCAGCGTCCGCCGTACCGTCGTCATCCGCTGGAAATAACCCCGGCTCATGCCCTGATGTGTACACCGATAGCCACCGGGTATCATTGGTGTCATGAAAGCTGCACCAGCTGAGATGAGCGTCCGCGAGCTGCGGGCCGACCTTGCCGACGTGATCAACGCGGTCGTCATCCGCGACCAGGTCACGTTCGTGACCAGCCGCGGCCGACGCGTCGCCGGCGTGGTCTCCGTCGCCGCCGCCGAGCAGGCCGCCAGCCCGGACGGGCAGGCGGACGGCGACGCCGGCACCGCAGTGATGTACGCGGTCAACCTCGCGATGCTCCTGGACCGGGGAGGCACCCCGAGCCTGACCCCGGCCGAGTGCTTCGAGGACTACGCGAACGCCCTGCTGCGCGAGCTCGGCGGCGGCGTGGAACGGGCACTGGCCGCCGCGCGGGCGGTCATCGCCGAATCAGTCGGCAAGGCCGGGTACCCGACGCTCTGGCAGCAGGCCGCGCTGGCCGTCGAGCTGTGCCAGCGGGCCGTCGAGATCACGGGCCGGGTCCTGCCCGGGTCCTACCGCCCCGGCAGCCGGGCGGGCGCGGACATCCGTCGGTGACCACGCCCAGGTTCAGGCTTTGCCCGGTCACGCTTTGACCGGCACCTGCGCCAGAGAGATCCGGCTCAGCAGAAAACGCCGCCGTCATCGAGCGTGTCTCCGGCGACTAACGCGCCGCTGACCAGCCCACTGCCGCTTTTGGACTTACTTGGTCTGCCCCCAAGCTCGCCCCGGCGGCCCCACAACTCGGCCAGGCAGCCGTCGTTCCCGCAGGTGCCGGAGCCGAGGACGTCCCCGGCCCGGACCCAGGTGCCGCGACCCGCAGCTCGAGCCCGAGGAAGCCGTCGGCGTCCCGGTAGGGCTCGAGCTCGTCCGCGGTGACCAGCCAGGGGCCGAGAGTGGTGGCGAAGTCCTTGCCCTTGGCCGGGCCCGAGCATCACCTTCATCTCCCGCGCCTGCAGGTCGCGGGCCGACCAGTCGTTGAGGATGGTGTACCCGAAGATGTGGTCAGCGGCCCGCTCGGCCGGCACCGACGCGCCGTTGCGGCCGATGACGGCAGCCACCTCGAGCTCGAAGTCCAGCCGCCGCGACCCGTCCGGGACCGGGGCGTCGTCGAAGGCGCCGATCAGCGCGTACGGGTTGGTGAAGTAGAAGGTCGGGGCCTGGTACCACTCAGGCGGGACGCCGGCGCCCGCGCCGACGCTGGCGGCGATGCCCTCGACGTGTTCCTCGAAGGCGACGAAGTCCCGCACGGTCGGCGGGTCGAGCGGCGGCAGCAGCCGGACCCCGGCCAGGGGTACCGGCGGGGTCGACAGCGCCGCCTCCCCCAGGGGCGGGCGGGCGCGGTCAGTCCGCCCGGACGACCAGCCCCAGGGTCGCGGCGATCACCAGGGCCTGCGCCGGGTCGATGACCGCGCCCTTCAGCCCCGCCGTCTCCGGGTCGAACGCGGACAGGTCGCTGCCGCGCAGGTCGCACCGGGCGAACGAGGCCCGGTGTACCCAGGCACCGGACAGGTCGCAGCGGAGCACCTGGGCGTCGTCGAAACGGGCGCCGGTCAGGTCCGCCTCGCGCATCCGCACGTCCCGGAACACGCTGCGCCTCAGGTCGGCTCCGGGGAGCCCGGTGAAGGACCAGTCGCCGCCGTCGACCTCGAGCAGGCCGAACGTGCAGCCGTCGAACATGCTGCCCACGAGCTTGCAGCCAGTGAACGTGGCGTCGAAGAACGAGCACCGGGTGAAGGTGCAGTTGACGAAAGCCGCGTTGGCGTGGGTCGAGACGTTGAACCGGACACCGCGGAAGGAGCACTCGGTGAAGACGCCCGCGCGGTCGACCGCCTCGGTGAGATCCACGTCGATGAACGCCACCTTGTCGTGGCACTCGCCCGACAGGTCGCGGCCGTCCCAGTCCGCCGAGCGCAC
>Ga0302314_10006821_pt1 | contig 20610 bp, 17 predicted proteins | sample III_Palsa_N2_3_FD_200533 | JGI IMG/M metagenome (GOLD analysis project Ga0302314, IMG submission 200533) | Peat permafrost microbial communities from Stordalen Mire near Abisko, Sweden - III_Palsa_N2_3 | ecosystem: Environmental > Terrestrial > Soil > Palsa > Peat permafrost | place: Sweden... | reverse complement strand
TAGCGCCTTCGGCCTGGAGGGTGACGAGGTCGGTGATCAGGTCGTCGGCCGGCTCGCGACGGCGATCGTTCATCGCCGCCGTCATGTATTCGCCCAGCGCCTGCGACGACGCGGTCATATGCTCGGTCTGTTCGGGCGTGCGCATCGGGTTGAGGGTCTGGATGATTCCCTCCGACCAGTCGCGGAACTCACCCAGACGACTGGGGTCGACCCCGAGAATGGCGGCGATGACGTCGATCGGGATCGGCAAGGCATAGTCGGCCATCAGGTCGAAGCCATCGCGGCCGTTCAACATCTCGAGGGTCTTCGCGACGATCCCCTCCACCTGCGGTCTGCACTTCGCCACCCGCTTGTAGAGCGCCTGCGCCAAGGGGGGCCGGATACGCCCGTGATCGGGGTCGTCCATGGTAAGGATCGACATCCGGCGCTCACCATCAGGGCTTTGTGCGTCGATGGCGCGCCTTGCGAGCACCGCGGCCTCTTCCGCCCGGTGCGGATCGCGCCACAATGTCAGGTCGGTGACGATTCCCCGGACGTCTTCGTGCCGGGTCAGAAAAAAGGCGCCGGCCATGGGATCACGCAATACCGGGTGCTCCGCGCGCAGGTCGTCGAGCAGGGCGTGGGGATCGTCGCGAAACGCCGGATTGAGGGCGGTCAGCTGCAGGATGGAGGGAGGCGAGGCGGTTATGGCGGAGTCTCTCTGCGCGAACGGCGCAAACTTATGACAAACACCGTGTCAATACCATGGCCATCCGATGCAGGGCTTGGCGCCGTGCGCCGGCCGACCCTATCTGAATGCGACGTCGTAGTCCGAGGAGCGTTTCATGAAGATTGTTGCTTTCGTCGCCGGCCTGAGCCTCGCTTTCGGCGGCGCCGTGGGGTCTGCAAACGCCGTCGGCTGCGTATCGGGCGCCGTCGTCGGAGGGGTAGCCGGTCATTATGCGCATCACCACACCTTGCTGGGCGCTGCGGCGGGCTGCGCGATCGGCCATCACATGGCCGTGGTCGCGAAGCGCAAGAAGTTGGCGGCCCAGCAGGCCGCGGCGCATCACTGACGCTTTGACTTCAGGTCTAGGGTCCGTTCAGGCCCGCCGCGGGATCACCACCCGCAGGCTTTCGTAGCCCTTCACGAAGGTCGAGAAGGTGCGCTTCGGCTCGCCGACCACCTTGATCTCCGGGAACCGCGCCAGGATCTCCTCCCAGATGATCTGCAGCTGCAGTTCGGCGAGGCGGTTGCCGACGCAGCGGTGGATGCCGAAGCCGAACGACATGTGCATGCGTGGCCGCGCGCGGTCGATGATGTAGCGGTCGGCGTGTTCGATGACGCTTTCGTCGCGGTTGCCGGACACGTACCACATGACGACCTTGTCGCCTTTGCGGATCCGCTTGCCCTGAAACTCTATGTCGGAGGTCGCGGTGCGTCGCATGTGGGCGAGCGGGGTCTGCCAGCGCAGGGTTTCGGAGACCATGCCCGGGATCAGGTCATGGTTCGCCCGAAGCTTTTCATATTGATCAGGATTCTCGTTCAACGCCAGGACGCTGCCGGTAATGGTGTTGCGAGTGGTGTCGTTGCCGCCGACGATCAGCAGGATGATATTGCCGCGAAATTCGCGCGGCGGCATGTTACGGGTGGTTTCGTCGTGGGCCATCATTGAGATCAAGTCGCCGGCCGGGGGGCCGTTGACGCGCTCGTTCCAGAGCCGGGTGAAATAGGCGTGGCACTCCTCGATTTCCGCGAACTTCTGTTCCCAGCTCTCGACGACGCCATGGCCGGGCCGCGCCGTGATCACGTCCGACCAGCGCGTCAGCTTGCGTCTTTCCCCGAACGGAAAGTCGAACAGGGTGGCGAGCGTCATCGTGGTCAGTTCGACGGATACCCGGTCGACCCAGTCGAAGACCTCCCCGACCGGCAGGGAATCGAGGATGGCGCCGGCGCGCTCGTGGATGATCGGCGCGAGGTTCCGCAGGTTCGCGGGCGAAACCGCGGGACTCACCGTCTTGCGCTGGACGTCGTGCTTCGGTGGATCCATGGCGATGAACATCGATCCGCCGTCGGGATCCGGCTCCCCGCCGATGATGATGCCGCCGTACAGAGAGTCGGAGGAGAACACCTGATGGTTGGTGTCCACCGCCATGATGTCGTTGTAGCGGGTGATCGACCAATAGGGCCCGAACTCGCTGACAGCGGTGTAGTGGACCGGATCTTCCGTCCGAAGACGTTCGAAGTACGGCCACATTGTGTCGGACTGGAAAAGCGCCGGCTGTCCAGGATTAATATCCTCCAGCGGGAGGGCCCAGGCGGTGTCGCGGGCGTTGCGGCCGAGGTCGATCGATCCATCGCTCATGGCCGAAAGCCTTTCCTTGTGTTTCCTCCCCAACTATAGGCGCCCATGCTTGCGTTTGCGAAGCCTCCGCCCTCCAGGGCTGTCATCGACCGGCGCGTGCGCGTGCTGCTGGTGCTGGGGGCGCTGAATGGCGGCGGCGCGGAGCGCGTCGCGGTCAACATTCTCCGGGGCTGTGATCCGGACCGTGTCGAGGTGCGCTTGGGTCTGTTGCGTCGCGCGGGTCCCTACCTCGCGCAGGTGGACGGCGCATCGATCGCCGCGGCGCGCGGCATCGTCGGCATGGTCCGCGAGGCCCGGCCCGACGTGCTGATGAGCTTCGGCATGGGTATCAACCTGTTGGTTGCGATGGCGATGATCCGGCTGGGCCGTCGCAGCCCGTTGTGGATCTGCCGCGAAGACAGCAACATCGACGCCGAGATCGCCAACCTGACGGCCAGCCGGATGGGGCGCTGGGTGGTTGGGGGCCTGGTCGGGCGCGCTTATCGCTCGGCCGACGCCCTGGTGAGCGTATCGGCGGACCTTGCCCGGCGCCTGGAGCGGCGCCTCGGTATCAAGACCGGCGCGATCCACGCGATCCACAATCCCGCTGAGATCTCCCGGATCGTGGCGGCCGCGGCCGAACCTCTGGCGTGCGAGCCGGCTCGGCCGTTCATCGTCACGGCCGGGCGAATGACCCGGCAGAAGGGCCACGACGTGTTGATCGCGGCGTTTGCGGCCAGCAGGGCGGCGCGCGACCACGACCTGGTGATTCTCGGCCAAGGCCCCCTGGAAGCCGAGCTGCGCGCGCAGGCGGCCGCTCTGGGGGTCGGTGACAGGGTGACGTTCCCGGGCTTTCAGGCCAACCCGTGGGCCTGGTTCGCCCACGCGCGCCTGTTCGTGCTTGCGTCACGCTGGGAAGGCTTCGGCAACGTCATCACCGAAGCCATGGCCTGCGGGGCGCCCGTGCTTTCCACCGATTGCGACTTCGGCCCGCGCGAACAGATCGCGCACGGCGAAACCGGGTGGCTGGTCCCGCCCGACAACGTTGCGGCCCTCGCCCAGGGATTCGATGACCTTCTCGGGGATGCGAGACTGTTGGACCGTCTGGCCGGCGCAGGGCGCCAGAGGGCGATGTCGTTCGACGTCGGCCCGATCGCCGAATCCTACACCACCAGTTTCGTCCGCCTCGCCCATGGGTCGGGTTGCTGACAGCAATCGGCTTTTCGAGCGGGACGCGCGCTCATTTCCGGAACGCGGCGCCGAATTGCGTTGAATTCCCAGCCGCGACTTTGCAAATGGCGGACGATGCACCAAGCTTGAGAGGACGCGCCCATGGCGATCGCCGCCGCCGAGAAAGCGAAGACCAATCCTGATGGGATGGCGCTGGCCGATGAGCGCCAGGTCGTGACCTGGAACCAGCTGAACCCCTGGCTCAATCGCGCCGCCAACAACCTGGTCGCCGGACCGGCAACGAGCGGCGGACGGATCGCGGTGTTCGCGCCCAACAGCGTCGAGAACGCGATGACCTATCTGGCGGCGCTGCACGCCGGCGTCTCGAGCGTGCCCGTGAACTTCCATTTCACCGCCGAGGAGGTGGCCTACATCCTCACCGACTCCGGCGCGAAGATGGTGTTCGTCGGCCCCGAAACGGTGGCTGTGGGGCGGGAGGCCGCGACCATGGCCGGCATCGACGCCGTGGTCGCCTGGCGCAGTCCGCCGACTCCCGGCGTGATCAGCCTCGAGGACTGGCTGGCGACCGGCTCGGAGGAAGAGCCGCCGACCGACATGACGCCGCGTCCCCACATGCACTACACGTCCGGCACCACCGGCCGGCCGAAGGGGACTGAAACACCGCCGACGATGTTCCCGCGTGTGGCGACCATCGCCGATTATTTCGACGCGCTGAAGCAGGCCTTCGAGCTCAATGGTTCGCGCTCGCCCGGCCTAGTGGTCAGCCCGATGTACCATACCGGGCCGTTGAGCTCCGTGCGCATGCTGGGCGGCGGCATGTCGCTGGTCATCGCCTCGCGGTTCGACGCCGAACAGGTCCTGCGGTCGATCGAGACCCACAAGGTCAGGACCACCATGATGGTGCCCACCCACTTCCAGCGCTTGCTCACCCTGCCGCCGGAGGTGCGCGCCCGCTACGATCTGTCCAGCATCGAGATGATCAGCCACACCGGCGCCGCCTGCCCGCGCGATGTGAAACGGCAGATGATCGAATGGTTCGGGCCCATCTTGGTGGAGGCCTATGGCGCCACCGAGTCCGGCACCACCAACATGATCACCTCTCCGGAGTGGCTCGAGAAGCCCGGCTCCGTCGGCAAGACCCTGGCGCCGTTCGAACTCGTTGTCGTGGGGGAAAACGGCGAGCACCTGGGCGCCAACGAGGTCGGGCAACTGTACTTCCGCGACACCACCGGGCGCGGCATCATCTACAACAACGACCCGGCCAAGACGGCGGCGGCGCACCGCGAGCCGGGGGTCTTCACCCTTGGCGAAATCGGCTACGCCGACGACGAAGGCTATGTGTTCATCACCGACCGATCGTCGGACATGATCGTCAGCGGCGGGGTCAACATCTATCCCGCCGAGACCGAACAGGTTCTGATCCAGCACGCCGGCGTCGGCGACGTCGCCGTGATCGGCGCGCCGAATGCGGAGATGGGCGAGGAGGTCAAGGCGCTGATCGTGCCGAAGGACGCGGCGGCCCCGCCGACGTCCGACGATCTCAACGCCTTCTGCCGCGAGCGGCTGGCCGGCTTCAAATGCCCGCGCTCCTATGAGATCGTGCCCGACATCGGCCGCAACGCCATGGGCAAGATCAACAAGCGCGAGCTGCGCCGCAAATATTGGCCGTCGGACAGAACCATCGGCGGGTAACGACCTGCTGGTCGTGGTGGGGTGACGATTGTCACTCCCGCGTCATGAGCGCCGACACTGATCCGGCCAATACCGAGGGGTCATCCTCAGGCATCGATCGCCAAGGAGGCCTCAGATGCCAATCCCAGAAATATCACCCAGTCCTGCCGTCATAAGAGGTCTCGTCAAGCGGCGCGGCGCGGTCATTGCCGTGAATGGCCTCGACCTCACGCTCCGCGTCGGCGAGGTGACCGCCCTGCTTGGCCCCAACGGCGCGGGAAAGAGTACTGCGGTGGCGCTGCTCACCGGTCGGCTGGCGCCGGACAAGGGCCACGTGTCCGTGTTCGGCGGTGATCCGCGAAAGGCCGCCAGCCGCGCCCGGCTGGGCGTTATGCTGCAGGAAGCGGGCATGCCGCGCGGACTTACCGTCGCCGAGCAGATCGACCTGTTTCGTGGATACTTCACATCGTCGCGGCCGCGCGCCGAGCTCATCGACCTGGCCGGGCTGAACGGCCTCGAGCGCCGTCGTTGTTCGGCCCTGTCGGGCGGCCAGCAGCGGCGCCTCCAGTTCGCTCTGGCGATCTGCGGGCGACCTGACCTGCTGATCCTGGACGAGCCCACGACCGGATTGGACATCGAGGCCCGCCACCCCCTTTGGAGCGCTGTTCGCGTTGAAGCGGCGCGCGGCGCCGCGGTGCTCCTGACCACTCATTACCTCGAGGAGGCCGAAGCGCTTGCCGATCGGGTCATGGTCATCGACCGCGGTCGGGTGATCGCCGATGGGCCGCCCGCCAGCCTGAAGGCCGCCGCCGCGTCCTCGGCGATCCGCTGCGTCACCCGCTCGAGTGACGCCGTGCTCGGCGCCCTGACCGGCGTCTTCCAGGTATCCCGCGAGGGCGCCCGCGTGGTGCTGATGACCCGTGACGCCAAGACCACGGTCCGTGAGCTTCTCGTGCATGACCCCGATCTCGAAGACCTCACCCTCGCCGGCGCCTCGCTCGAGGACGCCTTCACCCGTCTCCTGGCCGACAGCGCCGGAACGCAACACACCTTGGAGAATGCCGCATGACCACGTTCGCTCACATCGCCGGAATATACGCCCGTGAAGCGCGCGCCCAGATCGTCTCTTCCTTCCGAACGCCGCAATTCCTGATCCCCAGCGTGGCGCTGCCGGTGATGTTCTATGCCCTGTTCGGCGTGGCCCTTGCCAGGAACGAGGCGCCTCACATGGCGCAATGGCTCCTGGCCACCTATGCGGTGTTCGCGGCCATCGGCCCTTCGATCTTCGGCTTCGGCGTTTATGTGGCGACCGAGCGTGAAACCGGGATCATCGCGCTCAAACGCGTATCGCCGATGCCGCAGGGCGCCTATGTCGCGGCCAAGCTGGCGGCCAGCGTTGCTGCGTCGGTGCTGGCGCTCACAGGGATCGCGATCGTGGCCGCGTCGGCGGGGGTGACCATGCCGGCGTGGCGCTGGGCGGCGGTTTTCGCCCTGGGAGCCGCCTCCACCGCGCCTTTCGCGCTGATCGGCATGAACTTGGGTCTGCGCCTGGGCTCACAGGGCGCGACCGCCGCCGCGAACTTCCTGTTCATGAGCTTTTCCGTGCTCGGCGGCCTGTGGATTCCTCTGACCATCTTGCCGGGCTGGATGACGACCCTGGCCTGGGCGCTGCCGTCCTACCATCTGGGCCAGCTGTCGCTGATGCTGGCCGGAATGACGCCGGCGCACGACGTGCTCGCCCACGTCGTCCTCGTGCTGGCCGTTCTGGCGGTGGCGGCCGCCGGCGCCTGGCGGGGCTGGCGCCGGCAAGGCGCGTGATGGTTTCACGGCCGGGGCGGCGATCCTATAAGTGAGGTCCGATATGGACACAGCGACATCGAAGATCGCCGCTCGCCAGCGTCGCCCCCCGACAGGATGGGCGCGCTGGCCCGCGATCGGGCGTCTGGTCTGGCTGGTCTATCTGGTTCTATATCCATCGACCTATCTGTACGTGCGCCCCACCTCGGTGGAGATTTTCGCCGGCGTCGTGGGTATCGGCGTCTTTCTGCCCCTCTATCTGCACAGCGTGTTCGGGCGGCCGCGATCGCAGCTGCCCTATGTGATCGCCTTCGCCCTGATCGGCTTTGCCCTGTCGCCGTTCCGAGGCGTCTGGTCGGTGTTCAACGTCTATGCCGCGTCCGCGGCCGGGCGACTGAGGCCCAGGCGGACACTGGTGATCGTGGTCATCGCCCTGCAGGTCGCGCTCACAGCTTTTGGACTGACTATCGGCCAGCCCTGGTACTATTGGATCTGGGGGCTGTTCTTTGGAATCATGGCGGGGTTCGGGACCGGTTGGCAGAGCGAGGCCAAGAACCAGCAGTTGGAAGCGGCGCAGGGTGAGGTGCGCGCCATGGCCGAGACCGCCGAGCGCGAACGCATCGCCCGTGACCTTCACGATCTTCTCGGCCACACCCTGACCCTCGTGGCGGTGAAGGCGGAATTGGCGGCGCGGCTGGTCGAGCGAGACGTCGGCGCGGCGCGCAGGGAGATGGAAGAGGTCGCCGAAGCCGCGCGCGGCGCGCTTGGCGAAGTCCGCGCCGCCGTCGCCGGCATGCGCGGCGCGGCCTTCGGCGTCGAACTGGATCGGGCGAAACGCATGCTCACCGCGGCGGACGTCGAGACGGAGGTGGACGCCGTCATTTCCATGGGCGACCCAGAGCGTGAAGCGGTTCTGGCGATGGCCTTGCGCGAAGCGGTCACCAATGTCATCCGGCACGCTCGGGCGCAAAGGTGTCACATCCGTCTCGAGGCCACCGCGTCCAGCTATCGCCTGCAGGTCGACGACGATGGCCGGGGCGGCGACCTGTGCGAGGGGTCCGGGCTGACCGGCATGCGCGCGCGCCTCGCCGCCGCCGGCGGCGGCCTCGATATCACCTCCGACAACCACGGCACGCGGCTGACCGTCAGCCTGCCGTTCGCCGCATGATCCGGATCGTCATTGCCGAGGACCAGGCCCTGGTGCTGGGCGCGCTCGCGGCGCTGCTCGGGTTGGAAGGCGATATCGAGGTGGTCGGCCGCGCGAATGACGGGCCCAGCGCGCTCGACCTCGTGACGGTGCTCAAGCCGGACGTCCTCGTCACCGACATCGAGATGCCCGGCATGACCGGCATCGAAGTGGCGATGAAGGTGAAGGCGGCGGCCATGAAGACCCGCGTGGTGATCGTCACGACGTTCGGGCGCGCCGGCTATCTGCGCCGCGCGATGGAAGCCGGTGTTCGTGGTTATCTGCTCAAGGATGGTCCCAGCACGGTCCTCGCCGGCGCGATCCGCACCGTCGCCGCCGGCGGTCGCGCCATCGCCCCCGAACTTGCCGACGCCGTGTGGGACGCCGAACCCGACCCTCTTTCCGACCGCGAGCGCGCGGTGCTGCGCCTGGCCGAGGAGGGCCGCTCCAACCGCGACATAGCGCTCGCTCTGGAGCTGTCACCGGGAACCGTGCGGAACTACCTTTCCGAGGCCGCCCAGAAACTCGGCGCCGCCAACCGCATCGAAGCCGGCAGGATCGCTCGGGCGAATGGCTGGTTGTGAGACGAACTCGGGTCAGCCCCGCAGCCCGCGGGTCAGATTGAGGGCCACCGCCTCGGCGACCTTGATGCCGTCCACCGCCGCCGACAGTATGCCGCCCGCATAGCCGGCGCCCTCGCCGGCGGGATATAGCCCGGCGGTGTTCAGGCTCTGGAAGTCGTTGCTCCGGGTGATGCGCACCGGGGACGATGTGCGCGTCTCCACCCCGGTCAGCACCGCGTCGGGATCATCGAAGCCAGGGATCTTGCGGCCGAACGCCGTCAGAGCCTCGCGGATGGCCTCGGTAGCGAAACTCGGCAGGCAGTCGGCAAGGTCGGTCGGGTGAACGCCTGGCCTGTAGGAGGGGACGACGGCGCCGAGCTCGCCGGACGGGCGTGCGGCCAGGAAGTCGCCGACCCGCTGGCCGGGCGCGGCGTAGGTCTCCCCACCGGCCACAAACGCGCGCGCTTCCCATTGCCGCTGCAGGTCGACGCCGGCCAGGGGATGGCCCGGAAAGTCGACCTCCGGCGTGACGCCCACCACGATGCCGGCGTTGGCGTTGCGCTCCTTGCGGGAGTACTGGCTCATGCCGTTGGTGACGACGCGCCCCGGCTCCGACGTGGCGGCGACCACCGTGCCGCCCGGGCACATGCAGAAGCTGTAGACCGTACGGCCGTTGGCGCAGGCGTGGGAGAGGGCATAGTCCGCCGCGCCGAGGTCGGGATGGCCGGCGTGGGAGCCGAACCGCGCGCGATCGATCAGCGATTGTGGGTGCTCGATGCGAAAGCCGATCGAGAACGGCTTTGCCTCGATATGGACGCCGCGATCGTACAGCCATTGGAAGGTGTCGCGCGCGCTGTGGCCGATCGCGAGCACGACATGGTCGGTCGCGATGATTTCGCCGCTCTCCAGCGCCAGGCCGCGCACCCGCCGCCCTTCCGGGCCGGTTTCGATCTCCAGATCGATGACTTTGCTCTCGAATCGGTATTCCCCGCCCAGCCCCTCGATCGTCGCGCGCAAGCGCTCCACCATGGTCACCAGCCTGAACGTGCCGATGTGCGGGTGCGCCTCGGTGAGGATCTCCGGAGGCGCTCCGGCCTCGACGAACTCGGTGAGCACCTTGCGTCCGAGATGGCGCGGGTCCTTGATCTGGCTGTAGAGCTTACCGTCGGAAAACGTCCCGGCCCCGCCCTCGCCGAACTGCACGTTGGATTCGGGGTTCAGGACTCCGCGGCGCCACAGGCCCCAGGTGTCCTTGGTCCGCTCCCGCACCACCTTGCCGCGATCCAGGATAATCGGCGCAAACCCCATCTGGGCCAGCAGCAGTCCGGCGAACAGGCCGCAAGGTCCGGCGCCGATCACGACCGGTCGTGGATCGGGCACACGGCTGGCGTGCGTAACGAAGCGGTAGGTCGTGTCGGGCGCGGCTTGCACGCGATGATCGCCGGCATGCCGCGCCAGGACAGCGCTCTCATCAGCCATGCACACATCGACCGAATAGACCATCAGGATCGCCGACTTGCGGCGCGCGTCATGAGCACGCCGCACGACTGTACAATGGATGAGGACCTCGGGGCTGACCCCGAGCCGCTCGGCGGCCGCGGCTGTGATAGCCATCGGCGGATGTCCCAGAGGAAGCTTGAGTTCGGTCAGGCGAAGCATGGTCAACCCGCGCAATATCACGCAAGCGCTGAACAATTCTCCCGTCTCGAACAAATCCCCCTGACGCGGCTTCCGCCTGCGCGTGACGTCACCGACAAGGGGGCGCTGGTCAAACAATAATCGAGCGCGTCCCTTCGCCGCGACATCACGGCGTCTGGTGGAGCTGAAACGCCTGGTTGTCTCTATCGGACATTAATTCCGGAGGAACGTCGATCTTGGCCCAATTCTTTCCGGAGGCCCAGTTCTCAGGATTTGCGCAAACGAAATTAACTTCGGTGGCTTCTACACTTCCGGGTGCTATCTGTCGAAAGTCATTGTTGTCATACGAGTGATCCAATAGATTCACGCCGCTCTGATCGTAAGTAGTGACTCTACTTTGAAAGAGCGAATTGCGTTCGCAATTGAATATAGTCAGGATCATGCTTCTCCGCATGCCATATTTTTGGATTCCTTTTCCAGCGGCAACCGCTGTTATCCACGCCGATCGAGTAGGCCCGTCATATGTTACCGTGGATGCGTCGATGAAATGGAAAAGAGTATGTTCGTCCGTCGCTCCGACGAACCAATAGTTGAGGATCTCAACTTTTTTCTTCCCTGCATATACCGATGTCGTCCCGAACATGAGGCTCGCGCCGAGCGCCAGCAGGAGGTACTTGTAGAGGCGCAATGATCTTATTTCCTCAAATCGATCGATATCATTCCGTGAGCGCCGCAATGACCGAATCCACCACGGATCGCGCTTTCTCGCACATCTCCTCGTCCGTCGCGTCCTGGATGGGGTGATCCACCAGCAGATAGCAGGCCTCCTTCATCCCCAGTGCGGCGCGCTGGGTTTGCGCGGCTTCGGCGAATTCGCTCGAGGCGATCGATACGGCGGGGACGCCCTGGATCTCGAACCATACAGTGTCGTGCATACTGCACGTCGTGCATGACCCTCAATCGGCCAGCGCCTCGACGACGAAATTGCATTCGGACCTCATCTTCAGCCGCAGATCGCCCGGCGCCGGCTTGGTGAAGGTCGGCTTGCGGTAGCGCCTTAGTTCGACGCCGGGAAGCCGGGCGGCGAGCAGCCGCTCGAGTTCGTCCAACAGGACGTTGCCACGCGGCTTGGCGATATCGAGCAGGCCGACCACGCCGGTGATCGCGGCTGGCCGCGTGGTTATCTGACGCTCTATGGGGACGCGTTCGTCGGTGGGGTCGAGTATGGTGACCGTCATCCGTCTCCTCCTGTTCCTGCGGGACAGGTTAATCCCATTCGATCTTCCGCGATACCACGCTGGAGCCCATTTCGCCGGTGACCCAGCCGTGGAAGGCGGCGGAGAACTTGCCCGCTTCGGAGCCGGCGACGACGATGTGGATGTTCTCCTCACCGGCGAACTTGGGAACCGGCGCATCGAGCTTTTCCGAGTCCATCTTGGCCGCCACCGCCAGCGGGATGCCGGCGCCCGAGACCTCGTTCGCGATCATCTCGCGCAGAGGTCGGGAGGTCACCGTCTGGATGCGCCGGCGCAGGCGCGCCTTGGAGTATTCGCCCTGGCTGGTCAGGGAACGCACATGTTCGGGACAGACGACCAGCAGGGTGTCGGTCTGCATCCGGTGCATCTTGGGCAGGAAGACAGCCTCCAGGCCGAGGCCGAGCGAGCCGGCGACCTGGTCGGGCTCGCGGGATTCCTGGTCGACGATCTGCACCGGGCCGCTGGTCATGCCGAACACGGTGACGACCGAGTCCTCGGGCTTGAAACCGCGCTCGACGTGCAGCGGCTCCCACGGCGAGCCTTCCTCCCATTCGGCGAAGCACATGGTGATCTTCATCGGGTTGCCGAGCGTCGAGCGGTCGACGCCTCCTGGGCGGGCGCCGCCGACGTTGCGGATCACCAGCCGCACCGCCCTGCCGATGGTGGCGTTGGCGCGATTGCCGGCGCCCAGTGCGCCCAGCTTCATGTTCATGCCGATCCGCCCCCGGATCGGGCCGTTGACGACGATCACCGGCGAGGCGCCCATGGTGGTGGCGTTGACGCCGTGGATATTGAATTCGTCGGTGCATACCGCCTCGACCGCGGCGATCACCACCGGCAGATATTCCGGCTTGCAGCCGGCCATGACCGCGTTGATCGCGATCTTCTCGACCGTGGCGAGGCCCATGTTCGGCGGCGAGACGGCCACCAGATCCTGGGCGCCGCGCGGCGTGCCGGCCAGCATGCGCATGACCCGCTCGGGCGTCGGCGGCACCAGCGGCAGGCCGTCGGAAAATCCCTGGTCGAACATGAATTCGGCGACGTCGTCGGACGTGGCGATCTCGATCCGGCGGGCCCGGATCGGACTGCCGGTAGCGTCGGCCTGCAGGCGGTCGTTGATCTCGGGGTCCAGGTGTTTGGAGCCGCAGCCGGGTCGCCAAGCCGGGAGCGTTTCCCAATCGATGTCGATCGGCTCTGCGCCGAGATCCATGGCCATCTTGGCCGCCAGCGCCCGCCACTCCTCGCGCACGAAGCCGTCGGCGCGGGCCTGGACGCGGCCTTGCCCGTCGGTCCAGTAGATCGAGGGAACGATCTCGAAATCCCACGCGAACGACACCTCGCATTTGGAATCGTCGAGTATCGGCGCGGTCAGGTGGTGGCGTTCCGCGAGGATCCTGTTCCCCTGCAGGGCCTGGCCGACGAACAGGATATCGCTAACCGCGCCATAGGCGCGATGAAACGTCTCTACGATCGGGGCGACCAGATTGCAGGTCTGGCAGTCCTCCTTGACGAAGCAGACCAGCGACCGCCGCCCGGTCGGGAACGCTCGGGTCTCACCTTCCAGGTCCTGCAGTGCGAATCGGGGACGATCGTCGGCCATGAAACCCTTCCCAATGCTGGCGGAGGCGGATGGGAATCGAACCCACCGCACGCCGGTCAAGGCGTGCCGCTGGTTTTGAAGACCAGGGAAGCCACCAGACTCCAGTCACCTCCAGCTTTGCAACGACCCTACAGCCAGGGGAGAGGATGCAATATCATTATCTTCGGGCGATCCGGCGCAGATCGCCTTCGCGGATCGTCCATCCCCGCGCGTCGAAAAATTCGAGGATGGGGACGATGAATTTGCGGCTCGTCGCCAGCGCTTCGCGAGCCTCTCCGGTCTTGAACGTGGTCGGAGAGGGGAAGGCGGCGGTCAGCGTTTTGAGGGCCGCGTCGAGCGCCGCCGGATGAAACAGCAACGTCTTGCGCAGAGCGAAATTCTTGAGAGCGACGACCCGGCCGGCGGCGACGAGCAACTCCATCAGATCGGCGCCGTCGGAGCTCGACCCGATCAACGCGTCCAGGTCCGGCGGCGCGGCGGCGCCGTCGTGAAGCAAGACCTCGATGTGTTCCAGCCGCGCCCGCGCATCGCCGCTGAGCGCGGCGATCGGATCGTGGGTGGCCAGGGCTGCGTGGCCGCTGGCGAGAATGATCTCGCCAGTTCTCACGAGTCGCCTTTCGACAAGCTCGACGAGCGCCGGCGCGGCTGCGCGGACCACCACGCGCCGGATCGACGCCAGAGGCTTGCCGGGCTTGGTCGGCGCCACGCGATGGGCGTCGCGCAGTGCGGCGAGGTAGATCCGCGTGGCCTCTTCAAGCGTGCGGCGCGACACCAGGTGCTGATCGTCGAGGGTTTCGAAATCCGCCGCCAGCCTGGCGCGAACGATGTCCGGCGGCTGATGCGTCAATCGCGCGAGCTCGGCGATGGCTGACAAGCCCCCGTCGCGGGCGGCCAGGGCGAAGGCGATCCGAAGTGTGTCGCCGGACTCCACGGCCCTGAGCACATCGATGCGGCCATTGTTTCGCCGTCCCGAAGCCGAAGGCGTCGGATCGAGTACGATCGCGCCGCCGATCGTCTCGGACGGCGACAGGCGACGAAGCACGGCGCGTTGGCCAGCATGGGCGACGATGTCGCGCTCGAAGCGAAACTGCACCCAGCCCCAGCCTCCCGGCGCGATCGGCCCACCCTCGATCAGGCGGGCGGTCGCCGCGATCGCGCGGGTTCCCAGCAGCACTCGCACCTCGTCCAGGTGTTTTAACGGCCTCGCACCGTCGGGGGTCAAGCTGACCTTGGCGTCCAGACGCCGAGACGAGGGAAAAAGGCCGGGCGGGCAGAGGATGTCGCCGACGCGGATGTCCTCCATCGCCGCGCCGCGAATATTGACCGCGGCCCGGCGGCCCGGCTCGATGACGCCCAGCTCGGCGCCGCGCGCCTGCAGGCCCCTTATCGTCACCGCGCGATCAGACGGCTGCACCACGGCGCTGTCACCGGTCCGCAGCGCGCCTCCGGTCAACGTTCCGGTCACCACGGCGCCGATTCCTCGCACCGTGAACACGCGGTCGATCGGCAGATAGAAGCCGGGCAGCGCGGAGGCTGCGGTGCATCGTTGCGCCAGCGCGTCGAGGGCCCCGCGCAAGGTATCGAGCCCGGCTCCGGTCCTGGTCGAACAGAAGACCACTGGCGCGGAACACAATGGCGTCTCCGCCAGGGTTTCCTTGATGGCGGCCGCGGTCTTTGCGTGGTCGTCCGCAACCAGGAGGTCCGACTTGGTCACGGCCACGATCCCGGCGTCGATGCCGAGCAGAGTGGCGATCTGGAGATGCTCGAACGTCTGGCGCTCGAATCCGTCGACCGCCGACACCACGAGGAGGACGGCCCGCGCCCCGGCGACGCCCGCCGCCATGGTGCGGATAAAATCCTCGTGTCCCGGCGTGTCTATGATGTCGACGCCGCCTGAGGGACCGTCACACCAGGCGAAGCCGAGTGCGATCGACAGCCCGCGTTGCTGTTCCTCCTTCAGGCGGTCGGTCTCGACGCCGGTGAGGGCGCGAACCAGGGCGGTTTTGCCGTGATCGACATGGCCGATCACCGCGATGGTGCAGTGAGTCAACCCTCCAGGGCCTTGCGCACGGCGCCGGCGATATCGGCGATCTGGACGTCTTCCACTGTGCACATATCGAGCAGTAGGCGATCATCCGCAATTCGTCCGATGACCGGCGGACGGCCGGCGCGAAGGCGACTTGCCAGGGCTGCGGTGCTGATGGCGTCGGTTCGTATGGCGACGGCCGCGCTTCGCAGGCCCTGCTGAGGAAGCGAACCTCCGCCGACGAAGGCGACGGTGTCGACGACATCCACGTCAAGGGTCGGATCGCCCATCAGGTTGTCGGCGACACCGCGCGCCCGCGCCGTGATCACGCCCGGGCCCTGCGCGATCGCGCGCAGCACGGGAATGCGGCCGACCGGATCGTGGGGCGGTCGATAGAGCCGCAACGTCGCCTCGAGCGCGGCCAGGGAGAGCTTGTCGATCCGCATCGCGCGCAGCATCGGATACGTCTTCAGCCGGTCGATCAGACAACGCCGGCCGGCGATGACGCCAGCCTGTGGGCCGCCCAGCAGCTTGTCTCCGGAAAAAGTCACCAGGTCGACGCCACTGCGCAGCACCTCGCCGACCGTCGGTTCGTCCGGCAGTCCATAGGGCGTCAGGTCGATCAATACGCCGCTGCCGAGATCCTCCATCAGGATCAGATTTCGCGCCCGCGCGAGATCCGCCAGTTCGCGGCGCGTCGGGGCGGTTGTGAAGCCGACGATGCGGAAGTTGCTGGCGTGGCTCTTGAGCAAGATGGCGGTGTCGGGGCCGATCGCCCCTTCATAGTCCCGCAGCCTGGTCTTGTTGGTGGCGCCGACCTCCTTCAGACGTGCGCCGCTTTCGGCAATGACGTCCGGCATGCGGAACCCGCCGCCGATCTCGATCAGCTCGCCGCGCGAGGCGATGACTTCGCGATCCCTGGCCAGCGCCATCAAGCAGACCATCACCGCGGCCGCGCCGTTGTTGACCACGACCGCCGCCTCGGCGCCGGTCAGTTCGCGGATCAGCGCCTCGACGTGGGCGTAGCGCGAACCGCGCGCTCCGGTCTGAAGGTCCAGTTCGAGGTTCGAATAGGATTCGCTCGCCTCGCGCACGGCGTCGAGCGCCTCGGGTGCGAGCGGCGCGCGACCGAGGTTCGTGTGGATGATCACGCCGGTGGCGTTGATCACATGGCGCAGGCTGGACCGGCGCTTCGCCTCGATCCTTGTGGACAGTGTCTCGAAGAAGGCGGCGTCCTGGATGTCCGGCGTCGCCGCGGACGCGCCGGCCAGCAAGGACTCGCGCACTCGGCTTAGAGTGTCTCGCAGGACGTCGAGGACTTCCTCCCGGCTGTAGCGCGCGGCCAAATTCCGTCCGAGGTCGCAGTCCAGCAGGGCGTCGGTCCGTGGCAGGCGTCTCAACAACTCGTTCAACGCGGCGTGACCTCTTCGTTGGAGGAAGCTCGACGCACCTTATGCAGGGCGTAACGGCACTTCCAGGCCTTCAGCGTGGGAGATGCCGGCGACACGGGCGCGCTCGCTTGAGGTGGGAAGTTCGTTTTACCCGCTGCAACATGGCCTTCGCAGTTGCGAAAGGCCGCCCGCCTGCGTAACCAACCGGCATCCTCGGAGTGGGGAGAGCGATAGTCGGTCAGGGGCGTGTCCGGATGCAATTCAAGCGGCTTGGACGGAGTGCGATCTCCGTCTCGAAAATCTGCATGGGCACGATGACCTTCGGGTCCGGCGCCGATGAGGCGACGTCGCACCGCATCCTCGACCGGTCCCTTGGCGCCGGCATCAATTTCTTCGACACCGCGGAGAATTATCCGGTCCCGCCCAAGGAGGAATGGGCCGGCGTCACCGAGGAGATCGTCGGCCGCTGGATGAAGACCAAGCGCCGCGATGAAGTGATCCTGGCCACCAAGGTTTGCGGCCCCAGCCACGGCTGGCTCAAGGGCTCCCAGCGCGCCGGCATGACCGCTCTCGACCGACACAACATCACCCGCGCGCTCGAGGCCAGCCTGAAACGTCTGGGTACGGATTATATTGACCTCTACCAGACCCACTGGCCCGACCACGGCGTGGCCTACGACGAGACCATGGAGACGCTCGACGAGTTGATCCGCGCCGGCAAGGTGCGGATCATCGGCTGCAGCAATGAGACCACCTGGGGCCTGATGAAGAGCCTGGAAGCGTCCTCGCGGCTCGGCGTGGCCCGCTACGAGACCATTCAAAACAACCATAGCCTCAACAACCGGCGATTCGAGGACGAACTGGCCGCCGCCTGTCGCCATGAGGGCGTCAGCTCGATCCCCTATTCTCCGCTGGCCGGCGGCGTGCTGTCGGGCAAGTATAACCAAGGTGCGAGACCGGAGGGCGCTCGCTTCTCCGCCTATCTCGAGATGGGCGGCCGCCAGGAGGCGATGGCCAGGCGCTTCATCAACGACCGGACCATCGCCTCGACGGAGCGCTTCCAGACGATCGCCGCCGAAGCCGGCATGAGCGTGGTCACCCTCGCCACCGCCTGGAGCAAGCAGCACGACTACGTCGCCTCGACCATCGTCGGCGCCACGCGCGAGGACCAGTTGGGCGACATCTTCGCCGCCGCCGACCTCGACCTGGAACCGGCGGTGCTGAAGGCGATCGACGTCGTGACCAAGGAGATCCTGTACCCGATGGGGTGATGCGCGCGGGCGCCGATGCGCCTCGGGCGAATTCAGGCTTTTCATATCGTGCGCCGACGGTTTCAAAAGAGATCGCCGCATCGTACGATGGCTTGGCATTTCATGGACGCGCCCGTTGTCGCAACGTGCGACCTTGCGGGAGTCGCTAATGGAAACTGACCGATACCCTCCGCTGTCCCTCCACGCGGGTTGAAGGCTGGGGGGAGGGCCATGGCCGACACGGCGTCGAGCGGCGGCTCCCGGACTGGCGAGCGAGCCCGAAGGCGGTTCGACCTCCTCGCGGCCTGTCGAACCTGGCTGGTGCGCGGCGTCGCCGGCTGTGTGATCGCGATCGGGGCGCTGGTCGTGGCGGGCTGGTTGTTGAATATGCCCTCGCTCAAGAGCGTGTTTCCCGGCTGGGCGACCATGAAGGTGAATACGGCCCTGTCGTTCATCGCGGCCGCCGCCGCCCTTGGCTTGATGGAAACCTCGGAACCCGCGCGCGCGGGATTCCGCCTGGGCCGCGCCCTGGCCGCGCTCACGCTCATGCTGGGCGCGCTGAGTTTGGCGGAAAATCTGTTTTCGTTGAATCTGGGCATCGACAATCTACTCATCCCCGACCATGCGGCGGCCGTCCATGGAGGCCGGCCAGGGCTTATGTCCCCGGCCTCGGCATTCAGCTTCTTGTTTCTCGGCGCGGCCTTGCTCAACTTGCGGTCGCGCCACGTGCTCCGCGCCCGGCTCGCCCAATGGCTCGTCATACCGCCCCTGCTGATCGCCACGCTGGGGCTCTTCGGCTATATCTGCGGCGTAACCTCACTCTATCAGGTACGTCCCTACGCCTCCCTGGCGGCCACGACGGTCCTTGCGCTCCTGATCCTTATCTTCGGCATCCTCGGAGCCGACGCCGACTATGGCCTCGCGGCCATCGTTCTGAGCGATACGGCCGGTGGCTTCGTCGCCCGGCGGCTCTTATCGAGCCTGCCTCCGGCATTCTTCATCATTGGGGTGACGGGCCTGGCTGGCCAGTCGGCCGGCCATTACGATCAGAAGTTCGGTGTTGCCCTCATAACAATCTCCAGCATGGCCGTTTCGATGGCCGCCGTCTCGTGGACCGCGTTCACGTTGCGCCGCATCGACCTGAATCGTCGGGCGGCTCAGGTTGAGCTGGACCTCGTCAACGCAGAACTGGCGGCTCGTGGCGAGCGGCTGGTGCTCGTCCAGTCGGAGCTGGCGCATAAGGCGCGTTTGAGCGCCATGGGCGAAATGGCCGCTGCCCTGGCCCATGAACTCAATCAGCCGCTGACCGCCGCGGGCACGTCCGTCGGCGCGATCGAGTTGCTTCTCAAGGGCGCCACGAAGCCGGTCGACGAGATCACACTGGAGAGGGTTCTCCGCGCGGCTCGGCAGGCCGAAAGTCAAGTGGTGCGCGCCGGAGACATCATCCGTCGCCTGAGGCGGTTCGTCTCCCGCGGCGAGGTCGATGCAAAGCCCGAACATCTGCCCGGTCTGATCGAGGACGCCGTGGCCCTCGCCTTGCCCAATCCCCGGTCGGCCGGCGTCGACGTCCGCGTGAACGTCGAAGCGGGGGCGGAGTGCGTCCTGGCCGACCGGGTTCAAATTCAGCAGGTCATCGTCAATCTCGTCCGCAATGCCGTCGAGGCGATGCGCGAGCAGGAAAAGTCAAAGGTGATCACCATCGACGCCACCGTCTGCGGCGACATGGCGAACGTCTGTGTGAACGATACAGGCCCCGGTTTGACGCCCGAAATCGCGGCGAGGCTGTTTTCCGCGTTTCTAACGACCAAGCCGGAAGGAATGGGCGTCGGCCTTTCGATCTGCCGCCATATCGTCGAAACCCATCACGGTCAGATGTGGTGCGAACCGTCGAACAGTCGCGGGGCGAATATTCGTTTCACGCTGCCCTTGAGCCAAGGCGAACCCCGGTGTCTCCACGCGCCTGCCGGCGCTTTGTGAAGCGGGTCTTTTTCTCGATCGAGCTGCTATCGCAGCCCAGGCGCGGAGCGATCGAAAAGCGTTTCGCCCTTATACGCGGCGGCTCACCATCCGCCGTGTGTGGCGAGCGATACGCCGCGACATCTCGGGCGAGCGTACCCGCCGACGACGGGCGGCGCCGCTCGGCCGCGCTGGCGATTGTGATGTGCGTCGGACAGGGTTCGATTTCTTCGGCGCCATCAACAGCAATGCAAAGGTGCACGCGGTCGAAAGCGCGAGATATCCGCCGATCCATGCCAAAATGCTCATATTGCCACGCTTAGGCATTTTGCCGGCGCGGCGCCATGACGTGTTCACGGGTGACGGTGCGGCAGATTGTCGCCTCTGCGCGCGTTTTCGGCCGCGAAAGTGGCGTGCGCAGATTGCGGGCGCACGCCTGCCACCGCCGCACCGATGAGAGCCGCCAAATTGCCGGGGGAGGAAATGAGGCCGCTCTTTGTCTATATGGCGCCTAAATCGAGGCCCGGTCAACCTCGAGTTGTGTGGCGGCTTGCGCTGCAAAATACCGCCAAACTGCGAATGCCCACTCCGCAAGTTCGAACGCGGCGGCGGGAAACGAACAAAAGACGACCCTATTCGGGCGGTGGCTCCCACAATTCCACCGGATTTCCTTCCGGATCGTGGATTCGGGCAAACTTTCCCGTCTCGGGCGTGTCCCATTCAGGGTTGGTGGTGACCGCTATCCCGGCGTCCCCAAGCGC
>Ga0302314_10006818_pt1 | contig 20614 bp, 20 predicted proteins | sample III_Palsa_N2_3_FD_200533 | JGI IMG/M metagenome (GOLD analysis project Ga0302314, IMG submission 200533) | Peat permafrost microbial communities from Stordalen Mire near Abisko, Sweden - III_Palsa_N2_3 | ecosystem: Environmental > Terrestrial > Soil > Palsa > Peat permafrost | place: Sweden... | reverse complement strand
GCCGCGAGTGCAGGTAGAAGACGTCACCCGGGTAGGCCTCGCGGCCCGGCGGGCGGCGCAGCAGCAGCGACACGGTCCGGTACGCCTCGGCCTGCTTGGACAGGTCGTCGAAGACGATCAGGACATGCTTGCCGTCGTACATCCAGTGCTGGCCGATCGCGCTGCCGGTGTAGGCCGAGATGTACTTGTAGCCGGCCGGGTCGGAGGCGGGAGCGGCCACGATCGTGGTGTACTCCATCGCGCCGGCCTCTTCGAGCGACTGCTTGACCGCCGCGATCGTCGAGCCCTTCTGGCCGATCGCGACGTAGACGCAGCGAACCTGCTTCTTCGGGTCGCCGGAGTCCCAGTTGGCCTTCTGGTTGATGATCGTGTCGATCGCGATCGCGGTCTTGCCGGTCTGGCGGTCGCCGATGATCAGCTGCCGCTGACCGCGGCCGATCGCGGTCATCGCGTCGATGGCCTTGATGCCGGTCTGCATCGGCTCCTTGACCGGCTGCCGCTGCACCACCGACGGCGCCTGGATCTCCAGCTGGCGCAGCGTGGTGCCCGCGATGTCGCCGAGGCCGTCGAGCGGCTCGCCGAGCGCGCCGACCATGCGGCCGAGGAAACCGTCGCCGACCGGGACGGAGAGGACCTCGCCGGTCCGCTTGACCGTCTGGCCCTCTTCGATCTCGGAGAACTCGCCGAGGATCACGACGCCGATCTCGCGTACGTCGAGGTTCAGCGCCAGACCGCGGACGCCGTTCTCGAACTCCAGAAGCTCGTTGGCCATGGCCGAGGGAAGCCCCTCGACCCGGGCAATGCCGTCGCCGCACTCGACGACCGTGCCGACCTCTTCGCGCTCGGCACCCGCGGGCTCGTATTCCTCTACGAACCGCGCGAGCGCGTCACGGATCTCATCCGGTCGGATAGTCAGCTCCGCCATCTTCCTCATTCCGTTCGTGAAAATCCTAGGGAGCCGGCCGGTCGCCGGCCACAATCAGCTCGCAAGATTGCGCCGGACCTCGGCCAGGCGGCTCGCGGTGGTCCCGTCTACCAGCTCATCCCCGATCTGGACGGACATACCGCCGACGACCGTCGGATCATGCACGATGTTCAGGTGCATGTCCCGTCCGTATGAGCTCGTGAGGGCGTCGTTCAGCCGCTTGCGCTGCGCGGCCGACAGCTCGATGGCGACCCGCACCACCGCGACCAGCTGCTCGCGCCGGCGGGCCGCGATGGACGCGCACAGGTCGAGCACGGCCTGCGGCGAGCGGCCGCGCGGGTGGGTGAGCACCTGGGTGATCAGGTTCAGCGACACCGGGCTGACCTTGCCGGACAGCAGGCTCTCGACCAGGCTCGCCTTGGCGTCCGGAGGGGTCGACCCGACCAGGGCCAGCCGGAGCCCCGGCTGCCCGGAGATGAGCCGGCCGAACCGGAACAGGTCGTCTTCCAGGTCGTCGAGCGTCTTGCCGAACTGGGCGGCCATGGTGAGCGCCTCGATGGCGAGCTGCTCGAGCACGTCGCCCAGCTCGCCCGGGGTCGCCCAGCGGGCCGACACGGTCTCGGCCACCAGCTTCTCGGTGGCCGCGGAGATCTTCCCGTGCAGCAGGCTGCCGGCCACCGCCGCCTTCTCGGCCGCCGGCTTGGTCGGGTCGGCCAGCGCCCGGCGCAGCCCGTGCTCGCTGTCGAGCAGCCGGACCACGGCGAACAGCTCGTCGCCGATCCGCCCGGCCGTCACCGCACCGCGGGCCACGGTGCTCAGCTGCTCGCGCAGCTCGGCGTAGGAAGCCCTGCTCGCGCCCTGCATTACTGCCTGGCCCCGGCGGTTCCGGCGTCTGCCTCAAGGTCAGCGAGGAACCGGTCGACCATCCGGCCCTGCCGGGCGGTGTCGGTCAGCGACTCGCCGACGATGCGGCTCGCGAGCTCGGTGGCCAGCGTGCCGACCTCGGCCCGCAGCGAGATCAGGGCCTGCTGGCGCTCGGCCTCGATCTGGGACTGCGCCGCCTCGGCGATCCGGCGGGCCTCCGTCTCGGCTCGCTCGCGCATCTCGGCGATGATCTGGGCGCCCTGCTCGTGGGCCTCTTCGCGCAGCCGCGCGGCCTCGTGCCTGGCGTCGTCAAGCTGGGCGCGGTACTGCTGGAGCACCGCCTGGGCCTCGGCCTGGGCCTCGTCGGCCCGGTTGATGCCGCCCTGGATCGCGTCCTCGCGCTCGGCCAGGAGCTTGGTGATCCGCGGCAGCAGCATCCGGCCGAGGATGCCGAAGACGATGATGAAACAGACGATCCCGAGAATCAGCTCGGACCCGGTCGGGATCAGCGGGTCCTGTGTTGCCGAGTCCGCGAGGAACATTATCCGGCCCTCACTTCCCTAGTTCGCTGTCTCTCAGGAGTACTTGAAGATGAACGGCGCGATGAGGCCGATGAGCGCGAGCGCCTCGGTCAGGGCGAAGCCGATCCACATGTAAAGCTGAATGCGGCCGGACGCCTCGGGCTGGCGGGCCATGGCCTCGATCGCGTGGCCGAAGACCAGGCCGATGCCGATGCCCGGGCCGATGGCCGCGAGGCCGTAGCCAACGGCACCGATGTTGATGCTGAGCGTCTGAGCGGCGGCAAGAGTTGCAGACATTGATTCTTCCTTTTCGGTCGGTCCGGCGGCTCCTGCCCGCCGGGCTGTAACGCTAGAGAACTTCGGTGCGGCGCCTACGGCGCTGGTCAGTGGCCGTGCTCGAGGGAGTCGGCGATGTACGTGGCGGTCAGCGTGGTGAAGATGAACGCCTGCAGCAGGTCGACGAGCAGCTCGAGCAGGAAGACGAAGAACACCATGAAGAGCGAGCCCGCGGCGTACAGCAGGCCGACGGACAGGCTGGTCAGGTACCAGGTCGCGATCATGAAGATCGACAGCAGCAGGTGGCCGGCGAACATGTTCGCGAACAGCCGGACGCCCAGGGTGAACGGCTGGATGAAGACGTACTTGAGGATCTCGACCGGGATCAGGATGATCAGGATCGGCCAGGGTGCCTGCGGGATCCACGACTTGAAGTAGCCGATGAACCCCTTGGACTTGAAGCCCAGGTACCAGTAGAACGCGTACACCATGAGCACGAGCGGCCAGACGAAGCCGATCCGCGACATGGACGGGAACTGGAGCACCGGGATGAGTTCCATCAGGTTCATCACGAAGATCCAGAAGAACATTGGCACCAGGAACGGCATGTAGACGTCGCCCTTAGCGCCGAGCACCGGCCGGATGACCTGGTCCCGGACGAGGAGGACGGCGAGCTCGCCGAGGCTCTGGGCCTTGCCCGGTATCATCTTCGGCTTGGCGAAAGCCGCCCAGAAGAACGCGACGATGATGATGACGCACAGCACCGCGATCAGCTCGGGCTTGGTGACGTTCCACCCGCCGATGCTGAAGAGTTTCTGGAAATAGAAGTCGTTCAGCCCGGGCGCGGGATACCCGCACCCGCTGAAAATGTGGCAGCCTCCCGCGGCGGCCGCGATATCGCCGGTCACCGATCATCTCCCTTCGGGGGGTTCCCCAGCTCATGTGGTCGGCCGTACCTGTAGATGATCCAGCCGATCGAGATCGCGAGCCCGATCAGCATGCCGATCGGGAAGAACAGTTCAATGTGCGTGAAGTGCCCGATCACCCAGCCGATGCCGCCGTAGGCGAGCATGCCGGAGATCAGGTAGCTGAAGATGGTCCAGCCGCTGCCCATGGTGAGCCCGGCGTCCGCGTCGACCGCCGCCCCGGCTCCCGTGGCCGTGGTCCCGTACCGGCCCGGACGGCGATAGCTTCGCATGCCCATCCTCAGCTCTTGCCGTCGGGCTCGACGTAGAGGATCTGCATCCGCATCGTGGTCCCGATCTGCGCCGCGGACCAGGCGAGAATGCAGGCGAGCGCGGTGAAGCCGAGCATCCGGCCGTTGAAGGCGGTGGAGTGGCCGATCACCACCAGCACGATCATGAAGGCGACGATCTTGACCACGAAGGTGCCGAGCGCGGTCACCATCATCGCCGCCGGGCTGATCCGGGCGGCCCGGCCCACGGCGAGGATGCTGATGCCGAAGAACACGGCGACCACGCCGATGCCGATGAGCGCGCCGTACGTGCCCTTGGCCCCGCCCAGGAGAGCGCAGATCACAACCGCGGCCGCGGCGACCACGCTGGTGAGCGCGACCGACCACCGTACAACGCGGCTGTAATACGCCATAGCTACCGGCTCCCCTATGAGTTCGGCGGGATCAGCGCGATGCCTGCCTGCTGGCCAAAACCGCTGCTGAAAGTCATCGCTTGTGAAGCGTATCACAAACTTCTTGACTTTAACTTTACCTGTTTGCTGACTTTACATGACTATCGCGCGGTCCGCGAGGGACCCCTCCCCAACTCGGGGTAGCGGTCAGCCGTGCCCAGGCCCAAACCAGGACCCGCGGCGCACCGGTGGCAGACCGCCGCGCCTTAAGCGTTCCCGCAGGTTACAGCAGAATAACCGCGGATCGCCAGAGAGACCCGGCTAGCCCCCCGGTACCGGGGGGCTAGCCGCCGCGGCCGCGTGGGTGGCCGCGCTCGCCGGCTGAGGGGAACGAGCCGGGCCGTCTGCCAGCCGCCGATGCTTGTGGTCGCCCGGAGAATGCCACCAGCGGAGCCGGGGCGCGGTCGCCAGCAGCAGCGCCGCCATCGCCACCACGGTGACGATGATGAACCAGATCAGCTTGATCCGCAGCAGCGACAGGCCGACCACCAGGCTGGAGAACAGGGCCGCCCACAGGTACATGAGCAGCACCGACTGGCGGTGCGAGTGGCCCATGTCCTGCAGCCGGTGGTGCAGGTGCTGGCGGTCGGCGGAGAACGGCGACTTGCCCGCCATGGTCCGGCGGATGACCGCGAGCACCAGGTCGAGGTAGGGAATGACCAAGATCCCGACCGGCAGCAGCAGCGGCAGGATGGTCGGGAACCGGTTGACCGGGCCGAGGTCGTAGGAGACCAGGATGTTCTGGTCGAGCGAGGCCGCGGACGAGATCGGGCCGTAGGCCAGCAGCAGGCCGAGCAGCATCGACCCGGTGTCGCCCATGAAGATCTTGGCCGGATGGAAGTTGTGCGGCAGGAAACCGATGCAGATGCCCGCGAGCACCGCCGAGACCACCGCGGGCACCGACTCCGACGGGATGCCGACCGAGTTGTTCAGCACGTAGGAGTAGACCATGTAGGCCAGCGCGGAGATGCCGACGATGCCGGCCGCCAGGCCGTCGAGCCCGTCGATGAAATTCACCGCGTTGATCGTGACCACGACGATGAGGATCGTCAGCGTGTAGCTCAGGTCGGGCTCGAGCACGTACTCCTCGCCGCCGGGCAGCGGCAGCCAGTTCAGGTAGGCGCCGCTCCAGGCCACGATGCCGCCGGCCAGGATCTGGCCGGCCAGCTTGGAGACCGCGCCGATCTCCCACCGGTCGTCGGCGACGCCGACGACCACCAGCAGCCCGCCCGCCAGCAGCAGCCCCTCGACGGTGCGCGGCGAGGGGAAGGCCTGCTGAAGGTAGGTAAGACGGCCGGCGACGAGCAGGCCCGCGGCCAGCCCGCCGTACATGGCCAGCCCGCCGAGCAGCGGGGTCGGCACCTTGTGCACGTCCCGGTCACGGGCCGCGTGCTGCGCCCCGACGGCGATCGCGCCCCGCCGGACCAGCGGGGTGAGCAGATAGGTCACCGCCGCCGCGATGATCAGGACGAAGAGATACTCGCGCATGGCGGCGGGCGGTCAGGCGCCCGGTCCGGGGTCGGCCGCTTGGGTCGCTTCGGCGGGCTCAGGCGGGTCGGCCGGCTCGGCCGGCGCGGCGGCGGCCGGGACCGGCTCGGCCGCGGCGATGATCTCCGCGGCCCGCCGGTCGGCCGGGCTCATCTCCTCGGCCGCGGCCTCCGGGCTGGCCGGCAGGTCGATGACCGGGACGACCTTGCGGAGCTCGTCGATGCTGATCGCCCCGGCGCGCAGCAGCTTCGGCACCGTCCCGGTCAGGTCGAGGATGGTGGACGGCACGTTGTCCGTGCTCGGCCCGCCGTCCAGGTAGACGGCGACGGCCTCGCCGAGCTGTCCTTCCGCCTCCTCGACCACGGCGGCGGCGGGCAGGCCGTGCTGGTTGGCGCTCGAGACCGCCATCGGGCCGGTCCGGCGGAGCAGGTCGAGGGCGACCGGGTGCAGCGGCATGCGGACCGCGACCGTGCCCATGGTGTCGCCGAGGTCCCACATGAGCGTGGGGCTCGAGTGGAAGACCAGGGTCAGCGGGCCCGGCCAGAACTCGTCGATCAGGTCCTGGCCGTAGGCCCCGAGCGACTCGGTCAGGGCGGCGGCGGCCCGCACGCTGCCCACGAGCACCGGGGGCGGCATGTTCCGGCCCCGGCCCTTGGCCGCGAGCAGCGACGCGACCGCTACCGGGGTGAAGGCATCGGCCCCGAGACCGTAGACGGTGTCGGTGGGCAGCACCACGAGCTGGCCCTGCTGGATGGCGTTGACCGCCGCGACGAGGCCGTCTTCCCGCTGTTGCGCGTCTGCGCAGTCGTATCGCACGCTCACCGTCTCATCCTAGGCGGGGCCGGGCCAGGAAGCGGTGACAAACCGATCCCTGCGCGCCAGGTCCCTGTGGTTCGCGGTATCCCGCCAGCCGAGTTCCTCGGCGAAAATCCAGAACACCGCCGCGCCCTGCTGCATGCCGTGCTCCACGGCGACGAGTCCGCCCGGGCGCAGCAGCCAGCGGGCGACCCGCTCGACCGCGCGGATGGCGTCGAGTCCGTCGCCGCTGCTCCACAGCGCGGCGGGCGGGTCGTACTCGGCGACCTCGGGCGGCACGACCGAGCCGAACGGTATGTACGGGGGGTTGGACACCACCAGGTCGACGGTGCCGGCCAGCGGGGCGAGCTCCTTGAGCCCGTCGCCCGGTCCGGGCGAGACGAAGTCGCCCTCGTGCAGCAGCACCCGGCCGGCGGTGTAGGAATCCACGTAGCGGGTGATGTTCCGCTCGGCCCAGCCGCGGGCCAGGGGGTCACCCTCCACGGCGTGCACGCTCGCCCGGGGCACCTCCTGGGCGATGGACAGCGCGATCGCGCCCGACCCGGTGCCCAGGTCGACCGCGACCGGCTCGGCGACGTCCATCTCGCGCAGCCGGTCGATCGCCCACCCGGTCATGACCTCGGTCTCCGGACGGGGCACGAAGACGCCGGGACCGACGTCGAGCTCCAGGTAGCGGAAGAACGCCCGGCCGGTGATGTGCTGCAGCGGCTCCCGGTTCTCGCGGCGGCCGATGTCCACCCAGAACCGCGCGTCGAACTGCGAGTCGGGCACGGTGTGCAGCTCGCCCCGCTTGACGTTGTGGACATGGGCCGCGATGATCTCGGCGTCGGTGCGCGGTGAGTCGACCCCGGCCTCGGCCAGCCGCGCCGTGGCCAGCGCGATCTCATCAAGGAGCAGCGTCATGCCGCGCCCTCCGCTCGGCTAGGCACCAGGCCACGCTCGCTCACTCCTCGGCCAACTTCGCTTCCAGGTCGGCGGAGGCGAGGGCGTCGATGACCGCGTCCAGGTCACCGTCGATCACCTGGTCCAGGTTGTAGGCCTTGTAGCCGACCCGGTGGTCGGCGATCCGGTTCTCCGGGAAGTTGTAGGTGCGGACCCGCTCGGAGCGGTCGACCGTGCGCACCTGCGCCTTCCGCTCGGCCGAGGCCTTGGCGTCCGCCTCCGCCTCGGCCGCGGCGAGCAGCCGGGAGCGGAGCACGCGCAGCGCCTGCTCCTTGTTCTGCAGCTGGCTCTTCTCGTTCTGGCAGGAGACGACGATACCGGTGGGCAGGTGGGTGATCCGCACCGCCGAGTCGGTCGTGTTCACCGACTGGCCGCCCGGGCCCGAGGACCGGAACACGTCGACCTTGAGGTCGTTGTCGTTGATCTGCACGTCCACCGGGTCGGCTTCCGGCGTGACCAGCACGCCCGCGGCCGAGGTGTGGATGCGGCCCTGCGACTCGGTGACCGGCACCCGCTGCACCCGGTGCACGCCGCCCTCGTACTTCAGCCGGGACCACGCCCCGGTCCCGCTCCGGCCGGCCTTGACCGCGACCGTGGCGTCCTTGACCCCGCCGAGCCCGGTGGGCGTGGAGTCGATGATCTCGGTCTTCCAGCCGTGCCGCTCCGCGTAGCGCATGTACATCCGGAGCAGGTCCCCGGCGAACAGGGCGGACTCGTCGCCGCCCTCGCCCGCCTTGACCTCGAGGATGGTGTCGCGGTCGTCGTTCGGGTCCTTGGGGACGAGCAGCGAGCGGAGCCGGTCCTCGAGCTCGGCCCGGTGGGCGGCGAGCTCGTCCGCCTCCTTCGCGAAGGAGGCGTCCTCGGGCGCCAGCTCCCGCGCGGCCTGCTCGTTCTCGCCGGTCTGCTGCCACTCGCGGTACGCGTTGACGATCTGGGTCAGCTCCGCGTAGCGCTTGGCCAGCGTCCTGGCCTGATCCGCGTTCGCGTGCACGCCGGGGTCGGCCAGGGCACGCTCAAGCTCGGCATGCTCACTCGCCAGCTCACCAAGCCGGTCGAACACAGGGATCAAGACCTTTCCGTACTACTCAGACGTCAACCCACGCGGCTTACTGCTTACTGCCAGGTACTAACACAACGCCCGCGTGACCGACTTGCGGACACGCGGGCGTTGATCAGATCGCTACTTCTTGACGGTCTTGCCCGCCGTCCCGGCCACCGGGCCCTTGCCGAAGCGCTTCTCGAACCGGGCCACGCGGCCGCCGGTGTCGAGGATCTTCTGCTTGCCGGTGTAGAAGGGGTGGCACGCCGAGCACACGTCGGTGTGGATCGCGCCGTCCTTCGCCGTCGAACGGGTCACGAACGACGCGCCGCAGCCGCAGGTCACCGTGGTGACCCCGTAGTCCGGGTGAGTCTCAGACTTCATTACTCTTGGCTCCTTGCCTCAAGCGGTCGCCGGGTCGCCTGCGCCCGCCTCGTCCAAGGCGGGCTCGACGTGAACCGGAACCGCGTATCTCGCGGCTTTCTAGTTTGCCAGACGCGGTAACTGGTTACGCCCGCTTAATATTTCTGGACGTTGGTGTCCATGCCGATGGTCGTCTTCTGGACCTGCAGCAGGAACTCGGCGTTGGACCGGGTCTTGCGCATCTGCTCCATGAGCAGCTCAAGGGCCTGCTGGGGCTCGAGCGCGTGCAGCACCCGGCGAAGCTGCCAGATGATCCGCAGCTCCTCGGGGGCCATCAGGATCTCTTCCTTGCGGGTGGACGACGCGACCACGTCGACCGCGGGGAACAGGCGCTTGTCGGCCAGCTCGCGGCGCAGCCGCAGCTCCATGTTGCCGGTGCCCTTGAATTCCTCGAAGATGACCTCGTCCATGCGGGACCCGGTCTCGATCAGGGCGGTCGCCAGGATCGTCAGCGACCCGCCGTTCTCGATGTTGCGGGCCGCGCCGAAGAACCGCTTCGGCGGGTAGAGCGCGGTCGAGTCGACACCACCGGACAGGATGCGCCCGCTGGCCGGCGCCGCCTGGTTGTAGGCCCGGCCGAGCCGGGTGATCGAGTCGAGCAGCACGACCACGTCGTGGCCCATCTCGACCAGGCGCTTGGCCCGCTCGATGGCCAGCTCGGCCACGGTCGTGTGGGCCTCGGCCGGGTTGTCGAAGGTCGAGTGGATCACCTCGCCCTTGACCGTGCGCTGCATGTCGGTGACTTCCTCGGGCCGCTCGTCCACGAGGACGACCATGAGGTGGCACTCCGGGTTGTTCTTGGTGATCGCGTTGGCGATGGACTGCAGGATCATCGTCTTGCCCGCCTTGGGCGGCGACACGATCAGGCCGCGCTGGCCCTTGCCGATCGGGCTGATCAGGTCGATGATCCGGGTGGCCATGTTGCTCGGGTCGGTCTCGAGGCGCAGCCGGTCCTGCGGGTAGAGCGGGATCAGCTTGGAGAACTCCGGCCGCCCGATCGACTCCTCGGGGTCAAGGCCGTTCACCTTGTCCAGGCGGACCAGGGCGTTGAACTTCTCCCGGCGCTCGCCGTCCTTGGGCTGGCGCACCGCGCCCTCGATGATGTCGCCCTTGCGCAGCCCGTGCTTGCGGACCTGGGAAAGCGAGACGTACACGTCGTTCGTCCCCGGCAGGTAGCCGGTGGTCCGGACGAACGCGTAGTTCTCGAGCACGTCCAGGATGCCGGCGATCGGGACGAGCACGTCATCGTCGGCGATCACGGTCTCGGGCTCGCTGCCCGGGCGCTCGCCGCGACGGCGGTTGCGGTTGCGGAACCGGTCGCGACCGCGCCGCCCGTTCCGGTCATCGTCATCGTCAACCGGGCCGTTGCTGTTGCCGCCCTGACGGCTGGTGTTCACGTTCTGGCTGCTCTGGGGGCCGCGGTCACGGTTACCGCTGCTGGCCGCGGCGGGCTCCCGTGTCTCCCGGGTGTCGCGGCTGTCACGGGTATCCCGGCTGTCCCGGGTGTCCCGGGTCTCGCGGGTGTCCCGGCTGTCGCGGGTGTCCCGGCGCTGCTCCCGGCCGTTGCCGCCCTGCTCGTCACGGCGGGGGTTGCGACGCCGGTCTCCGCGCCGCCCCTCCTGGCCGGTGCCGGGCTCCCCGGGCGCCTGCTCAGTGCTGCCCGGCTCAGTGCGGGCCTGCTCGCTGCGGGCCGTCTCAGCGACGCTCGCCGACTGCTGCGCGACGGGCTGCTGGGCAACTGCCTGCTGGGCAACTGGGGCGCTGGCCGACGCTTCGCCAATGCCGCTGCCCGCTGCGGGGGCGGCTTCGCCGATGCCTGACCGGACGGATGTGTCTGCTTCCATAGCATCCTGATTCAGGGGGCGAGACGCGCCAGCTCCCGCGGACGCGCCCCGAGCGGCTGATTTTGCCCGTGCGGGGGTGGAGCGACCGCCACCGGTCCGCTCCGCGATCGCGGCGACAAGATCCCCCTTCCGCATCCGCCCCGTCCCGGAGATACCAAGCTCCTGGGCGATCCGCTGCAGATCGGAGACGAGCAGCCTGGAAAGGTCCCCGCCGCTCCGGCCCGCGGACCGCGGCGCGGTGCCGCCGGATTCGGCGGCCTGGTGACCGGTGGGGGATTCCCCGGACGCGGAGGCCGCGCCACTGAGGAGTTCGGTGGTGTCGCTCACTAATGGTCCTTCCATTATGTTCCTCGGCCGCCTAGGTGTCTTCCCGACCAGATATGCCAGAGCCCGACCCCATGCGCGTTGCTCGCGAGACCCGCTCATTGTGAATGATTGCGTTCGCAACTACGCTCGGCATCGACTCCGACACGTAACGTGCATCCGTGTTAGCGGCCCTGGCAGGAACCGCCGGAGTAATGATGTGCAACGGGGTAGCGCTCAGGTGAACTAGTCGCTCTCCTGGGGTGACGCCAAGAGCCCAATCCCTGGGCAGGTATACGTTACCCCCCAGGCGGCGCAAGGATAGCCAGCACCTGCCCCGTAGCGGGGCAACCGATGCTGCGCCTAGCCTAACACCGACAGAGCCCACGGCATTCCTTCGCACCATCCATGTCGCGGAAAAGAGATTTTAAGCAGCCAGGTGAGGCTTGTCCGATTTGGTGGCCTTCCACCGGACAGGCCCTGGCGGTACTGAGGGGTCGCCCCCGGGGAGATAACGGCCCAGCATCACCGGGTACTCAGCACACCCGGCCCCACGCTGGCGCCCCGTCGTTCGACACCTAGCGGGCTTATCCGCCAGTCGATACCCGTTTCTTTCGCGATTGAACCCAGCTTGTTCAAGTAAGAACCGTTATCGCCCGCCGCGCCGTTATCGGCGTCCCCGGGCAGCAGCGCGAGCACCGAAGGGCCGGCGCCGGAGACCACGGCGGGAACGCCGGCCGCCCGCAGCCCGCGGACCAGCTCATGCGTCGCCGGCATGGCCGGCGCGCGGTAATCCTGGTGCAGCCGGTCCTCGGTCGCGTCGAACAGCGCGTCCGGCCGCGAGGTCAGCGCCGCGACGAGCAGCGCCGCGCGCCCGGCGTTCCTCGCGGCGTCCGCGTGCGGCACGCTGGCGGGCAGCAGCCCCCGCGCGACCTCGGTCGACACCGGCTCAGGGGCGATGAACGCCACCGGCCGCACCCCCGGGAGCACCTCGAGCCGGACCGCCTCGGCCCGCCCGGCCGTCAGCCAGGCGATCGTCAGCCCCCCGTACAGGCAGGGGGCGACGTTGTCCGGATGCCCCTCGAGCTGGTTGGCCAGCGCCAGCTCGGCCGGCCGGTCGCGCCCGGCGCCGGCCAGCGCCCGCGCCGCCAGGACGCCGGCCACGATGGCGGCGGCCGACGACCCGAGCCCGCGCCCGTGCGGTATCCGGTTGACGCAGCGCAGCGCGAGCCCGGCCGGCTGCCCGACGCCGAGATCGTCGAGGGCGGCGCGCACCGCCCGGACAATGAGGTGCCGCTCCCCCGCCCCGGCGATGTCGCCGGCGCCCTCGCCCGCCACGTCGATGTCGAGCCCGGCCCCCGTCACCCGGACCTCGACCTCGTCGTGCAGGCCGAGCGCCAGTCCGAGCGCGTCGAACCCGGGTCCCAGGTTCGCGCTCGTGGCCGGCACCGTCACGCGCACCGGGCCGTCAGCCCACCCCATGAATCACTCTCCGCCCACTCGGCCGGCTCCCGGCCGGCCAATCGCAAGCCCTGACTCTAACAACAGGCGGTTCCCGGTCCGGCGGCCGATGCCGGCGGCGTGATCACGAAGAGAAAGCACGCTATGGTACGGGCCTCGTCGGTTAGCAAGTTGGCCGTCTCGGGCGTGTCGCCGCGGTCACGGCCGCCCGATTTATTGGCTTATGCCCGCTTCGGCGCCCGGACCCGGGAAGATTGGGTGTTGGCAGTACCGCTATTCGCGGCTCACGACACCCAATCATGCAGGTCAGCGCCCCAGGCGGCAGGGCCGGCGGTTCACCAGACGCCGGGGCCACGGGGCGGCCAATGCCGGCTTATGCGGCGACGCGGCCATGCGCGTGCGAATCCTTCGTGATCACTGCGCCGACCGTCCGGACGACGGAACGACGGTCACCTATTCGATCGTGGGTTCCGCTTCCGGCTCGCGCGGGCCGAGGAGCAAGGCGAGCGTGAGGATCAGCAAGACGAGGCCGGCCGCGGGGGCCTGCGCGAGCGCGGCGGAGGCGCCCCAGGCGTCGGCGGCGTGCCCGGCGAGAGACGCGGCCAGGGCCCCGCCGGCCGCGCTGGCGGAATTGTTCCAGGTGAACGCCTGGGTGAGGGCGGCCGGATGGACGGCCTTCTCGGTGAGGACATTCAGCAGGACAAGCGTGGGCGGCACCGCCACCTCCGTGACCGCCACGGCCGCGCCGAGCCAGATCACCGACGGCGCGAGGGGAAGCAGCAGCGCCGTGCCGGCCAGGTAGGCGGTGGCCACGACGAGCTGGCGCCGCACCGGCGCGCGATGCTGGCGCCGCCCGTAGGCCCAGCCGGAGAGGAGCCCGCTGAGGCTGGCCGCGGCGATGATCGGCGCGGCCGCGCCCGGCACCCCGTGGCCGGTGGCGAAGGAGCTCACCGAGACCTGCATGGTGCCGAAGTACAGCCCGATGGCCAGGTTGAGCAGGGCCAGCAGGATGAAGGCCGGCCGCAGCAAGGTCCGGCCGCCGCGCGCCCGCTCGGCCCGCTCGCGGACGGGCCGGGGCGCGGTCCGGCGCTGAGCGGCCAGCGCCGCTCCCCCGCCGATAATCAGGCCGGCGGCGATGGCGCTGGCCCAGGCCTCGTCGCCGGCCGCGCCGAGCGCGGCGACCAGCACGGGCCCGAGCAGGAAAGCGGTGGCGTTGGCCAGCGCCTCGAGCGAGAACGCGGCGGGCAGCTCGTCGGCCCGCCCGGCCCGCAGCAGGTGCACCCAGCGCGCCCCGGAGAGGGCACCGAGCTGGGGCACCGCCGCCCCGGCGCAGGTCGCGGCGGCGATCGCCGCCGTCGGCGTGGTCGACGCGAGGACGCCGGCGATGGCCGCGCCGTGGACGAGGAGACAGAACGGCAGGACGCGGGCCTGGCCGAACCGGTCGATCAGGCGGGCCAGCTGCGGGCCGGCCAGGGCCTCGGCGAGGGCGAAGCCGGCGGCGGCCAGGCCGGCCTGGCCATAGGAGCCGGTGCGGGCGTGCAGCAGCCAGACCAGGCCGAGGCCGGTCATGGCGATACCGACGCGCCCGACCGAGGCGGGGAGGAAGAAGGCGGCGGCACCGGGGGTGCGCAGCAGGAAACGGTAGCCGGAAGCGGCGCGGGGCATGAAGGTGTCCTTCATCGCCGCCCGGCGGGGTGAGCCACCCGGGGTCGCCGGCGCCTGAGCAATGCGGAAAGGTGCGACCCGTGGCCCGCCAAGGGACGTCCAAGGCTACGGCAGGACGGGACACGCGCCCCCGCCGCCGCCCCGACACCGGGCGGAAGAGAAACATGCGGCCCGGGCCAAGGCGGACCCGAGCGACTAGACCTAAGATAACAGGACGAGCCCGGGTTCCGGCAAGGGGATTTCTCTGCGGCTAGCGAGCCGAAGGAGAAGAGGAGGAGCGGCGGTCACGCCCGGGCGCTCGTCAACCGCTTTTATGCTGGGCTGGTGAGCGCGGGTTATCCGGAGCACCTGCTGGCTCGTGAGCCGGCGCCGCCCTATGACGGGGAGGGGCCGTTCGCGCTCTGGCATTTCAGCGAGGATCCCGCTCTGGGCCGCTTCCGCCCGCGTACGCCGCCGTCCGCGAGCATGGGGACGCGGCCGCTGGTCTGGGCGGTCGATACCCGTCACGCCCCGATGTTCTGGTTCCCGCGAGACTGCCCGCGAGGGTGCGTCTGGCCAGTGTCGACGACCACGCCGCGGGACCGGGAGCGGTTCTTCGGGCAGAGCGCCGCGGACCGGGTCCACGTCATGGAGGCGGGCTGGCTGCGGGCCATGCGGGACTGCCGCTTGTACGCCTACCGGCTGCCGACTCCGGCGTTCCGGCCGCACCATCAGGTGGGCGGCTACTGGGTCGCCGACGAGCCGGTGGACGCGCTCGAGCGGGTGGTTGTCGACGACCTGGTGGGCAGGCACGCCCGTGCCCGGATCGAGCTGCGGATCACCCCGTCCGTCTGGCCGTTCTGGCGGCGGGTCACGGACTCCACCGTCGAGTTCAGCGGCTCACGGCTGTCCCGCAGCGCCCCGCACCCCGACCGGATCGGCTAGGCCAGGCCCAGGGCGGCGGCCGCGGCGCCCGCGTCGACCGGGACGGTGACCGGCGCCGGGGCGCCGGACAGCGCCCAGTCCGGGTCCTTGAGCCCGTTGCCGGTGATCGTGCAGACGACCCGCGAGCCGGCCGGGATCCGCCCGTCGGCCGACGCGGCGAGCAGGCCGGCCACGCTGGCCGACGACCCGAGCTCGCCCCACACCGCCTCGTCCCGGGCGATCATCCGGTAGGCGGCGAGGATCTCCCGGTCGGTGACCTTGTCGATCAGGCCGCCGGACTCGTCCCTGGCCGCCTCGGCGAGGTGCCACGAGGCCGGGTTGCCGATCCGGATCGCGGTGGCGATCGTCTGCGGGTGCGCCACCGGCGCCCCGTTCACGATCGGCGCCGCCCCGCTGGCCTGGAAACCGAACATCCGCGGGAGCTTCGCCGCGACCCCGGCGGCGTGGTACTCCTTGTAGCCCATCCAGTAGGCGGTGATGTTGCCCGCGTTGCCGACCGGCAGGCAGTGGATGTCGGGGGCGTCGCCGAGCGCGTCCACGATCTCGAACGCCCCGGTCTTCTGCCCCTGCAGCCGGTCCGGGTTCACCGAGTTGACCAGCGCGACCGGGTAGTCGATCGACAGCTTCGTGGCCAGCTCGAGGCAGTCGTCGAACGACCCGTCGACCTGCAGCAGCGTCGCGCCGTGCACGAGCGCCTGGGCCAGCTTGCCGATCGCGATCTTGCCCTTGGGCACGAGCACCGCGCAGGTCAGCCCGGCCCGGGCCGCGTACGCGGCCGCGCTCGCGCTGGTGTTGCCGGTGGACGCGCAGATGACCGCCTGCGCGCCCTGGGCCGCGGCCACGGTGATCGCGACGGTCATGCCCCGGTCCTTGAACGAGCCGGTCGGGTTGAGCCCCTCGACCTTCAGGTACACGTCGCACCCGGTGCGGGAGGAGAGCACCGGGGCGGGCAGCAGTGGCGTGCCCCCTTCGTGCAGGGTGATCGCGGGCATCCCGGCCGTGACCGGCAGCCGGTCACGGTACTCGGTGATGACCCCGCGCCACGGAGCCCGGGCCCCCACGACCTGGTTGTCAGCGGCTGTACTCATCTACTGGTCCCCCTCGCCTTCGACCCTCATCACGCTCGCCACCGCGCGGACGACCGGCAGTGCCATCAACTCGGAGACCGTCGTGGCCAGGGCCGCGTCGCTGGCCACGTGGGTGACGATGATGAGCAGCGCCTCACCGCCCCGGCTGGTCTGCCTGACCGCCTGAATCGAGACACCGTGCCGGGCGAACGCCTCGGCGACCGGCGCGAGCACGCCCGGACGGTCGTCCACGTCGAGGGACACGTGGTACCTCGTCAGCGTGTCGCCCATGGGCAGCACCGGCAGCTCGGCGTAGGTGGACGGCTCGGCGCCGCGGGCGCCGGCCACGATGTTCCGCGCGACCGCGACGATATCCCCGAGCACCGCGCTCGCCGTCGGCGTCCCGCCCGCCCCGGCACCGTAGAACATCAATTGGCCCGCCGACTTGGCCTCGACGAACACCGCGTTGTAAGCGCCGCCCACGGTGGCCAGCGGGTGCGACCGGGGGATCATCGCCGGGTGCACGCGCACCGAGACGCCGTTCTCCGACCGCTCGCAGATGGCGAGCAGCTTGACGATCCGCCCGAGCGACTTGGCCGAGGCGATGTCGGCCGCGGTCACCTCGGTGATCCCCTCGCGGTACACATCGGACGCGGTGACCCGGGTGTGGAACGCCAGGCTGGCCAAGATCGCGGCCTTCGACGCCGCGTCGAACCCTTCCACGTCGGCGGTCGGGTCCGGCTCGGCGTAGCCGAGCGCCTGGGCCTCCTCGAGCGACTCGCTGAAGTCGGCGCCCGAGGAGTCCATCTTGTCGAGGATGAAGTTAGTGGTGCCGTTGACGATGCCGAGGACGCGGTGCACGGTGTCGCCCGCCAGTGACTCGCGCAGCGGCCGCAACAGCGGGATGGCCCCGGCCACCGCCGCCTCGTAGTACAGGTCGGCGCCGGAGGTCCGCGCGGCCGCGTGGATCTCCTCGCCGTGCTCGGCCAGCAGCGCCTTGTTCGCGGTGACCACGGACTTGCCGGTCTTCATCGCGCCGAGCAGCACCGAGCGGGCCGGCTCGATTCCCCCGACGACCTCGACCACGATGTCGACGTCCGGGCGGGTGGCCAGGTCCATGGCGTCCGCCGTCAGCAGGGCCGGGTCGACGCCCGGCCGCGGGTGGGACAGCCGCCGCACCGCGATCCCGGCGACCTCAAGCCTGGCCCCGACCCGCACCGCCAGCTCGTCGGACTCCTCGCGCAGCAGCCGGGCGACCTGCGAGCCGACGTTGCCGCAGCCGATCAGGGCGATTTTCAGGGTCTTGGCCGAACTCATCCGACATCCAATCGCAGCAGGTCATCCAGCGTTTCCCGGCGGACGATCGCCCGGGCGGCGCCGCCGCGCACGGCCACCACGCCCGGGCGGGGCAGATGGTTGTAGTTGGAGGCGAGCGACCGGCAGTAGGCCCCGGTCGCCGCCACCGCGAGCAGGTCACCGGGCGCGAGGTCGGACGGCAGGTAGCAGTGCCTGACCACGATGTCGCCGCTCTCGCAGTGACGGCCCACCACCCGGGTCAGCATCGGCTCGGCCGTCGACGACCGGGACGCCAGCACGCAGGTATAGGCCGCGTCGTACAGCGCGGTGCGGATGTTGTCGCTCATCCCGCCGTCCACGCTCACGTAGGTCCTGATCCCGTCCACGTCCTTGATCGTGCCGACCTCGTAGAGGGTCACGGTGGACGGCCCGATGATGCCCCGGCCGGGCTCGATCGTCAGCCGGGGCTCCGGGATGCCGTAGGCCGCGCACTGGGCGACGACCATCGCCCGCAGGCCCGAGGCCAGCGTCTTCACCTCGGGCGCGTCGTCCTCCGGCGTGTACGCGATCCCGAAGCCGCCGCCCAGGTCGAGCTCGTCGACGGCGACCCCGTGCTCGGTCAAGATCCGGGCGGCGAGCTCGATCACCCGCCGGGCGGCCACCTCGAACCCGGCCGTGTCGAAGATCTGCGAGCCGATGTGCGAGTGCAGCCCGGCGAACTCGAGCGGCGGCAGCGCGATCACCCGGCGCACCGCCTCGTCGGCCGCGCCGGACGCGAGCGAGAAGCCGAACTTCTGGTCGTCGTGCGCGGTCGCCATGAACTCGTGGGTGTGCGCCTCGACCCCGGTGGTCACCCGGACGAGGACCCGCGGCCGCACGCCGGCCGCCTCGGCGTAGTAGGCCAGCCGGGCGATCTCCTCGAAGGAGTCGACCACGATGTGGCCCACGCCGACGGTCACCGCCTGCTCGATCTCGGCGGGCAGCTTGTTGTTGCCGTGCAGCGTGATCAGCGCCGGGTCGATCCCGGCGGACAGCGCGACCGCGAGCTCGCCGCCGGTGCAGACGTCCACGCCGAGGCCTTCTTCGGTGACCCAGCGGAGCACCGCGCGCGAGCAGAACGCCTTGGCCGCGTAGGCGACGGTGTTCGCGCCCGCGACGCTTCCGGTGAACGCCTCGACGTACTCGCGGGCCCGGCTGCGCACGTCTTCCTCGTCGGTGATCAGGACGGGGGTGCCGAACTCCGCGGCCAGGTCACGGACGTCGATGCCGCCGAGCGTCAGCACGCCGTCGGTCCGCTGGGCGCTGCGCGGCCAGATCGCCTGGTCCAGCGCGTTCAGGTCGGCGGGCGGCGTCGGCGGGTGATCCGCGGGCAGCACGTCCCCGTGGCGCGGGCCGGCCGGATGGGCGACACGACTCAACTTGGCTCCTCAACTTCACAGGCGGTCGGGCGCGCTGACTCCGAGCAGCCCTAGCCCGGCGGCGAGGCCGGTCCGCGCCGCGCCGGCCACGCCCAGTCTGTCAGCTCCGGGCGCTCGCGCGCTTTCTGGGTCGCCAGCAGGGCTCGCTGGAACAGCACCGATCAGGGCGGCGATGGCGGCACGGGCCAGTTCCTCCAGGTACCGGGCGAACTCGTCAGGCCGGCCACGGCGCGCGGCGGTGGCGACCCGTTCCGGCAGCCACGACAGCGCGTCCAAGAGCACCAGAACTCCCGAAGATGCGTTCCCAAGATATCCGCGCTGGCTCGCCGGCCCGATATCCTCGCCCTTCATCGGGCCGGCGAGCCAGCGCATCAGGGGGTACGGGGGGTCCTCTCCCCGGGATACGGCAGCCGCCCAGCGCTCCCCGGACGCGGCGCGGGCATGCGCGTACCTGACAGCATAGGCGGGGTTGTCGATCATGTGCCGCGCGATTATCAGCGGGTCGATCGCCACCGGCCGCCCGGGAATGGCCCGGGCCAGCGAGAACCGGACGGTGTCGGCCCCGGCGAAGGCGACGGCCGCGGTTATCTCCGGGGCCGGGTCATGGGGGCGGGGGTCGGAGTTAAGGGACCGTTCACTATGCCGGTGATCAGCGGCCGTCGCTCCGGCCGCGGCGGCCAGGCGGGCGGTCAGCTGCGCGGCGAGTGCCGCTCTGGCCTCTTCCCAGCCCGCGGCGGCCAGCGGGTCGGCGGGCGGCGGCACCGGGACGGTCCGGCCGAGCAGCGCGTCGCTGCTGGCGCAGGCGGGGCCGGCGGCGACGATGCGCTCGGGGAGGCCCGCGAGGGCCTCGGGTCGGACGGTGATGGTGATGAAGCCGGGACCCGTGACCTCGGCCCGGCCGAGGTGCTCATCCTGGTCGAGCTCGGCGGCCAGTCGCGCCGCTACCCGGCCGGCCGGTTCGCTGAAGGCGAACGCGACGCTCGACGCGTACTGTCCCGGCGTGCCCGTCGGCCGCAGCCGCGGATCGGCGGGCGCGAGACCGGCCGCCGCCACGGCCCGCCCGATCGCGTGCCGGACGTCGCTGCTGATCACGGTCAGGCGGGCGGGGCGCCGGCCAGCTCGCGGACCACGCGGATCATCTCGCCCGGGTCGAACGGCTTGGTGAGATAGGCGTCCGCGCCGACGTTCGTGCCGCGGGTGATGTCGTCTTCCTGGGCCCGGGCAGTGATGAGCACGACCTTGATGTGCGCGGTTTCCGGAGCTTTCCGCAGCTGGACGGCAGTCTCCCAGCCGTCCAGCCTGGGCATCATCACGTCGAGCGTGATCACGTCAGGCGCGATCGCCTGCACCTTGTCCAGGCAGTCCTGACCGTCGACAGCGGTCGCCACATCAAACCCCTCAAGGGTCAGATTCACGGCGATAAGCTGTCGAATCACCTCGTCGTCGTCGACAACGAGCACCCGCCCCAGACCATGCGTCACGCCGTGAGGCTACCGCGTTTGGCAAAGACTTGCTAAGTCCCCGTTCGCGACACGCGCTCGTGTCACGACCACCGGCTGAAACTGGTAGCCTTTCTGCGGTAGCGAGCCCCCATAGCTCAGGGGATAGAGCACCGGCCTCCGGAGCCGGGTGCGTAAGTTCGAATCTTACTGGGGGCGCTCCTTTTGGTCCTGACCTGCTCTTATTTGCGGTCTG
>Ga0302314_10006817_pt1 | contig 20614 bp, 13 predicted proteins | sample III_Palsa_N2_3_FD_200533 | JGI IMG/M metagenome (GOLD analysis project Ga0302314, IMG submission 200533) | Peat permafrost microbial communities from Stordalen Mire near Abisko, Sweden - III_Palsa_N2_3 | ecosystem: Environmental > Terrestrial > Soil > Palsa > Peat permafrost | place: Sweden... | reverse complement strand
CTCGCGAACGGACCCGTCAAGGTCGCCACCGTCGCCCGCGAGGGAGGCGCCGTGCTCGATGAGGGCACTTTGAGCCTCATCGACAATCAGATCGATCAGACGACCGGGAGCGTGCGCCTCAAGGCGACGTTCGACAATGCTCAAAACACCCTGTGGCCCGGACAATACGTCGATGCGCGCGTACTGGTGCGCACGGAGCGTGATGCGCTCACGATTCCGGATACCGCCGTGCAGCTCGGGCCGGCCGGTCCCTTCACCTACGTGATCAAGCGGGACTCGACCGTCGAGGCGCGCCCGCTGCACGTGGCCGAAAGCGCCAACGGCATGACCATCGTCACCGACGGCCTCGCGCAGGGAGAACGGGTAGTCACCAGCAACCAATATCGTCTGCAGCCCGGCTCCCATGTGCGCGACCTGGCCGGCGGCGCGGCGTCATGAGCATCTCCGAGCCGTTCGTACGGCGCCCGATCGCGACCTCGCTCCTCATGGGCGGGATATTTCTGGTGGGTTGCGTGGTGTATCCCCTGTTGCCGGTGGCTCCTCTGCCGCAGGTGGACTTTCCGACCATCCAGGTGAGCGCGTCATTGCCGGGCGCCAGCCCCGAAACCATGGCAGCCACGGTGGCGACGCCGCTCGAGTATCAATTCGCGGAGATCTCCGGATTGACGCAAATGACCTCGAGCAATTTGAACGGCTCGAGTCTCATCACGCTGCAATTCGATCTGGACCGCAGCATCGACGCGGCGGCGCAGGACGTGCAGACCGGCATCGACGCAGCGGGCGGCCAGCTGCCGAAGAACCTGCCCACCCCGCCCACCTACCGCAAGGTGAATCCCGCCGATTCGCCCATCCTGATCCTGTCGATGAGCTCGCCGGTCCTGCCCGTCACGACCGTGGACGACTATGCGGAGAACATCCTCGCGCAGCAGATATCGCAGATCCCCGGGGTCGCACAGGTGTCCGTGGGCGGCCAGCAAAAGCCGGCGGTGCGGGTGCAAATCGATCCGGTGAAGCTCGCGGCGCTCGGATTGCAAATGGAGGACGTCGCGAGCGTCATCAACATCGCAACCGTGGACGCTCCCAAGGGGGCCATCAACGGCACTCAGCGCTCGTTTACGATTTACGACAACGACCAGCTGCTCAAGGCCGCGCCCTGGAACGACGTGGTGGTCGCCTACAAGAACGGTTCGCCCGTGCGCATTCGCGACATCGGCATCGCCGTGGACGGCCCGGAAAATAATCTCCTCACGGCCTGGCAAAACGGACACGACGGCATCCTGCTGCTGGTCTTCAAGCAGCCCGGCGCCAACGTGATCGAGGCGGAGCAGCGCGTTCAAGCTCTCCTGCCGCACGCGCTCGCCTCGGTGCCGCCCTCGGTCAAGGTCAGCGTTGTGGCCAATCGCACCACCACCATCAAGGCGGCCGTCGAGGACGTCGAGTTCACGCTCGTGCTCACGATCGCGCTCGTGGTGATGGTCATCTTCCTGTTCCTGCGTACCGCCTGGGCCACCATCATTCCGGGCGTGACCGTCCCGCTCGCGCTGCTCGGCACCGCGGCGATGATGTACGTGCTGCATTACAGTCTCGACAACCTGTCGCTCATGGCGCTGACCATCGCGGTGGGATTCGTGGTGGACGATGCGATCGTGATGCTGGAGAACATCTATCGGCACATCGAGGACGGCCTCTCACCCTTCGACGCCACGCTCAAGGGCGCGGGGGAAATCGGCTTTACCATCATGTCCATCAGCATTTCGCTGGTCGCGGTGTTCATTCCGCTCCTGCTGATGGGCGGGATCGTCGGCCGGTTGTTTCGAGAATTCGCCATCACCCTGACGCTCACCATCGCCGTGTCGGCGTTCGTCGCACTCACTCTGTCGCCCACGATGTGCGCTCAGTTCCTGCGCGACGAAAAGCATGCAAAGCACGGGCGCTTCTATATGACCATCGAGCGCGCCTTCGACAAGCTGCTCGCCTGGTACACGCGCGGCCTCGATTTCGTGCTCGAGCGGCAACGCTCGACCATGGTGGTGTTCGCGTTGACCGTCGCCACCACGGTGCTTCTCTACGTCGTCATTCCCAAGGGGTTCTTTCCGCAGCAGGACACTGGAATCATCGTGGGCCTCACCGATGCCCCGCAGGACATCTCCTTCGAGGAAATGGTGCGCAGGAATCACAAGCTGCTCGAGGTCGTGGCACGCGACCCGGACGTGACCAGCTTCGGCACGGTGATCGGCGGCAACCGCCCGGTCAACACCGACTTCGTCGTCTTGGGGCTGAAGCCGCGCGGCGAGCGTAACGCGAGCGCCGACGACATCATCAACCGGCTGCGCCCGAAACTCGCGCAGGTTCCCGGGGCGACGCTGTTCATGCAGGCCGCCCAGGATCTCAACATCGGCGGTCGCACCACCCGCACTCAGTACCAATACACTCTCCAGGACGCGGACATCGACGAGCTGAACGACTGGGCTCCGAAGCTCCTCGAGCGCCTGCAAAAGCTACCCATCCTGCGCGACGTGGCAACCGACCAGCAGACCACCAGCGGCATGGTCGCGCTCACCATCGACCGCGATGCCGCGGCGCGCTACGGAATCCAGCCGGCAGCCATCGATCAAGCGCTCTACGATGCCTACGGCCAGCGGCAGGCGGCGCAATTTTTCACCCAGCAGAACAGCTATCACGTGATTCTCGAGATCACGCCCTCGCTGCAGAGGGACCCGGAGTCTCTGCACAAGCTGTACCTGAAGTCGCCGCTCACCGGGCAGATGGTGCCGCTGTCGACCATGACGCACTACGACACTCGGCACGTGACCTACCTATCCATCAATCACCAGGGCCAGTTTCCCGCGGTGACGCTGTCGTTCAATCTGGCGCCGGGGGCCGCGCTCGGCGATGCGGTGGATGCGATCACTCGCGTCTCGGCCGAGATGCATCTGCCGGCGACCATCACCGGAACGTTCCAGGGGACGGCGCAGGCCTTCCAGAGCTCGCTCAAGACCCAGCCGTATTTGATCCTGGCGGCGCTGGTGGCGGTGTATATCATTCTCGGCATGCTCTATGAAAGCTACATCCATCCGCTGACGATTCTTTCGACCTTGCCGTCCGCAGGCGTCGGAGCCCTGCTGGTGCTGCTGCTCTTTCACATGGAGCTCAACGTGATGGGCCTCATCGGCATCATTCTCCTCATCGGCATCGTCAAGAAAAACGGCATCATGATGGTGGACTTCGCGATCCAGGCCGAACGCGAGCAGCACCTGACCTCGCACGATGCCATCCGCCAGGCCTGCTTGCTGCGCTTTCGGCCGATCATGATGACGACGATGGCGGCGTTGCTGGGCGCGCTGCCGCTCGCGCTCGGCCGCGGTACCGGTTCCGAGCTGCGCCGACCTCTCGGCTACACCATGGTGGGCGGCTTGATCGTGAGCCAGGCTCTCACGTTGTTCAGTACGCCGGTGGTGTATCTGTACCTCGATCGGTTGCAACTGTGGCTGAATGGCCGCCGCCGCAGAGGCGGCGAAGTTCCCGCGCAACCGCCTGCCGTGGGAGAGACGACGTGAAGATTCTTCTGGTCGAGGACAACGAGCGCGTCAGCCAGTTCGTCGTCAAGGGATTGCACGAGGCCGGCCACACCACCGACCACACCGCGAACGGGCGCGACGGGATGTTTCTCGCGGCGAGCGAGCCTTACGACGTGATCATCATGGACCGGATGCTGCCCGGGGACATCGACGGCCTTGCCATCATCGAGGTGCTGCGCAAGGCCGGCAAGCGTACCCCGATCCTCATCTTGAGCGCCCTCACCGAGGTCGACGACCGCATCCGCGGCTTGCGCAGCGGCGGGGACGACTACTTGACCAAGCCGTTCGCCTTCGGCGAGCTGCTCGCCCGCCTGGACGCGCTGCATCGCCGTTCCCAGGGCGTCAACCGCGAGATCCCTTTGACGGTCGGCGACTTGCACATGGATCCGATGACGCGCAAGGTGACCCGCGGAGCGCGGCCCATCGCGCTGCAGCCCCGGGAATTCAAATTGCTGGAATACCTCATGCGCCACGCCGACCAAGTAGTCACGCGCACCATGCTCCTCGAGAACGTCTGGGACTACCACTTCGACCCGCAGACCAACGTGGTCGACGTGCACATCAGCAAGCTGCGCCAGAAGATCGACGCTGAGTTCGAGCGGCCGCTGCTGCGCACGGTGCGCAACGCGGGCTACATGGTCACAGCGGCCGACTAGCATGATGCGCTCCTCCGCGCTCACTCTGGCGATCGGCTATGTCGCCTTGGGGATAGCGGCACTGGTGCTGTTCGCCGCCCCGCTCTACTACGCCTGGCAGGTCACCATTCAGGACGGCCGCAGCGAGATCCTGCAAGCCGATGCCCTGCGGCTGACCGACGTCTACCACCGCGAAGGGGGCGAGGGGCTGAAGAATTTCCTCGATGCGCGCGTCAACATGCAGATCGCCGGCGATCGCATCCTGCTGCTCACCGATGCATCCTTGAAACCTCTGGCGGGCAATCTCGCAGCCTGGCCGCGCGCGTTGCCGGCGACCGCGGGCAATTACCGGATCAAGGTCGACATGGGCCCGCACGGCGTTCAAACCTCTCTCGTGCACGTGGCCAGACTCGGTGACTACGTGCTGCTCGTGGGCCGTGACAACACGCTGTTCGCGCCCCTCGAGCGCCGCTTCTGGTACGGACTGATCGGCGGCGTCGCGGTGCTGTCCATCGCGGGTCTGCTGGTCGGCCTCATCACGCGACGCGCCTTGATGGCGCGCGTGCACAGCATCCGGCACACCGTATCTGCCATCATTCACGGCGACCTCAAGCACCGCCTGCCCACCGATCGGAGGGACGACGAGCTCAGCACTCTGGCGAGCACCATCAACGGCATGCTCGATCAGATCGAGCAGCTCGTGCACGGCGTGCGCAACGTCTCGAATTCCATCGCGCACGACCTGCGCACGCCGCTCGCCGAGCTGCGCTCGCGTCTCGAGGAGCTCGCTCTCATCAGGCCGCCGCCGGAGGCGACGTTCGCGGAGATCGACGGGGCCGTGGCCGACGTCGATCGGGTGATACGGATTTTCGACGCGCTGCTGCGCCTCGCCGAAATCGATGCGGGCTTGCGCCGATCGGGCTTCGTCGCGTTCGATCTCGTCGACCTCGCCGGCACCGCGGTGGAGTTCTATGCGCCCGCGGCGGAGCTCAAGAACATCCGCCTGCTATTGCATGCGGAAGCCTCGCTCAGGGTTTCGGGCGATCCGATTCTGCTCGCGCAGGCGCTCAGCAATCTCATCGACAACGCCCTCAAGTACACCCCGGAGAACGGCGTGATCGAGGTCACCCTGCGCCGGCGGGCGGACGGGCGCGCCGAAATTGCCGTGACCGACAACGGTCCGGGCATCGACGAGTCGGAAAAAACCAAAGTCGTCGAGCGCTTCTACCGTGGCGATGCGAGCCGCGGCACGCCGGGCGTCGGTCTCGGCCTGAGCCTCGCACAAGCCGTGGCAAAACTGCATGGCAGCGCGCTGGAGCTTTCCGATCGCGGTCCTGGCTTGCAGGTCGTCCTGGCGATGTCCCTTTGCGAGGCGCTCCCGGTCCCGCTTGCCGAACCCCACTCGTCCGCGCCGCCGGAAGCCGCAGCTTACGCGCGCGCATCGAAATCGGCCGGCTGAGCCAGTCGGCCGCCGCAAATCCGCCAGGCGGAATGCCGCCTGAGGGTCAGTGTATTCCTACGCCCTCTGCCCGAAACGCATGTGTTCGCGATGAGCATGCCGATGCTACAGTGTGGGTGTCGCCATATCGCGTGAGGAGCTCGTGATGGGAAACCCCGAAACGCCAAAAGATTCAAAGGAGTCGCCGACGGCTGGAGAACGGCGTCTGCGAGGCACCGAACTGGAGGGTGCGGAGAACAAGAACGCGGCGGATCACGACGCGTACGAGAAGCGCCGCAATCCCGATACGGAGCTGCGCCTGGACGGCGAGGAAGACACTCTCTACGACGACGGCTTGGATACGAGCGACGCCGACCCCGAGCCCCTCGCCGGCACGCGCGATAAGTCGGCCGGTATCAAGCCCTAGCGACTTCGCTCGGCAGGCCCGGCAACCGCCCGTGTCGGGCGGTGCGGGGCTGTTATATGTTGATTTTGTAGGATAAATTCCGGCTGGGTACCGCTTTTGCCCGCTGTTTACGCGATTTACTCCACAGTTCCGGTATCCCCCGCCCAGCGCCTCCTAGCGCGGTGCCACAATGGACTCTTCATCGCTGCGGGTTTATTTTCATGGGGCCTGCGTTGGCACACCTCGGAGCGGCTGCAGGCCGAAAATTGCTGCGCGCAAGGGCCCGACTGCGTCGCGGCTTCTCCATCGGTATCGCCGGACGCCTCGCTACCTCCTTCGCGGCCGTCGCAGTGCTCGCCATCGCCGCCAATGTGATGATCGAGCGCGAGATCGCCGTGGTCCAGACCACCCGCCTCGACCGCGGGCAGTATTCCCCCGTGCCCGATACCCAGGCGCCCGCCTTTATGCCGGCTACGGCGCCACCGTCCACGAGTACCCACGAGAGGGTGCATTCCGAGGTGCCGACCCCCGAAGTCGCCCGCTTCCAAGCGGCGCTTCGGCATTACCAGCGCGCCATCGAGACGCGGGTATCCATGGACACGAGCCCCGCGGAGGACGCCCGGGGCGCCGCGCAACGCGACCTCGATCTGACCGCCAAGGCGCTCGGCAAGGAGCAGGCACGCGGGCGCGCCGTGCAGACGGCGCTGGCGAGCTACGAGCGCGCCGGCGCCGATTACGTCGACTCGGCAGACCAGCGGCGCTCGGTACTTCAGCTGTACCAGGATCGCCTCGATGCGATGGACAAGCGCATCACCGTCTCGATGAACCGCGCACTCAAGCTGTTCGGTCGGGTGTTCGCGCGGCAGTCGCTGCTGCGTCTGCATGCCAGCGTCGATGAGCTGCAGCGGCGTTTCACCGACGCCGCGGCGGCGAACGTTGCCGATCCTCAGGCGCTCGATGCGCTGGCCGCGAGCGAGAGCTCTTTGCAGATCATCTTTCAGGCCGACACCGCGAGCTTCTCGCGTTCGGAGGGTGAGGGCTGGGTACGCGAGATGCACCGCGACCTCGCGCAGCTGGCGACGCTGCGCGCCGCGGGCATCGAGACCGGCAGCACCCTGCGCGAGCAGACCGCGAGGTTCGCTGCGGGGCGCGACGGTCTGCTCGCCTCCGTGCCCGAAATGGTATCCGACTCCCTCACCGTTCTCGAGCACCGCGCAGCGGCCGCGCCTGCGCAGAGCGTGCCTGCGCTGCCGCCGGCCATCTCCTCGCCCATCGTCGATGCCGTCACCACCACCACCACGACAACAACCACCGTGCCGGACCGCCATCGGCGGCTGATGATCGCGTGGATCACGGCGGCGGTCCTATTGGTCTGGCTCATCATCGCGGCCTGGACGATGCGCAGCATCCTCATCCCGGTAGGCCGGCTGATCGAGGCGACGCGCAAGCTGGCGCGCGGCGAGGATGTGCGTGCGCCGCGCGGCGGCCTGAAGGAACTCAACGCCTTGTCGGTCGCCTTCAACCGCATGGCCTTCCAGTTGCGCGCTGCGCGCGAGATCACCCAGGATTACCGGCGCACGCTCGAGACCCAGGTCGAGCAGCGTACGCGCCTGCTGCAGCATCTGGCGGAGCACGACCCGCTCACGCTGCTCGCGAATCGGCGGCAGTTCTTCGTCCTCCTCAACCGCTCGCTCGAGCGCGCCCGGCAGCGCGGCCTCGGGGTCGCCGTGTTCTTCATCGATCTCGACAACTTCAAGAATCTCAATGACAGCATGGGCCACGCCTTCGGCGACCGTGTGCTCATCAGCGTCGCTCAGCGCCTCGAGGAGACCGCGCAGAGTCTCGGTTTCGCCGCGCGCCTGGGGGGCGACGAATTCACGATCGTGCACGAGCAGGCGGACTCTCCTGAATCGGCGCTCCTCGCCGGACATCGCATCGTCAGCGCTTTCGAGCGCCCGCTCAGCGTCGAGGGGCGCGCCATCACCGTGACCGTGAGTATCGGAACGAGCTTCTACCCCGATCACGAGCAAACAGCCGAAGACCTGTTGGGTGCCGCGGATGCGGCGCTGTTTCGCGCCAAGGCACTAGGACGCAACCAGGCGGCCCTGTTCACCCGCGAGCTGCTCGAGGCAGCCACCCGCAAATTCGTCACCGAGCAGGGAATCCGGCGAGCGCTCGAGCACGAGGAGTTCGAGCTTCTGTTCCAGCCGGAAGTGCGCCTCGACAGCCTGCGTGTCGGCTTGGTGGAGGCGCTGGTACGCTGGCGGACGCCCGACGGCCGGCTCGCGGCCCCGGCCGAATTCCTGGCGGTGACGGAAGAGTCCGGCCTCATCCTGGAGCTCGGCGACTGGGTGCTGCGTCGAGCGATCGAGACCGCAGCGAATTGGCGGCGCAGCTGTTGGCCAGAGGTCAAGGTCGCGATCAATGTCTCCCCGCGGCAGCTGGCGAGCACGAGCTTCGTCGACCGCGTGCGGCGGCTCTTGCACGAGTTCGAACTGCCGCCACGGTGCATCGAGATAGAGCTCACCGAGTCGGTGCTGCAAACGGGCGCCGCCACCATCGAGTCGCTGCGCCTGCTGCGCTCGCTCGACATTGCGATTGCGCTGGACGACTTCGGCACGGGTTACTCCTCGTTCGCCTCGCTCGAACAGCTGCCCCTGTCGCGCATCAAGCTCGACCGGGCACTTATTGCCGGCATCGATACCAACCCCCGCTCGGCCGCGATCGCGATGGCGCTGATACTCTTGTGCGAGGATCTCGGCATCGAGGTGACGGCGGAGGGCGTCGAGCGCAACACGCAGTTCAGCTGCCTGGCCGCGAACCCGACGCTGTACGTGCAGGGCTTTCTGATCTCGCCTCCGATCTCGGAGGCCGAGGTGCCGCTGGCGATCAGCACCATGCCTCAAGCCATGCAGGACTTGCTATTGTCGATTCCGGCCACATCGCGGCGCTCGGATGCCGTCCGGCGCATAGGCGCCCTTCGAGATCTCACACGAGGCGCCGTAAAGCGCTAAGATTTATCCCCATGGGCAAATTGATTCGGTGGGCCGCGACGGCCGCCTGCGGGGCCGCGCTCCTCGCCGGTGTCGAGATTGCCGGCGGCCAGACCCCGGAACAGGAAAAGCAGTGGGCCGTGGAGCGCGAGCGTGCCAACCAGGCCGCGCAAGCCCGAGCCGAGCAGCTCGCACGCGAGCGCGCCGCGCGCAAAGCCAATCCCATGGGCTGGGTGCGTACGCTCGATCCCATGAGCAGCGGCGGCTGGGAATTCCGCAGCGTGGCAAACGACGGCTCGTGGGCGACCTTCGCGAGCACCCACCAGCTGAAGCGCTCGGGTCAGATCGTCACCGGCTGGATACGCTACGAGTACGCCGAGCCGCAGACGGGCCAAGGCAACCCCTATATGAGCGCCGTCGAGAAGCAGGAATACGACTGCAAGAAGCAACAGACCCGCAACCTCCTTGCCATCTACTACTCGGCCAACAACATCCAAGGTACCGAGGAAACCGAGGAAACCGATCCGAAAGCGGCCCCTTGGAGCGCCATCGTGCCGGGCACACGCGAAGAAACGAATTTCACGTGGGCTTGCGGTCAGGGACGGGTCGCGGGAGCGAGATGAACGGTCGTCGCGAGCAGCTTCGAACGGTCGGCGCACGGTCCGACCAGGATCTCGACCTCGCCCGGCTCGAATACCGGCTCGAGATCTAGACCCAGAAAGCGCAGGTCTGCACCCGCCAGCGGCAGCGTCACCGTGCCCGATCGGCCCGGGTCGAGCTTGATTTTGCCGAAACCCTTGAGCTCGAGCAGCGGCCTCGCAACGCTCGCGAGCTTGTCGTGCGTGAACAAAAACACCGTCTCCTCGGCGCTCCTCGGTCCCTGGTTTGCAACGTCCACGCGCACCGTCAGCGTCTCGCTCTCGAGCAACGTATCCTTGCTCAAGCGCAGGTTCGACAGGACGAACCGGCCGTACGTCAGTCCATGGCCGAAGGGAAACAGCGGATCGGTGGGGGAGTCCAGATATTTGCTGGTGTATTTATCATTCGGAGCGGCGGGCCGCCCGGTCGGCCGCGCGGCGTAGAAAATCGGCACCTGCCCGAGATTTCGCGCCCAGGTCACGGGGGTGCGTCCGCTCGGGCTCATCCGGCCCGTCAGCACGTCGGCAATGCCATTGCCCGCCTCGCTGCCTGGAAACCAGGCGGCGATCACCGCGTCGGCGCGCTCGATGAGCCACGGCACGATGAGGGGGCGCCCGGAAAAGACCAGGACGATGACTGGCTTGCGCAAGGTGCGTGCGCGCTCGAATACGCTCTCGGCCAGCTGCCGCTGCCGGCCCGGCAGATGCGGGTGCGCCCGGCTCGCCGCCTCCCCGCTCATGGCCTCAGACTCGCCGAGACACAGCACGATCGCATGCGCTTGGGCGCAGAGCTCGAATGCCTTGGCCATGCCGGCGAGATTGTCGCCCGCGATGTCGACGCCGGGAGCGTGGAGCACTTGCCCCTCGCCAAGTGCCGTCTGCAGGCCGGCCAGCACCGTGACGTCCGCATCGGAGCCGCCGACCGCCGCCCAAGGTCCGCGCATGTCGCGGGGCGCATCTGCCAGAGGACCGATCAGGGCAACGCGCACACCGCCCGGGAGCGGCAACGCATTCGCCTCGTTCTTGAGCAGCACCAGCGAGCGGGCGGCAGCAGCGCGCGCGAGCCGGCGGCGAACCGTGAGCGCCTCGTCGCGCTCCGGGTCGGCGCCGCGGCGATAGGGATCGTCGAATAGCCCCAGCTTCGATTTGAGCGTGAGCACGCGCCGCACCGCCTCGTCGATGTCGGCCGAGGCCACCCACCGGCGATCGAGAGCGATCGGCAGTCCGTGGCGATATGCCCCACCCATCATGTCGATATCGACCCCTGCGTTGAGGGCGAGGGCCGCCGCTTGGGCGAGGTCGGCGGCGATGCCGTGGCGAATGAGTTCCGCCACGGCGTTGTAATCGCTCACGATGACGCCAGTGAATCCGAGGCGACGGCGCAGCCAGCCCTTGATGAGCGCCGCGTGCGCCGTCATGGGGATTCCGGCGAGATCGTGGAAGCCGGGCATGACCGCGCTCACGCCGGCCGCGACGGCGGCGGCAAACGGCGGCAGATACACCTCACGCAGCGTCCGCTCCGAGATGTCGGCGGAAGCATAATCGCGGCCCGCGGTGGCCGCGCCGTAGGCGCAGTAATGCTTGGCTACGGCGGCAAGCGCGATCGGCGCGGCGAGGTCATCACCCTGAAACCCACGCACCTTCGCGTCCGCCATGCGCATGCCCACCCACGGATCCTCGCCCGGTCCCTCGGCGCTGCGGCCCCAGCGCGGATCGCGTGCGATGTCGAGCATGGGTGCAAATGTCATGGCGAGGCCGGCGGCGGCGGCTTCCTTGGCCGCCTCGCGCGCGGTGAGCGCCCACAAATCGGGCTCGAACGAGGCCGCTTCGCCCAGCGGGATGGGGAAAATCGTGTGATAGCCGTGCACGACGTCGAAGGCGAACAAGAGCGGGATGCCGAGACGCGATTCCTCGACCGCCACGCGCTGCATCTCGCGCACATGCGGAGCGCCGAACAGGTTGAGCACGTTCCCCACAGTACCCGCGCGGATCGATTCCAGCGAGTCCCCGACCAAGGTGGGCCCGGTCATACTGGGATCGGTCACAGTCGCACCGGCCCCGCCGGCACCGGTCACAGGGGGCCCGGTCACAATTGACCCGGTCACAGCGGGACCGGTCACGGTGTGGCCGGCCGAGGTCATGGTGAGCTGCCCGAGCTTCTCGGCGAGGGACATCTCCCTGATGAGCCGATCGATTCGATTCGTGGCGGCTTGAGTCATGGGCAATGGGCAAGCAGGCAGCGCGCTGTTTTTATCGACCGGGTGCCCCAAGGCGAGCGCGACGTGACGGATAATGGCGGAATTGTTCAGCTCCTCAAGTGGCTTGCATGATCATAAAACCGCCCGACGATGTAAATACGCCCTCCGGTAAACCCGCCGCCAACGCGCCCCGCACCGCGCCCGCCGCCAACGCGGCCAATGTGCGGGCCGCCGCTACGCCCCCCGGCGATTCGTCGCCCGGCGATTCGTCGCCCGGCGATTCGTCGCCCGGCGATTCGTCGCCCGGCGATTTCGACGACACCGCGGAGTCAGGGCTGACGGCCCAGCTCGGCATGATGCTGCGGGCGTCATGGGCTTCTCCCGTGCGCGGAGCGCTCGTCATGCTCTCGCTCAGCATCTTCGCCGTCGTCGCAGTGACCGCCTATGGCCAGATCAAGCTGAACAGCTGGAATCAGCCGTTCTACGATGCCTTGTCGCACAAAAATCTCGGCGAGTTCTGGAACCAGCTCGGCGTCTTCGGCGTGATCGCGGGTGCGCTGCTTGCGCTCAACGTCGCGCAGCGCTGGTTGATCGAGACCTTGAAGCTCAAGCTGCGCGAAGGGCTGGTGCGTGACCTCGTGCAGGGCTGGATGGCGCCAGGACGTGCGTTTCGCCTGGCGCATGCCGGCGCCATTGGTGTCAACCCGGACCAGCGCATGCACGAGGATGCGCGCCATCTCACTGAATTGTCGGGAGACCTGGGCGTCGGCCTGTTGCAGGCCTCGATTCTGCTCGCCACCTTCATCAGCGTGCTGTGGGGGCTGTCGAGCACGTTCGCGTTTCATGTGGCCAACCGGTCCATCGTCATCCCGGGGTACATGGTATGGGCCGCCATCCTGTATTCAGGATCCGCCTCGCTGTTGAGCTACTGGGTGGGGCGGAGCCTCGTACGCAACAATGCCGATCGGTACGCCCGGGAGGCGGAGCTGCGCTTCTCGTTGGTGCGCGTGAACGAGCACATCGACTCCATCGCGCTCGCCCGGGCCGAGCCGGACGAGGCGCGGCGCATCGAGGTCGATTTGAGCACCGTGCTCAACGCCATGCGCTTGCTGGTCAGCGGCAATACACGCCTTACTTGGGTGACCGCGGGTTACGGCTGGTTCACCCTGGTCGCCCCGATCCTGGTGGCGGCACCGTTGTACTTCAGCGGCACCCTCACCTTCGGCGGACTGATGATGGCGTCGGGCGCGTTCATGCAAGTGCAGTCCTCGCTGCGCTGGTTCGTGGATAACTTCAGCACCATTGCCGATTGGCGCGCGACGCTGCTGCGGGTCGCCAACTTCCGCCGCGCCGTGATCGCGAGCGATGTGCTGCACGATCTGGCCGGACGTATCGAGTTCACCGAAGGCAAGGCCGGAACCCTCACCATCGACAACCTCGCGATTGCCTCGCCCGCGGGCGCGATCACGCTCAAGGAGCGGCACGTCGAGATGCAGTCCCGTGAACGTGTGCTCGTAATCGGAGACTCGGGGACCGGCAAAACCCTGCTGTTTCGAGCCCTCGCCGGCTTGTGGCCGTGGGGTTCCGGGCGCGTGTCGCGCCCCGACGGGGAGTCGATGCTGTTCATGCCGAGAACGCAGTACTTTCCGCCCGGCACGCTGCGCGAAGTGCTCGCGTATCCCACGACGGTGAACAATTTCACCAGCGAGGCGTGCTTGCGTGCCCTCGAGCGCCTCGGACTCGAGCGGCTCGGCCCATTGCTCGACGCGCCCGGCAGCTGGGATCTCACCTTGACCGAGGGCGAGCAGCAGACCCTCGCGTTCGCGCGCGCACTCTTGCATGCGCCCCGCTGGCTCATCATCGACGAGGCGCTCGAGGCGCTGGAGGATGAGCAACGGCCGAAGGTCATCGAACTGTTGGCGAAGGATCTGGCGGAGACCGGGATTCTTTACATCGGCCGCGCTGTGGCGCAGGATAGTTTATTCAAGCGTGTACTTCATCTCGTACCCGACGGCGAGGGGCTCAAGCTCGGCGCAACAGCCGCGGTGCCCGCGAGCGCTGCCGCCGCAGCCGGTTAAAACTCCGCATATCGCTGATACGCGCACCAAGCTCCATTGTGTGTTGCGCGCAACGCGCCCCTTCCTTGCCCGCAGCGGCTTTGTTGCTGTGCGATTATGGTGCAGAGATGGGAGCGGCGGGCGCGTTGCGGCATTCCCTGACGGGCGAGAGGCGCGCCGGCAGGCCGCGCGGCCAACTTCCACGGATCGCCGCAGCGGCCGGAGCGCTTGTAATCGCGCCGCTGCGCTGAAATTGCGCGTCTAGCCGAGCGAGCGATGTCAACGCTCTCGGCCAGGCTCCAACTCGTGCGCACGAAAGAAAAATTGATTATATGAAACAACTTGAAGCTGTGACCGATCTAACATAAAACATTCCTTATAGAGTTAAGAAGATCACGTACGACTCGCACGACTTGTTTTGTACTGCAATCGAATGAGTGAAAATGCCGGCTAGTGGCCTTCAGTCCAAATTTCTCGATCGGAGGTTTGACGATGGGAGTATCACAGCTGAAAGAGGGCTCCAGTCCTCCGAACTTTTTGGATTCTCTGCTTCGCTTCAGCAAGGAGCATCGGGCGCAGCGCTGGGAAGGAACCCTCGCTGACTTCTTGAAGGAAATTCTGCCGACGGGGCCGGCAACTTACATTCGCACCAGCCACGAATACATCTGGGACATGCTGCTGTGGCACGGTCGCGCTGCCGAGGGCAGCGACACCGAGAAAGCCCGCGAGCTGTTCAAGCGCGAGTTGTTCGGCGTCGACGAGCCGCTCGGACGTGTGGTGGACTACTTCAAGGCGGCAGCAGCCGGCTCGGACGTCGGGAGACGCTTGCTGCTGCTCCTCGGCCCCCCCTCGGGAGGCAAATCCACGCTCGCCATCCTTCTGAAGCGCGGGCTGGAGGAGTACAGCCGCACGGATGAGGGTGCGCTATACGCCATCAAGGGATCGCCGCTGCGCGAATCTCCCTTGAATCTCATACCGACGAGCCTGCGCCCCGAGTTCCGCGAGACTTACGGCGTCAGCATCTCCGGAGAGCTGAGTCCGTGGGCCAGGGACTATCTCGACCGCGAGTGCGAGGGCGATTACCTGCGCGTGCCGGTCGAGCGCATCTTCTTGTCGGAGGCCGCGCGCTGCGGCATCGGCACGTACGCGCCGCACGACCCTTCGACCGCCGACATCGCCGATCTCGTCGGCTCGGTCGATCTGTCGAAGGTCGCGCGCGTGGGCGATGAGGGCGATCCTCGCGCCTGGTCCTGGTCGGGCGCCGTGTATGCGGCAAGCCGCGGCGTGCTCGAAATGATCGAGATCTTGAAGGTCAAACGCGAGTTTCTCTATCTCCTCCTGACTCTCACGCAGGAGAAGAACGTCAAGGTCGCGCGCTTCCCCCTCATCTACCTCGACGAGACCATCCTCGCGCACACGAACTTGGCCGAGTTCAACCGCTTCCTTCAGGAGAAGGAAAACGAAGCGCTCCTCGACCGCATGGTGATCATCAAGGTGCCCTACGCGCTGTCGTACAAGGACGAGGCACGCATCTACAAGAAGCTCGTGTACGGCGCGCCGGCGTTTCGCAACACCCATCTCGATCCTCACGTGCTGCACTTGGCGGCCGTGTTCGCCATCCTGACCAGGCATTCCAAGCCCGAGCGCGAAGGGCTGGATCTGCCGAAGAAGGTGCGCATCTTCGCCGGCGAGGCGGTGGAGGGATTCTCGGACCAAGAGGCGGCGCGCCTGCGCTCGGAGGCTCCGGACGAAGGACTCTCCGGCGTGAGCCCGCGCTTCGTCATCAACGCGCTCTCGACCGCCATCACACGGGGCAATGCGCGCAGCCTCACCAGCATGGAACTGCTGCTCGCGCTCAAGGATGCCATCGAGAGCGATGCGCGCATCGATTCCAAGCAGAAAAAGATGTGGTTCGATCACCTGGTGACGGCGCGCAAGGAGTTCTACAACCGCTGGGTCAAGGAGGACGTCCACCGGGCCTTGTTCGCGTCCTTCCAGGACGAGGCGCAGCAGCTGCTGGAGAAGTACCTCGACGAGATCGAGGCCTCGCTCGACCAGCGCAAGGTCACCGATCCCATGACCGGAGAAAACCGGGCGCCCGACGAGCGCTTCATGCGCTCCGTGGAAGAGAAGATCAAGGTCTCGGAATCCGGCAAGCAATCGTTCCGCCAGGAAGTCATCCGTAAGGCCATGGTCGCATTCAAGGCCGGCGAGAAGTTCAGACTGGCGAGCCATGCACGGGTTCGCGAGGCCATCGAACAGTACCTTTTCGAGGAGCGGCGCGACGTGCTGCGCCTCGTCACGTCCACTACGCGGCCCGACGACGAGGCCCGCAAGAAGATCTCGGTAGTGCAAGAACGCCTCGTGAAGGAGTATGGTTATGACGAGCACAGCGCCCAGGAGGCGTTGAACTACGTCACCACGCTGCTGTCGCAAGAGTAGGTAGCGCATGATGCTGATGATGGTAAGGCACGCGGAGTTTGCATGAGCGGCGACACCCAGTCGCAGACGCTCAACAGCTGGTACGAGCTGTTCTCGCGTGGCTCCAGAGATTGGCTGCGGCACAATGAGAAGATCCGCGAGGCCGTGCGCGCCCATCTGCCGCGGATCGTTTCCGGCTCCGACATCATCAACGACGGCTCGCGCACGGTCCGGGTTCCGGTGCGGATGCTGGAGCATTACCGCTTCCGGCTGCTGCAGACCGGCGATGCGCAAGGCGTCGGACAGGGCAAGGCGAAGCCCGGCGATGTTCTAGGACCCGCCAATCCACAAAGCGGCCCGGGACAAAAGGGCGCCGGCGGCAAGGATCAGGGCGGCATCGAGCTCATGCTCGAATTCAAGGTCGACGATGTCATCGACTGGCTCTGGGAAGACATGCAGCTGCCCAACCTGCAGCCCCGGGCGGGTGCAACCGAGGATTCCGAGTGGAAGCGCGAAGGATGGGATCGGCGCGGTGCGCGCTCCCGCCTCGACCGGCGGCGCTCGCTCAAGGAATCGGTGAAGCGCCGCGCGCTCGACGAGGACTCGCCGGCATTCACCGATGAGGACCTGCGCTATCGGCAGCTCACGCGGCGCCGTCAACCGGCGCTGCGCGCGGCGGTGTTCTTTCTGATCGACGTATCCGGCAGCATGTCGGACCGCGACCGGCAGCTCGCGAAGACTTTCTTCTTCTGGGTGGCGGCGGGTCTGCGGCGCCAGTACAAGGCGCTCGACATCGTATTCGTGGCGCATACCACAGATGCTTGGGAGTTCAGCGAGGCCGACTTCTTCAAGGTCGCCGGCAGCGGCGGCACCGTGGCCTCGGTCGGGTTGGCGAAGGTCCGCGAGATCATGCTCGAGCGCTTCGACCCCGGCTCTTGCAACGTCTACCTGTTCTACGCCTCGGACGGCGACAATGCCTCCGATGACCGCACCCCCGCGGCCGCCGAGCTCGAAGCGATCGCCAAGGCGGCGCGTTACTCCGGCTACATCGAGATCTCCGCGGGGGTCCGCAGCTCACAAAGTGAAACCATGGGGCTGTTCGATGCCGCCGCCGAGGCAGGCCGGCCGTGCGGACGGTTTTCCGTGGGCGGCCCGGACGACATCGCGGGCGCGGTGCGTCATTTCTTCACCGCCGAAGCGCACGCGAGCGGCGGCGCCGACCCTGCCGGACCCGCTCCATGAGCTCGGATTGGCGAAGCCACGTACCTCAGCTCGAGGATCTTGCGCGCAAGCACGGACTCGACTGGTCCCAGGTCATCTTCGAGGCGGTACCCGACAGCTTCATGACCGAGATCGCCGTGTACGGGCTGCCGGTGCGCATGCCGCACTGGTCCTTCGGCGCGCGCTACATCTATCAGCTGCTGCAGCGGCACATGGGCTACTCGAGGCTCTTCGAGGTGGTCTTCCCCGGCGATCCCGGCCATGCCTACCTTGCAGCCAGCAACGGACTCGCGGATAACGTCCTGGTCACCGCGCACGTGCTCGGTCACGCCGATTTCTCCAAGAACAACATGCTGTTCCGCCGCTGCCAGGATCAGGGCAACGCGCACATCATCGAGCATGCGGCGAGCCATGCCCGGCAGATCGAACGGCACATCGAGTCATTCGGCTTCAACGCGGTCGAACAGGTGCTCGATGCGGCCCTGTCCCTCGAGCAGTACGTCGATCTCGATCAGTCGTTGCGGCGCGAGCGTTACCCCGAATACGCCCCCGCCCCGGCGGAGCCGCGCGACGATCCGTTTCGGGCGCGCTTCGCGACGCTCGATGCCACCCCGGGATTTGCACCGCAAACCCGCAAGATTCGCGCATCGCTGCCGCCGCATCCGGAAAGAGATCTGCTCTGGTTCATCGCCACCTACGCGCCCGAAATGGAGAGCTGGGAGCGGGACATATTCCTTGCCGTACGCGAGGAGTCCTTCTATTTCTATCCGGTCTTCGCCACGCAGATCATGAACGAGGGCTGGGCATCATACTGGCATGCGCGGCTGCTGCGCGAAGCGGACTTCATCCCCGAGGAAACCTACCTCGATGCCATCAAGTGCCACTCGGACGTGGTGCGGCCGGTGGCGACCGGCGAGCAAGTCGCTCTCTCGATCAATCCCTATCACCTGGGATTCACGCTCTGGGAGGATATCGTCAAGAATTCGGGCATCGAGGCGGCGCGGCGCATCATGCGGGAGGACGATGATTGCAGCTTCCTGCGCAATTACCTCACCCGTGAAATGGCCGAGGAGATGGGACTTTTCCGCTATCAACGCCAGCAGCAGGGACAGATCAAGGTGGTGGCCGCCGACATCGAGGAGCTGCACGAGAACCTACTCACCGACAAGTACAATTTTGGCGCACCGCGCGTGTCCGTGACGGAGGTGCGCAATGACGGGACGCTGGTGCTCAGCCACGACAGCCAGCTCGACGGCCGCGGCCTCGACGCCGAACGAACGGCGAAAGTGCTCGAGTACATCAAGCGGGTGTGGCGGCGCCCGGTGCTCCTGAATACGGTAGACGCGAACGCCAAGGCAGTCGTTTTGTCCTCGGAGTCGGCGACCCCTTAGCGCCCGCCTGTTATTCCAGGCAAACCACGAGCTTGGCGGAATGCGCGCGCCAATTGATGGGAATCACGTAGCAGCGCGGATGCGGCGGGGTCAGCTTCTCCGGGTTGTGCGCCACCACGGTAGGCACCGAGATCACGAAGCTCTTACCGAAATCCCGCCTTGCGTTGCCGGAAATGGTGTTGGCCACCTCCCCGACGAGATCGAGAATCGTCTCCTCGCTGCAGTCGGTTTCCTGCATGCGCATGAGCAGCACCGTCAGCATGCCGCGCGGTGCCGTGAAATACACGATGCCCTTGCGTGCGCCGGAAATGCCGATGACCCCCGTGTATTCGTAGGTACCCGGCTTGCCGTCGGTCACGAGATAGGGGGACCCGACCGTGGCCGGCTGCCGGCCGGACACCTCGAAGTAGTTCGTCGTGCCGTCGACGAAGGTGCGGATTTCGGCTTCCTTCAGCATCAGGTTTCCCGCAGCAGCTCTTCCAGCGCATCGTTCAGCTGACGATCCGTGAAGGGCTTGCAAAGAAAGCCATTGGCGCCCTTCTCGATCGCCTCGACGGCGGTTGCTTTGTCGGCCAACGCGGAGACCACCAGGATCAATACGTCCGGATTTATGGCGACCAGCTTCTCCACGCACTCGATACCGTCCATCTCCGGCATGGTGAGATCCATGGTGACCACGTCGGGCTGCGTGCGCCGAAACAGCTCGACGGCGTCGCGCCCGTTGGCCGCGGCTCCCACGACTTCCAATCGATCGATTTGTTGCGAGCGCTCGATGCGCCGCCGGATGATGTTCGAATCGTCCACGATCATGAGCTTCTTGCTTTGCCGGGCCGTCGTATCCATCGTCATCACGCAGCCACCGTATCGTCAATGGGCCTGGGCGGCACGGGCAATGTCACCGTCACCCGGGTATATCTGCCCGGCGCCGTCGCAACCCCTACCCGACCGCCGATCTGACGCATCAGATCGGCCATCAAATTCATCCCCACGCCGCGGCCTGCATCCTTGGTCGCGGTCTCAACCGTCGAGAAGCCCGGCTGAAACAGCAACGACAGCACTTTCTTGGGGTCGAGGTTCTCCGCCTGATCGGGCGTGAGGAATCCCTTCTGCAGCGCGACCTCCTTGATTCGTTCGGTCGCAAGACCCTGTCCGTCGTCCTCGACGCTGAACTTGAAGCCCTCGCCGACGTTCCTGAAATCGAGGCGCACCATGCCCTGCGGCGACTTGCCCGCGGCCACGCGCACCGTGGCCGGCTCGATGCCGTGCACCACGGCGTTGCGCACGCCCTGGATGGCGATGTCCTTGACGATGCGGCGGTACTCCTCGGGCACGAGGTCGAGTCCGTTGCATCGGACCTGCGCCTGTTTGCCATGCTCGGCGGCGACCCGGTCGGCAAGCTGCTGCAGGGTCGCGCCCAATCCGTAGTCGATCTCGAGCGGCCCCGTCACCTGCGCGGACTCGTCCACCATCTGGGTTTCCTCGGCCGGCGGAGCCGCCTCGTTACGGATCAACTGGAATTTCGACAGGCGCGAGACCAGCTCGCTCACCGATTGCAAGTGCGTCAGCAAGTCGTCGAGCTTGATGACCAGCGGCAGGAAATCGTTGCCCGACAGGTCGGGCTTCTCGCGCAACGCCTTG
>Ga0302314_10006815_pt1 | contig 20619 bp, 14 predicted proteins | sample III_Palsa_N2_3_FD_200533 | JGI IMG/M metagenome (GOLD analysis project Ga0302314, IMG submission 200533) | Peat permafrost microbial communities from Stordalen Mire near Abisko, Sweden - III_Palsa_N2_3 | ecosystem: Environmental > Terrestrial > Soil > Palsa > Peat permafrost | place: Sweden... | reverse complement strand
CGCCGTAGAAGATGTTGTTCACGCCGGGGATGTGCAGGTGGTAGAGCGGGTTCTGGCCCTTCTTGCTCTCGCCGACCGTCCGCTTGTGGATGGTGGCGGGTACCTCAAGGAGCTTGTAGCCGTGCGTGATGACGCCGATGAGGAGCTCGGACGCCTGGTACTGCGGCTGCTCGAGTTGGACGGCCCCGGTCACCTCCGCGCGCATCGCCCGCAGGCCGAAGGTCGTGTCGCCGATCTTCTGGCCGGTAAGCAGGGACACAAGACCGGCGAAGAACCGAACGCCCGCCTTGCGGATCGGGTCCTTGGTCTCCTCGCTGCCGAGCCGGCGCGACCCGGTGACGAAGTCGGCCTTCCCGTCGATGATCGGCTGTAGCAGGGACGGGATCTCGGCCGCGTTGTACTGGCCATCCGCGTCGGTGGTGACGATGTATTCGGCACCGCCATCGCGGGCGATCCGGTAGCCGAGCCGCAACGCGGCACCCTGTCCCCGGTTGACCGGCACATCGGCGACGATCGCGCCCGCCGCGTCGGCCTCCTTGGCGGTGGCGTCGACACAGCCGTCGGCGACCACGATTACCTCGACGCCAAGTCCGCACAGCGTCCTCGGCAGCGTCTCCACGACCGGGCCGACCGCGCCTTCCTCGTTGTAGGCGGCGATGACCAGCGCGACCGGAGGAAGCTTGGCTGCGCGCTCCCCGTATACATCGGCGAGCGTCTGCAGCGCGTCGGCGTCGATCGCGGCGTCGGCCGGGTTGGAATAGAACACGCTGGTTGCCTCCGGCAAGTGTGGTTGCGCCGACAGGGAGTCATCCGGTCCGGCTGCCAATTTCGCTGATCTCTGGTGCGTCCAACGGCTCCGCTTCGAGCAAGATCGCGCCCGCAAGTGTAGCGGCCTCTTGTTACGCCATGGTGGCACTTCAGGCAGCGCGCCGCGTGCGTTATCGCCTGAACCTGCCCATCTGGGGCTAATTCGCGGCTGGCTTGGAGCGCCGGTTCAGGCAATTGTTACTAGATAGTAGCAAATGAAGCTGGCGGCCCGGGCGCGTGTGCGGTATTAACGGGCCGGGGCGGGCGTGGCGGTAACACTCGATAACAGCAACCCGAGATAACCTGCGGCCGTGACTGCTATCTCCCGGGGGGACGGACTTCTCGCATGGGGGGCTCCCGCCCCCCATCCCCCCTGGCCATCCCCCTGGCCCCCGTACCCCCCGAGGCAGGCCCGATGAAAAGCAAAGATATCGGGCCTGCGACAGCCGGGACGCGGCAACAGGACGGTGACGGGCAGGCGTATCTGCTCGGCCTGCGGCTGCGGGACAGGCGCGTGATCGTGATCGGCGGCGGTGCGGTGGCGGCCCGCCGGGTGCCGCGACTGCTCGCGGTCGGCGCGGACGTGGTGCTGATCTCGCCGGCCGTTACCCCGGCCCTTGAGGAACTCGCCGCCCAGCGGCGGATCGAATGGCGGCGCCGCGAGTACGCAAGCGGTGACTGCGCCGACGCCTGGCTGGTGATCGCGTGCGCCGGCCCAGCGGAGGTCAATGAGCGCGTCGCCGCCGAGGCGGAGGCCGGCCGCGTCTGGTGCGCGCGCGCCGATGACGCGGCCGCGTCCACCGCATGGACCCCCGCCGCGGGGACGGTCGGCGACACGAGCGTCGGCGTGCTGAGCGGTGACCCGCGGCACAGTGCCGCGGTCCGCGACGCGATCACCACCGGGCTCCAGGCGGGCACGATCGCCGCCAGGCATTACCGAAGGCGAGCCGCTGGCGTGGCGCTCGTCGGCGGCGGTCCCGGCGACCCCGGCCTTATCACCGTCAAGGGACGGTGGCTGCTCGCCGAGGCGGACGTCGTGATCACTGATCGCCTCGCGCCACGCGAGCTGCTCGCCGAGCTTCCGCCCGACGTGACGGTCATCGACGCGGGCAAGGTCCCCTACCGGCGGCAGATGTCGCAGGACGAGATCAACGAGGCGCTTATCAGGCACGCGAAGGACGGGAAGTTCGTGGTCAGGCTCAAGGGCGGCGACCCGTTTGTCTTCGGCCGTGGGGGGGAGGAGATGCTCGCCTGCCTGCGCGCCGGGGTGCCGGTGACCGTGGTCCCCGGTGTAAGCAGCGCGATCGGCGTGCCGACCGCGGCGGGCCTACCGGTCACGCACCGGGGGACGGCGCAGGACTTTCACGTGATTTCCGTGCACGTGCCACCCGGGGATGAGCGCTCAACCGTCGACTGGCCGGCGCTGGCCAGATCGGAGGGCACGCTCGTCCTGCTAATGTCCCTTGATCGGATCGGCGCGGTAACAAGAACGCTCATCGAGCACGGAAGGCCGGGGAACTGGCCTATTTCGGTAATCGCGGACGGTACCATGCCCACGCAGCACACAATTTACTCGACGCTTGAAGACGTGGAGAGACGACTAGCGGCCGAAGGCGTTCGGTCGCCGGCGGTGGTGGTGATAGGCGGCGTGGTGGCCGTCGCGGAGAAACTCGCTGGGCTCGGGCGGGAGCCTGGTGATCGGGATCAGAATGGGTTCGATGCCGTGCCGTCGCCGGTGCCCCCACTGGCGGCGGACTCCGAATTAAACGAGCATAAGGCCAGGCGGGACCATGGAAGGTAAGGGCGTGACGGCGGAACAATCGCCGTTGCCCGGCGATATGGGCGAGCAGAACTCCAGCGGCGAGGCGAAAGCGCACGGTGGTGAAATTGAGCCAGTGCGTGGTGCTGTTTTGCCGGTAGACGGGAATGAACGGGGTATGTCCGCGAACTGGGAGCGACCGCGGGTCCGGGTGGATGCCCGGCTGCTCGAGGCAACCTTGCTGAACCTGAGGAAGCGGATCGCCGCCGTTCCGTTGGTGTTTGATATCCCGGGCGCGGACGAGGTCACCGCCGAACGGGGCCAGCTGCTCAGCCAGATCGATGACTACCTGCTGCCCCGGGTCAGGCAGTCTGGCGCGCCGCTCCTCGTGGCGCTTATCGGCTCCACCGGCGCGGGCAAGTCGACGCTGGTGAACAGCGTCGTCGGCAGCAAGGTCAGCCAGACGGGCGTCAGGCGGCCAACCACCAACTCACCGGTGCTCGCCTGCCATCCCGACGACATGCACTGGTTCGCGGAGAACATGTTCCTGCCGACGCTGCCCCGGGTCCGCCAGGAGGGGCTGGCGAGGCCGGGCCGGGACGGGCTGCTCGTCCTCGCCGCGAGCGAGGAGATGACCAGGGGGATCGCGCTGCTCGACACCCCCGACATCGACTCGGTCGTGCGCGCGCACTACGACTTCGCCTACCAGTTCCTCGACGCCTCTGACCTGTGGCTGTTCATGACGAGCGCGAGCAGGTACGCGGACGCTCCGGTCTGGGAGTTGCTGCAGCACGCCAGGGATCGCGGCGCCGCTCTCGGCGTCGTGCTGTCCCGGGTGCCGCCAGGACACCGCACCGAACTCGTCGCTCACTTCAACGCGATGCTCGACGCCAACGGCATCCAGGCCACCGACCGGTTCGTGATCCCGGAGACCGGGCTCGTGGACGGCATCCTGCCCGACGACATCTTCCAGCCGATCAGGGACTGGCTTGACGACACCGCCAAGCGCGACGACCGGCGGGTGGCCGTGCTCAGCCAGACGATGTCCGGGATACTCGACACGTTCAAGACCCGCGTGCCGATGCTTGCCGCGCACGTCGATGCCCAGGTCGCGCTGCGGACTCGGCTGCGCAGGGAGGCGGAAATAGCCTACGCGGGCGCACTCACGGAGTTCGACGAAGGCACCCGCGATGGCCGGCTGCTCGTCGGAGAGGTGCTGGCACGCTGGCACGACTACGCGGTGAGCGGCGACCTCGGTACCGCGCTGCGGAGCAAGCGCGGCATCGGCGCGGTGCGGCGCGGCGGCAAGCGGGCTCGTTCCGAAGGGGGCGCCACCAGATACGCGGCGCTCGACACCGCGTTGCGCGCCGCGTTGCAGTCGCTCGCCGTCTCGGTCGCGGACCGCGCGGCCGAGCGGGTGTCGCGCGTCTGGCGCGATAACCCGGCCGGCGCCGCGCTGCTCGCCGTCGCGGAGGAGAGCAGGGTCCGTGACGAGCGGGCCAAGCGCGAGTTCGAGTCCGCCTTCGGCACAGAGCCGGTGGATCGGTCGACCGGGAAGGAAGGCGCCTTCGACCGCTCGTCGCGCGATCTGACCGCGCGGGTGTCCCGTGCCGTCAGCGCGTGGCAAGATCAGCTACTGCGGCTGTTGTCTTCCGGGGGGCCGACCCCCCGTACCCCCCGGGGGATGTCCGATGGAAGGGCAAAGATATCGGACACGCCGATGTCTTCGGGAGGAGCAACATCCCGTGATCGTGATGGTGTCGGCCGTGACGCTGCCCTGGCGAGCGTGATGGCGCTGGTCGCGATGCTCGGCGAGCCAGGCGGCGTGATCGGGGTAACGCAGGAAGGTTCGGCCACGGCCGAAGGCAAGGACGGGAACGTCACGGTGTCAAGGGAACTGCTTGACTCCCTGCTGGGAGCCGCCGAGTCCGCCGCGCTTATCACCAACGCGAGGCAGGATCTCAAGCAGCGTGTCGCGCTGCTGCTCGAAGGGGAAATGCTGCGGTTCGGCGAGGTCATCGACGAGGCCGGCCCGGTAGACGCGATCGCCGCGGTCCGGCTATACCAGGCCGAGTACTCGCTGGAGGCGGCGCGATGAGCATGCTTGGATCGATTGGCCAGCGACTGGACAAGCAGAGCCTGTCCCAGCGGCTCGACGCGCTCGCCGAGCTGGTCAGGATAGGCCGGGCCCGGCAGTCACAGGGGGCCGACGACGGTTCGGGCACCGGCTTCAGCGCGGCGCTGCTCGACAACGCGGAGGCGGTGCTCAAGCGGGCAGGGGAGCGCCTGCGCCTGTCGAGCAACCACACGGTTGTCGCGCTGGCCGGCGGCACGGGCAGCGGCAAGTCGACGCTGTTCAATACCTTGTCGGGTGCGAACTTCTCGGCGCCTGGGGTGACCCGCCCGACGACGAGGCACGTGCACGCGTGCGTGTGGGGCATGCAGGGCGTCGCCCCGTTGCTTGACTGGCTTGGCGTGCAGCGCCGCCACAGGTATGCCAGGGCAAGCGTGCTCGACTCGGGCGAGCCCGACCTCGACGGCCTGCTCCTGCTCGACCTGCCAGACCACGACTCGGTGGTCACCGCGTCGATGGCGGCGGTCGACCGGCTGTCCAAGCTGGCCGACATGGTGATCTGGGTGCTTGACCCGCAGAAGTACGCCGACGCCGCCGTCCACAACAGGTACCTGATACCGCTGGCCGGCCACGCGTCCGTGTTCACCGTGGTGCTCAACCAGATCGACCTGCTCCCACCGGAACAGGTGCGGGACTGCGCGGAGGACCTGCGCCGCCTGCTCGATGCCGAGGAACTGACCGACACCCCGGTGCTGCCGGTCTCGGCGCGCACCGGCGCCGGGCTCGGCGAGCTGCGCGCGCTGCTCATGGAGACCATGCAGCACAACCGCGCGGTCACCGGCCGGATCGCCGCGGACATCGACGCGATCGTCGGCGGCTTCGCGGTGCACGCTGGCCCACAGGTCGCGCCGGACGCGGCGCTCGCGGAGGCGCCCTGGGCCGAGCCCCTCTCCGCGCCGCTCTCCGCGGTCGACGATCAAGCGGAGGACCTGTCGCGCCCCCCGTGGGACCTGGGCGACGACGAGCAGGCGGGCGCGCTCGCCCAGCCCGCCCCGAGCAAGCCGCCGTGGGAGGACGCTACACCGGACGGCAAGCGCGACACCGTCGATCCAAGCGTCAACGTTCCCGCCGCGCCCGCCGCGACGCTCACCGAGGCGCTCGCGGGTGCCGCCGGGCTTACCGCGGTGGCGCAGGCCATGGCGAGTGCCCGTGCCGCGCAGGCCGCGCGGCTCACCGGCTGGCCGGTCGGCCGGCTACGCGGCGGCTCGGTGCGCGCGCTGCGCTCGCCCGGCGGTTCCGGCGCGATCCGCCGGGCCGCCGAGGCCGCGGCCGGCTATGCGCAGCAGTCCGAGGTCGACAACGCGATCACCGCGTTCGCCGACTCCGTGGGGGGCGGTCTTCCCGAGCCGTGGGCGGCCAGCCTGCGCGAGGCGGCCCGCTGCAACGCGGGCATGGCCCCGCAGGCGCTGGCAGGCGCGGTGCACGCCGGGGCCGCCGAGGGCAGGTCGAAGCCACCGGCCTGGTGGCGGCTCATCACGGCCTGGCAGTGGCTGCTGATGGTGCTCGCGGGCGTTGGCGTGGTGATATCCGCGGTCATCGCCGTCGTGCGGCTGTCCGGCCACACCACGGGCGTGCTCAGCGACGTCTCGCTGATCCCATGGCTGCTCATCATGACGGTGGCGATGCTCGTGCTCGGCTACCTCACCGCGGTCGGCTGCCGGAACGTGGCCGTCGCCGCCGCCGAGCACGAGCGGGCGGCGGCCGAGCGGGCGATGCGCGACCGGGTCGCCGGGGTCGCCCTTGACCTCGTGCTCCGCGCCACCGGCCACGAGATCGCTCAGTACGAGCTGTTCAGGAGAGAGCTGACCGTCGCCGCGGACAGCACGCACTTGTAGGCACCCCGGGGAAGCAGGCACCCCGGGGATCCAGGAACCGAACACGCCCCAGGCACCGCACGCCCAGTAACGGATCCCGCGCGGACATATCCGATATGTTCACTTTTCATTGGACATGCCGCCAGGGGTGCGGGGCCAGCCGCCCGGATGCGGTGTGGTGAGAGTACCGGATCGTGTTAGCGCTGAAGATGTGGCCGGTCATAGGCGGTCAAAGTTTCAGCGTTGGCGGTGGTGGTGGCACGCAGATGGGGTCGCGGCGACATGCGAAGCGGCTGGATAGCGGTCACGAGGCATGTTCGCTGTCACGGGAGGACCGGAGGAGCCACGGTCCGTTCATGATGACTATGGCTTTTTTGCTATGTAATGGTGTAATCAAAGTATGGGAGTAACTGAACCTCTTGACGCCTATTCGATGATCGTGGCGGGCGCGGCGGAGCGGCTCACGCCCAAGGTCGCGAGCCTGCGGGTGCCGCGGCGCGGTGCGGCGGGGCGCGGTGAGAGCCTCGGTTCTGCGGTGGTGTTCACGGCGGACGGGTTCCTGCTGACGAACGCGCACGTGGTGGGGCAGGCAACCGGGGGGACCGCGGCGTTCTCCGACGGGACGACGGTGCCGTTCCGGGTCGTGGGGTCGGATCCGCTGTCGGACCTGGCGGTGCTGCGCGCGACGGGAGACACCCCAGAGCCCGCCGAACTCGGCGAGGCCGATGATCTCGTGGTCGGGCAGCTTGTCGTCGCGGTCGGCAACCCGCTTGGACTGTCCGGATCGGTCACCGCGGGCGTGGTAAGCGCGCTTGGCCGGTCGCTGCCTGCCGGGGATTACGGCCTGATCGAGGACGTCATCCAGACCGACGCGGCGCTCAACCCTGGCAACTCCGGCGGCGCGCTCGCCGATTCCCGCGCCCGGGTGGTCGGCATCAACACCGCGGTGGCCGGGGCAGGACTCGGCCTCGCCGTCCCCGTTAACGCGACGACAAGGCGGATCGTGGCGGCGCTGATGAACGACGGCCGGGTGCGTCGCGCCTACCTCGGCGTCGTCGTCGCGCCCGCGCCCGTGCCACCGGTGTGGCGGTCACGACTTGGCGGGCGGTCTACCGGGCTGCGCGTCGCGTCGGCCGTGTCCGGCGGCCCCGCCGACCGGGCCGGGCTCCGGCCCGGTGACCTGTTGCTCACCGCCGGCGGCCGCGAGGTGGCGACCGCACAGGACCTGCAGCGGCTGATGTTCGCCGAGGCGATCGGCCGTTCGCTCCCCATCACCGTGATGCGCAACGGTGCCCTCGTGGATGTCATCGCCGAGCCTGTTGAGCTGATAGCGCAAGGAAGAGGGTGACCTCGCGGCGGCCGGTGAGGCGGAAGAAGGTCAGGTGGGCGTTGGCCGGGTCGATCGCCGCCGCGGCGTACCTGGCGTGATACTTGGCGTGGCTGTGCCACGCCCATGAGATGACGGACCGCTCGGGGTCCAAGCTCAGGGACTTGCGCAACGACTCGCGGTTGCCGTTCCACAATTCATCGCGGGTGGCGGCCCGGCGCAACGTCCGCCAGGCGACCTGCCGCATCACGGTGCGCCTGGGCGGGTCAAGCCAGATGACCGTATCCGCGCGCGCCCAGATCAGCGGCAGGACCGCACCGTAGTTGCCGTCGATCACCCAGCCGTCGTTGGCGACGGCCGCGCTGATGGCCTGCCGGAACTCGTCCGCCGGCAGCGGCGTCCAGTCCGGCTGGTGGAAGACGCCGTCCAGTTCCAGGTGCGGCACGCCGAGGGCGGCGGCCAGCTTCCTGGCCAGCGTCGATTTTCCTGATCCGGAGTTACCGACCACCGATATACGTCTCACGATGGCGGAACGTAACACGTCGCCGCGCCGTGGCGCTATCCGTTTTCGCTCCTGATCGCAAGCCGTTGTCCACAGGAAGTGGAAAGTCCGAGGGGTTATCCACAGGCGGTGGATTGCCGCTGCCGGGGCGGCTTGCGGTCGGGCACGGTGTAAGAGCGCACCGGGTTGCGGGCGCCGCGGTGACCGCGGTGCGGCCGCCGGGAGCGCGCCACGCAAACAGCGCGAACAAGGAGGATGGCGGATATGAGTCAGGACAACCAGATCACCCTGCGCGGATACGTGACGGCCGAGCCGAAGTTCTGGCAGGCAACGCCGACGCGGAACCCGTTCGCGGAGATCCGGGTGGGTTCCACGGCCCGACGGCTGAACAAGGAGACGGGGGAGTGGCTGGACGGCGACACGTCGTATTACACGGTGAAGTGCTGGCGCAGGCTCGCCGTGAACGTCGCGAGCTGCCTTCGTAAGGGGGACATGGTCCTCATCAGGGGCAAGGTCATCACCCGGACCTGGCTGGATGACCAGCAGCGATCGAGGAGCCAGATGCAGGTCGAGGCGGACTCCGTGGGCCATGACCTGTCGTTCGGCTGGTCGCACTTCAACCGCGGCGTTCAGCCGCAGCCACACGCCGCGCAGCACCTGGCGGACGGCGAGACGTCCAGGCAGGACGCGTCGGACTACGCGGAGGCGAGCGGCGGCGGGCCCGGCGAGGACGAGACCGGCGGCGAGTACGAGGACTACGTGGCCGCGGGCCTGTCCCCTGGCAGGGGGCAGGACGGGCAGGAAGGCCGGGACGACCGCAGGGAGTCCGCCGGGACCGATGGCGCCATCGACGAGTTGATGCGGGACCTCGGCGAGCCTGTGGCGGTTGCCCCGGTGTTCTAGACCGCCGATGACCTGCTACGACGGGTGCCGCACGCGACCGTCCGTTACTCATAGTGACGGAACTTGCTCCGTGCGGCACCCAATGAAGCATCGGCCAACATGGAAGTTTCGTGCGCGCACGCCACTGATTGCATCTATGATGTTACCTAGAGTGACTTGCAAGCGCTTAGCCAGACCGGACGTCGGGGAAGTCAAGGAAGGCGACAGGCAACAAGCATGTCAGCAGTCGAGGACGCGGTAAGGCAGCGACAGCAGGAGGTCCGGGGGGCCCTCCAGTGGCCATGGCGCTGCCCGCTGTTCGACGAGCCATTCCCAGTGATCGGCTATGTGCTTTCTGTGGTGGCGTGTTACCTCACGCTCACCGTCTTGAAGGCCAAGCAGACCCCGCTAACCAGCGGTGACATGACGCTGTTCATCGCGTTGATGTGCTGCGGCGCCATTTGCGTCGAGGCGACAAGGCGGCTCGGACAGCCGTCAGGGGTCTGGCGGGACCTGCTGTCGGCTTGGTGGCTGCCGGTGGCGCTGCTGCTGCCCCCGATCTACGCGCTGGCCGCGCCTGCCATCCTCGGCCTGCTTACCTACCTACGGGTACAGCGCAACGTGGTGTACCGGCGGGTGTTCAGCATCGCGGCGCTCGGGCTGGCGGGCGCCTGCGCGTCGGCCCTGTTCCGCGCGCTCGCCCCGGTGGTGTGGTCCGGCATGGCGGGGCATGATGTGGCCGAGCACGGGCAGGCCGCGACCTTGCTGACCTACCCGGGTCCCAACGCCTGGCTGATGCGGCCGCAGCTCGCGGCGGTCGCGGTCGCCTGTGCGATCGCGTTCGGCGTGCTGAACACCTGCCTGGTCGCGGTGGCCGCCTGGCTCGCCGACCAGGACGCCAGGCTTGCCGACATGCTGTGGGACCGCGAGCGGATGCTACTCGACCTGACCGAGACTTGTGTGGGCATCCTGGTCACGATCGCCTGCGCGCTCAGCGCGCTGCTGCTCGCCGTGGCGCTGCCCCCCGTGGTCCTGCTGCAGCGCAGCCTGCTCCATGCGCAGCTCAAGGCGCAGGCGCGCACCGACCCCAAGACCGGCGTGCTGAACGCGGGCGCCTGGCAGGGCGAGGCCGCCCTGGCGATCGCCAGGGCGCGGCGCCGGGGCGAGCAGCTCGCGGTGCTGCTCGCCGACGTCGACCACTTCAAGAAGGTCAACGACACTCACGGCCACCTCACGGGTGACGCGGTGCTGAAGACGTTGGCGCAGGAGATCCGCCAGCAGGTCCGCGAGTCCGACCTCGTGGGGCGGTTCGGCGGCGAGGAGTTCGTCATCCTGCTCCCCGACACCACGGCGGAGGAAGCGTGCCGCGTCGCCGAGCGCATCCGCAGGGGCGCTTGTGTGGTGAAGGTGCTCACCGCCGACACGATCGTCGGCGTCACGGTGTCCATCGGCATCGCCGCACTTGGCAGCCACGGCACGGACCTCTTCGAGCTGCTCGCCGCCTCGGACCTGGCGCTGTACCGGGCGAAGAACACCGGGCGGGACCGGGTCTGCCTGTATGATCCGGCCGACGCGGCCCGCTCGGCGCAGGACAGCTAAGAAAAGCCTCTAGGCTAAGTAACATGCCCGAGTTTATTTACAGCCTGCGCGCCGTCCGTAAGGCGCACGGTGACAAGGTCGTCCTCAACGAGGTGACGCTGAGCTTTCTGCCTGGGGCAAAGATTGGTGTCGTGGGTCCGAACGGCACCGGCAAGTCCACGCTCCTTCGGATCATGGCCGGGGTTGAGCCGGTGTCCAACGGAGAAGCGCGGCTGATGCCCGGCTTCACCGTGGGCATCCTCGACCAGGAGCCGAAGCTCAACGAGGACAAGACCGTGCTCGGCAACGTCGAGGAAGGCGTCGCCGAGACCAAGAAGCTGCTCGATGAGTACAACGAGATCGCCGAGAAGATGGCGACCGACTACTCGGACGCGCTGATGGAGCAGATGAGCAAGCTCCAGGAGCAGATTGACCACAAGGACGCCTGGGACCTGGACAGCCAGCTTGAGCAGGCGATGGACGCCCTCCGCTGCCCACCGCCCGACGCCGACGTCACCAGCCTGTCCGGTGGCGAGCGCAGGCGGGTGGCCCTGTGCAAGCTACTGCTACAGCAGCCCGACCTGCTGTTGCTCGACGAGCCCACCAACCACCTGGACGCGGAGAGCGTCCTGTGGCTCGAGCAGCACCTGGAGAAGTACCCGGGCACGGTCATCGCCATCACCCACGACAGGTACTTCCTGGACAACGTGGCGCAGTGGATCCTTGAGCTCGACCGCGGCCACGCCTACCCCTATGAGGGTAACTACACCACCTACCTGGAGACGAAGGCCGCCCGCCTCAAGGTCGAGGGCGCCAAGGACGTCAAGATGCGCAAGCGCCTCGACGACGAGCTCGAATGGGTCAGGTCGAGCGCCCGCGCCCGCCAGACCAAGTCGAGGGCCAGGCTCGAGCGGTACGACGAGATGGCCGCCGAGGCTGACAAGAACCGCAAGCTCGACTTCGAGGAGATCCAGATCCCGCCGGGCCCGCGGCTCGGCAACACGGTCGTCGAGGTGAAGGACCTGGTCAAGGGGTTCGATGACCGACTGCTCTACGACAAGCTCTCCTTCTCCCTGCCGCGCAACGGCATCGTCGGCGTCATCGGCCCGAACGGCGTCGGCAAGACCACGCTCTTCAAGATGATCGTCGGCGAGGAGCAGCCGGACAGCGGCGCCATCAGGATCGGCGACACGGTGACGATCTCCTACGTCGACCAGAACCGCGACCGCATCGACCCGAAGAAGAACGTCTGGGAGGCGATTTCCGACGGCGAGACGTTCATCCGGGTCGGCAATGTGGAGTTCCCGAGCCGGGCGTACGTCGCGGCGTTCGGCTTCAAGGGCGCCGACCAGCAGAAGCCGGCCGGCGTCATGTCCGGCGGCGAGCGGAACCGGATGAACCTCGCGCTCACCCTCAAGCAGGGCGGCAACCTGCTGCTGCTCGACGAGCCGACCAACGACCTCGACGTGGAAACCCTCGGCAGCCTGGAGAACGCGCTGCTCGAGTTCCCCGGCTGCGCCGTGATCACCAGCCACGACCGCTGGTTCCTCGACCGGGTGGCAACGCACATCCTGGCCTGGGAGGGCGGCGCGAACTGGTTCTGGTTCGAGGGCAACTTCGAGTCCTACGAGAAGAACAAGATCGAGCGCCTCGGCGCGGAGGCGGCAAGGCCGCACCGCGTCACCTACCGGAAGCTCACCAGGGGCTAAAAGCTGAAAATCAGGATCATCCCGAACGGTCCCGTGCTTCGCGGTTCCCGTTCGGCAGTCTGCTGACGCGTGGGTCGCCGGGGCTCGCGGACAAGTCCGGCGCGGCAAGTCTGGGCCTAAAAGCGTGGCCCAGAACGCCGCGGCGGACTTGTCGCAGCGCCCCCGCTCTCGTCCGCGGGCGGAAACCGAAACCGCAGCCGCCCCCGCTCTCGTCCGTAGGGAAACAAACCGCGACCGCAGGCGCCACCTGCCGGATCACGGCCTCCACCGGATCGGGGGACCGACTCCGCGCCGGATCACGCCCTCCGCGCCGGATCACGCCCTCCGCGCCGGATCACGCCCTCCGCGCCGGATCACGCCCTCCGCGCCGGATTTATCCCGATAAAAGCACCAAGGTCAAACTAGCGCTGAAGATCTGACCGGCCAGAGGCGGTCAGATCTTCAGCGCTATCGATTTCCGGGAATGGGCTCAGGCGGGCGCGAGGCCTATGCCGCCGCGGCCACCCTGGCTCGGACCGCCTTCCGGTGCCGCGTTGACCAGGGAGTGCGCGGCCATCACCAGGTAGTCCCACAACTGGGTTTCCAGCGTCGTGTCCAGGTCGAGTTCGTCGATCGCGGTGCGCATGTGCTTGAGCCACAGGTCCCGTTCGACCTCGCCGATACGGAAATGCACGTGCCGCATCCGCAGTCGGGGGTGCCCGCGCAGCTCGTTGTAGGTGGCCGGGCCGCCCCAGTACTGGATCAGGAACAGCCGCAGGTGAACCTCGGCCGGCTCAAGATCTTCCGTGGGGTAGACGGCCCGCAACACCGGGTCGGCCGCGACTTCCTCGTAAAACCGGCGGACAAGGCGGGTGAACGTTTCCTCGCCGCCGACGGCCTCATAGAAGGTGCGCGGCGTCCGTACTGTCTCCTCGCTCATAACGATGCCAGCCTATCCGTTGCCCGAGCGGTGGTTGCGTCGCGGCGCCGACGCTGCCTGGGCGGTGGCGGCCTCGGCCGGCGGGTGGATGCCGGCCGCGTCGAGCGCCGCCTTCGCCCGGGCGCGCATCTCCCGCTCGACCCCCCACTGGCGCAGCGGCGCCGTCTTCACCACGATCCTCATGGTGACCTCGGTGCTCGAGATCTCCTGCGCGCCCCATATCTCGGGGGGCTCCAGCATGACCGCCCGCCAGGCCGGGTCGTCCCAGAGCGCTTGCGCGGCGTCGGAAAGCACCGACCTGATCGCTCCCAAGTCCGGCTCGTACGGGACGGGGTAGTCGATCACCGCCCGCGCCCAGCCCTGCGACTCGTTGCCCACCTGCTCGATCGCGCCGTTGCGTATGTGCCAGACGATGCCGTTCACGTCGCGCATCCGGGTGATCCGCAGCGTCACGTTCTCCACGGATCCCGTCGCGTCCCCGATCGTGATCACGTCACCGACCCCGTACTGATCCTCGACCATCATGAAGATCCCTGACAGGTAGTCGCGGACCAGGTTCTGCGCACCGAAGCCGACCGCGATGCCGACCACGCCCGCGCTCGCGAGCAGCGGCGCGAGGTTGATGCCGAGGTCGCCGAGCACGACGGCCCCGGCGATGGAGAAGATAATCACCGACGAGGCGTTGATCAGGATGGAGCCGAGGGCGCGCACCCGCTGCTTGCGGCGCTCGTCGACCAGTCCACGCTCGACCTCTGACCCGGCACTGTCAACGGCGCTAGCGATACCACCGTCAGCAGGGACATTGTCGGCAGGGACACTGTCAACAGGGACACTGTCGGCAAGGGCATCGGCCTCGTCGGGCACCGGGGCTTCTGGTACGGGGAGCTCGGACCCGGATCGGCCACGTCGTCGCGGCAAAAGGCGCACGGAGACCAGCCGGGATGCCGCCCCGCCGCGTAGCTGGGGGAGCAGGGATTGAGTCGCCCGCTCGGTCAGCCGGTTGATCACCCGGCGGACGATCGCCCTGATGAGGAACGCGAGTACCACGACGAAGGCGATCCGGAGCAGCAGATGCACGGGCCCGGCAAGGAAATTGTTGGTCAGCTGGGCCGCCCGCTCGTCGTGCGAGAGATCCCAGACCAGTCGGCACGTCACGCCGGGGTCCGCCCCGCAACTGTCCAGCAGCGTCGCTTGCGCGTGCTCCGCGCCAGGCACCGCTAGATCGCCACCGACCATCACGTCGAGCCTCCCCGCCACCAAGTACCGGACTATTCGCCTGCATGGTGAGCGTACCGGGGCTACCGGGATCGCCCGGGTGGCAGGCCAACTCGCTACGGTCTGCCGCGTGACGCCCTGCACAGCGGATAATGCTACAAACTTCTTGAGAAAAGACATGTTGCTGTGGAACTATTGGCTAACGTAAGATAATGAAGTATCTCGATATCATTCCGTTCCAAAGTCACGATAAAAAAGTATTTAATGGGACAAAAATACCTCGAGGCACTACGTGTATCTGCAAAAAAACGAACGATATGTAGGAAGAGGATCGCCACTTACTCCCTCTGGAGGGACCATGCGGCAGCTGATCGCCGGGGACCGGACGCACACGGCCGAGCCCGAGCCCGGCTCGTTTCGGGCCGCGACGGGCGGCGACGCGGACCTGTTCGACCTGAACCACTACCCCGTGCATGCGTTCTGCCGGGTCTGCAGCGAGCCCATCGAGGCCGAGACGTTCCTGCGTGCCTTCAGGCACGCCGCCGAGCGCGGCTAGCCGTCGCTTAGCCCGGTCTCCCGCGCGACGAAGGCCAGGCAGTCGCCCGCAAGCGAGGCGGTGAGCGATACCGCGCGCTGACTATGTCCCACCTGTCCCTCGGCGCGCAGCAGCACCGGCCGTCCAGACGCGGAGGCGTGCTGCAGTGCCGCGCACATCTTGTACGCATGCAGCGGGTCAACCCGCGTGTCGCTGGTGAAGACGGTAAACAGCACCGCCGGATAATCGGCCCCCTCGACCACCCGGTGATAAGGCGAGTACCCAAGCAGCCACGGGAGTTCCTCCGGCGAGGCCGCGGTGCCGTACTCCGTGTTCCACGTCTCGCCGATCTTGAACCGCTCGTACCGCACCATGTCGAGCAGTGGCGCGGAGCACACGGCCGCGCTGAACAGGTCGGGACGCTGCGTGATCGCCGCCCCGACGAGCAGCCCACCGTTCGATCCGCCCCAGACCGCGAGCCGCGACCGTGACGTGATCCCCGCCGCGATGAGGTGCTCGGCCGCCGCGTGGAAGTCGTCGAACACGTTCTGCTTGCGGTCGAGCATCCCGGCGCGGTGCCACTCTTCACCCTCCTCGCTGCCGCCGCGCAGTCCGGCGACCGCGTACACGCCGCCCGCCTCAACCCAGGCGAGGATGTTGGCGGAGTAGCCGGGGGTCATGCTGATGTCGAACCCCCCGTACCCATAAAGAACGCAAGACCTTTCGACCGAACGGTCCGTTGCTTCGCCGCCGGGCTCAATGACCACCATCCGGACTTCGGTGCCGTCCGCGGAGTGGTACGTGACCTGAGACACTTTGACCTGCGGCGGGGGCTCCCCAGGCGGGACGTCTGCCCCCCAGGCGGGAAGTCCGTCCCCCCGGGAGACGGCAGTTCCTGGTGACGTCGCCCAGGTCGAGAGCTCTCCGGCCGCGGCGTCGTAGCGGAGCACGACCGGCGGCGTCGTGTAGTCCGTGTAGCCGAACCACGCCTCGTGCCCGCCCTCGGGCCGCTCCCCGATCCCGCCGACGGACCCGATTCCCGGCAGGTCAAGCTGGCCAAGCTGCTCGCCGGAGGCCAGGTCGTGCACGGTGACCTCGCTGACCGCGTGCCGTGTCCTGCTTGCGATGAGCACCGGCCGGTCGAGATCGTCGAGGATCGCGTAGTCGCGCAGCACCGCCGACGGGTCCGGGCCGATGAGGTCGCGCCAGCCCTCGGGGCCTGGCGCGGCCGGGTCGGCCACGCAGATCCGGCCGCGCGGCGCGTTCAGGTCGGTGAACACGTACAGTCGGCCGTCGCGCCCGATCCGCGGCGAAGCCTGCGCGTCAAGCCCCACCATGAGCGGGACGAGCACCGGGGCCGCCGGGTCGCTCCCGGTCAGGTCCGCGATCCAGATGTCCTCCCTTGGCGCGGTACCGATCGACGCCGAGATGATCAGCCAGCGCCCGTCCATGCTGACGCTGGCACCGTAGTACGTGGTCTTGTCCCGCCCCTCGCCGAACACCATCACGTCCGACTCCGGCGCCTCGCCAACGATGTGCAGGTAGACCCGGCGGTGGTACTGTGACTCGCCTTCGGGAACCGCCTCGGGCGGCAGCCGCCTGGTGTAGTAGAACGCCTTGCCGCCGGGCAGCCACGCCACCCCCGAGTACCGGCACCGGTCGATCGGCCCGTCCACGATCTCCCCGGTGGCCACGTCCATCACCCGCAGCAGCGACTCCTCGTCCCCGCCATGCGAGAGCTGGTAAGCGAGCAGCCGTCCCTCCTTATCCGGCTGCCAGGCGTCAAGCGTCGTCCGCCCGGTCGGATCGATCGCGAAGGGATCGATCAGCACTCGCTCGCCCCCGCCTGCCTCGGCCCCTACGCCGCCGTCCGGAGTCCTGCCGTCCGGAGTCCTGCCGTCCGGAGTCCTGCCGTCCGGAATGTCGGGCGCAAAAACCGCGCCCGACATTCCGGAAATTTCAGGATCTGCGACGTACAACACCGCGTGCTCCTGGTCGGGGTCGCGCCTAGTAAAGAAGCGCGTCGTCCCGCGCCACGCGGGCACGCCGACCGACCCGACCCGCAGCAGTTCGCGTACCCGCGCCGCGAACGGCTCGCGCCTGGGCAGGGCGGCCCGGTAGCCGGCCCACAGCGACTCCTCGGCGGCGAGCCACTCCTTGGCTTGCGTTGAGTCGACGTCCTCAAGCCAGCGGTACGGGTCGGCGACCTGGTGTCCGAAGAGATCCTCGACCAGATCAAGGCGCTGGGCCTGCGGATATGTGGCGGGCAGGTACTCAGCGGAGAAAGAAGCCATAGCGGCACCTTAACCCGAGTCTGTTACCGGCCATTAACCGAGAATCCACAAATTGCCTTGTACTCTAGAAGGGTTGGTGGAGGCACGTGGCTTCGGCCACGTCGGGACCAGCTCCGGTCCCGGTGGTGTGAGCGGCGCCTCACGAACTGGTGTCTTCGGAGGTACCAGTGCGACGCGTGCTGCTGCTCAACGTCACCTATGAGCCACTGACCACCGTCGGTCTCCGGCGGGCAGTCTGCCTTGTCTTGGGCGAGAAGGCAGAGATCGTGCATCATGATCCCGGCGGGCGGCCGCTGCACTCTGCCACGCTCGAGGTGGTAACCCCCTCGGTTATCAGGCTCCGCCGGTACATCCGGATTCCGCCGCGCAACCGGGTTCCGCTGACCAGGGCCGCCTTGATGCGCAGGGACAACTACAAGTGCGCCTACTGCGGTCGGCATGCCGAGACGATCGACCATGTGCTCCCGCGCAGCCGTGGCGGCCAGCATGCCTGGGAGAACTGCGTCGCCGCCTGCCAGATGTGCAACCACCGCAAGGCCGACCGGTTGCTTTCCGAGATTGGCTGGACCCTCCCCGTCGCCCCCGCCGTCCCGCGTGGTGCGCACTGGCGCCTCATCGGGGCCCAGTACGACGGCGACCCCCAGTGGCAGCCCTACCTCGGCACCACCGTTGCTGCATAACTCGTTGGACGTCGCGGGGCGGGTGCCGGTGACGTCGTAGAGGTGGTGGATGGGGTCGTGGATGAAGTAGCGGGCGAAGGTTTCCACTGTGAAGGATGCGCCGTCGCCGCGGCGGCCGGGGCGTAGCCACTGGTCGGCGGTGACGGCGGCGAAGCTGGTTGCCACCGTCTCGCCGGCCGCGGCGAGTTCGGCCGCGACCACGGCCGGGTCCTGCGAGCCATATTGGCTGGTGACCGCGGTGTCGTCCTGATCCCAGTTCGGGTAAAGCGGGTCATCTTGGGTGAGCATCAGGCCGAGCCGGTAGTCGTAGAGCCGGAAGACGTCACGGACGTGGCAGCCGTATTCAAGCGGGGACCAGGTGTCCGGCCTTGGCCGCTCCGTGGCACCGGGTGCGGCGAGCGGCGAGCGCCAGGCCGCCGCGTTCGCCCGGATCATCGCGGGGATCTCCTCCCGCGAGAACGACCGAGTGTCGAGGCCGCACTCCGGGCAGGGCCGCCCGAGCACCCAGGTCCAGTCCTTGGCGTCAGGAATGATCGTCATATCATCCAATGCTACTGATCAGCTTCTTTGGTGATCTTGACACGTCCTGCACCGGGTGCGTCAATTTGGGGTACTGGATGGGCGACAGCCTCTCCAGGAACCCCCGACGCATGGAGGTCCGCGTGTCAGCAGACGAGACCACAGCGTCGCCGGTGATCAGCGCCGATCAGCAGCGGCTGCACGAGCTGGGCTACGCTCAGGAACTACGCCGGCATATGTCCGGCTTCAGCAACTTCGCCGTTTCCTTCACGATTATCTCGATCCTCTCCGGCTGTCTCACCCTCTACGGGTACGGCATGGCCGCGGGCGGCCCCGTCCTGATTACCTGGGGCTGGCCGGTCGTCGGCGTGATGACGCTGTTCGTCGGGCTCGCCATGGCCGAGGTGTGCTCAAGCTTCCCGACCGCGGGCGGCCTGTACTACTGGTCGGCCAAGCTGGCGCCGCACAATCCGGCCGCGTGGTCGTGGTTCACCGGCTGGTTCAACTTCCTCGGCCAGGTCGCGGTGACAGCGGGCATCGACTTCGGCGCGGCGTTCTTCCTCAATGCGCTGCTCGACGTCCAGTGGGGCTTCGACACCCGGCCATGGCACACGATTGTGCTGTTCGCGGCCATTCTCGTGCTGCACGGCGCGCTCAACCAGTTCGGCGTCCGGGTGGTCGCGATGCTGAACAACGTCAGCGTCTGGTGGCACATCATCGGCGTGCTCGTCATCGTCGCCGTGCTTGCCTTTATCCCGTCGCACCACCAGTCGGCTTCCTTCGTGTTCACCCACTTCGTCAACGGCGAAGGCTGGACCGGCTGGGGCTCGAAGATCTACGTCGTCCTGCTTGGCCTGCTGCTCGCTCAGTACACGTTCACCGGGTACGACGCGTCCGCGCACATGACCGAGGAGACACGCGACGCGGCCACCGCCGGCCCGCGCGGCATCGTCACCTCGATCGTGGTCTCGCTGGTCGCCGGCTGGATCCTGCTGATCGGCGTCACCTTCGCCATCCAGAACTACGCCACCGAGGCCGGCGCCACGGTCCCGCCGGCGCAGATCTTCATCGACGCGCTCGGCGCGACCGGCGGCAAGCTGCTGCTGCTGATCGTGGTCGTCGCGCAGCTGTTCTGCGGCATGGCATCGGTCACCGCGAACTCTCGGATGATCTACGCGTTCTCCCGGGACGGCGCGCTGCCCGGCAGCAAGCTCTGGCACCAGGTCAACCCAAGGACGCGGACCCCGACCAACGCGATCTGGCTGGCCGCGGGTGGCGCGCTCATCCTCGGCCTGCCTTACCTGTGGAATAGCACGGCCTACGCCGCGGTGACCTCGATCGCGGTGATCGGGCTCTACGTGGCGTATGTACTGCCCACGTTCCTGCGGCTGCGGCTGGGGGCAGCCTTCCAGCCGGGTCCCTGGCAGCTCGGCAAGTGGTCAAGGCCGATCGGTATCATCGCGGTCACCTGGGTAGTGATCATCACCGTGCTGTTCATGCTGCCCACCGCGTCGCCGGTCACGTTGAAGAGCTTCAACTACACGGTGGTCGCCGTCGTCGCGGTGATCGGCTTCGCCGGGATCTGGTGGCTCGTGTCGGCGCGGCGTTGGTTCACCGGTCCGAAGGTGCAGGGGTCCGCCGAGGAAATGGCCGCGATCGAGGCCGAACTGGAGTCACTCGCCTAAGGGGGAAGCCGTGAAAGCGTCGTGAACGTGGAAGCGCTGCGTGAAGCGGTCCGCATGAAAGAGATCGACACCGTCGTCGTCGCCATGACCGATATGCAGGGCCGGCTGCAGGGCAAGCGCTTCCACGCCAGGTTCTTCCTCGACGAGGTGTTGGCGCACGGCACCGAGGCGTGCGCCTACCTCCTCGCCGTCGATACGGACATGAACACCGTGGACGGCTACGAGCTCACCTCGTGGGAGAACGGGTACGGCGACTTCGA
>Ga0302314_10006813_pt1 | contig 20620 bp, 17 predicted proteins | sample III_Palsa_N2_3_FD_200533 | JGI IMG/M metagenome (GOLD analysis project Ga0302314, IMG submission 200533) | Peat permafrost microbial communities from Stordalen Mire near Abisko, Sweden - III_Palsa_N2_3 | ecosystem: Environmental > Terrestrial > Soil > Palsa > Peat permafrost | place: Sweden... | reverse complement strand
GGGAGTTGCAACGCCAGTATGCCGCTCAATTCGCGCGGCCCCCTAGTGCCTTGGAGTATGTGCGCTCCATGAGGCAAAGTTTCGAGGCCGCTGCCCCAGACACCTGGAAGCCACGCGCGGCCGTGCAGGATCGGTCGGGCGCGCGCGGCCTGGTGTTTCTGCTCGGCTTCCCGCGCTCGGGCACCACGCTGCTGGAGGTGATTCTCGAGGGCCATCCGACCGTGGTCAGCCTCGAGGAGCACGAGCTGCTGATCGACGCCGTGAACGAGTACATGCAACGGCCCGAGGACCTCGAGCGGCTCTCGCGGGCGAGTGCCGCGGAGCTCGAATTCCTGCGGGCGGCATACTGGCGCCGGGTCGCGGTCGCCGGTGTGGACGTGGCCGGCAAGCTGTTCGTCGACAAGCATCCGCTCAACACCTTGAAGCTGCCGTTGATCGCACGGCTGTTTCCGCATGCGAAAATACTGTTTGCGTGCCGCGATCCGCGCGACATCGTGCTCTCCTGTTTTCGGCACCGCTTCAAGATGAGCGCGCCGATCTACGAACTGCTGACGGTGGAGGGCGCCGCGAGCTATTACGATGCCGTCATGCAGCTTCTGGTCACCCTGACCCGGGTCCTCACGCTCGACACCTGCCTGGTGCGGCACGAGGACTTGGTGACCGAGTTTGCGCGCGAGATGAAGCGCATCTGTGCTTACCTTGGCCTCGAATGGGCGCCGGCCATGGGAGATTTCGCGTTGCGCACCAAGAGCCGCGGAGTGCTGACTCCGAGCACTGCGCAGCTGGTGCGTGGACTCAGCACCGAAGGGCTGGGGCATTGGCGGCGCTATCGTACCCAGTTGGCTGGCGTCTTGCCGCTGCTCGAACCTTGGGTCAAGCGCTTCTACTACGATCCTTGAGATCGCGGCGCGTCGCGCTGCGTTCAGGCCGGATCCGGCAGCGAGAACCAGCAATTGAACGCGATGGTGATGCGTTCGCCTTCACCCTCGAAGGGCTTGACGTCGTGCGGCACCCAGGAGGGGAACATGACCAGCTGCCCGGCCTCGAGGGCGACATTGGCGATCTCGAAACTGTAGGGTAGCTGCAGCTTTGCGTTGCCGGCATCCAGATGCATGGCGTTCGAGATCATGGGGTTGATGAAGCTCAACAAGCCACTGTCTTTTTTGTCGGGATCGTGCCGGCCGGGATCGACGCAGTACACGCCGCTCCACGAGGCGTTGGGATGGATGTGCACGCCAAAGAAGCCGCCGCGCCGTGTGACATGGAACCAGCAATCGTTGAAGATCTGCATGCGCTGCAGCGTTGGCAGGTCGTAGCGGTTCAACTGGCCGATCATCGCGAGCAGCTGATCCCAGCAGAACACCTTCAGCTCTTGGATGGCCGGCTCGCTGTCGCGGAAGATGTTGAAATGGCTCTCGAATGTCGCGGCATTACGTTGAGTGTTGGGGCGCGGATTGGCCGCGCGTCCGGTCTTCTCCTGCGCGAAAACATAGGCCTTCAGAGCCGGGTTGAGCCGCTCGTGCTCGGCATAACGGCTGAATGAGAACGGCACGGCAAACATGTTGATGAGTTTCGGCGGTTGCATGGGCACGCGGTATTGTAGCGAGGTCGGAGGCCGCGCGTTGCCCTCGCGCGCGAATCCCGCGAGGTATACTTTGGCAATGAACGTGAGGTCCGCCGAGGCCGGGACGGCCCCGGATGAACAGAAGGTGGCGGCACTGATGGCCCAGGTCGATCGCTTGGTGGGCGAGCGTCGCGACGCGGAGGCGCAGCGGCTGCTCGCAGAGGCTGCGGCCATCCTTCCGGATCATCCATTGGTGCTGCACGAACGCGCGCGGCGGCTGCACGCGGGAGGCGATGCGGCGGCCGCGCGAGCCCTGCTCGAGCGCGCCGTTGCTGCATCGCCGGCCCAGCTGCCCTTCTGGCTGAGTCTTGCCGGAGTGCTTCGAAGCCTCGGGCGCCGCGAAGAGGAGTTGGCAGCACTCGAACGCGCGTTGGCGCTGGATCCGACGCATCTGGTGGTGCTGCTGCAGAAAGGCGCGTTGCTGGATCTTCTGAACCGGCCGCGGGCTGCCGCTGCGATCTATGGTCACGCCCTTCAAACCCTGGCGCCCGGCACGCGCCTGCCGCCCCCGATCGAGGCGCACCTGGGGCACGCGCGCAAGCGAGTGGCCGAGAATGCAGCGGCGCTGGGCGCGCTCCTGGATGCGCGGCTGGCAGCCTTGCCGAACGCCGGCGCATCAGGCGCGGAGCGCATGCGTTTCGACCGCTGCATGGACCGGATGCTCGGCCGGCGCCGCATCTACGTGCCTGAGCCCACTTACATGCTGTTCCCGTACCTGGTGAACTACGAATTCCTTGCGCGCGATTTCTTCCCCTGGCTCGAGACCCTGGAGGCCGCGACCGATTCGATACGCGATGAGCTGCTCAGCGTGCTGAGCGAAGATCAGGAAGGCGTCCAGCCCTACATCGCCTTCGAACAGGGGCTGCCGCTCAACCAGTGGAAAGAGTTGAATCATTCGCGCCGCTGGGGCGCGTATTTCTTGTGGAACCAGGGACAGCCGCAGCAGGCACACATGGCGCGCTGTCCGCGCACCACCGCGGCACTCGCGGCGCTGCCGCAGGTCGATATTCCCGGCCGCGGCCCGACGGCGTTCTTCTCCATATTGGAGCCGCGCACCAAGATTCCGGCGCACACCGGAGTCACCAACACTCGCCTCACCGTGCATCTGCCCTTGGTAGTGCCGCCGGGCTGTAGGTTCCGCGTCGGAGGCGAGACCCGCGAATGGCGCAAGGGCACGGCCTGGGTGTTCGACGACACCATCGAGCACGAGGCCTGGAATGATTCGGATGCCGCGCGCGCGATCTTGATATTCGATATCTGGAACCCGCAGCTCACCCCGGTGGAGCGCGACCTGATCCGCGAGGCCACGATCGTCCTCGCCGAGTACACCGAACAAGAGGGCAGGGTGCCCGGAGTGGCAAACTAATGTCGAAGCCGACTCGTGGGCATCGAAGCTGGCATCTGGCGGCGCGCCTGGCCACATTCTGTCTCGCCTGTGCCGGAACATGCGAGGCTGCCGATCCTTTGGCTAAGCTGATGGTGTGCAGAAACCTTGACGATGCCGCCGCGCGCCTGGCCTGCTTCGATCGCGAAGCCGCGGCGCTGGCGGCGGGTCCTATCGCTCGCCCATCCGCGCCGCCCGCGGCCTCGCCAGCGGCTGCCGCGCCGCCGTCCCGGGCTGCGGCCGTGGCCGCGGCTCCCGCGCCGGATGCCGCACAGCAGTTCGGGTTGCCCGAGCGCACCGTGGCTGCTCAGGAAGTGGCGGCCGGTACCCGACCTGCGGAGGCCAAGAAGATCGAGGCGCACGTGGCCAAGTTCGCTCCGGGTCCGGATGGACGCTTGGTTTTCACTCTCGACAACGATCAGGTCTGGCGGCAATTGCTCTCGGAAGGGGATCTGATGGTGAACCCAGGCGATGTGGTGACGATCTCGCGCGGCTTCCTAGGCTCCTACTGGCTGCAGACCGGCAACGGCAGAGGCTGCAAGGTCACGCGGCTACACTAGGCTTAGGATCAGTCGATCGGGATGCCGGCCGCCTCCAGCCGCGCCTGCAGCGGCGCGAGTTCCGCCGCGTAATGCCGCCACTGTTCGAGCGAGGAATTGTAGAGCGGCTGGCGCACTTGCACCCTGCTGGCGGTCGCGGTCGGATCCGGGTTCAGATGAAAGTCGAGGCAGGCCGCTTCAAACGGCAAGTCCAGATACTCGAGCAAACGCCGCGTGGTTTGCTCCTGTGCAGTCACCACCTCTTCATACGGCAGTTCCAGCAGGCGTCCCGGCAGTACCCGATGCCAGTGCGCCATGAGCTTACGGTAGCCTATATAAAAATCGCCGAGCTCGGCCAGGTCATAGGCGAACGGATACGTGTGGTGGAATCGAGTCTTGTAGATGGCGTAACACGTTGCGAGTGGATGCCGGGACAGGTGCACGATGCGCGCGCGGGGAAACGCCCGAAGTATCAGCGCGCAATAATAGAAGTTGGTGGGTTGCTTGTCCGAGAAGCGCGGCCGATCGCCGCGCCGCGCGCGCGCGCGCGCCAGGTACTCGCGCGCGATCGTGGCGCCATCGAGATTGCCGAGTGCTGCGGCGTAATCCAGCCAGGTTCCCGCTTGCATCCGCCCGTCGCGTTCGATGGCGCTGCCGACCGCTTCGGACAGCGCGGACAGTTCCCCCGCCGAATGCACCGCGGAGTGACTGCCGATGATGCGCTCCACCAGGGTGGTGCCGGTGCGCGGCAACCCGACTATGAATATGGGGTTCTCGCCCGTCGTGTCGGGCCAAATGGTTTCGACGGCGGGAAACCCGGCGATGGTGCGCTCAATGGCCTCGCTATCGGTCCTTGGGTCGTACTGAAAGCGCGATCGCTCCAGCCGGTTGCCGGTGCTCACATGGCGCCAACTCGAGGGGTGGTCGCCGAGATCTTCGTAGGACTTCGCCAGCCCGAAATGCAGGACGACGGCATCCGTGGAGGCGGACGGCGCGGCCGCGAGAGCGGCTTGCATGGCCTCGATATGATTGTGCGCGGTGGTCTGCCGACGCAGCTCTGCGAGGCCCGCGAGGGCTTGGGCGTCCCTGGGCGTCAGCGCGAGAACCGCCGCGTAGTCGGCCTCGGCACGCTCGAAGTTGCCCAAAAAGCCGTGGATCACCGCGCGCTTCGCCAGCAGTGAGGGATCTCTCGGTAAGATCGCGACGGCGCTGTCGTAGGCCTCCAGTGCACGCGCATGCTCCCGGGCATACACGAAGAACTCGCCGACGGCGTCGAGCGCCGCCGGGATTGCATTCGCGTTGTCGGCCGCCGCGTCGGCGGCCTCGAGCGACTCGGCCCGTGATCCGAGCGCCATCAGGCACTCGGCCTTCTGCAGCAGGCACTGTATGTCGGAGGGGTGGGCGCTGAGCCGCTCCTCGATGAGGGCGAGGGCAGTATCCTTCTTATCCGCCAGCAGCGCCGCAATGCTGCCGAGGAGCCAGCCGGCTCGATCCGCCGGCCACGCCGCGCGGCAGCCCGCGGCCACGCTCGCTGCACCCGCAAAGTCGTTGCGCGCCAGGCGGGCGCCGAATTCGGCCTCGAAGTTAGCGATTGGCAGTGTGCTCATCGGCTGATCCTGCTGAAATTGACTTCAAATGATGCGGGCGCCACCCCCGCGGCGTCCAGAATCCGCCAGCGCCCCCGTTGCGTAGAGACAACAGGGGGTGTTTCGGGCGTTCATCGCCTGCGCAATCGCGCCAATTCACGCAGAATTCCACAGCCGGTTGCGTCCAATTCGCCGTGGCGCTGCTTACGCGCCCACGCTTAAGCCCACGTGGTAAATCGAGATTGCCCCGCTGTGGGACCGATCGCGAGCCAAAAAATTTCGCTCCGCTGAACGCAACTCGACGCTACCTAAGCGCCTCGGATCGGAGCCGGAGCGCATGTTGTGTCGTTCCGACACTATGCTATATTACGGCATCGGTGAGAAATACCTAGAGACGATCAACGTCCGGGGATGCAATTTAAGGGATGCATTTCGATAGAGGTCACGTCACGATTTCGGGCTCGCTGCCTGGGGTTTTGATCGCGGCATTCTCGCATTCCGGCAACCCGGCTCCGTCTCTGAGGCGCATCACCACGATCTGATTTTGGCACGCATCGACTAAACGGAGAGCCCCTCAATGCTTCAAGATAATCTCGGGAATCCTCGACTGCGGATGGCAGTGCAACTCGCGCTCGCCGGCGGCTCGATCGCCGCTTCGTTCGGTGTGGCGAACGCACAGACAGCGACGCCACCGTCGGCTGCCAACAATGAGCCCGCGCTCGCAGAGGTCGTGGTAACCGGCTCGCGCATTGCCGCGCCGAATCAGGTTTCCGTCAGTCCCGTCACCTTCGTCTCCGCGGCCGATGTGCAAACCTCCGGCGTCACCCGCGTCGAGGATTTGCTCAACGAATTACCGCAGGTGTTTGCCTCGCAGGGTTCCAACGCGTCGAACGGCGCGGACGGCACGGCGACGGTCAACCTGCGCGGCTTGGGCGCCAAACGCACCCTGGTCCTGGTGGACGGCTTCCGCCTAGGGCCTGGCGATCCGACCTCCGGCGCGGCCGCCGATATCAATATGATTCCGACCGCGCTGATTGACAGCATCGAAATCCTCACCGGCGGCGCCTCCTCGGTGTACGGCGCCGACGCCGTGGGCGGTGTCGTGAACTTCAAGCTCAACGATCACTTCGAGGGCGTGAAGCTGGTGGCCGACGCCGGCATCTACCAGAACAGCAATGGCAACACCCAGGGTGTGAACAGCGACCTGATCGCCTCGGGGCCAAACTACACGCCTGCACCGTCGAATGTGTGGGCGGGCGCGCAGCGCGAACTGACCTTCATCGCGGGCTTGAATTCACCCGACGGCCAGGGCAACGCGACTTTCTATGCGGGCTACCGCAATGTGTTGCCTGTGATTCAGTCGCAGTATTCGGTCAGCGCCTGTACCTTGGGCTCAGGCTATGTGGCGGGTTCCTACAACACCGGCGGCAAGTTCACCTGCTCCGGTTCGGGTACCAGCTCCCCGCCTCGCTTCATCGCGGAGTTTGCCAACGGCAACTTCTCGGATAGTACGGTTGGCCCCGGGGGTACGGTGATTCCGTACACCAATGCCGATCGCTACAACTACGGCGCGCTCAATTACTTCCAGCGCCCGGACGAGCGCTACACAGCAGGTTCGTTCATTCACTATGAATTCAACGAACATGCCATTGTGTATGCACAGACCATGTTCATGGACGATAGGTCGGTCGCGCAGATTGCGTCCTCCGGTGCTTTCCAGGCGCCGGTCACCGTCGATTGCGCCAATCCCTTTCTGTCGGCCTCCGAGCTCACCGCATGGTGCGCCGGCACTACGGCGGGCAACGCGGGAGGCGTCGGCGGGGAATTCATCATTGGCAAGCGCAACGTCGAAGGCGGCCCTCGTCTGCAGGCCATTGAGCACATGGATTTTCACGAGGTGGTCGGCATCCATGGCAAGCTCGACGACGCGTGGGATTACGACGCCAGCGTCCAGTACAGCCTGGTAAATCTGCAGAGCGACGCGGAGAACTATTTCTCCATCGCTAAATTGAACAACGCCTTCGACGTCGTCGGCACCGCGGCCGCTCCGGTCTGCGCTGTGGGTCCGCCCTGCGTGCCCTACAACATCTTCGCGCCGGGCAAGGTCACGCAGAGCATGCTCAATTACCTGTACACGGTGGGGGAAGAGCCCGGCCGAATCAGCCAGCAAGTCGCGAACGTGAACTTCACCGGCGACCTGGGCAAGTATGGGGTGCAGCTCCCGACGGCGAGTTCGGGCCTCAAGGTCAACGTCGGCGGCGAATGGCGTGAGGTCAGGGGCGCCACGTTGCCCGACCAGGAAACCCAGGACGGTGATTTGTCCGGCAGTGGCGGTGCGGTGCCCCCGGTGAGCGGCAGCATCATTTCGAAAGAAGGCTTTATCGAAGCGCGCCTGCCCATTTTCGATGATTTGCCTGGCGCCAAGAGCCTGGCCATCGAAACCGGCTACCGCTATTCGAGTTACGACACCGGGTTCGATACCAACACGTACAAGTTCGCAGTGGAGTATTCCCCCATTTCGGATGTCCGCCTGCGCGGCAGCTTCCAGCGTGCGGTGCGTGCGCCGAACGTGGTCGAGTTGTTCGCGCCCCAGTCGGTCGGTCTCGACGGCACGATCGATCCGTGCGCGGGTTCGACCCCGGCATATTCGCTCACCCAATGCGAACGGACCGGCGTGCTGCCATCCCAGTACGGCAAAATCCTGGCGAACTCCGCTGCTCAGTACAACGGCCTGCTCGGCGGTAACCCGCAGCTGAAGCCGGAGACGGCGCTGACCACGTCCTTCGGCGTTGGTCTCACGCCGTCGTTCGTACCGAACTTCCGGGCGCAATTCGATTACTTCGACATCAAGATCGAAAACGTCATCGAGACCATCGGCTCCAACCTCATCCTGACCGATTGCTTGACCCAGGATCTGTTCTGCGGTGACGTCCACCGCGACGGCATCGGCTCGCTGTGGCTCGGCAATACCGGCTACGTCACGGACTTGTTGCAGAACGTAGGTCAACTCGAGACCAAGGGCGTCGATGTCGACCTCGAATATGCGTTCGATTTAGGGGCCGCCGGCAAGCTGCACACCAGCATGGTCGGCACCTACCTTAGCGAATACGAAGTGACACCGCTTTCGGCAATTGGAGCCTCGGCTTACAACTGCGCTGGGTATTACGGCCCGACCTGCAGCAACTTTGGTAGCGGCGCGGGCACACCGGTGTTCCACTGGAGAAATACCCTCCGTACCACCTGGCAGGCGCCGTGGAGCGGCCTGGATGTCACATTGTCGTGGCGCTACTTCTCTCCGGTAAAACTGGAGACCTTGAGCCCCAATACGAACATCGCGGCGGCGGCGGGATGCACCATAGCCACTGGCTGCATTTCCAACACCGACGCATTCATCAGTTCGTACAGCTACTTCGACCTGACCGCCGCCATCAAGGTGGCCGACAAGGTGACCTTGCGCTTGGGTGTCAACAACATCCTCGACAAGCAGCCGCCGGTCATCGGTGCGACCAACCTGCCGGCTCCGCCGATCGGGAACGGCAACACCATGCCCCAGGTCTATGATTCGCTGGGACGCTACATCTTCGGCTCGATCATCGCCCAGTTCTAGGCGGAGCTTAAGACCTTACCAACGGCGGGCTTCGGCCCGCCGTTTTCTTTTGCGCGCGCGACGCGGCCTGCACTCACGAAAAAAAAGGCCTCCGGGGTATGCCCGCGGAGGCCTCAAGCCTTCAATGACTTCGAAGGTTACTGCGGATTGCCGCCGCCCGAGTCACCACCCACGATGTGCAGCGTGACGCGGCGATTCGCCAATCGTCCGTCCTTGGTGGCGTTATCCGCAATCGGATCGTCCTTGCCATAGCCCTTCGCGGTCATCTGATTGGTCAGGCCGTGCGACTGCAGGTACTGCATGACCGATTCGGACCTGCGTTGCGTGAGCTTCAGGTTGTACTCCTGCGAGCCACGGCTGTCGGCATAGCCGCGCACCTCGATGACCAGATTGGGATACTGCTTGAGTGAGGCAATCGTGGTGTCCAGCACCACATCCGACTCCGGATTCAAGTTCGCGGAGTCGGTCGCGAAGGTCACGCCCTGCAGTCTGATGTCGCCTTTGGGTGGCGGCGGCAGCGGGGCAGGAGGCGGAGGCGGTGGCGGCGGTGGCGCCGCGGCCGGCACCTCTCGGACCACTTCATGGACGACTTCCTTGATGACGGGAGGCGTCTCATTCGGCGCGCCAAAATTCATGACCACACCTACTCCGACCATGAGGCCAGACGGGTCCTTCACACCGTACATGTCGCGATTGGCCCATTCGATGCGGTACTTGGCTTCGGTGCGCAGCTGCACTCGGGTCGAGCCCGTTTGACTGCCGATTCCGGTCAGCAATCCGCCGCCCGCTTCAGCCAGGTAGGTGTGGAAGGTACGAAAGGTATGGCCCGTCTCCTGGGGCGTGTCGTTCAATTCGCCGCCGCCGGCAAGCAAATAGGGTTGAAGGAAGGAATTCGGCAGGAATTTTTTGATGCCATCGAGCGAGAATCCGCTTAGGCGGCGGGTCGCGTCGGTTCCCTTGATATCGAACACTCCGCGATTGAAGTCCGCTTCGAGCGCCCATTCATGCGGCAGGTTGAAACCGACCCCTGCCTGGTAGCCGAAGTTGTCCTTCAGCGGCGGGGCATTGTCCAAGAAGTTATATTGCAGCATGGGGCTTACGTACCAGGAGCCGGCATCGTCCCCCGCCAGCGCGCCGCCTGCAGCAGTCATGCCTGCCAAAATCAAACACAATGATCGCTTCATAATCGAACTCCGATTTGCCAGAATGCAACAAGTGGGTTGCGCCGTGCCGATTCACAGGCACCTTAAAATCAATAAGTTAAACAAGTCGAGTTAGGCGTTTAGACGCAGTCGACCGCCATGTGGCATTTGAGCAACGGAGGAGATCGAAGTCTGTCGGTGCGTGTCGCGGGGTGCTGTAGGAGGGACGGCTGCAGGGGTTTTGGGCTAGGGCGTGGCAGGACTCGCCATGCGGATGCGAATTTCGAACAATTTGGGCCAGTTCTTGCCGGTGACGAACAATCGATCGCCCTTGGCGTCATAGGCGATGCCGTTCAACACGTCGGTCTGGCCCTTGACGATATCGGACGCGGACAGAAGCCCCGCCAAATTGATGGCGCCGGCCACATGTCCGTCGTGCGGGTCGATGCGCAGGATCCAATTGGTCTGCCACAGATTCGCATAGATCTCGCCCTTGACCCATTCCAACTCGTTCAGGTTGTTAACCGGTTTGCCTTCCAGGGTTACCAGAATCCGTCCGACCGGGACCAGTGTGTCTGGGTTGAGCAGGCGGATCTCGGGCGTACCGTCGCTCATCAGGAGCTGTTTGCCATCCTGGGTCAGCGCCCAGCCTTCTCCTTCATAGTGGAACTGCCGTTGCACCTTGAACGTGGCCAGGTCGCGGACGAACCCCACATGGGACTTCCATGTCAGGCTGATGAGGTGGTTGTGCCAGTTGACGATTCCTTCGCCAAAGTACTGGGCCGGGACGTCATATTTCTGCAGCACCTGTCCGGTCTCGAGGCGGACCCTGCGAATCGATGAATGCTGCTCGAGGCCGGTGCTCTCGTACAGAAAGCCGTTGAGATAAAACAGGCCTTCCGTGAACGCGGTTGGATCATGCGGATAGCTGTGCACGACTTCATAGGTGTACAGCGGCACCGCCGCGTGGCACACAGCGGCCCACGACGCCGCCAACAGGAGAAGTGCGATCCTGACTGTCACGATGCGCTATTTCTCGGCCGGTTCGGACTCGTAATCAACCACGCCGGCGAACTCGAAGGTGCTGACCAGCACGATGCCGTTGCCGCGCACGGCATGAGCGGGTTGTGTACAAAATCCGCGCGCCTCGACGCGGTAGGAGTTGCTGGCCCCAAGGCGGCGCTGAGTCAGCGAATCAACGCTACAGCGCGAGTCGCCGCGCGTGCCATAAATGTGCTCGGTGCCTTGGACGATGACGGTGAGGTTTGCGCCGGCAGCGCGAGCCGGCTGGCCCTGGCGGACCCCGGTGAGCCCGAAAACGAATAATAAATTGGGTGTGCCGCCCGCCGCGCGTTGAAAGCTCAGGCGCACGCCGGGCGGCTCGCTTTTGGACTCGCCCTGGCAAATCGTGCCGCTATTCGGCCAGTCGATTTTCGCCTCGATCGCGCCGCCGACACGCGCCCGAAAATAGCCATCGCCGCTTGCGAGACAGTCGGTTGCGGCATTGGCAGGGGCCGCGGCCGGCGGTCCGGCCCGGGCTGCGCCCAGGCACAAGGCGCCCGCCATTGTGAGAAAACCAACCAGCCGGCCGTAACCGCGCCTTCTATGCAGATGGATTCTCGGTATCATTTCCAAACATGTTGCCACGCGCGCTCAGGGGAATGTTGATGCAAAAGCGTTTGCCGGTGCTGGCGTTGGCATTCTCCTTGGCGGCCTGCTCGCTGTTTGCTCCCAAGTTTACCAAGCCGAATTTGTCGGTGGTGAGTATAGAGATGCTGCACGGAAACCTGCTGCAGCAAAATTTTCAGGTCAAATTTCGCATACAGAATCCCAACGACCGGGCGCTGCCAGTCAAGGGCCTGCACGCGGATCTCAGCGTCGGGGGAGAAGCGTTCGCCAGCGGTGCCACCCAAAAGGCCTTCGTCGTGCCCGCCTTCGGGGATAGCGAATTCGACATGATGATCACCGCCAACATGGCGTTGGGATTGCTCAAGCTCGCCAACAATCTGGACAAGCAATCGGACTCGGTAGCCTACGATTTGACCGGCATCGTGACCATCGACCTGCCTTTCGTCGGCGATGTGCCGTTCCATCAAGACGGTTCATTCTCGCTCAAGTGATCATATAACCGATTGAATTATAACATTTTTATTCAACAATGACGAGCGCAGCCAGCAATCTCAGTCTGGTAAACTACGGGCTGACTTCGAGGGCGTTGCCCATGGACCCCGTGACATGCCGACAGACTTCATGAGCGTCTTGGACGAACTTCGGCAGGCAAATGTAAGGTATGTCCTGGTGGGTGGCTTGGCCGTGCTCTTGCACGGTATCGACCGACTGACGGCGGATATCGATTTAGTGATCGACCTGGGATCCCCAGAATCGCCGCCCAACGGTAGACCTGTTTGCGGACTATCCCATGGACTTTGAATTGCTTTACAAGGACTCCATGTTGCTTCCCTTGGGTGCCACGGCCGTGCGTGTGGCCAGCATTGATCACTTGATCGCAATCAAGCGGGCTGCCGGCAGGCCGAAAGATCTCGACGATGCCAATCGGCTGGCCGAATTGCGCGGCGGCAACATAGTTGGACCGCAATAGAATGTCAGACCGTGCCAAGAATTTCGGCAGTTGGCAGGACGCAGAGAAACTGCGGCGGTGGTCATTTCTACAACGTACGCCGGAACAGCGTTTGCAGTGGCTGGTGGAGGCGTTGACCGTCGCGTACCAGTCTGGGGCGCTGCGGCCCACGATAATTGACACTGACCGCTCTACCGGGGCCAAAATCAAAGAATAACGCAGCCTTCGGGCGCGCTCATCATGGCACTCACCCCTTACGAACAACTGGAGCAAGAGTTTCGCCGCCTGCATGCGTTTCGCGGCGCGCTATCGCTGCTGCGCTGGGATGCCGCGGTGATGATGCCGCGCGGCAGCGCCGATGTACGCGGCGAGCAACTGGCGGCGCTCGAGACCGAACATCATGCCTTGCTGACCACACCGAAGGTGGCGCGACTGCTGGAGCGCGCCGAGGCCGGCGCTTCGCAACTGGAGGATTGGCCGCTGGCCAACCTGCGCGAAATGCGCCGGCAGCGCGATCACGCCATTGCGACGCCGCCTTCGCTGATCGCGCGGCTGGCGCGGGCCACGTCGCGCGCGGAGGCCTTTTGGGTGGAGGCACGCAAGGCCAACGACTTCAAATTGTTCGCTCCGCACCTGGAGGAGGTCGTCAATCTGGTGCGCGACAAGGCGGCCCTGCTCGGCCAGGCCCGAGGACTTGCACCCTATGATGCGTTGGTGGATGGGTTCACGCCGGGCATATCCACTGCGGACATCGACACGATTTTCAAGGCGCTGTCGCGCAAGCTTCCGGGGCTCATCAATCAGGCCATCGAAGTGCAGGCCGCGCAGCCGGCGGTTCCGCTCGCCGGCAAATTCACCGTGGCGCGCCAACGCCAGCTTTCGCTGGACGTGCTCAAGGCCTTGGGGTTCCCGTTCGACCGCGGGCGCCTGGACGAAAGCGAGCATCCGTTCACCGAGGGTGTTCCGGGCGATATTCGGGTCACCACGCGATTCGACCTCAACGATCCGTTTTCCGGGTTGCTCGGTGCAGTGCACGAGACCGGGCACGCCATGTACGACCTCGGCCTGCCGCAGAAGTGGCGCGATCAGCCGGTGGGCCGCGACCGGGGCATGGCGTTGGAGGAGAGCCAGTCGCTGTTGTTCGAGATGAACATTTGCCGCAGCCGCTCGTTCGTGAAGTATCTGCGGCCGCTGATGGAGAAGTACTTGCAGGTCAGCGGCCCGGAGTGGAGCGATGAGAATCTGTACCGCAACCTGACCCATGTGCGCCGCAGCCTGATCCGCATGGACGCCGACGAGCTGACCTATCCCGCGCATATCATGCTGCGTTATGAACTGGAGAAGAAAATCCTCGACGGAGCACTGCCCATCGCCGATCTACCGGAGGCGTGGAACGCGAATCTCGAGCAGCGATTGAACATCCGGCCCACGAATGACGTTGAGGGCTGCCTGCAGGACATCCACTGGGCCGTCGGGCACTTCGGCTACTTTCCATCCTACGCGCTAGGCGCGGTGATAGCCGGCCAGCTGAATGAGGCGCTGCGCGCGGCGCGCCCGTCGCTGGATGAGGAAATCGCGGCGGGCCAATTCGGTGGAGTGATGGATTGGCTGCGCGACAATGTGCATGGCGTGGGCGCGCGCCTGCCGGTGCAGGAGTTGATGAAAGAGGCCACCGGCAAGCCGTTGACGGCAGCGGCGTACCTGCGCTACCTCGAATCCAAGTACTTGGAAACACCCGCTGCATGAACGCTGCGCCCCACACCCAGTCGAACAACTTCAACAAGCTGCAAGCCCAGTTGCGCGGTTCCGTCGGCAAGGCCATCGGCGATTACGGCATGATCGCGGCGGGCGATCGCGTCATGGTATGCCTGTCGGGCGGCAAGGACTCCTACACCCTGCTGGATGTGCTGCTGAGCTTGCAGCGCAACGCGCCGATCCGCTTCGAGATCATCGCGGTGAACCTCGACCAAAAACAGCCGGGTTTCCCCGCGCATGTGCTGCCCGGCTACTTGCAGCAGCTCGGTGTGCCGTTCCGGATCATCGAGCAGAACACCTACGCGGTGGTCAAGCGCGTTATCCCTGCGGGCAAGACCATGTGCGGCCTGTGCTCGCGGTTGCGGCGCGGCGCGCTATATCGCTTCGCGGCGGAAAATGCCGTCACCAAGATTGCGCTCGGCCATCATCGCGACGACATCGTCGAGACGTTGTTTCTGAACATGTTCTTCGGCGGCCGGATGAAGGCGATGCCGCCAAAGCTGCTGAGCGAGGATAAGCGCCATATCGTGATCCGCCCGCTGGCCTACGTGCCGGAGCGGCTGATCGCGCGCTACGCGGCCGCCCGCGCATTTCCGATCATTCCCTGCACCCTGTGCGGCTCGCAGCCCGGCATGCAGCGCAGCGCGGTGAAGGCCATGCTGCGCGACTGGGAGGAGAAATTCCCCGGGCGCATCGAAGCCATTTTCTCGAGCATATGCAATGTCGCCGGGTCGCAGCTCGCGGACACCGCGCTGTTCGATTTTGCCGGACTGGAGGCGTTGCGCCGCATCGAGCAGATGACGGAGGCCGATGAAGAGGCGCTCGATAATCTGGATGCGCTGCAGAGCCTGACCTAGATGAAATCGCACTCGCGCTACCTGGGTGAAGCATCGCGCCGTTCGCGCCGCCGCCACGCGTGGGAGGCGCTCACCGACGAGCAATTGCTCAGCCTGCGCTTCTGCGACCTGCATCTGCAGATCGCCGGCACTGAATTGCAGCAGGCAATCGACCGGCTGTATCGCGAACTGGCGATGCGCGGCATGCGTTTTCGGCCGCACTGCTGGCTGGCGGAGGAGTGGTTCTCCCCGGATGGCACGCCGGGGATCGCCATTCCCTTCTATCTCGCGCATCGGCGGCTGATGAGCATCGAGCGGCGCTTCATGCGGGAAGTCGAAGGCGGCAACCGCAATTGGCTGATGCGCATTCTGCGCCACGAAGCCGGGCATGCCATCGATTCGGCCTACCGCCTGCGGCGCCGGCGCCGCTGGCGCGAGGTGTTCGGCCCGGCCTCGCTGCCGTACCCCGATACCTATCGGCCTCGCCCGGGCAGCCGGCGCTTCGTGCAGCATCTGGGCGCTTGGTACGCTCAGGCGCATCCCACCGAGGATTTCGCCGAGACCTTCGCGGTCTGGCTCAAGCCGCACTCATCGTGGCGGCGCGAATACATCGGCTGGCCGGCGTTCGCGAAGCTCGAATTCATCGACACGCTCACCGCGGATATCGGCGCCGCCAAGCCGTTGGTGGCTGGGCGCGGCACGATCGAGGACATTGCCGCAGAGACGCGCACGCTGCGCGAGCACTACCACGCCAAGCTGGCGCGCTACCGGATGCCGCGCCGAACCGGCGCCGATGAGCTGCTGCTCAAGGTATTCACGACCGCGCCGCGCACTCGCAGCGCGCCAAAGGCGGCCAGCCTGCTGCGCGAGATGCGCAATTCCTTGCGCAAGCAGATCGTGCGTTCCGGGGCGTTCAGCGAGTACCTCGTATACCAGGTGCTGCGCCTGATGATCGAGCGCTGCGAGTCGTTGAATCTGTACGTTCGGGGCTCGCGTCGCGAGCTGAAGCCGCATCTGCTGTGGGTGGTCGCGCGTCTGGCGGAGTCTCACGAGGATCGGCAATTGCCCCACGTGGCGTTATGAAGAAGCTGCGGACGCTGGTGTTGGTGCACGAGACGCTCGTACCGCCCGAGTCGTTGCAGGGGTCGACCGAGAAGGAAATCGACGAATGGCGCACCGAGTACGATGTCATTTCGCACCTCAAGGCCGCCGGCCATGAGGTGCGGCCCTTAGGGATCAGCGACAGCCTGTCGGAATTGCGCGGCGCCATCACCGAATGGAAGCCGGACATCGTGTTCAATCTGCTGGAAGAGTTCGACGGCATCGGGACCTACGACCAGCACGTGGTTGCCTTCCTGGAATTGATGCATCAGCCGTACACCGGCTGCAACCCGCGCGGCATGCTGCTGTCGCGCGACAAGGTGCTCTGCAAGCAGCTGCTGTCCTATCACCGCGTGCCGACACCTCAATTCATGGTCTTCGCCCGGGGCAAGCGGCCGCGAATCCCGAAGAAGCTGCGCTTCCCGATGTTCGTCAAGTCCTCGACGGAGGATGCCTCTCTCGGCATCGCGCATGCTTCGGTGGTTGCCGACGAGAAGCAGCTGGTGGAGCGAATCGTATTCATCCATGAGCAGACCCATTCGGACGCGCTGGTGGAGGAATACATCGAGGGCCGCGAACTCTACGTCGGCGTTCTGGGCAACGATCGGCTCAAGGTGCTGCCCGTTTGGGAGATGAGCTTCGGGTCGCTGCCGGAAAGCCTGCCGGCAATCGCGACGCGCAAGGTGAAATGGGATCGGCGCTATCAGCAGAAATACGGCATCACCACGGCGGCCGCGGAGAACCTGCCGGAGGGCACCATGGCGCGGCTCGAGCAACTATCGAAGCGGATTTTCCGCGCGCTGCATCTAACCGGCTATGCGCGCATGGATTTTCGCCTGCGGCCGGATGGCGCGCTGTACGTGCTGGAGGCCAATGCCAATCCCAATCTCTCCGCCGCCGAGGATCTGTCGCAATCGGCGCTCAAGGCAGGCATGAGCTACGACGAGCTGTTGCACCGTATCCTGCAGCTCGGCGCGAACTATCCGGCCGCGTGGCGCGCCATCGAAGCTTAACGGACGATCTTTCAGCGATCCCAGCGGTTCAACCAGGCGATCACCGTGTCGTACCACTGAATGCTGTCGGCCGGCTTCAAGACCCAGTGATTTTCGTTCGGGAAGTATAAGAACTCGCTCGGTATGCCGCGGCGCTGCAGAGCGGTGAACACCGACAGGCCTTCGGCCTCCGGAATGCGAAAATCGAGACCGCCTTGAATCACCAGCATGGGCGTCTTCCACTGGCTCACATAGTCGACCGGATTGTGCTTGGCGTAGGCGGCGGGATTTGAATATTCCGGGCCGCCGTTCTCGCGCTCGGGAAACCATAGTTCCTCGGTGGAGTAGTACATGGCGCGGGTATCGAAAACGCCGTCATGGCTGACGATGCACTTGAAGCGGTCGGGCCACTGGCCGGCGATCCAGTTCATCATGTAGCCGCCGTAGGAGCCGCCGAGCGCGCACATGTGATCGCCGTCCAGCCACGCATACTGCTTGAGCGCGGCGGCCACGCCTAATTTGAGATCCTGAAGCGGCTTGCCGCCCCAGTCGCCGCTGATGGAATCGGTGAATGCCTGCCCGTAACCGGTTGAGCCGTGGAAATCGATCAGCACCACGCCGTATCCAGCCCCGGCGAGAGCCTGCGCGTTCCAGCGCCAATGCCAGATGTTCGACAGGCTGCCCTCGGGCCCGCCGTGCACCACCAGCGCCACGGGATATTTCTGATCGCGCTTCAGACCAGGAGGCTGCACCACATAGCCATACACGGTTTCGTTATTCCATCCCGGGAAGCTGAACTGCTCGTAGTCGCCGAGCTTGCGCTGCGCCAGCGTGTCCTGGTTGATGTGGGTGAGCTGCTTTGCCTTGCCGCCGCCGAAACCCACCGCGTACAGATCCGCGGGATTGGCCAGATTGCTCAAGCTGTAGAACACGCTCTTCGCGCCCACGCTGAAGCCCTCGACTTCGCCGGCTGCGGTGATCGCGGAGGTCCTCCCGGTGGCGGCATCCACAGTCCACAGTGGGCGCTGTCCCAAGTGATCCGCGGTGGCAAACAAGCTCTTGCCGTCGTGCGCCCAGGCAAAACTCGCGATCGACCGGTCCCAGTCCTGCGTGAGCGGACGCTTGGCGCCGGTTTTCATATCCAGAACAACCAGATGAAATCGATCCGCCTCGAAACCCGGGCGATCCATGGCGACATAGGCGAGCTGTGTGCCGTCGGGCGAGAAGGCGGGCTGGCCGTCCCAGGCCGGATTGTCTTCGGTCAGGTTGCGCGGCGCGCCGCCTGCGGTTGAACCTAAGTAGACGTCGAAGTTGGTCGACCACGGCTCAGCGGCTCCCGCGGCGCGCACTGAAAACGCGACCTGGCTGCCATCAGGGCTAATCGCATAGTCTTCCCGGCCGCCGAACGGCTTACTCGGCACGTCGCCATCGATTCCGCCCGTGAGATTCACCGGCGTACCCGCGGCAACTCCGTCGGCATCGAGCGCCATGGCAAACAGCTGCGAGCGGCGGCCGTCGCTCCACGCGTCCCAGTGGCGCACGAACATGCGCTGGTACAGTACTCCGGTGGCCGGCGCCTTATTGATCTCATCGAGCCGTTGCTTGGTGCAGGCGATGTTGGCACAGTCGAGAAACACATCCAGGCTCACCAGCACCCGGTCGGCCTTCGGCGATACGCGAAAGCTGCCGACGTCGAGCGGTAACTTGGTGACCTGCGAGGCGACCGGCGAGGCATCGGAGCCGGGCGCAACCCGCCATACCTGCATCGAGCCGCCGCGATTCGACAGGAAGTAGAGGAACCGGCCATCGGCGCTCCACTCCGCCGCGGTGGCATTGGCGGCGCGGTCGGTGATGCGCCGCGGGGACGCGCCGCGCTTGCTGGTTTCCAGCAGCCATATGCCGGTGCGGCCCTTGTTCGCGTCCATGTCGGTGCTGCGCACGGTGAATGCCAGGCGTTTGCCGTCCGGCGATATCGCAGGCTCGGTGATGCGATCCAGGCGCACCAGATCCTGGACGCTGAAAGCCTGTGCGCTATCCTGCGTCGGGGCGGCGGCGCTTGACCAGCCTGCGGCCGCGAGCAGCGCAAGCGCCACCAATGAGCGATCAACTATCATGGATTCTCCCCGTGCTTTTCTAATCGTCATTGTAGACCTGAGCGCACATTAAAGTAGTCCCTCCATGCCGCCGACGCGCATCCTGAGTTTCGACCTGGACGACACCCTGTGGCCGGTGGCGCCGGTCATTGCCGCGGCCGAGGAATCATTGTTTTCCTGGCTGCGGCAGCACTACCCGCGCGCAGCGCACGGCCACAGTGTCGAATCGATGCGCGGCTTGCGCGCGCGAACTGCCGAGCAATTCCCGGCCATGAATCATGACCTGACATTTCTGCGCCGGCACACGCTGGCACAGCAGTTTCTCGCCGCCGGCCACTCGGAGTCGCTGGCCGACGAGGCGATGGAGGTATTTTTCACTGCGCGCAACCGCGTCGATCTGTATGCGGATGTGCGCCCGGCACTGACGCGATTGCGCGCGCGCTACCGCCTTTACGCGGTCAGCAACGGTAACGCCGATCTCGAGCGCTGCGGGATCGGGGATTTGTTCGATGGCCACATCACGGCGCGGGCGGCGGGTGCGGCCAAGCCCGATGCGCGCATCTTCGCCCGGTTGCTTAATATCGCCGGCGCAAGCGCCGCCGAGACTCTGCACATTGGCGACGATCCACTCGCCGACGTGATCGGCGCGGCGCGCGCGGGAATTCCCGCGGTGTGGCTCAATCGAGATTCGCGCGCATGGCCTGCGCATCTCGAGCCGCCCGTGCGCACCGTAATGACGCTCGCGGAGCTGACCTAGCACCGTTGTGATGCGCTACGCCGACTAGTGTGATGTGCTGCGCAGTTGGCAGCAGCGTAGGACGATTGCTCACAAAAGATGCTTGCAAAAGCTCACAAAAATACTTGAAAAATAAGCCTTGCGTCACTTCACAGCGCCGACGGATAGCCGATAGGATGGGGTCGAGCGAAAAAGGACCTCAAGCATGCAATCGATGTCTGCGGGATCTCTGGTAGCTGTCAGTTCGTTGCGCGAATTCTTTCGCGACGCGTTTCATGCCGAAAGCGAGCGTCAGCATCTTGGCATTGACGAGCAAGCGGAAGCCTACGTGGTGAATCTGCTGACCATGTTCTCGCGCGCCGACGCGCTCTACGAACCCACTCCCGAAGGACTGCGCATCAAGCCGCTGGCGCGGATGCTGGCCGATGCGCTCGATGCGCCCAGCGAGACTGCGCGGCACCGCGGCTTGCAGCGCCTTGGCGACGTATCGCTGTTCATCGCGGGTTTCTTCGCGCGCAGTTTCGCGCGCAAGCTGATCGACGTCGACTATCACATCGCGATGGGCGGCAATGCCTACGGCTCGCTGGCGGATACCATGCAACGCTCCTCCTCGGGGCGCTCCGTGGCGCCCATCTATGCGCAGCTCG
>Ga0302314_10006812_pt1 | contig 20626 bp, 36 predicted proteins | sample III_Palsa_N2_3_FD_200533 | JGI IMG/M metagenome (GOLD analysis project Ga0302314, IMG submission 200533) | Peat permafrost microbial communities from Stordalen Mire near Abisko, Sweden - III_Palsa_N2_3 | ecosystem: Environmental > Terrestrial > Soil > Palsa > Peat permafrost | place: Sweden... | reverse complement strand
TTTTCACAGCGAGAATCTGACGAGTTTCGGAAATTTCACGGCAACGGCGCCGACAGGAAACGGAAGCCGGCCTGTTTACCGCGCAAGGAGCCGCTCGGCCACGTGGCGCCAAAGGCCGGCGGCGGCGCCGCGGGAGCCGGTTCCCGGGAGTTATCGGCCGGCGGCGTGTAGTTGCTTACGGAAACGGCCTGTTACGCCAGCGTCGGAGCGCGGAGCGCTGGCTGCGCTTTCGCGACTTTAGAGAGCCCACCGGCGACACGCGCGTGTGTACTGCAACCCTATGGGAAAAAAGAGACGGGATTTTCGGCCGTCACATCGACCTTTTTTGGTGACGGGTGCTTGCGGCGGCAGCCGCGGACTGCAAAACAGGGGGTGCGGGTAAACGGCCGGGGCGCGGGTCACCCTGCCGCCCACACATGGCCTCTCTGGAGCGCCAGAGGCTGGACCAGGAGCTGGAATACCTGCTCGTGGCGGTGAAGAACCCCACCCGCGAGCAGAGAGAGCGGATACGGGAGCTGTCTGCGCGTCCCGCCTCGGTCACTATGCAAGCTGCGTGTGCGCGGTGCAGGGCCGCGAGCTCCATGCAGTGCACGCAGGCAAAGCTAGTGGGCACGCCGCTCCCGCTGCGCTGCGACTGCGGCGGCGTGCGCTACGTGCAGCAAACGACCGCGAAGCCGGGTTGAGTAAACAGCCGTTACGCACACCCCGATGCCGCCCGCGCCCATCCCGCGCATAGACTGCGACTTTGGGGCGCTCTACCCGAGCGTGCGCACGAGCTGGAACCTCATGCCGCTGCCGGCGCGGCCCAGGCCGTCGCCGCGGCGCATCGAGAGCGAGGCCCGGTGCTGCACGTGCGGCGCGGCGATGCGGCTCTGGTCCACCTCGCCCAAGCCCGAGGGCGCGGTGCTGCCCCTGCGCTGCAGCTGCGGCGGCCTGCGCGTCGTGCGCCAGGTCTGGGACGAGACGCCCGAGATGGCCGCAGTGCGCGCGGAGCTTGAGAAGATTTGACGAGTAAGAGAGCCGGGACGAACCCACACCTCCCATGGCGCCCCACCGGATGTACGACGAGCTGGAGTACGTCGCGTGCCGGCGCATGTGGAAAGGGCGCACGGGGTACAACCCGCTCTACCCGTGCCCTATAGGGAGCTGCTTTGAATGCAAGCAGGGCACGATGGTCGTGCTCCTCGGCGTCGCGGACCCTGTCGCCGAGGCAACGCTTGAGCTGCGGGAGAGCAAGGACCTCTACTGGAAGGGCCGCGAGGCCGAGTGGTGCCTGGCCGTGGAGTTCAGGCAGCGGCAGCTGCGGCACCCCGAGGGCTTGCACGGCGCGGCTGCATGAGTAAAGTCCGTTACGGCCACCCACACTTGCGTCATGCGGTTCGTCTGCGACAACTGCCAGCTGGTGTGCGACATCCCCTCAAGTGTGCGGCAGGGGCGGCGCTCAGTGGGGTGTAAGGGTCCGTTACGCACACAATGCTCTCCGCCATCTTCGGCTGGCTCCTCGGCGCTGTCGTCTCCTGGCTCCACCGCCGGAAGCAGCGCATGCAGCGTATGCGGCGTATGCAGCTGTGGCGACAGAGGCTTACCGAGGGGCGCGTGTACGACACAGACGACGCGGACGTGTTCAGGAACGTGCACAGGCGCGGCGACCGGCCCGCGGCTGTGCTCGCGGCGTGCATGCGGTGCCGCGCGTCGTGCGTGATGTGGTCCACGCACCCCGCGCCGCTGTGCACGCCGCTCCCGCTGCGCTGCGACTGCGGCGGCCTGCGCTACGTGTCGAAAAGGACCGCGGAGCCGGATTGAGTAAACAGCCGTTACGCACACCATGTCAACCACGCACGTGCTCAAGTGCCCGGGCTGCGGCAGGGGCGGCACGAGCAGCGGCGCCGTGCTGCCGCCGCGTGCGTGCAGCAGCTGCGCGCGCTACATGACGCTCGTGGGAAGGGTGTGCGATTCACAGGCCGCCTGCGGCGAGCAGCTGAACAAGGTCCTGCGCCCGTGCGTGGTGTCGGCGGGTCGGGGCGTGCTGCTGAACAAGGTCGACGTCCTGCGCCAGTGCGCGGTGGGTCGGGGCGTGCTGCTCAACCTGGGCGGCACGGAGGCCAGGCCGCCGTGCGCGGCGCCCAGCGCGCGGGACGCGGCGCGCCTGGCCTACGTCGACGCGGTGATCCTGCTCGAGGCGATGCGGCTGTCGGCCGACGTGCTGCCGCCCGAGGAGCTCGAGCCGATGCGCGCGCGCGCGCGAGCCGACGTGAAGCTGCGCAGCGCCGAGCTGAGTAAACTTTGGTAACACACACACCCTGCCCACCATGGAGATTGTCGAGCACCCCGACAAGACGCGGCTGAGCTACCGCATGTACTCGCGCCCCCCGGCGAGCGTGCCCGAGCTTGACGCCGCGTCGACGGACTGGTCGGCGTGGCCGGTGCACCACGCCTACGCGGGCCTGGTGGCCTTCGGCTGGGCCGTGGAGCGCACGTACCCCGCCGACCCGGACCTGCAGTTCTTCGTGGCGACGCTGCGGCTGGTCGACGCCGAGGGCGAGCCGCTGGCCGAGGACGCCGGCGACGAGGACATGCTCGCGGCGGAGGACCGCGTGCTCGCGACGATCCGCGCGCGCGGCCTGCGCTGGGTCGGCAGCTGCTACGACAGGCCCTTCAAGGACAAGTACGTGCGCAGCATGTGCGAGGAGGAGCTCAACACGATGCAGGGCGTGGCGAGCTGCCTCGTGGAGATGCTCGAGGGCTGCCGCACGCCCGAGGACGTGGACGTGGCGTGGCAGCGGCAGCGCGTGAGGAGCGTGCAGCACTTCGTGCTGAACCCGCACATCAACGACATGCGCGACTCTGACGTGGAGGAGATTGCGGAGGAGCTAGCTGCCATTTAGAACGCACTGGCACGCCATCTCCTTGCAGCGCACGCACTCGCCCATGCGCACGACGAACACGGGCGGCACGCGGAAGTCGCCGGCGGCGAACTTGGCGTCGGCCACGACGGCCTCCCTGGCGGCGTAGACGCCCTGCGCGCCCGCCGGCGTGGGGAACCTGAGGTAGAGCACGCCGGCGTGCAGCGAGACGGCAGGCTCGCCGCCGAGCCTGCAGGCCGGGGCGACGAGCCGGTACGCGGCGTCCTTGCCGCCGGCGGCGACGGCGAGCGGCTCGAAGGCGACGACCCACTGCCGCTGGTAGGCGTGCAGCCCGGCGCGCTCGGCGGCGGAGCCCAGCGCGTCGGCGGCAGCGACGCGCGCGGCCTTTGCGCCGGCGCGGGCGCTCTCCGCCGCGCGCGCGGCGGCCTCCGCCCAGGTGGACATTGTGTGGCTACTCGCGCAATGTTTTAAGAATCTCGGCCGCCTGCTGCAGCTTCTGCAGCTTGCCGCGCGCGAGCACGTACAGGGGCGCGCCGACGAAGAAGACCTGCGCGTCGTCGTACGTCTCCGCGTCGCCGTCGCCCGTCTCCACGGTGACGCTGCCGCCGCCGCCAAAGCCCAGGCGCTCGAAGAAGCTGCGCGTCGCCTGCACGCCCCAAAAGTACTCGTACAGCTCCGGGTAGGCGAGGTACGCGCCGGAAAACTCCTCGTGCTCGTCGCCGCCGTCGGTCTCCAGCATCGTGCCGTCGCGGCCGTAGCGCCGCTCCACGCCCATGCCCTGGATCGAGTACCGCAGCGTCACCGAGGACGGCCCGCGGCCCCAGTGCAGGTCCAGCCTGCCGAAGCGCGCCCCGAAGCTCTCCACGGTCTGCGCGTGCAGCTTGCACAGCCTGCGCGCCAGCCCCGCGTCCAGAGGCACCGTCGCCATGCTGTGTGGCGCCGGGAGCCGGTCCGCACAAACGCGGATGCGTGTGCTCGGCGAGGTGCACTGGTGCGCCGCGCGTGCGCGGCGCGGGCGCTGACGGCGCGCAGGTGCCTGACGGTGCGCGTGCCCGCGGCCAGCGCGGCGGCGTTCTGGGCCGAGGCGACTGCGCTGCTCGCGGACATTGACGACGGCGCGATGTGGCTGGCGGAGGGGCGGCGGGGCGCGGTGCTGCTGTGCTTTGAGCGGCGCTCGGCGGCCGTCGTGCTGCACGGGCAGCTGCGCTGGGCGGTGCCGCGGCGGGGGGTGGCGGGCGTGACGGTGGGGTTGGGCAGGAAGCGGACGTGGGTAAAGACGCAGATTTGATCACACTCATGCCGGACATCGTCGCCCTCGAGCCCCTGGAGCACTTCCTCAAGCGCCCCTCGCGCGACGTGGGCGCCACGCAGGCGGCCGTCTCGGAGCGCTGGGTGCTGCTCGACGGCCGCGCGCAGCGCTGCGACGTGCTCTACTGCGAGGCGCTGGTGAAGATGTTCGACGAGATTGTGCAGAACGCGTGCGACAACTCGGTCAGCGGCAAGAAGAAGACCAAGTGCATCCGCGTCGCGGTGACCGCCGACTCGGTGACGGTGAGCAACGACGGGTCCACCATCCCCATCGACGTGCACACCGACGACGACGGCAACGTGGACTGGTGGGTCGCCGGCCCGGACGGCACGCCCGTCGGGCAGCGCACGCCCGAGGGCGTCTTCACGCGCTTCGGCAGCGGCGCGAACTTCAACGACGCGCTCGAGCGGCAGAGCATTGGCACCAACGGGTGCGCCGCCGCCCCCGCCGGGCTGACGCGCGCAGCCTGGGCGGCAAGGTGGTGGTGGCGCTGAGCGAGCGGTTCGAGCTCACCTGCCTCACCGGCAAGCACAAGTACACGCAGGTGTTCACGCGCAACATGGCGCACCGCACCGCGCCCGAGATCGCGGCCTTCAAGTCGCTGCCCGGGACCACGGTCGCCTACTGGCCCGACTTCTCGCGCTTCCAGGACATTGCGTCCATGGAGCCGCTGATGGGCGTGCTGCAGCTCTCGGTGGCGCGCCTCGCGGCCTTCTACCCCAAGGTGGAGTTCTGGTACAACGGCGTGCGGTGCGAGGCCGCGTCGCCGAAAAAGTTCATGGGCCTGTTCGCCGGCACGCACATCGTGTGCCGCGGCGCGGGCACCGAGGGCGCCGCGCCCGAGGAGATCCGCTACGGCTTCTGCCTGACGCCCGCCGCGGGCTGGGCGCACGACGCCTGCGTCAACGGCGGCTACACGCCGCAGGGCGGCTCGCACGTGGACGCGGTGGTGCGCGCGCGCCTCGCGCGAGGACTGACGGCGCGCAGGCGGCCGCGGTCGTCGACGGCCTGCTGAAGAAGCTGCCCAAGGGCACGAAGCGCGAGCTGGTGACCTCGCGGCTCATGGTCTTCGCCTACGCGACGCTCACGCGGCCCGTGTTCGAGGCGCAGATCAAGACCAAGCTCACCAGCAAGCTGGCCCCGGCGCTGCTCGAGGCGCTGCGCCGGGACGTGGAGACGTGCTTCAAGCGCCCCGACGAGACGGGCATCGTGGCCGACGTCCTCGCGCGCAGCAAGGCGCTGGCGACGCTCTCCGCCGAGCGCGCGATGGGCGGCAAGACGCTCCGGGCCAGCGTCGCCGTGCCCGGCCTCATCGAGGCGGAGGCGCACGGCAAGAAGGAGCGCGCCAAGTGCTCGCTGATGATCCTGGAGGGCCTCTCGGCCGCCACGCTGTTCATGGTGATGCGCGGCGTGCTCGGCAACCAGCACTGGGCCGGCCTGCCGGTGCAGGGCAAGTTCGAAAACGTGCACGGCGCGTCGCTCAACGCGCTGGTGACCGAGATCCCCGAGGTGCGCAGCATCTGCCGCGCGCTGGGCCTGAGCAACGGCACCAAGCCCGGCGACCCCGCGCTGCGCTACGGCCGCGTCGTCATCGCCACCGACCAGGACGGCCACGGCGCGCACATCAGCGGGCTCTTCCTCATGCTGATGCAAAAGTTCTGGCCCGAGCTGCTCGCGTCGGGCTTTGTGTGGAAGTTCTGCACGCCCGTCGTCAAGGCCTTCAAGGGCAAGAAGGAGCTCGCGGCCTTCTTCGACATGCCGTCCTTCGAGGCGTGGGCGCTCGACAAGCAGGGCTACGAGGTCGTCTACTACAAGGGCCTGGGCGCCTACTCGCCCGGCGAGATTGCCGACTGCTGCGAGCGGCTGGCCGAGCACCTGAAGCAGGTGACCATCGACGAGGCGGGCGTCGCGGCGCTCGACCTGGCCTTTGACGCCAAGCGCGCCGACGACCGCAAGCTGTGGATGGCCCAGCCCGCCGGCCACCTCAACTACACCCGGCCCACCATTGCCGTCAAGGACTTTGTCGACTCTGAGCTGCGCGCCTTTGCCAACGAGCAGGCGCACGACCTCCTGCCGAGCCTGAGCGACGGGCTCAAGGTCGTGCAGCGCAAGGCGCTGCACGTGGCGCGCAAGAACCCGACCAAGAAGAGCAAGGTCACCGAGTTCGCGGGCTCGCTGGCGACCGAGGCGCTGTACCTCCGCGGCGACGCCAGCGACGCGGTCATGAACATGGCGGCAGTGTACACCACGGGCAACAACGTGGGCCTCTTCGAGGTGCAGGGCGCCTCGGGCTCGCGCATGGGCCAGATCGTCAAGGCGGGCACGAAGAAGAAGCGCGCCGCCGTGGGCAGGGACGCCGCCGCGCCGCGCTACGTCACCGTCTGGATGCACCCCGTCGTCAAGCTGCTCTTCCGCAAGGAGGACGACGTCATGCTCGCGCCCACCGTCGTCGAGGGCAAGGCCGCCGAGCCGCTCACCTACTCGCCCGTGCTGCCGCTCGGGCTCGTCAACGGCGTGCGCGCGGGCATCGCCACCGGCTACTCGTCGTCCTTCCCCGGCCGCGGCGTGCTCGAGGTGCTCGCGGCCGTGCGCGCGCGGTGCGTCGCCCCCGCGCTCGCGCTGACGCCGCGCGCAGGCTCGCCGGCGCGCCCTTCGTCGTGCTGCCGCCCTCGTACCACGGCTACACGGGCACGTTCGCGCTCACCAAGACGACGGAGGCGGGCGGGTGGACGTGCCGCGGCGCCTTTGCGTACGCCGAGGGCCGCGTCGAGGTCACCGAGCTGCCGCTGGGCACGAGCACCTTTGCCTACGAGGCGGACCTGCGCGCGCTAGAGGCCAAGAAGCTCGTCGCCGACGTCGCCAACGCCTCGCAGACCAACCGCCCGCGCTTCTCGTTCAGCTGGCTCGGCGCCGCGCCGCCCACGCTCGCCGCGCTCAAGCTCGTCACCGCCAAGGTGCCCGCCAACTACACCTTTCTGCACGACGGGTGCGCCGCCCGCGCCGCCGCCCGCGCTGACGCCGCGCCAGCCGCATAGTGCACGCCGCCGACTTTGCCGAGGCCGCCGAGCTCTGGTACCAGGCCCGCCTGCGCTGGGTCGGCCGGCGCCGCGAGCTGCAGCTGCAGGCGCTGCACAAGGCCGTCGAGCGGCAGCGCGAGCACGTCGGCATGCTCGCCGCCGTCACGCTGGCGCCCGCGACCAGCCGCGCGGCGCAGATCGCCGCCGTGGTCGCCGCCGGCCACGCGGAGCCGCGCGCGCGCGCCTTTCTCGGCAAGCTGCGCGCGTGGGCGGTGAGCGCCGAGGGCCGCGCCGAGGCCGAGGCCGAGCTCGCCGAGCGCGAGCGCGCCGTCGCCGACTACGCGAGCCTGTCCGTGGAGGCCGTCATCGCCAAGGAGCTCGACGAGCTCGAGCCCGCGCTGCGCGAGCAGCTCGAGGCGGCCGAGGAGCGCAACTTTGTCGAGGAGAGGCGCAAGCGGCGCAAGAAGGCTTAACGAAGCACCACGTCCAGCTCGGCGTACGCCGCCTCGAGCTCGCGCAGCCCCTCCGCCAGGCCGCCCGGGTTCAGGTAGTAGTAAAAGGCCCGCACGATTTCCGGCCGCGCGCACGCAAACTCCCGCCAGGCGCCGCCCGCGAGCAGCGCCACGCCCGCCCCGCCGCCGCGCAGGTCCTCCGCCGCCCCGACCAGCGCCAGCGCGTCCCGCTCCGCGCACGGCGGCATCCCGACGACGAAGCGCTCCAGCGCGCGCAGCACCCGCTCGCGGCGCACCTCGTCCTCGCGCAGCACCTGCGCCATCGTGCTGTGCGAGTCGTGCATGCGCTCCAGCTGGAACAGCTCGCGCACCTCGGGCTCGCGCGCGCACGCATAGTGGTACTCGAGCACCTCGTGCATGGGCATTGTGAGCTAACCCTCCGCGCCGCCGGATCAATGGACGCGCGCGCCGCCGACGAGCTCGAGCTCCACCTGGGCGGGCTGCCCAAGGCGGTGCAGGCGATGGCGATCGCGCACACCCTGGACCGCGAAGACCAGGTGCCCACGCCGGCGCTCGTGCACTATGCGCGCAGCCTCAGCGACGAGCGCAAGCTGACGAAGCTGGTAAACCTGGTGGTGCTCAGCGTCATGCAGGGCGCGCCGCGCAAGGCGCGCGTCATCGCGCTGGCGATGCTGTTCCCGCCAGAGAGGTTCCTGGCCCACTGGCGGCGCGCGCGGCCGGCGCCCACCGAGCAGACGCGGCGCGAGGACGCCGCCTACGCCGGCAACGAGCCGCAGCGGCGGCTGTTCGCGCTGCTCACGTTCGACCCCGGCGAGCTGCAGCGCGACCTCGTCGGGGTGCTGTACGGCTTCTTCAACATTCACCGCACCGTGTGGATTCCGCGCAACATGTGGTACAGCGTGACGTACCTGCTCAGCGTCGTCAACGACGTCTTCTTCACCGAGGTTTACCCGTACCTGGGCACGCGGTGCGTCGTGTACCAGGTGGATGCATGGCTGCCGCAATACCGCGTAAACGTGATTCCAAAGGTGCTGCAGGGCATGCGCGCGTTCGGCGCCATCGGCTATACGTTCGGGTTCAACGCGTGGAACCGCGAGAGTGATGAAATATATGCGGCACTGCGCGACGTGCCTGCCGTGCGCAACACCACGAACGCGATGTACGTCCCGCAACCAGTGGACACCATCCTTGTGACCAGCTACCTCTTGCAGCACGACCCCGACGTGTACATCGCCGACGCGAAGGAGCTCGCCACGCACCACATCGTCGTGTGGAGCGACCACCCCGCTCGAATCGAGCGAACGTACACGAAGAACGAGGCGGGGGAGTGGATGTAACACACACTGCCGCCCCATCAACCATGGCGACGCCGCCGCGCGGCCGGCCGCGCGCAGAGGCGCCGCCCGCCATCGCGCGCGGCAGGCGGGGCGCGCGGCCCGCGGAATCCGACGACGAGGACGACGACGGGTTCTCCGACGCACTGTCGCTCGACCTGGACGGGCTGCACAAACCGCTGCAGGCCATGGTCGTGTCGTACCAGGTGGACCCGACCAGCCGCGTCACGCCCGCGCTCGTGAACTACGCGCGCGGCATCACCGACGAGGGGCAGCTGATGAAGCTCGCCAACCTGGTGGTGCTCGGCGTGATGCGCGACGCGCCGCGCAAGGCGCGCATCATCGCGCTGGTGTCGCTCTTCCCGTACATGCGGTTCGAGCTGTACTACCGCCGCGAGCGGCCCGCGCCCACCCCGGAGACGCGGCGCGCCGACGCCAGCGCGCAGGGCGGCAGCCCGATGCAGCGGCTGATCACCATGCTCACGTTCAGCCCCGAGGCGCTCGCGGCCGACCTCTCCGCCGTGCTGTACGGCTTCTTCGAGGAGTCCCGGCCGTGGGTGCCCGCGTTTGCCGAGCTGGGCGTGCGGCACCTGCTCAGCGTCGTCAACAACGTCATCTTCTGGGAAATCGACAGGCCGCTGCACAAGCAGCTGCTGATGTACCAGGTCGCGAGCGGCTCGGAGGCGCAGCACCTGCAGCTGGGCATAATCCCCAAGGTGCTGCCGGGGCTGCGCGCGCTCGGCGCGCAGGGCTACCGCGTCGGGTTCAGCATGTGGCCGCAGGAAGCCGCCCCGCTCTACGACGCCCTGGGCGACGTGCCCGCCGTGGACAGGTCCGACCACGGCCGCCGGAGACTGGTGGACACGATCCTGCTGCGCGGCAGCCCGCACGGCCGCATGCCGGATCAGGTGGACATCGAGCACGCGATGCGGCAGGCCACCCGCCGCGTCGTCGTGTGGGTCTCCGTCCGCCTGGAGCCGATCACCGTCATCGCCACGTACGCCAAGGGGGAGGACGGCGTGTGGCGGCGAGTGTAACAACGCCACACAATGGACCTCTCCGACGCCGAGGTGGAAGTCTACCTGGTCTGCCTGGTCAGGGACGAGCAGCGCGAGCTCGGCAAGGAGCTGAACCCCTTTGTGAGCGCGGTGCGCAACCAGCGGCCGACGCAGCGCCGCGCCGCGCTCATGGTCGCCGTGGCCATGGCCGTCGCCTCGCGCCCGCACGCGCCCATCGAGCGCTGGCTGCCCGGCGTGCGTCGCCCCCCGCCCCGGGCTGACGCGCGCAGATCGCCGAGCCCTGGGAGCACACGTGCTTCTTCCGCATGATCTACGAGCTGGTCGTGCCGTACAACAACGGCGTGACGCCGCTGCCCGAGTTTATGGCCGCGCTCCACACATTCTGGGACCGCAGATGAGCTGCGCCGCCTGCGGGGCCGAGTCGGCGGAGCTGGTCGCCCTGGCCTGCATGTGCCTGGTCCACCCGGCGTGCGGCGCCGCCGGGGGCTGCGCGCGGTGCGGCACGGCGTACAGCGACGTGCCCGCCGCGCTCGAGACGCTGGGGCTGCCCTTCCGCGACACGCTCAACGAGTTCCGCCGGCTGCCCGCGCGCTCGGCCGTCGCGCCCAACGGCATGCTCGCCTCGTGGTTCCCCGGCGACGCGCTGCTCGTGCAGGACGAGACCGACGGCACCTGGGTCTTCTGCCTGGTCGAGGGCCTGCTGCAGGCCTGGGGCATCGACCCGCCTGCGTGCGGCCACTGGGTCGCGGGCGTGGACCGGCTCACCGGCCAGGTGGCCTACGTGGACCCGGCGCTGGCCGACTCCACGGTGGACCAGGACGCCTTCCGCGCGCGCTTCGACGCCAAGCTGCCGCGCGCGCTGGCGGCGATGAAGTGGGTTAACACCTGAGCCGCTCCGCGATCATCGCCTCCGCCGCCGCGAGCCTGCCTTCCGGGGGCAGCAGCGCCACCTCGCGCGCGATGGCGCCCACGGCCGCGCGCCGCGCCGCGCTGTAGTAGACTTGGCGCCGCCGCGACGCGGCGGCGATGCGGCGGTCGAGCAGCATCGCCGTCGCGTGCCCGCCGCCGACGCACGCGGCGAGCTCCTCGAGGCAGGCCTTGCCGCCGTCGCGCGCGTTGCCGTACGCCGCCGCCGGGTACTTGGCCGGGCGCCTGGGCTCCAGCCGCTTGGCGAGGAGCGTAATCGCGGTAGCGTAGCGGCACTTCTGCGTCGTCGCCGCCACCTCGAGGCAGACGCGGTGCAGCGCCGCGTGCTGGCTGGCGGCGAGCACGCGGCCGTTCGCGTACTGCGCGAACTCGACGTAGTGCGGCACGCGCACGGCCAGCCGCAGCATGCGCCCGAGCGCGCGCGGGTCGCGCTCCGCCGGCGCCGCCGCGACCAGGGCCGCCAGCTCGGCGTCCAGCGGCTCGTCGTTGACCAGCGCCGCGAGCACGACGAGGCGCGCCGCCTCGAGCAGCGGCGCGCCCGCCACAACCTGCCGCGGCGACATGTGTGCGCCGGTCGTTTTGCGGCAAGGGCCGGCGCGGCGCACACCATGCGCCCCCTTCTTGCCGTCCTCGCGCTGCTGCTGCTGCTGGCCTGGGCGGCAGAGGCGCGCAAGTGGACCCCAGAGCCGACGCCCAGGCCGACGACGCGGCGCCCGGCGACGCACCGGCCGACCTCGCCGCCGACCGGGCGGCCCACGCGCCGCCCGGAGACGACGCGCGCGCCCACCGACCTGCCCTCGCACCGGCCCAGCAAGCGGCCGACCGAGGAGCCCACGCGCGCGCCAAAGACGCGCCGGCCCAGCGCGCGGCCGACCGGCGAGCCCGCCACGGCGCCGCCCTCGCAGAGCCCCTCGCAGAGCCCCTCGCCGGGCCCCTCGCGGGGCCCGGCCGAGTACGAGTACGAGTCGCCGGCGCCGACGAGCGAGTACGAGGGGTGCATTTGCCGGTGCCCCGGAGTTGTGTAAATCACTCTCGCATGGACTCCTTCGCCCAGGACCAGGGAGCGCGCACGCTCCGCGGCTACCGCGCGCTGCTCGGCGTCGCGCGGCCCGTCGGGTGCGCGTTCTACTTCCCAGCCGCCTTCTCCGTGGCCATGGCCGTGGGCGTCTTCGTGGCCGTCTGCGTGGACTGGGCCGACTACGCGCGCCACGCGCACGCGACGGCGAGCGCGGACAAGGCGCCCTGGCCGGCCTACGGCGGCAACCTGGCGATGCTGCTGTGCCTGGCGTACTTTGCCGCGCGCGCCAACCTCTTCCGCTACTGCGGCAGGCCGTGCGACAACCTCATCGGCGAGCCGGAGCCGCTGCCGCGCTTCGGCTGGGTCGTCTGGCTGCTCTTCGTGGTCGCCAACCCGGCCATGCTCACCACCATCTGCCTCTACAACTACGAGAAGAAGCTCACCGGCTTCCGCGACGAGCAGGAGGGCGCGTACGCGTTCACGGTGTCCGCGATGATGCTCAACATGATCGTGCTGAGCAACACGCCGCTGATGCTCACCCACCTGTGGGCCTGGGTGCTGGCGCTCGCCGCGTACCTGGGCTGCCTGGGCGCGTACGAGCACGCGACGGGGCTCACGGTGTACCCGTTCGCCTCGTCGGCGCAGCCCATCGCCGTCTTCTGCGTGGGCGTGCTGGTCTACCTGCTGCAGGCGCTCATCCTCGCCGTGCGCGACAAGCTGGTGAACCCGATGGTGTGGACGCAAAAGATGCAAGCACCACACACACACACATCTCACATGAAGCGCCAGGGCGACCCCTTCGTCGAGCTCGACGCCGCGTGCGAGGAGCTCAAGGAGGTGATGCTGTTCCAGGACCTGAAGGCCGCGAACGAGCGGCTCCTCGCCGCCAAGGTGGCCTTCCGCCGCGCCGAGAACGTGCGCCCCGCCGCCCGCCGCCCGCGCTGACCCGGCGCCGCAGGAGCGCAAGGCCGCGTTCAGCAACGACGTGTCCAGGACGGCGCCGGCGCAGGACGCCGTGGACAACGCCGAGGCCGACGTCCAGGCCATCACGGTGCTGCTCCGCGGCCGGCCCGAGTACGGCGCCATGGACGCGGCGCGCGCCAAGGTGGACGGGGGCGTCGACCGCGTGTTCCGGCAGCTGGGGAAGCTCAAGGGCCTGTAGTAATTCACACATTTGCATGAACAGCTCCCTCGCCGCGGTGGCCCTGAGCCGCATGAGCAGCGACCTTGTTGCCGAGGTGGAGCCTTGCCTGCGCGCGTTCCAGGTAGCCGTCGAACCGGAGGCGCAGGCGCTCGCCGAGCTGCCCGCGGGCGCCGACTTTGACATGGCCTTCCACTACGCGCTCTTCTGCGCGCTGCTCGACGTGCCCGAGTTCGTGCGGCGGAAGCACGTCGCCCCGCCCGCCTTCCCGCGCTAACGCGGGCAGGCACGCGCTGGAGAAGACGGAGCTCAGGCGGCACGACGGCGCGGGCGCCTGCCTGCTCTGCCGCCAGGAAGCGCCCGACGTGGCGCCCTGCGCGTGCGGCGCCGGCGTGCACCGCCGCTGCTGGGTCGAGTGGCGGCTCGCGGACCCGGCGCGGTGCCCGAACTGTAATAGATCACTGTGAGCATCACACACACATGGACGACTACTTTGCGCTTCGCCCGAAGCAGCTCCGGATCCTGATGGGCGCCCAGCACGAGAGCTACCGCCACGCGACGCTCTACTTCCCCATGAAGTCGCGCGTCGTGCAGGCGCCCGAGCTGGTGGACATGCTCTTCATGTGCCCGGCGAAGCTGCCCTCGCACGTGGTGGTGCAGTCGCTGCTCGCGGCGTGCGACATGATCAGCATCATCATGGGCGTGACGTCGCAGGGCGAAGTCAAGCACCGCGAGGTGATCGGCAAGCCCACCGACGCGCAGCACCGCGCGCGCTCGCAGTTCGCGGCGGACTGGCTGCAGCTCCACGAGGCGCGGCAGAAGGCGATGATCCGCGCCAACGAAGACTACATGGCGCTGGTCAACGCGCTCGAGGACGCCGTGTTCCAGGGCCAGGGCGTGCTCGAGTGCTGCACCATGTACTACGAGGCCTGGGAGGAGACGGGCACCGCCGACGCGGACGCCATCCGCGCCAGCGTGGCGGCGCGCTACAAGCTCGACGAGTTCAAACGCACCATCCGCACCACGGCGGAGGACTGGCCGCACAACCCCGCCGCGCAGCGCGCCGACGAGGCGAACAAGAAGGCCGTGCCCGAGTTCAACCTCTGCCACGAGGAGACGCAGCGGCTCATCGCCCAGGTCTACGCCGAGCGCGAGGGCGTCTTTGCCGAGGACGACCCCGCCGTGCTCAATGTCCAGGAGGCCATCCGCAAGATGAAGGTCAGCGTCGAGGGCGCCGCCGAGCGCAAGGACGCGCGCGCCCGCCTCCGCAAGCCCAACCCCCTGCTCGCCGAGGAGGAGGCGCCGCCGCAGCGCCCGCCCACCGCCTCGCCCGACCAGCAGCAGGACGACGACGACGACGAGCCGCCGCCGCTCATCCCCGCGCTCGACGCCGTGCTGGAGGAGGTCGGCGGCACCGACGACGACTCCGCGCCGCCCCAGCACCCCGCGACGCCCGAGGACTACTGCACCGAGGACGACGAGGACCCCGCGCCGCAGGAGGACACCGCGCCGCACGAGGACACCGCGCCGCACGAGGACCCGGTGACGCAGGAGGACACCGCGCCGCACGAGGACCCGGTGACGCAGGAGGACACCGCGCCGCACGAGGACCCGGTGACGCAGGAGGAGGACGACGGGGTGCTGGTGAAGGAGGAGGAGGCGGTCGAAGTTTCGTAACACACACACACACAAACGAAATGCCAAAGCCAGAGCGCAAGCGCCCGCACCTGCAGGACTCGGAGGAAGACGAGGACGAGGATGCCGGCTCCGTGTCGGGCCTGAGCGCCTCGGAGCGCTCCGACCAGTCCTCCGAGGACGAGGTTGACGAGGTGCCTGCGGCGGTCGCCGCGCCCGTGGCGGTCCCTGCCGAGGTCCCTGCCGAGGTCGCCGCGCCGGTGGCGGCCGCCGAGGCGCCGCAGGAGGAGAAGGTAGAGGCGTAACAAGCGCGAGCACACACACACATCATGGGCAACTCCGAGTCCGACACGCAGGCGGGGGCGCGCAAACTCGCGACGGAGAGCCGCAGGATGCAGGCGCACGTGCGCGTGGGCGAGGCGACGCTCGCCAGGCTCGCGGGCGAGCTGGAGGCCGCCAAGGCGCGGGGCGCCTCCCAGGTGCAGCTGCGCGCCAAGGCGTCGCTGCTGCTCTCCGCGGAGGAAGACTACAACCGCAACGTCAAGTTCCTGGAGCAGACCACGGCGCTGCTGTCCACGGTGCGCACGCAGGCCAGCGCGCAGGCGTACTCGGAGAGCGTGGCGAGCATCACCGCGACTCTGCGCGAGCAGCCCGTGGTGGACGCGCCCGCCGTCGTTGGCGAGCTGCTCGCGGAGACGAAGCAGATCCAGTCCACCTACCGCACGCTGAGCGAGAACGTGGGCGACGTGAACGAGCGCGAGCGGAGGCTGCAGGAGCTCATGCAGCCCTCGGCGGCGGCGGTCGCGGCCCCGCTGCCGCAGCCCGTCGCCGTGGCCGTCGGCGGCGGCCACCCGCTCGCCGCCTCCGACGTGGACCACGAGCTGCTCAAGCGCGTGGCCGCGCGCCGGCGCGGGTGACCGCACACACACATGCAGCCCGCGGCGACTGCGTGCGGCGCCGTCCTGGCCAAGGTGCTCAGCCCGCGGCGGGCCCTGGCCCTGGTGTGCGCCGGCGCGGCGGCGGGGCTGGCCGCCGGCGCGCCCACCGAGCTCGCCTTTCTCTGCCTCGTGGGGTTTTGCGTGCAGCAGCTCGTTAACTAGTCGTCCGACAGCACCGTCACCTTGGAGTCCACCACCACCGCGTCGCCGTAGACCTCGCGCACGCGCTTGCGGTTGGCCTCGAGCACCTCGGCGCGCGCGGCCATCCACGCCTTGCCGAGCAGGTTCTGCCCCTTCCTGCGCGCGGCGTCAGCGCCGCGCGAGCGAGCGCGGCGCACCAGTTGGCGGGGTCCTGGGCGGCAGGGTCGGACGCGTTGAGCCCGATGGCCCAGGTCTTGTCCCTGCTGGTGGCCTCGGCGATGAGCGCGTCGCCCGTCTCGACGAGCTTGCGCTTGATCTCGGGGTGCTGCTCGATCTTGAGCCGGATGCCTTCGAGCATGACGCGCTCGCGCGCCGCGCGCCACGACTCGTCGTCGTAGCCCTTCACCGCGCCGCCCAGGGCCTTGGCCTTGGTCGGCGTGTCCGCCTTGAGCAGCAGCGCCGCGGCGGCGGCGTCCTCGAACAGCGCCGCCTTGCGGTAGTGGAAGTGGTGCTCGGTGGTCGGGAAGCGCAGCCCGTCCGCGGTGGTGATCGGCGTGTAAGAAAAGTTGCTGAAAGGATGCTTGTGCCTGTAAAACAGCACCGGGGGCACCATGATGTGTGTGTGTTACGCTATCTTCGCGTGCTGCCACAGCCCCCTATTCTGCAGCGCGGCCAGGAACTCCCCCCAGCCGGGCTGCGCGCAGGCTGCGCGCGGGTGGAGCAGGTCGACGTGGATCATGTCCATCACCTCGAGCACGCGCTCCGCCTCGATGCGGTACTCGAGGTGCTTGGCGGCCGCCTGGATGAAGGTGCACTCCAGGGCGTCGCGGCGCTTCTCGTGCGCGGCGAGAATGGTGCGCAGCGCCTGCTGCTTGAAGCCGTCGAGGACGGCAAACGTGGCGTCCCACGGGTCTCCGTTGTCGTCGAGCAGGTGCATGTCGCCGACCGACGTGCCGGCACGGGGCTCCACCGTCACCGAGTACGCGTGGTGGGTGACGTCGAACACGCTGTGCATGCCTGCGAGCTGCTTGCACAGCTCGTCGCGGAAGGGCCCCGGCGGCGCGCGGATGCACGCGCCCGTGCCCCCGGCGTCGTGCGCGCAGATCAGCGCGTCGGCGACTCGCGCAAACTCCATGAAACGAAGTGTGTGTGTGTGTTCTTACAGCACGACGCCGTCCTTCCACAGGCCCTCCTTGGCGAGCTGCTTGGTGAACGCGAGCCAGTCCTGCTGCAGGCACAGCGCGCCGGGCTGCTCAAAGACGCAGAAGACGGCAGGCGGGTCCTCGGGCTTGTCGAGGCGGCGCTGCTTCTCCGCGGCGATGACCTCCCGGGCGTTGGCCTGCAGCGCGGACAGCACAAAGCTCTCGGCGGGCCTGCCGCCGACCGTGACGTCGGCGGCGCACACGCGCCGCTGCGTGCAGCTGACCTCGATGATGCCCACGCCGCGCTTCTTCGCCGCGAAGAGGCCGTGCGACTCGTCGACCAGGTTGACGAGAGCGCGGCTGCTGTTCACCATGAACGGGCGGCCGGGGCTCTCTGCCGCCTGCAGCAGCACGTCGCCGGCGCGGGCCTTCTCGAGGAGGCTCATTGTGGGCGCGGCGAGTAAACGGCCGTTACGAACTCTCCTCCGCAACCTGCGCCAGCCTGTGCTCGGGCGACAGCAGGCCCTTGTCCTTGAACTCGCGGACGACCGCGAGCCAGAGCGGCATCGTGCACCTGGCGGTGGGCCACTCGACGTCGCGCCTGTGCAGGTCGAGCGCGCCGAGCCAGACGGCCATGTAGCCCTCGAGCTCGGTGTTGCCCTTGAGCTTGAGCGCGGTGCGGCCTGCCGCGACGTCGTCCTCCTTGCGCGCAATGATGGTGCGCAGCGCCTGGTTCTTGTAGGCGTTGACGACCTGCCGGGTGGCCTTGTACCTGACGCCGTACGCGTCGGGCAGCACGAGGTCCTCGGCCGACAGGCCCTCCTTGCGGCACGAGATGACGAAGCGGCCCGGCGGACCCTCGGTGACGTTGAACGACTCGCACATGTCCGCGAGCATGCAGCGCAGCGCGCGCTCGTCCGGGGGCGTCAGCGGCACGTAGGCCAGCGCGCCGGCGGGCGCCTCCTCGATGGCGCGCAGCAGCGCCACCGCCGCCCTGGCCATGGGCATGGGGTCGACGAACGTCGTCATTGTGCCGACGTGAGTAAAATAGCCGTTACGCACACCCATGGACACGGCGGCGCGCATCCGCGCGCGCGAGGCGCCGTGGCGCGACGACGAGGAGACGCGCGCGCTGGTGGCGTCGGCGCTGGACGTCTCGCTCGCGGCGGTGCGCGCGAGCATTCTCTACTGCGCGCAGGACCAGCTCGAGTGGGCGCAGGCGCTGCTGACGCCGTGCACGACGGCGGCGGGCATGCTGGCCAACCTGCAGAGCTGCCGGCGCGTGGGCATGGACTACGGCTACCCGGCGGGCTTCGAGGGCCACCTGGCCGAGTGCCGCCTCCGCATCCTGCAGTCCCTGGTGCGCCGCGCGCCCGCGCCGGCCTGACGCGCGCAGGACTGCATGCCGTACGCGGTGTACATCCGGCGGCAGGAGGAGGGCCCGCCGACGCGGCGCGAGGACCTGGTCGCCAGGCTGGCCGCGGCGCACTCGATCCAGGGCGACGAGGCGCTCATCGAGGACGTCGGCGCCTACGCGCGCGACCTGCGCGCCAGCGACAAGGAGCGCGGCACCGCGCTGCTCGCGCTCGCCACGGCCTCGAGCCTGCTCAGCCGCTACGGCGAGGAGGAGCTGCGCGCCTGGTCCGAGGAAAGCCTGCGGCTCGCGCTCGAGCACTCGGGCCACGCCACGCGCGCGCTCGCCGACCAGGTCCTCGAGGCCGTCCGCACAGACCTGCCGCGCGTCCGCGTGAGCATGGGCCGGCTCCTCGAGCTCTGTTGTAAACCCTAGCGGCTCCTTCAGCGTCGTCATGCCGCTCCCCCCTGGCCCACCTGGCCCACTGGCCCACATGGCCCACCTGGCCCACCTGGCCCACTGGCCCACATGGCCCACCTGGCCCACATGGCCCGCCTGGCGCACGTGGGGAATGCGGGAGACCGAGGAGACGGAGGAGGGTTCGTAGGTTGTTTAATCATCGACGACGACGACCCTAAAGTCCACGAGCGCGCTGCCGGGCATCGCGTCGACCTCGGCGCGCCGCTGGGCGAGCTTGCTGCGCACGACCCTCTTGAACGCGGCGAGGTCGGGGATGAGCCGCGTCGGCGTGAAGCTGTCGCTCCAGGTGAGCGTGACGCGCAGGACGTAGCCCGTGCCGCCCCCGGGCAGCGTGCGCGTGTGCAGGTCCAGGGCGGCAAAGGGCCAGCCCAGCATGAAGTCGACCGCCCGGATCGCGTCGAGCGTCTTGCTGTTGTCGTCGAAGTCGGCCTGCAGGCGCGCGGCGACGTGCGCGCCGACCTCGATGCCGCGCTTCGCGAGGGCCTCCGCGTGCTGGCGGTGGGCGCCCCTGAGCTGCATGAGCTCCGCGCCGCGCTGGCGCCAGGTCTCGCGCAGCGCGGCGCAGTCCTTGCGCCCGTCGTCCTCCTGCCGCCGCAGCTCGGCGGCGCGCAGGCGGCGGAGGTGGGCCGCCATGTGTGCGTGAAAATCACACACGGCATGGCGCTGTACGCCAAGATCATGGCGCTGGCGCTGGACCTGATCGCGCACGACTCGGATCCTGACCCCGCGTTCCTGCACCTGTACCAGCGCACGCACGACCTGGCCCGCACGGAGCTCATGCGCACGGGGCTGATGGCGCACGACGGCATGCTGGCCAACGCGCGGCTGGCGGCGCTGGTCACGCACGCCAAGACGTTCCACGACGGCGACGCCGCCGAGATCAAGCGCAGCTTCTACACCAGGTTCGGGGTGGACATTGCGCGCCGCCGCAAGCACGGCTGCCTGGAGCTGTCCTGCCCCGAGATTGCCAGCGCCACGCCGCTGGAGGTGTACTGGGTGTCCATCCACGTGCAGCGAGCCTGCCGCGACCAGCTCTTCTGCGTGGACAACGCGTTCGGCGCGCCCAACCCCAGGCGCGAGATGCTCTTCGCCAAGCGCCTGCTGTACGCGGCCTGGCACATGCGGCGCTACCGCGAGGTGCCGCTGCGCAACCGCAACGATAAGGAGCAGGAGCACACCGCCGTCTGGTGCGTCGCGCGCTTCCAGGACTTTACCAGGCGCGCCATGGGCGACGTCACCGCGCTCCCCGACCACCACTTTGAGCTCTTCAAGTACGCCCACGGCATCGGGCTCGACGTCCTCAACCGCGAGGCCCGCCGCGCCAGGACCATCAAGGGAACCCCGCCCCACGCGCGCGCCCCCAAGAAGCCCAAGCTCTCGCAGCACATCCTCTTCTGAGGCGGCAGTGTAACACCGGCCGTTTACCCTTACCCCCTGTTTTGCAGTCCGCGGCTGCCGCCGCAAGCACCCGTCGCCAAAAAAGGTCGATGTGACGGCCGAAAATCCCGTCTCTTTTTTCCCATAGGGTTGCAGTACACACGCACGTGGCGCCGGTGGGCTCTCTAAAGTCGCGAAAGCGCAGCCAGCGCTCCGCGCTCCGACGCTGGCGTAACAGGCCGATAACGCCGGCTTCTCGCCGCCGCCGGCCGATAACTCCGGGGAACCGGCTCCCGCGGCGCCGCCGCCGGCCTTTGGCGCCACGTGGCAGAGCGGCTCCTTGCGCGGTAAACAGGCCGGCTTCCGTTTCCTGTCGGCGCCGTTGCCGTGAAATTTCCGAAACTCGTCAGATTCTCGCTGTGAAAACGCGTGTTTTCCGTCAGCCCACCGCCACCAC
>Ga0302314_10006810_pt1 | contig 20630 bp, 20 predicted proteins | sample III_Palsa_N2_3_FD_200533 | JGI IMG/M metagenome (GOLD analysis project Ga0302314, IMG submission 200533) | Peat permafrost microbial communities from Stordalen Mire near Abisko, Sweden - III_Palsa_N2_3 | ecosystem: Environmental > Terrestrial > Soil > Palsa > Peat permafrost | place: Sweden... | reverse complement strand
CCGAGCCCAAGGCCGCCGAGGCCAAGGCCGAGCCGGCCGCGGCCCAGGCCGGGCAGCCGGCCGAGGGCGCACCGCAGCCCTCGCGCCGCGAGCGCAACCGGGACCGGGGCAACCGGGGCAACCGGGACCGCAACAGCCGCGAGCCGGCCGCCGAGCGCGTCCCCGCCGCGCAGGCCCCGGCCCAGAACGCTCCCGCGCAGGCGCCCGCCGGCCAGGGACAGCAGGGGCAGGGCCAGAACCAGGGCAACGCGTCCCAGGGCAACCCGGGTGACAACGAGGACGGGTACGACAACCGAAACCAGCGCAGCCGCTACCGGGACCGCAACGACCGCAATGACCGCGGCGACCGGGGCGACCGCAACAACCGGGGCGACCGCGGGAACAACCGGGACCGCAACAGCCGCGGCCGGCGCGACTTCGACAACGGGGCCGAGCCGACCTTCACCGACGACGACGTCTTCCTGCCGGTGGCCGGCATCCTGGACGTGCTCGACAGCTACGCCTTCGTGCGCACCTCCGGCTACCTGCCGGGCCCGGACGACGTCTACGTCTCCCTCGCCCAGGTCCGCCGGTACGCCCTGCGCAAGGGTGACGCGGTGGTCGGCGCCGTGCGCCAGCCGCGCGACGGCGAGCGCCGGGAGAAGTTCAACGCGCTGGTGAAGATGGACAGCGTCAACGGGGTCAGCCCGGAGGAGAACCGCGAGGTCCGCGACCCGCGCAGCCCCAAGCACCAGCCGGAGTTCGCCAAGCTCACCCCCCTGTACCCGCAGGACCGGCTGCGCCTGGAGACCGAGGGCTCGATCCTCTCGACCCGGATCATCGACCTGGTCTGCCCGATCGGCAAGGGACAGCGCGGCCTGATCGTCTCGCCGCCCAAGGCCGGCAAGACCATGGTGCTGCAGGCGATGGCCAACGCGATCACCATCAACAACCCCGAGGTCCACCTCATGGTGGTGCTGGTGGACGAGCGGCCCGAAGAGGTCACCGACATGCAGCGTTCGGTGAAGGGCGAGGTCATCGCCTCCACCTTCGACCGTCCGGCCGAGGACCACACCACGGTGGCCGAGCTGGCCATCGAGCGGGCCAAGCGCCTGGTGGAGCTGGGCCACGACGTGGTCGTGCTGCTCGACTCGATCACCCGGCTGGGCCGCGCCTACAACCTCTCCGCCCCCGCCTCCGGCCGGATCATGTCCGGCGGTGTCGACTCGACCGCGCTCTACCCGCCGAAGCGGTTCTTCGGCGCCGCGCGCAACATCGAGTTCGGCGGCTCGCTGACCATCCTGGCCACCGCGCTGGTGGAGACCGGCTCCAAGGCCGACGAGGTGATCTTCGAGGAGTTCAAGGGCACCGGCAACATGGAGCTCAAGCTCGACCGGCGCCTGGCCGACAAGCGGCTGTTCCCGGCCGTGGACGTGGACGCCTCCAGCACCCGTAAGGAAGAGATCCTGCTCGGGGCCGAGGAACTGGCCATCGTCTGGCGCCTGCGCCGCCTGCTGCACTCGCTGGACCAGCAGCAGTCGATCGAGCTGCTGCTCGACCAGATGCGCAAGACGAAGTCCAACGTCGAACTGCTGATGACCGTGCAGAAGAACATGCCCGCCGGCAACGGCGAGTAGTCGGCAGACGGAATAGATCCAGAAGTCCGGTCTGTCAAGGCCCCACACGCTGGGCGAGGGAATATTTCCCCCGTCCAGCGTGTATTGTAGTGCGTCGGTCCCGGTTCCCGTGAGTGCCAGCAGAACCTCGCTGCGCGCAACGACCCGGCGGCTATGTCGCGAACCCCTAGGAGTACATCGTGAAGCCCGGTATCCACCCCGAATACGTGGTCACTCAGGTGACCTGCACGTGCGGATCGACTTTCACTACTCGGTCCACCGCCAGCAGCGGCAAGATCAGTACTGAAGTCTGCTCGCAGTGCCACCCCTTCTACACCGGTAAGCAGAAGATTCTCGACACGGGTGGCCGGGTCGCGAAGTTCGAAGCCCGCTTCGGCAAGAAGACCAGCAGCAACTAGCGCGCTCGACGGCGTCGACGCCCGCGCCCGTGTTCGCACGCGGCCCGTGGCAGTCGGCGCCGTCTTGTCATGCACGCCCGCGTCGTAGGCGACGCGCCAGAGCTGTTTTCGTCACCAAGGAGAAGCGACAGTGTTCGAGTCGATTGAGGCCATGCTCGTCGAGTATGCCGAGCTGGAGAAGCAGCTGGCCGACCCCGGCGTGCACGGCGACCAGGCGGTCGCCCGCAAGCTCGGCAAGCGCTACGCCGAACTCGGCCCGATCGTCGAGGCATACAAGTCCTACCAGGCCAACGCCGGCAACATCGAGACGGCCAAGGAACTGGCCCAGATCGACCAGGAGTTCGCCGCCGAGCTAGAGACCCTGCAGGCCGAGCGCACCGAGATCGAGCTCAAGCTCCAGCACCTGCTGATCCCGCGCGACCCGATGGACGACAAGGACTGCATCCTGGAGGTCAAGGCCGGCGAGGGCGGCCAGGAGTCGATGCTGTTCGCCGGCGACCTGCTGCGGATGTACCTGCGCTTCGCCGAGCGCCAGAACTGGAAGACCGAGATCATCGAGGCCACCGACTCCGACCTCGGCGGCTACAAGGACGTCTCGCTCGCGATCAAGTTCCGCGGCGGCCACCCGCAGCCCGGCGAGGGCATCTGGGCCCGGCTGAAGTACGAGGGCGGGGTGCACCGGGTGCAGCGCGTCCCGGTGACCGAGTCCCAGGGCCGGATCCACACCTCCGCGGCCGGCGTGCTGGTGCTGCCCGAGGCCGAGGACGTCGAGGTCGAGATCAACGCCAACGACCTGCGAATCGACGTGTTCCGCTCCTCCGGGCCCGGCGGCCAGTCGGTCAACACCACCGACTCCGCGGTCCGGATCACCCACCTGCCCACCGGCGTCGTGGTCTCCTGCCAGAACGAGAAGTCGCAGCTGCAGAACAAGGAGTCCGCGATGCGGATCCTGCGCGCCCGGCTGCTCGCCTTCGCCCAGGAGGAGGCCGACAAGGAGGCCTCCGACGTGCGTCGCAGCCAGATCCGCACGATGGACCGGTCCGAACGGATCCGGACCTACAACTACCCGGAGAACCGGCTCTCGGACCACCGGACCGGCTTCAAGTCCTACAATCTCGACCAGGTCCTGGACGGCGACCTCGAAGCGGTGATCCAGTCCTGTGTGGACGCGGACCTGGCGGCCAAGCTGTCCGGGCCCCAGGGCTGAGGATCGGGCCGAGGATCAGGCAGAGGATTAGTCCGGGAACTTGTGGAGAACAGACCGTGCCGATGAAGGCAGTGACAGTGCGGACCGGGTCGGCCACGGCCGTGGCGATGAAGGGCGTGCGATGACGGCGGAGCCCCACATGGGCCTGAACCTCCTGCTGGCCGAGGTCGCCCTGGCGGCCACCCGGCTGGCCGAGGCCGGGGTGGACTCCCCGCGCTCGGACGCCGAGGAGCTGGCCGCCTGGGTGCACGGGGTCAAGCGCGGCGAGCTGCACACGGTGCGCGACGGCGACTTCGACGCCCGGTTCTGGTCGGCCATCGCCCGCCGGGAGAGCCGCGAACCGCTGCAGCACATCACCGGCCTGGCCTACTTCCGCTATCTCGAACTCGAGGTGGGTCCCGGTGTGTTCGTCCCCCGCCCGGAGACCGAGGTCATGGTCGGCTGGGCGATCGACCGGCTGCGCGCGATGGACATCGCCGAGCCGCTCCTGGTGGACCTGTGCAGCGGATCCGGGGCCATCGCCCTGGCCATAGCGCAGGAAGTGCCGCGCGCCCAGGTGCACGCGGTCGAACTGTCCGAGGAGGCACTGGTGTGGACCGCGCGCAACATAGCGCGGATCCCGGCCGGCAAACGGGTCGTGCTGCACCAAGGCGACGCGCGCACCGCGCTCCCGCAGTTCGACGGCCAGGTCGATCTGGTCATCTCCAACCCGCCGTACATCCCGCTAGAGGAGTGGGAGCACGTGGCGACCGAGGCACGCGAGTACGATCCGCAGCTGGCCCTGTTCTCCGGCCCGGACGGCCTGGACATGATCAGGTCGCTGGAACGCACGGCGCACCGGCTGCTGCGTCCGGGCTGCTGGGTCGCCGTGGAGCACTCGGACCAGCAGGGCGGCGCGGTCCAGCGGATCTTCCTGGAGGAGTTCGGCTGGGCCCAGGCCGGGGACCACCGGGACCTGACCGGACGGTCCCGTTTCGCCACCGCGCGCAAGGCAGGCTAGTTTTTCCCGCGTCACTAGGAAATCACGGAAGGTAAGTCGGATGAGTCGTCGCTATGACTGTTCGGATCCGGATCAGCGCGCGTCGGGGCTGCGCGAGGCGGCCGCCGCGATCCGCCGCGGCCAGTTGGTGGTCATGCCGACCGACACGGTCTACGGCCTGGCCGCGGATGCCTTCTCCAGCCCCGGAATCGCCGCTCTGCTGGCCGCGAAGGGCCGCGGCCGGGACATGCCCGTGCCGGTCCTGGTCGGCGCGCCCAGCACGCTGCACGGCCTGATCGCGAAGTTCCCGGAGAGCGGCTGGGACCTGGTCGACGCTTTCTGGCCCGGCCCGCTGACCATCGTGGCCCGGCACCAGCCGTCGCTGCAGTGGGACCTGGGCGACACCAAGGGCACGGTAGCGGTGCGCATGCCGCTGCACCCGGTGGCGATCGAGCTGTTGGTCAGCACGGGTCCGCTGGGCGTCTCCTCGGCCAACAAGACCGGCCACCCGTCGGCCACCACGGCATCCGAGGCGCAGGAACAGCTCGGTACGTCGGCGGACGTCTACCTCGACGGCGGACAGACGGCTGACTCGATCCCCTCGACCATCATCGACCTGACCGGCCCGGCCCCGCTGCTGCTGCGCGAAGGCGCGTTGTCGTTCGAGGACCTGCTCAAGGTGGTCCCGAACCTCATCCGCTGAGCCGGGTCTCGTTCTCCAGGTCGACCAGATACCCGCCGGCGGTGCCTGCCTCGGCCGCTCCGATCCGCCGGTAGATCGCGACGGCCTCGTGAAGATCGGACAGAGCTGCCGCGCGGTCGCCGATGGACGCCGCGGCCCGCGCGGCGCCCTCCAGAGCTCGTGCCTCATCCAGTGGGCTGCTCACTTCACGGGCGATTTGCAGGGCTCTGCGGTACAGGTCCAGCGCTTCGCGCGGTCCGGTGCTCACGGCGGCCAGCGCACCGAGGCCGTTGAGAGCCTCGGCTTCGCCCTGGCGGTCGCCGAGGTCGTGGAAGGTCTTCAGCGCCTGTCCCAGCAGGTCGGCCGAGGCCGGGTGATCCCCGGTCGCGCGCCGCGCGCAGCCCAGCTCAAGGCGCGCGTTGGCCAAGCCGTGGGTATTGCCGGAACCCTGGAAGATGGCCAGGGCCCGTTCGATCAGGTCGGCCGCGGCCGGAAACTCCCCGACCGCCTGCCGGGCGCGGCCCAGCCCCAAGAAGCTGTACGCCTCGCCGAGCCGGTGGCCCAGGCTCTGATAGATCGTCAGGGCGCGGCCCAGCAGGTCCGTGGCGGCCGCGTAGTCCCCGGTCACCTGCCGCCCCCGGCCGGCCCCGCGCAGGGCGTCGGCCTCGCCCAGGCGCTGGCCGAGGCTTCGGTACATCGCCAGAGCCCGCTCCTGCAGGTCGGCCGAGACCGGGAAGTCCCCGGTCAGCTGCCGCAGCCGGCCGAGGTCGAAGAAGGAGTTGGCCTGGCCGAGTTCGTCGCCGAGTTCCTGATATCCGGCCAGGGCCCGCTCGTACAGGTCGACCGCGGCCGGGTAGCTCCCGGTCACGTACTTCAAGCGGCCGAGCTCGAAGGCGGCGTTGGCCTCGCCCCGGCGGTCGCCCAGGTCCTGGTAGATCGCCAGGGCCCGCTCCAGCATCTCCACGGCGGCGGGGAAGTGCCCGGGCGCGGACCGGGAGCGGGCCAGATCCCAGAGGGCGTTGGCCTCACCCTGGCGGTCGCCCAGCTCCTGGTAGACGGCCAGGGACTGCTCCAGCAGGCCGGCCGAGGTGGCGAGGTCCCCGGTCAGCTGCCGTACCCGGGCCAGGTCCCAGAGGGCGTTGGCCTCGCTCTGACGGTCACCGCCCTCGTGCGCGGCGGCGGCCGCGGCCTGGTGCAGGGAGGCGACCTGAAGCCAGGGGCCTTCCTGGTGCAGGAAGGCGGCCAGGGCGGCGGTCAACGCGATCACCCGCGATGTCTCGGCCTGTGCGGCGGCCTGAGCCAGTGTGGCCAGCAGGTTGGCCCGCTCGCCGCGCAGCCAGGCCAGGGCGCCGGTCCGGCTGCGCAGCTCGGGTGCGGTCGTCGGCGTCGGGGCGGATCGGGGCGGACCGGGGCGGGTTTGCCGGGCCAGGTGGTGATCGGCCTTCTGAGCGGCGTGTTGGTAGTAGTCCGACAGCCGGTCGAGCGCCCGGTCGCGTTCCGCGACGGGGTCGAGGCCGCCCAGGGCGTGGGCGTAGAGGCGGACGAGGTCGTGGAACTGGTAGCGGCCGGGGGTTCGCTGGGTGAGCAGATTGTGGTCGAGCAGGGATTCCAGCAGTCGTTCGGCGGTCCGGTGGTCGATCCCGGCGAGGTTGGCGGCCGCGTAGACGTCGAAATCCGGTCCCGGGGCGAGTCCGAGGAGGCGCAAGAGGCGCCGCTCGGCCTCGGGCAGGTCCTGGTAGGAGAGATCGAAGACGGCGGTGAGGTCGCGGTCCTCGTCCTGGAACTGGTCGAGGCGGCGGCTGTCGTCGCGCAACTGGGCGACGACGTTCTCGACCCGCAAGGCCGGGTTCCGGCGCAACCGGGCGGCGGCGATCTGGATGGCCAGGGGCATGTGCCCGCACAGCGCGATCAGCTCCAGGATCGCCGGATTGTGCCCGGGAACGCGGCCGGGGCCGGCCACCCGGTGCAGCAGGGCGACCGCGTCCGCGTCCGGCAGGATGTCCAGGGCCAGCGAGTGGGCGTCGTCCAAGCCGGTCAGCCGTCTGCGGCTGGTGATCAGGACCAGGCAGCCGGGGCTGCGCGGCAGCAGCGGACGGACCTGGGCGGCGGAGGAGGCGTTGTCCAGGATGATGAGGGTCCTGGTTCCATCGAGCCGGTCGCGGTAGAACGCCGCGCGCTCGCCCAGGTCCTTGGGGATCGACTGCGGCGGAACACCGAGCGACCGCAGGAACCAGTCCATGGCGTCGCCGGTGGTCAGGGGTTCGAGGTCGGTGGTGTAGCCGCGCAGGTCGAGAAACAGTTGGCCGTCCGGGAACTGCTCGCGCACGCGATGCGCGGCGTGCACGGCGAGGGCGGTCTTGCCGATCCCGGCCATCCCGTCGATCGCGGAGATCACCACCATGCCCGCCTCGGTGCCCTCGGGCGCGGCGCGCACAAGCTCCATCAGCTCGCCGAGCTCATGCTCGCGGCCGGTGAACACCCGGGTGTCGGCGGGCAGCTGGAACAACGGGCCGCTGCGTGCGGACGCCCCGATGGCGAGTTTCGGGTCGGCATCCAGGATCCGGCCGTGCAGTTGCCGAATGGACGAGGACGGTTCCACGCCGAGCCGGTCGACGAGCGTGCTCCGCAGATCCTGGAACACCTCCAGTGCCTCGGATTGCCGACCGGTCCGATAAAGAGCGAGCATCAACTGGCCGTGGAAGGCCTCCCGCAGCGGCTGCTCTTCGATCAGCGCTCTGAGTTCGGTGATCACCTCTTGGTGCCGACCCTGTTCGAGGTCCGCCTCGATCCGTCCCTCGAACGCCTGCGACCGGGCCTCGACCAGTTCCCGGATCCGCGCGTCCTGCTGCAGGCTCGCGATGTCGGCGAGCGGCGAGCCGCGCCAGAGCGCGAGCGCGTCCGCGAGGTTCGCGGACGCCTTCGGCCACTGCTCGGCTTGCGCGGCGCGGCGGCCTGCTTCGCACAGGTCGCTGAAGACGTCCAGGTCGAGTTCCCCGGCCTCGACCTGGATCAGGTAGCCGAGCGCCACCGCGCGGATCCGGGTACCGCCCTCGTCGCCGAGTTGGCGGCGCAGCCGCATCACGTGGTTGTGCAGCGAGGGCGTGGCGCTGGCCGGCGGGCGGCCGTCCCACATGACGTCGATCAGCCGGTCGGCGGGGACCGCGACGTTGGCGTCGAGCAGCAGCGAGCCGAGCAGGGCCCGGAGTTTTCCGGCGCTGATCGGGACGTCGGCGCCCGATCGCCTGACTTCCAGCGGGCCCAGCAGCCGGAACTCCATTCGCCCATCCCCGTGTCAGATATCCATGCATTGCCATTGCGCACACCACGCTATCAGCGTGGACGGACATGCGTCACGCCCGCCCGCGCTTTCGCGCGGACGGGCGTGACGAGGTGACCAGGGGGCGATCAGCCGATGGTCAGAACCTGGCCCGGGTAGATCAGGTTCGGGTTGGAGACCACGGAGGTGTTCTCGTTGTACAGGGTGTGCCAGTTCGAGATGCCCTCCTTCTGGGCGATCTCCGAAAGGGTGTCGCCGGACACGACGGTGTAGGTGCTGCCGCCAGTCGAGCTGCTCGTCGAGGCGACCGGCGCCGCGGCCGCAGAGCTGTCCGAGGAGCTCGACGAGGACGAGTTGTCGCTCGACGAGGAGGTGGAGCCGGAGTTCGACGAAGACGAGTTGTCGCTGGACGAGCCGGAGTTCGAGGAGGACGAGTTGTCACTCGACGAGCTGGAGCCGGTCGAAGCGGAGCTCGACGAGGTCGAGCCGGAGGTGTCCAGGCTCGGGGAGCCCGAGTCCTGGGTCAGGCCGGCCTCGGGGCCGCACACCGGCCAGGCGCCGGGACCCTGCGAGGCGAGCACGTTCTCCGCGATCGCGATCTGCTGGTCCGGGGTGGCCAGGTTGGCCGAGGACGCGTAGGCGTCGCCGCCGTAGGCGTCCCAGGTGGACTGGGTGAACTGCAGGCCGCCGTAGAAGCCGTTGCCCGAGTCGATCGACCAGTTGCCGCTGGACTCGCACTGCGCGACGGCGTCCCACGTGGAGGTCGAGGCGGCGCTCGCGGTACCGGCCACCATCAGCGGCAGGGCGATACCGGCACCCGCGATGGCAGCGGTGGCTGCGATGCGGCGGGCGTAGGAAGACTTGCTGGTCTGGGTGGTGTCAATAGCGCGACGGAACATGGTTGAACTAATCCTCTCCCACGCCTACGAAGTGAGCTGTCGGATTCGGGCCGGAAACTAGCCCTACCGTGATCACACGGATTCACCCCGAGCCGGGGGCTCGGCACCTAGGCCAAGCGCGCACCGGCGAAAGTTTGGGTCCTCCGCTCCTGCCCTTTCGGGTTTTTTGGGTACGGGGCCGATGGGCAGGATTCGGCGGTTTCGGCTCCGCTGTCCGCGTTGGCGAACGATGACGACGTTAGGCAGGCTGGTCAGAGGATTTCAAATTTGAGCACTGTGTCCCATGTCATAGTGGACAATAGGTGAATATGGCACTCCGGAGAGTGCGAAAAACCGGTCCTTTTCGACCTTTCCGGCAACCGCCGCGAATTTTCATGCGTCTCGGCGTATGAACGGCGCCCTTACCTTGGACGGCGTACGCTTCGTTTAGCAGCCGGGACAGAAGGGTGGAGAAGAGCTGGATGCGTGAGTATCTGGTAGCCCTGTGTGTCGCCTGGGTCGGCACCTATCTGTGCACCGGCATGGTCCGGGTGGGGGCGATCCGCTTCGGAGCGGTCACCGCGATGCGCGCGCGGGACGTACACACAGTGCCCACGCCGCGACTCGGCGGAGTCGGGATGTACCTCGGCATGCTCGCCGCCTTCCTGGTCGCCAACCAGATGCCCATGCTGCACGAGTGGGTCTACGCCAGTACTACTACAGTGCACGCCCTGCTCTGGGGCACCGGGATCCTGATCCTGCTCGGCATCGCCGACGACCGCTGGGGTGTGGACGCGGTCATCAAGCTGGCCGGCCAGACCCTCGCCGCCTCGGTGCTGGTGCTCAACGGTGTCCAGATCCAGTGGTTGCCCATCCCCGGTCAGGGCCTGCTCTCCTTCGATCCGACGCTGGGTGCAGTGGTGTCCATCCTCATCGTCGTGGTCATGGTGAACGCGGTGAACTTCGTGGACGGCCTCGACGGCCTGGCCGCCGGGACGGTCGGGATCGGCGCGCTGGTCTTCTTCGTCTACGCGTACCGGCTGCAGAGCGGCTACCAGATCTTCGCCGCGGCTCCGGGCACGCTGGTGGTGGCTGTGGTCGTGGGCATGTGCCTGGGCTTCCTGTGCCACAACTGGTCCCCGGCCCGGATCTTCATGGGCGACTCCGGCTCGATGCTGCTGGGCATGCTGATGGCCACCGCGACGATCCTGCTCTGCGGGCACATCGACCCGGACCAGATCCGGCAGGTGGCCGGATCCCAGACCTTCGCGACGCACAAGACCCTGCCCGTCCTGATCCTTCCGCTGGTACTGCCCTTCACCATCCTCGCGCTGCCGCTGGCCGACATGGTGATGGCGGTGGTCCGGCGCACCTGGGCCGGCCGCTCGCCCTTCTCCGCGGACAAGGAGCACATGCACCACCGGCTGCTGGAGATCGGCCACTCCAAGATCCGCGCCGTGCTGATCATGTACTTCTGGTCGGCGCTGATCTCCGTCACCGTGGTGATGTTCTCGGTGACCACGCAGAGCCGCCCGCTGATCTACATCGCCATGGCCGTCATGGTTCTCGGGCTCGTCCTGCTGCTACTTCCCAGAGCCCGGCGGCACTTCGACGACCGGGGTGCGCGCAAGGCCTCTGCGGGCGATCAAGTCCGGTCCGGCCGGCACAGCGGGCGCGGTTTCCGGTCGGTCGCGCGGCCGCAGGCCTCGCTGACCGGTCGGGAACAATCCGAGACCTTGACCCCGGCTGCGTCGGCCGAGCCACGATCAAGGCCTTAAGCAGGGCCTAGCAGGGCCTTAACCAAGGCCTTAAGCAGGGCCCTAACGGGGCTACGACCAGCGAATAAATATTTCATGTTTCCTTCGCGTGTCGGACGTGATCCAGACCACCCCTACCCGGTAAAGACGCGGCCCGGTCCTTGTGATAGGTTTCACGAGCACAGAGAGAAATACCCAGAGCCGCCTGTGTGACCACACCACCACACCCCCGACTCTCATACCGGAGTAATCACGATGCAGGCCGAAGACGTCCGCACGCTACGGCAGTCCGCCGTGCCGACTGCGGTTGTTGGCGTGCTCTGCGGTGTCGTCGCTGGCTTGACCAGTGGCGAAAAGGGTGTGATCGGCGCCGCTCTGGCTCTCGCTGTCGTGACAGTGTTCTTCATGATCTCCTCGGTGGTATTGAACCGGGCCGCGAAGAGAAGTCCGCAGGCGATGATGATCGCCGCGTTGAGTAGCTTCTTCGTCAAGATCGTGTTGCTGGCCGTACTGGTCGGGATCTTCCGCAACACCACGCTGTTCGACGGGCGGGCCTTCGGCCTGAGTGCGATCGCCTGCGTGCTGGCCTGGACCGGCAGCCAGGTGCTCTGGATGGCCAAGTCCAAGATCCTCTACGTCGAGCCGGTTCCCTCCTCGCTTCCGCAGCGCGGGCTGTGATCAGCCATGGGAATCCGCAGCGTCACGAGCAAGGCCCGGCGCACCGCCCGGGTCAGCCACCGTGCCCGCCCCGGGCACAGCCTGCGCCGCCGCCGGGGAGCGGACCTGTGCCGCGAGCACGCGGGCGCGCGGATCGGGGCCGGGGATGAACCCGACGACGCCAACACCCGCTGACCGGGACGCCAGCAGGCAGGCGGCCGAGGGACGGCAGACCGAGACCCAGATGTGGAACATCGTCGGCCACCTGGCCGCGTCGATGGGCGTCTACGGCGGGCTCGGGTACCTCCTCGGACGCTGGACCGGGCACCCTATCCTGCTGTTGTTCGGCGTGCTGTTCGGCATGGTCGTCTCCCTCGGTTACACGATCTACACGGCGACCAAGTCGCCCGCTGAGTGACACCTGCGAACAATCGGCAAACTCCAGATTTCCGTGGCACGTATCGCACGTGAACACGCGCATTTCACAAACGCACAAACCAATCCGAAGTTCATCGCCAAGCAGATGGTGAGCATGACGCGATGTATAAATCGACCTACCCAGCCGAAGGAGTGATCCGGTGAGTATGGCAACCGCGAGCACCGTGCTCGCTAGCAGCGGCTGCCACGCGGGCACGAGCTGCGGCTTTCCGGCCCCAGACCTCAACAGCTTCAACTTCAAGGCCATCTTCACCATCGGCGGGTTCGGTTTCTACAAGCCGGAACTGCTCGTGGTGATCTGTGTCGCGCTGATCATCTGGTTCTTCTGGGCCGCCTTCCGGGCGCCGAAGCTGGTGCCCCGCGGCGTGCAGAACATCGGCGAGATCGGCTACCTGTTCATCAGGGACCAGATCGCCCGGCCGATGATCGGCAAGAACGGCGACCGGTTCGTCTCGTTCCTGGTGAGCCTGTTCTTCTTCGTCTGGATCATGAACCTGATGTCGATCATCCCGATCGCGCAGCTGCCGGTGACGTCCTTCATCGCGTTCCCGGCCTCGCTGATGCTGATGGTCTACTTCACCTACTGGTACCAGGCGATCAAGCACCAGGGCTTCCTCGGCTTCCTGAAGAACATCGTCCCCACCGGTGTGCCGTGGCCGGTCATGATCATCCTGGTGCCGGTCGAATGGGCCCGGGTGCTGATCATCCAGCCCTTCACCCTGATGGTCCGGTTGTTCGCCAACATGTTCGCGGGCCACCTGCTGCTGCTGACCTTCACCATCGCGACCTGGTACCTGGCCAGCGCCACCTTCAGCGCCCTGTTCGCCGCGGGCTCCGCGGTGATGGTGGTCCTGCTGACCGGCTTCGAGATGTTCATCCAGGCGCTCCAGGCCTACATCTTCACGATGCTCACCGCCCAGTACATCGGCGAGGGCGTCCAGGCCGCGCACTAGGCACCGCCGCGCGGAACGCTAGACCAACCGAACCACCTAAGCCAGCCGTCAGGTCGTCTGCCGGCTCGACGAGAAGGAAATAACTGACATGTCCCAGATCGACATCGCCGCCGGCGTCACCGGCTCCCTCGGCTCCGTCGCTTACGGCCTCGCGGCCATCGGCCCGGGCGTCGGCATCGGCCTCATCTTCGGCCACGGCGTCGAGGCGATGGCCCGCCAGCCCGAAGCGGCCGGCATGATCCGCACCAACATGTACATCGGTTTCGCGCTCACCGAGGCGCTCGCGCTGCTCGGCATCGTGATGCCGTTCGTCTTCGGCAAGTAGTCTTCACTACCGAGTCGAAGAAGGAGGCAATACCGTGGCAAACTTCACGATTCTGGCGGACTCTTCGGTCAACCTGCAGAACCCGGTCCTTCCGGAGCCCTCCGAGCTGATCATCGGCCTGGTGGCCTTCATCATCGTGTTCTACTTCCTGGCCAAGAAGGCACTGCCGAACATCCGCAAACTGCTCGACGAGCGCACCGAGGCGATCGAGGGCGGCCTGCAGAAGGCCGAGCTCGCCCAGGCCGAGGCCGCGCAGATCAAGGCGGACTTCACCGCCAAGCTGGCCGAGTCCCGCCACGAGGCGGCCGAGGTCCGGGCCAAGGCCCAGGCCGACGGCGCCGCGCTGGTCGAGGCCCAGCGGGCCGAGGGCACCAAGCAGCGCGAGGCCATCGTGGCCGCCGGGCAGGCCCAGCTGGCCGCGGACCGGCTCTCCACGATCGGGCTGCTCAAGGCCGACCTGGGCAAGCTGGCCGTGGAACTGGCCGACAAGATCATCGGTGAGCGGGCGGCCGACGCGGCGGTCCAGGAGCGGATCATCGACCGGTTCCTCGACGAGCTCGACGCCAAGTTCGCCACCGAGCAGGTCAGCGATGCGCGGCGCTAGCCGGGAGGCGCTGGCCCAGGCGCAGGACGCCTTGGCCGCGCTCACCGAGGTGGCCTCCACCGACCTGACCGCGCTCTCGGACGACCTGGACTCTGTCGGCAGCCTGCTGGGCCGCGAGGTCTCGCTGCGCCGGCTGCTGACCGACCCGGCCAAGACCGCCGAGCAGCGCGCCGCGCTGGCCGGCGCCCTGCTGGCCGGCAAGATCGGCTCCCCGGCGATCGAGCTGGTCACCAGCCTGGTGCACAGCCGCTGGTCCCAGCCGCGCGACCTGGCCGAGGCGGTCAGCCTGCTGGCGGTCGAGGCCGAACTGGCCCTGGCCGAGCGGGCCGGCGGACTCGACGACGTCGAGGACGACCTGTTCCGCTTCGGCCGGATCCTGGCCGCGCAGAGCGAGCTGGCCTCCGACCTGTCCGAGCGCACTCCGGTCGAGCAGCGCACCGCGCTGGTCGACTCGCTGCTCGCGGGCAAGGCCAACCCCTCGGCGCTGCGCCTGATCCACCGGGTGGTGGCGCAGCCGCAGGGCCGGTCCGCCCTGGCCAACGTCGAGCACCTGAGCGTGATCGCCGCGGCCCGCCGGGAACGGCTGACCGCTCTGGTCACCACGGCCACGCCGCTGACCGAGGCCCAGCTGGACCGCCTGGCCGCGATCCTCAGCCGAGGCTACGGCCGGCCGGTGCGGCTGAACATCGAGCTCGACCCGTCACTGATCGGCGGCCTGTCCATCCGGATCGGCGACGAGATCATCGACGGCACCCTGCGAAGCTGGCTGGGCGACGCCGCCCGCCGGTTCGCCGACTAGTCCGGCGCGATACGCGGCGAGCTGTTTTCGCCGACACAGATTTGGATCACCGCTCGGGACCGGCGGCCGATCCGCACAGTCCCACCTCCGGCCGACTGGCCGGAGTCAGGCACCACCCACGACAAAGTTCGCGGGCGAAGGCGAGGAAAAAGCCTTGAGTCCGACGACGATTAGGAGACAGGAACACTGATGGCGGAGTTGACGATCCGTCCGGAGGAGATCCGGGACGCGCTGGAGCGCTTCGTCGCCTCGTACGAGCCTTCGGCCGCCAACGTTGACGAGATCGGTACGGTCACCGAAATCGGTGACGGTATCGCGAAGATCGAGGGCTTGCCCTCGGCCATGACCAACGAGCTGCTGAAGTTCGAGGACGGCACCCTCGGTATCGCGCTGAACCTTGATGTGCGCGAGATCGGTGTGGTCGTCATGGGCGACTACAGCAAGATCGGCGAAGGCCAGACGGTCCGCCGCACCGGCGAGATCCTCTCGACCCCCGTCGGTGACAAGTTCCTCGGCCGGGTGGTCGACCCGCTCGGCGCCCCGATCGACGGCCTCGGCCCGATCGAGGCCGAGACCCGCCGGATCCTGGAGCTCCAGGCCCCCGGCGTCATGCAGCGCCAGTCGGTCAGCGAGCCGCTGCAGACCGGGATCAAGGCGATCGACTCGATGACCCCGATCGGCCGCGGACAGCGCCAGCTGATCATCGGCGACCGGCAGACCGGCAAGACCGCGGTCTGCATCGACACGATCCTGAACCAGAAGGCCAACTGGGAGTCGGGCGACCCGAAGAAGCAGGTCCGCTGCATCTACGTGGCGATCGGCCAGAAGGGCTCGACCATCGCGGGCGTGCGCCAGGCGCTGGAGGACAACGGCGCCCTGGAGTACACCACGATCGTCGCCTCCCCGGCGTCGGACCCGGCCGGCTTCAAGTACCTGGCGCCGTACACCGGCTCGGCCATCGGCCAGCACTGGATGTACGCCGGCAAGCACGTCCTGATCGTCTTCGACGACCTGTCCAAGCAGGCCGAGGCCTACCGGGCGATGTCCCTGCTGCTGCGCCGCCCGCCGGGCCGCGAGGCCTACCCGGGTGACGTCTTCTACTTGCACTCCCGTCTGCTGGAGCGCTGCGCCAAGCTCTCCGACGACATGGGCGCCGGCTCCATGACCGGCCTGCCGATCGTGGAGACCAAGGCCAACGACATCTCCGCGTTCATCCCGACCAACGTGATCTCGATCACCGACGGCCAGGTGTTCCTGGAGTCCGACCTGTTCAACTCGGGCGTGCGCCCGGCGATCAACGTCGGTACCTCCGTCTCCCGGGTCGGCGGCGCCGCGCAGGTCAAGGCGATGCGCCAGGTCTCCGGCACGCTCCGGGTGGACCTCGCGCAGTTCCGCGACCTGGAGGCCTTCGCGGCCTTCGCCTCCGACCTCGACGACGCCTCCAAGGCGCAGCTGGCCCGCGGCCAGCGGATGGTGGAACTGCTCAAGCAGGGCCAGTACTCGCCGTACGCGGTCGAGGACCAGGTCGTGGCGATCTGGGCGGGCACCTCCGGCGAGTTCGACGAGGTCCCGACCGAGGACGTGCGCCGCTTCGAGTCCGAGTTCCTGACGTACCTGAAGTCCTCCGAGCCGGCCATCCTGGCCGGGATCGCGGCCAAGGACCAGAAGCTCTCGGACGAGACAATCGGCACGCTCAAGGCCGCCATCTCCAGCTTCAAGGACACCTTCGAGAAGGGCGACGGGCAGCTGCTGCGCGGCGACGTCTCGCCCGGCGCCCTCGACCCGGCCCAGCTGGGCCAGGAGAAGATCACCCGGAACGTGAAGGCCTGAGGCCGCCATGTCCCCGGTAATCGAGATCTTGGAAGGAGGTCGAAGCTAAGTGGGAGCACAACTTCGGGTATACCGGCGGCGGATCGCCTCCGTCTCCGCGACCAAGAAGATCACCCGCGCGCAGGAGCTGATCGCCACCGCGCGGATCGTGAAGGCGCAGCAGCGGGTCGCGGCGTCCACCCCGTACGCACGGGAGATCACCCGCGCGATCTCGGCGGTCACCTCGCACTCGAACGCCAAGCATCCGCTGATCGGCACCCGCGGCACCGCCTCGGTCGCCGCGATCGTCCTGGTCACGGCGGACCGAGGGTTCGCCGGCGCTTACAACAGCGGCGCGATCAGGCAGGCCGAGCAGCTGGCTCTGCTGCTCGAAGAGCAGGGCAAGACAGTCGTCCGGTACGTGATCGGCCGCAAGGGCGCGGCGTACTACCGCTTCCGCGGGGTCGAGCTGGCCGGCGTATGGTCCGGCTTCTCCGACAACCCGCAGTACGGCGACGCGGCCCGGATCGGCGACGTGCTGATCGAGGCGCTCACCAAGGGTTCGGCGGACGATGGAGTGGACGAGGTGCATGTGGTCTCCACCGAGTTCGTCTCGATGCTGACCCAGACTCCGCAGGCCACCCGGTTCCTGCCGCTGGAGATCGAGGAGTCCACCGAGCCCCCGGTCGGCGGGGTCTTCCCGCTCTACGAGTTCGAACCGTCCCCGGCCAAGGTGCTCGACGCGCTGCTGCCGCACTACATCAAGGCGCGCCTGTTCAACGCCCTGCTGCAGTCGGCCGCCTCCGAGCACGCGGCCCGGCGCCGGGCGATGAAGTCGGCGACGGACAACGCCGGCGACCTCATCCGCCAGCTCACCCGGCTGGCCAACTCGGCCCGACAGGCCGAGATCACCCAGGAAATCAGCGAGATCGTCGGCGGGGCCAACGCCCTGGCCGACGCGTCCGCGGGGAATGAATAGGAAACGACGAACATGACGACCCAGACGACCACCGGCGTAGGCCGGGTCGCGCGGATCATCGGTCCCGTCGTCGACGCGGAGTTCCCCGTCGACGCGATGCCGGCGATCTTCAACGCCCTGACGATCGACTTCGACTTCCAGGGCGAGACCCGCCAGCTCGTCCTCGAGGTGGCCCAGCACATCGGCGACAACATGGTGCGCGCCATCGCCATGAAGCCGACCGACGGCCTGGTCCGCGGCGCGGAGGTGAAGGACACCGGCGAGGCGATCTCCGTCCCCGTCGGCGACATCACCAAGGGCCACGTCTTCGACGTGACCGGGAACGTGCTCAACCTCAAGGAGGGCGAGAAGTTCGAGGTCACCGAGCGCTGGCCGATCCACCGCAAGGCCCCGTCCTTCGACCAGCTCGACTCCAAGACCGAGATGTTCGTCACCGGCATCAAGGTCATCGACCTGCTCACCCCGTACGTCAACGGCGGCAAGATCGGCCTGTTCGGCGGCGCGGGCGTGGGCAAGACGGTCATGATCCAGGAGCTGATCTACCGGGTCGCGGAGAACTTCGGCGGCGTGTCGGTGTTCGCCGGCGTCGGCGAGCGCACCCGTGAGGGCAACGACCTGATCACGGAGATGACCGAGACCGGCGTCATCGAGAAGACCGCCCTGGTCTACGGCCAGATGGACGAGCCCCCGGGCACCCGTCTGCGGGTCGCCCTCTCCGCGCTGACCATGGCGGAGTACTTCCGCGATGTGCAGAAGCAGGACGTGTTGCTCTTCATCGACAACATCTTCCGCTTCACCCAGGCCGGCTCCGAGGTCTCCACGCTGCTCGGCCGGATGCCCTCCGCGGTGGGCTACCAGCCGACCCTGGCAGACGAGATGGGCCAGCTGCAGGAGCGGATCACCTCGACCCGCGGCCACTCGATCACCTCGGTCCAGGCGATCTACGTCCCCGCGGACGACATCACCGACCCGGCTCCGCACACCACCTTCGCGCACCTCGACGCGACCACGGTGCTCTCCCGGCCGATCACCCAGAAGGGCATCTACCCCGCGGTGGACCCCCTGGACTCGACCTCGCGGATCCTGGACCCGCGCTACATCGCGCAGGACCACTACGAGTGCGCCACCCGGACTAAGCAGATCCTGCAGAAGTACAAGGACCTGCAGGACATCATCGCGATCCTCGGCGTGGACGAACTGTCCGAGGAGGACAAGGTCACCGTGCACCGCGCGCGGCGGATCGAGCGCTTCCTGTCCCAGAACACCTACGTCGCGAAGATCTTCACCGGGGTGGAGGGTTCCACCGTCTCGCTGGAGGAGACCATCTTCGCCTTCAACGCGATCGCCGACGGCAAGTACGACCACCTGCCGGAACAGGCGTTCTTCATGTGCGGCGGGATCGACGATCTCGAACAGAAGGCCAAGGAACTGAGCAGGTAGCCCGACGGTCCGCGCTCCGGCCGGGTCAGTCCCGGCCGGAGCGCGAACCAAGCTGTCCATCTCGCTGGGATATGGTGGGTCCAGCGCCTGCCGTATCCCAGCGGTTCATCCGACTTCGTCGGCTGCGCCGCCCGCGCCCCCGACGGCCGGCCCTGCCGGAGTAGCCCTGTAAGGAGCCATTCGATGGCTGAACTCGAGGTACACCTCGTCGCGGCCGACCGCGAGGTCTGGTCCGGCAAGGCCTCCTTCGTGCGCGCCAAGACCACCGACGGCGACGTCGGCATCCAGCCCGGCCACCAGCCGGTGCTCTCGATCCTCAAGCCCTCCGTGGCCCTCATCAAGACCCTGGTCGACGGCGGCGAGGGCGAGACCCTCACGGTCGCCCTGCACGGCGGCTACATCTCCGTGGACAACGACCGGATCTCGCTGCTGAGCGAGGCGGCCGAGCTGTCCACCGAGATCGACGGCGTACGGGCCGAGGAGGCCCTCGCCAGGGCCCAGGCGGGCGAGTTCGGCGCCGACTCCGAGGCCGCCGCCGCCCGCGCGCAGCTGCGCTTGCAGACCATCGGCCGGGGCTGACCGAGATGAAACCCGGGCACTGTCCACTCCATGACACAGCGGTCAGATGCTGACCGCCGTCCTGGAGTGGCTTGGCGCCCTCTGTCTGGCCGGCTTGTGCGCCATAGGTGCGCTCTTCACCCGGCGCGTGATGATCCGCCGCCGCGGCGGCGCGTTCGATTGCAGCCTGCGACTGACCCCGGCCCTGCCGGGGGCGGCGCAGGCTGCGGTGTTTCCCACCACCTACCCGTACGCCACGGCCGCCTCCACCACGGTCGCGCTCCCGCAGCTGCGCAACCACGGCAACCGGGGCTGGTCATATGGGATCGCCCAGTACGGCGCCGACCACGTCGACTGGTACCGGATCTTCTCCTACGCCTTCGGCCCGGCCGCCGTGCTCACCCGCCGGGACCTCGAAGTACTCAGCCACCGGGCCGCCGCGGAGCACGAGGAGCTGGCCCTGTTCCCCGGCTGGTGCGTGGTCGAGTGCCGCTTCGGCACCGGGATGGTGGAGCTGGCCATGGCCCCGGACTCGATGACGGGCTTCCTGTCCTGGCTGGAGGCCGCGCCTCCGGGACAGGGCATCTCCCGCGTCTCCTGAGCGGTCCTATTCCGGCGGGGGCGCGGAATCGGAATCATCCCCGCCATCCTCGCCGTCCCCGCTCCCCAGGGCGAGCCCGGGATCGGCCTTCATGATCCGGCGGTTCAGCTCCCGGATGGCGGGGGACGGCTCGACGCCCAGCCGGTCGGCGAGGGCGCGCTGCAGACCCACGTACACGTCCAGCGCCTCGGCCGGCCGCTCCGCCCGGTACAGCGCGAGCATCAGCTGGCCGTGGAAGGCCTCGTGCAGGGGCTGATCGCGGGTCAGGGCGCGCAGCTCACCGATGACCTTCCCATGCTGTCCCAGGGCGAGCTCGGCCGCTATTCGCCCTTCGAGGGACTCAGACCGAGACTCCATACAGGTGACCCCCACCTTGGCGTACGCGTCACCTGAGCCAATGCCAGAGTGTCCGCTCATGTGTCGAGCAGACGGATATTAGCAGGTAGTGGCGTATCATGGGCGGGCTGCCGGGAGGCAGTTTGAGGCACGGCGCAGGACCGAGCGCTGTGCCCAGTGCGGGGCCGAGTCCTAGGACTGTTCCCGGGAGCCGCCGGGCACCCACAGGACATCGCCGACGGTGTCCTGGTTGGCCACCCGGGACAGGATGAAGAGCAGGTCGGAGAGCCGGTTGAGGTACTTGGCCGGCAGCGGGCTCATCGTCACGCCGTGCACG
>Ga0302314_10006807_pt1 | contig 20638 bp, 18 predicted proteins | sample III_Palsa_N2_3_FD_200533 | JGI IMG/M metagenome (GOLD analysis project Ga0302314, IMG submission 200533) | Peat permafrost microbial communities from Stordalen Mire near Abisko, Sweden - III_Palsa_N2_3 | ecosystem: Environmental > Terrestrial > Soil > Palsa > Peat permafrost | place: Sweden... | reverse complement strand
GTCACCCCCGGCACGGTGACCGACGCCGCGCTACTCGAAGAACGTCGCGACAACCTGCTGCTGGCGATCGCCAGTGGTGCCAGCGGTGCCTACGGGCTGGCCTGGGCCGATCTGTCCAGCGGCCGTTTCCTGCTCAGCGAAGTGCCAGATGCGGAAGCGCTGGCCGCCGAGCTGGCGCGCCTGCAGCCGGCCGAGACGCTGGTCAGCGAGGATGCGGTCTGGCCGAAATTGGTCAGCAGCCTGCCCGGTCTGCGCAAGCGGCCACCATGGCATTTCGACGTCGATGCGGCGCAGCGCTCGCTGAATCGTTTCTTCGGCACCCGCGATCTCGGCGGCTTCGGCGTCGACGGTCTGCCGCTGGCCATCGCCGCGGCCGGCTGCCTGCTCGGCTATGTCGAGGAAACCCAGAAAAGCGCGCTGCCGCATCTGTCCGGCCTGGCGGTGGAAAGCGCCAGTGAAACCATCGCGCTGGACGCCGCCACGCGACGTAACCTGGAGCTGGACACGCACCCCAGCGGCCGCACCGAGCACACCTTGCTCGGCGTGCTCGACGAAACCGCCACGCCGATGGGCGCGCGCCTGCTGCGTCGCTGGCTGAATCGGCCCCTGCGTTCGCGTGATGTGCTGCGGCACCGGCATCAGGCTATTGCCGCGCTGATCGACAGCCGCCGCTACGAGGCGCTGCGCGAAAAGCTGCGCGGCATCGGCGATCTCGAACGCATCCTCGCGCGGGTCGCGCTGCGTTCCGCGCGACCGCGCGATCTTTCCACCTTGCGCGACGGGCTCGCGGCGGCGCCGATCCTGCGCGATACGATCAGCGAACTCGACAGCCCGCTGCTGCATGCGCTGGTCGAGCGCATCGGCGACCACATCGATATCGCCGCCCTGCTCGCCCGCGCGGTAGTGGCGCAGCCTCCGGCGCTGCAACGCGACGGCGGCATCATCGCCGACGGTTACGACGCCGAACTCGACGAGCTGCGCCGGCTGTCCACGCACGCCGATCAATACCTTGTCGAACTGGAAGAACGCGAAAAGACCGCCAGCGGTATCGCCACGCTGAAGGTCGGCTACAACCGCGTGCACGGCTATTACATCGAGATCAGCAAGGGTCAGGCCGACAAGGCGCCCACGCATTACACGCGCCGGCAGACCACCAAGAATGCCGAGCGTTACATCACCGAGGAACTGAAGAACTTCGAGGACAAGGTGCTCTCCGCGAAAGAGCGTTCGCTGATGCGCGAGCGCGCGCTCTACGAAACCCTGCTCGACCTGCTCAGCGAACAGCTCGAACCGTTGAAGCAGGCCGCGGGCGCGATGGCCGAACTCGACGTGCTGGCCAACCTCGCCGAGCGCGCCGAGGCGCTGGACTGGAGCGCGCCGGAACTGGACGACGCACCGGGCATTCGCATCGAACGCGGCCGCCATCCGGTGGTGGAGAAGGTCCGCGACGAGCCGTTCGAGCCGAACGATCTCATCCTCGACGACGCCACCCGCATGCTGGTGATAACCGGCCCGAACATGGGCGGCAAATCGACCTATATGCGACAGAACGCGCTGATCGTGCTGCTCGCGCATATCGGCAGCTACGTGCCGGCGACGCGCGCGACGATCGGCCCGATCGACCGCATCTTCACCCGCATCGGCGCCGGCGACGACCTGTCGCGCGGCCAGTCCACTTTCATGGTGGAGATGAGCGAAACCGCCAACATCCTGCACAACGCCAGCCCGCACAGTCTGGTGCTGATGGACGAAGTCGGTCGCGGCACCAGCACCTACGACGGCCTGTCACTGGCGCGCGCGGCGGCGGTGCACCTGGCTACCGCGAGCCGTGCCTATACGCTGTTCGCCACGCACTATTTCGAACTGACCGAGTTGCCCAGCGAGTTCCCGACGATCGCCAACGTGCACCTGGACGCGGTCGAGTACGGCGAACAACTGGTCTTCATGCATGCGGTGAAACAGGGCCCGGCCAATCAGAGCTTCGGCCTGCAGGTGGCCGCGCTGGCCGGGTTGCCGAAAAGCGTGATTGCCGATGCGCGCCGTACCCTGGCCGAACTGGAACGCGGCGCGCACGGAGCAATCGCGGCTCCTACATCGAAAACCGGCTCATCGAAATCGACTGGCTCGCCACAGCTTGGCCTGTTCAGCGCCGCACCACCTTCCGCAGTCGAACGCGCGCTGGAAAACATCGATCCGGATGCGCTCAGTCCACGGGAGGCGCTGGAGGCGCTCTATCGGCTCAAGCGGCTTGGCTAGTTCGAGATCAGGCGTAGCTAAGCGATTCGGTCGAAAGTCAGCGCTCAGGCAGAAATGCCACCCGTCGAGCAAACCGAAACATCGCATGCGAACCCGAGCGATGACTCAGGCTCGCAGCGATAGATGCATCAAGCGCCGATCAATTCGTCCGCTGGCGATGGATGCGCCGGCTGTTATGGTTCTCGGACTTATTCAGGTTCTTCTGTTCCTGCTTGGTCAGATGACCGTCATGCTTGGCTTCATCGGCGCTCTCGCGCTGCGCGATATTGGCATCGTGCGTCTCGTCGCGCGTCGCCTGCTTCGCATTGACCTGGCCATCGGCCACGCCGTTCTGGATACGGTTCTGCTGGTTGTCCAGGCGCTGGTTCACTTCGTTGACGCGCGGGTGGCCGGGCACGTCCGTCGGCGGCGCGGCCTGCGCCATCACGGCACCAGAGCCCAGTGCGGCAGCGCTCAGGCATCCGATCAGGACTGCTCGAAACATCGACTTTGCGTTCATAACTGACTTCCCTCGAGTGAGTATGACTGGATCGGTATGATCCGAGAGTCCGATGGACGCTCCCGAACGAGGAACGGTTCCCCTTGCATGCCGTTGACGCGTCGTCGCACGGCATCTCCTTCCAGCCGTTATGGCCATGCCGCTGACACAGGCGAGGCATAGACATCATCCGATGTTTATCGATAGGCAAATCCTATCGAGTGCATATAAACAAACGACTTCCCTATATGGCGTGCGCTGCGTACATTCGATTGAAGCCAGCCGACGCCAGCCGATCCCTTCCCCGCCAGTCAGGAGTCCGCCATGAGCCAGCCAAATCAGCGATCTTCACCATCGGGTGTTTTCGTTTATTGATCGAGTTCCGAGAATCGACCGAGGCAGTGGTGCATCGTTCCATGCCCGGCGGCAAGCATTCAGCGGCACTCGGTTCGCCAGTCGACCGAGCGCATAGATTCAAACGACCAGAGGTGGAAACCCATGTCAAGCGAAGCGAAATGCCCGTTCAATCACGCTGCCGGCGGCGGCACCACGAACCGCGACTGGTGGCCCAAGCAGCTCAACCTGAAGATCCTGCACCAGCATTCGTCCTTGTCCGATCCGATGGGCGAGACTTTCGACTACGCCAAAGAATTCAACAGCCTCGACCTGGCCGCCGTGAAGAAGGACCTGCTCGCGGTGATGACCGCTTCGCAGGATTGGTGGCCGGCGGATTTCGGGCATTACGGGCCGTTCTTCATTCGCATGGCCTGGCACAGCGCGGGCACCTACCGAACCGGTGATGGCCGCGGAGGCGCCGGCGCGGGCCAGCAGCGTTTCGCACCGCTGAACAGCTGGCCGGACAACGTGAGCCTGGACAAGGCACGCCGGCTGATCTGGCCGGTCAAGCAGAAATACGGCCGCAAGATTTCCTGGGCCGACCTGATCATTCTCACCGGCAACGTCGCGCTGGAATCGATGGGCTTCAAGACCTTCGGTTTCGCCGGCGGCCGCGAGGACGTGTGGGAACCGGAAGAGGATGTCTACTGGGGTTCCGAAAAGACCTGGCTGGGCGGCGACGTGCGCTATGGCAAGGCCGAGTCGGGCGACGGCGTGATCGTCGCCGACGCAGAAAAGCACGGCAGCGAGCAGAGTCGTACCGACAATGGGCGCAACCTGGAAAATCCGCTCGGCGCGGTGCAGATGGGTCTGATCTACGTAAATCCGGAAGGCCCGGACGGCAACCCGGACCCGATCGCCTCGGCGAAGGACATCCGCGAGACTTTCGGCCGCATGGCGATGGACGACGAAGAAACCGTGGCGCTGATCGCCGGCGGCCACGCCTTCGGCAAGACGCACGGCGCCGGCCCCGCGGACAACGTCGGCCCGGAACCCGAAGCGGCGAACATCGAGCAGCAGGGCTTCGGCTGGAAGAACAGCTACGGCAGTGGCAAGGGCGCCGATGCGATCACCAGCGGCCTGGAAGTGACCTGGACCAGCACGCCGACGAAGTGGAGCAACGAATACTTCGAGAACATGTTCCGCTACGACTGGGAGCTGACCAAGAGCCCGGCCGGTGCGAATCAGTGGACCCCGAAGAACGGCGGCGGCGCCGGCACCATTCCTGACGCCTTCGACTCCTCGAAGCGGCGCGCACCCGCGATGCTGACCTCGGACCTCGCTCTGCGTTTCGATCCGGCCTACGAGAAGATTTCGCGGCGCTTCCTGGAGAACCCGGACCAGCTGGCCGATGCGTTCGCGCGAGCCTGGTTCAAGCTGACCCATCGCGACATGGGCCCGCTCGCACGCTACCTCGGCCCGGAAGTACCGAGCGAGGAGCTGCTATGGCAGGATCCGATCCCCGCCGTCAATCACGCCCTGGTCGGCGACAAGGACATCGCCGCGCTCAAGGCCAAGGTGCTCGCCTCGGGGCTCTCCGTTGCGCAACTGGTGTCGACGGCGTGGGCCTCGGCTTCGACCTTCCGCGGCTCGGACAAGCGCGGCGGCGCCAACGGTGCACGCATCCGCCTCGCCCCGCAGAAAGACTGGCAGGCCAATCAGCCCGAGCAACTGGCGAAGGTGCTGAAAACGCTTGAGGGCATCCAGCAAGAATTCAACGGTGCGCAGTCCGGCGGCAAGCAGATCTCGCTCGCCGATCTGATCGTGCTGGCCGGTGGCGCCGGCGTCGAACAGGCGGCGAAAAATGCCGGGCATGCGGTGACGGTTCCCTTCGCACCGGGGCGCGCGGACGCCTCACAAGAACAGACCGATGTAGAGTCCTTCGGTTATCTCGAACCGATCGCGGACGGCTTCCGCAATTACCTCAAGGGCAAATACCGCGTATCGGCCGAGTCACTGCTGGTCGACAAGGCACAGCTGCTGACCCTGAGCGCGCCCGAGATGACGGTGCTCGTCGGCGGCCTGCGCGTACTGAATGCGAACGTCGGCCAGAACAAGCATGGCGTCTTCACCAAGCGGCCGGAAACGCTGACCAACGACTTCTTCGTGAACCTGCTCGACATGGGCACGGAATGGAAGGCCGTAGGCGGCGGCAAGGACGAGTTCGAGGGCCGCGACCGCAAGACCGGTGAAGTGAAATGGACCGGCAGCCGGGTCGACCTGGTGTTCGGTTCACATGCCCAGCTGCGTGCACTGTCCGAAGTCTATGGAAGCTCGGACGCGCAGGAGAAGTTCGTCAAGGACTTCGTCGCTGCGTGGAGCAAGGTGATGAACCTCGATCGCTTCGAACTGGCCTGATAGTCGATCTAGCATCGACCTGATAAGTGCGAATGGAAGGCGGCGGCTCGCGAGGGCCGCCGCTTTTTTCGTGCGTCACTCGCCGCCGATAAAGCGAATGATCCGTCGACGCGAGCGTTTGTCCGGCCGTGACGTGGGTCGGATCACACCGCCGCCGTGCAGCCGCTGCTGCTCGCGTTGCGCCTCGCGCGCCGCCAGGCTTTCCGGGGTTTCGCGATAAAGCTGTTGTGCCACGCTGGCCGGGCCGCGCTTGTCCGACAGCTCCAGCACTTCGACCTCCTGGCGCTCTTCGCCACGCTGGATGCGCAGGCGGTCGCCGAGATGGATGGCTTTAGCCGGCTTGCAGCCGCCGCCATTGACGTCGATCTTGCCGCCCTCGATCGCCTGCTTGGCCAGGCTGCGGGTCTTGAAGAAACGCGCGGCCCACAGCCACACATCGGCACGCAGATCGCTCATGGGACTGGTCGGATCGGATCGCATGCGTCCATTATCGTCGAAACCCTTCCGCCGAGAGATCGCATGGACAGCCAGACCCAGCACTACCTCGCCGCCGCACTGCTGGTGCTGCTCGGCTTCGTGCTCGGCCGCATCGGCGGCGGCGGCCGCGAGCGAACCGGATCGTCATCGCCACGCCCGGCACCGCCCATCACGTATTCGAGTCCGCCGCCGACGAACGGCGACTTCGACGAAGCGAGCGTGCTGGCCGAACTGCGCGCTGGCCGTTTCATCGACGCGATCAAGCTCCACCGCCAGCACTATCGCTGCGATCTGCGCGAGGCCAAGCGCGCAGTGGAGGCACTGGCCGATCGCTACGGCATCCGGCATTAACAGGTGTCGCCTGTTCAAGCGGGCAGCCAGAGATTGCCCAGCGGAATGGTCAGCAGCGAAAGCAGAATGCCGAAGCCCAGCACGGTATTGGCCAGCGGCGGATCGAGCTCGTACTGATCGGCCAGGATCGCCGCCGAGATCATCGGCGCCATCGCGGCCTGCAGCACGCCGACGGTGAGCGTGAGACCGCCGATGCCACAGGCGGCGCCGAGCACCCAGGCCAACAGCGGCGCGAGCAGCAACTTCCAGCCCAGGGCCGCGCCCAGGCCGCACCACTGCCCCGCTTGCGAACGCAGCTTCAGCTGCAGGCCCACCGAGAACAGCGCCAACGGCGTCAGGGTCTGGCCGATTGGCAGCAGCATGCCCTCGACCAGGGGCAGCCAGCCGCCGCAGGCACCTGCGACCAGTCCCACCAACAGGGCGAGGAAGGCTGGAAACGTCAGCACTCGTCGCACGATCGCTCCCGGCGCCGGCGACTGCCCCGAATACAGCGATGCGACGATGATGCCGCCAGCGGCCAGCAGCGGGAAACAACCGATCTGATCCGCCACCACCGCCAGCGCCAGCCCCGGCTGGCCGTGCATCGCCTCGATCATCGGATAGCCCATGAACGAGGTATTGCCGAATCCGGCGACCAGCACCAGGCCGCCGATGCGCTGCCGCGACCAGCCGAGCCAATGCCCGAGCACGGCGATCAGCAGCCACGCGCCGAAGAAGGTCAGCCAGATCGCCGCCACCGGGAACCAGCTCTGGCGGTCGAAATGCACACGCGGGATCAGCGCGAGCACCAGCGCCGGCAGCGCGACATTCAGCACCCACCAGTTGATCCCCGGCACGATACCCGCCGGCGGCTTCGCATAACGCGCTACCAGCACGCCAAGGGCAAGGCAGACAAACAGGACCAGCAAGGCGCTCATCGGCACGACGGTCAGCGGCAAGACCATGCATTAGACGCGATGACGGGTCTGGCCGGAAGTGGTGCGGTACGGTGCGCTGCCGTGATAGATGATTCATCATGCTCATCCATCGGCAACCCATCGAAGGCATGCTTGATTCATGGCGCGCGTTCGCGCTTCATGGCGCCATGACCGCGCGTTGAAATACCCATCCCGAGGAGAGGATCGTGCCTTCTGTCATTACCCAACCGGTGGTCGCCAAACTTACCCACGCGGCCATTTTTCTCGTGGTGAACTTGAAGCCAGCACCGTCGCCTGACGACAGCGTGCGGGCGCTTTGCGGCGATTTGGCATCTCTGCTGCGCGCCATTGGATTTCGCAATCCGGACCGGCGATTGTCATGCGTGATGGGATTCGGCTCGGCGGCATGGGACCAGCTCTTCGGACAGCCGAGGCCCGCTCACCTGCATCCATTCCGCGAGATCAACGGCGAGCATCACGCCGTCTCCACGCCCGGAGACATCCTCTTCCACATCCGTGCCACGCATATGGACCTGTGCTTCGAGCTGGTCACCCAGATCATGTCCCGCATCGGCGATGCCGTCACCACCGAGGACGAAGTGCATGGCTTCAAGTACTTCGACGAACGCGACCTCCTGGGCTTTGTCGACGGTACCGAGAACCCCGTGGACCAGGGCGCCATCGATGCCGCGATCATCGGCGACGAGGACGCCGCGTTTGCGGGTGGCAGCTATGTCATCGTGCAGAAGTACCTGCATGACCTGAAGGCATGGAACGCGGTGCCCGTCGAACAGCAAGAGCGAATCATCGGCAGGAACAAGCTCTCGGATATCGAGCTGGGCGATGCCGCAAAGCCCGTCTACGCCCACAACGTCCTCACCACTATTGAGGAAAACGGCGAGCAGCTCGAAATCGTACGCGACAACATGCCTTTCGGGAGAGCAGGCCACGGTGAATTCGGAACCTACTTCATCGGCTACGCACGCTCGCCAGAACGGATCGAACGGATGCTCGTCAACATGTTCGTCGGCCGGCCGCCAGGCAATTACGATCGCCTGCTCGATTTCAGCAAGGCCGTGACGGGTACGTTGTTCTTTGTGCCTTCCGCGACCTTCCTGGCCGAGGTTGCGGTGGAAAGTGGCACTAAACCAGTCACGCGCGACCTGGCGGGCCAGGATGCGGAAATCCCTACGTAGGATCGCAACAGCTAGGCGTGCGATCTACGCTCAAGCGGACGCTTCCTGTTGTTGGCTATGGTCGTGCGACTGCCAGGGCATCGAATGCACCCGCGATCGGCATGGTTTGCGCCGAGGAAGCTCAGCCAGATCGCCGCTACCGGAAACCAGCTCTGGCGGTCGAAATGCACGCACGGAATCAGCCTGAGCACCAGCGCCGGCAGCGCGACATTCAGCACCCACCAGTTGATCCCCGGCACGATGCCATCCGGCGGCTGCGCTTGCCGCGCCACCAGCACGCCGAGCGCAAGACAGGCAGACAGGAGCAGCAAGGCGCTCATCGGCACGTCAATCAGCGGCAAGGCCGTTCATTGGACGCGATGATGCCTCCGGCCGGAAGCATCGGTGCGAGAATGAGCTCGCGCGATCTTTTGTTCCGCCCCGGATTAGCCCGGATTTCCATTCAAGCTACGAGCAAAGACATGCCGAATGATGCCTCATCCGCCAGAGCCCGCTTTTTCTCGTTGAACGGACTGAGCCGCTGGCGCATCGCCGGACTCGGTTTCGTGTTCATCTGGTTTTTTCTCGGCGGCATCGCACACTTCACCGCCACCCGGACCGAGATGCGAATCGTGCCGCCGTACATCTCGTGGCCGCATGCCGCCGTACTGGCAAGCGGCGTGTTCGAACTGCTCGGCGCGGCCGGACTGCTTTGGTATCGATCACGCCGTGCCGCGGGCATCGGCCTGTTCCTGCTTACGCTGGCGGTGACGCCAGCGCACATCTACATGCTGCAGCGCCCGGAACTGTTCGGCGTGCCTTATTGGGCACTAGTGCTGCGGCTACCGGTGCAGGTGGCACTGCTGGCGCTGATGGCCTGGAGCACGGCGACGCCACGCGACCGCAACGCCGATTAGATCGTTCGTCGTCCCACGACACGATGCGAAAAAAGCCCGCCGCAAGCGACGGGCTCTCGATAGGCGCGACGCCGAATGCTTACGAAGCCAGCAACACCCGGTTGATCCGCTGTACGAAGGCCGACGGATCGGGTAGCTGCGCACCGGCCGCAACCTCGGCCTGTTCCAGCAGCAGTTCGGCGAGGTCCTTCGACTTCGCCTGATCGGTTTCCATCTCGACCCGCTTCAGCAGCGCGTGCTGTGGGTTGATCTCCAGCGTCGGCTTGTTGGTCGGCATATCGTGGCCGGCCTCGCGCATCAGGCGCGCCAGATGCGGCGCCATTTCGTAGTCGCTGAGCGCGAGGCACGAAGGCGAATCGGTGAGGCGTGGCGACACGCGCACGTCGCTTACGCGATCGCCGAGCAGTTCCTTGAGTTTCTTCAGCAGTGGCTCGGCGACCTTGCTGGCTTCTTCCTGCTTCTGCTTGTCAGCCTCGTCCAGCGGCAGTTCGCCCTTGGCGACGTTCTTGAGTTTCTTGCCGGCGTATTCGCTCAGACTGCCCAGCATCCATTCGTCGATGCGATCGGACATCAGCAACACTTCAACACCTTTGGCCTTGAACACCTCGAGCTGAGGGCTGCCTAGCGCGGCGGCGTGGCTGTCGGCGGTGATGAACCAGATGGTGTCCTGGCCGACCGGCATGCGGCCGATGTAGTCGTCGAGCGAGGAAGTCTGCGCGGCGCCGTCGCCCTTGGTCGAAGCGAAACGCAACAGCTTGGCGATGCGCTCACGGTTGTTGGCGTCTTCGCTGATGCCTTCCTTAAGTGTGTTGCCGAACGCCTTGTAGAAGGTCGCGAATTTCTCTGGCTCGTCCTTGGCCAGCTTCTCGATCAGGTCGAGCACGCGCTTCACGCAGGCGGACTTGATGCGGTCGAGCTGACGGTTCTGTTGCAGGATCTCGCGGCTGACATTCAGCGGCAGATCGTCCGCATCGACCACGCCGCGCACAAAGCGCAGGTAGTTCGGCAGCAGTTCTTCGGCGGCGTCCATGATAAAGACGCGCTTGATGTACAGCTTGAGGCCCTTGCGCTCGTCGCGCCCGCCCATCATCAGGTCGAACGGCGGCTGCGACGGCAGGTACAGCAGGGTGGTGAAGCTCTGGCTACCTTCGACGCGGTTGTGCGTCCACGCCAGCGCGTCGTTGAAATCGTGGCCGAGCGACTTGTAGAAGCTCTGGTAGTCCTCGTCGCTGATCTCCGACTTCGGCTTGGTCCACAGCGCGGAGGCGGCGTTGGTCGTGCTCCATTCGTCGCTTGGCTTGCCGTCCTTCTCGACGGGCATGCGGATCGGAAACGCCACGTGGTCGGAATAGCGGGTAATCAGCGACTTCAACGTCCACGGCTTGAGGAACTCATCCTCGTCAGCCTTCAAATGCAAGGTGACAGCGGTACCGCGCTCGGCCAGCTCAACCTGCTCCAGCGAATACTCGCCCTTGCCGTCGCTCTCCCATTGCACGCCCTCGCCTGCCGGTGCGTCGGCACGGCGGCTGCGCACGGTGACCTTGTCGGCCACCACGAAAGCGGAGTAGAAACCCACGCCGAACTGGCCGATCAGCCGTGCATCGGCCTTGCTCTCATTCGACATCGCCTCGAGAAAACGGCGCGTGCCGGAACTCGCGATGGTTCCGATATTCGCGATCACTTCGTCGCGCGACATGCCGATGCCGTTGTCGCGCACGGTGATGGTGCGCGCATCCGGGTCCCAGCTCACGTCGATGTGCAGCTCGCTATCGCCGGAGGACAACGCCGGATTGGCGATCGACTCGAAGCGCAGCTTGTCGCAGGCATCCGAGGCATTGGAGATCAGTTCGCGCAAGAAGATTTCCTTGTGCGAATACAGCGAGTGCGTGACCAGGTGCAGCACCTGGGCGACTTCGGCTTCGAACTTGCGGGTTTCGGTAACAGGTGCGTTCATGCGTGTATTTTCCGGATTTGCGTTGATGTGGGTTGCGGCCGTCACTTCGTGTCGGAAGTGACAAGCCGGAAATTCTAGAACGGTCTTAGCCGGCGCTCTGCAGCCTGGCGATCCGTTCGTCCAGCGGCGGGTGGCTCATGAACAGCCGCTGCAGTCCGCTGGCCAGCGGGCCGGCGATGCCGAACGCGGCCATCGTCTTCGGCAAGGTGCTTTCGCCGTGGTTGGCCTGCAGCCGCTGCAGCGCGGAGACCATCGCGCCGCGCCCAGCCAGGGTCGCGCCCGCCGCGTCCGCGCGGAACTCGCGCCAGCGCGAGAACGCCATCACGATCATCGAGGCGAACAGGCCGAACACAATCTGCAGCGCCATCACCACCACGAAGTAGCCAATGCCGCCGCCACGGTTGTCGCGGCCGCCGGACAGCCAGCTGTCCACTGCGCGGCCGACGATGCGCGCGGCCAGGATCACCAGCGTGTTGAGCACGCCCTGAATCAGGGTCAGCGTCACCATGTCGCCGTTGGCGACGTGACCGATCTCGTGCCCGAGCACGGCCTTGACCTGCTCGCGGTCCATCTGCTGCAGCAGGCCGCTGCTCACCGCGACCAACGCGTGGTTCCTGCTCATGCCGGTGGCGAACGCGTTCATTTCCGGCGCATCGTAGATCGCCACTTCTGGCATGCCGATGCCGGCCTGCTGGGCGTGCTGGCGCACCGTGTCCAGCAGCCAGCGCTCGCTCTCGTTCTGCGGCTGCTCAATCACGCGGGCGCCGGTGGTGGTTTTCGCCATCCACTTGGAGATCGCCAGCGAGATGAAGGCGCCACCCATGCCGAATACGGCCGCGTAGACCAGCAGGCCGGTCATGCCGCCGTAGCCGTTCATAGCCGCCCAGCGGTCGATGCCGAACACGTGGCAGACCATGCTCAGCAGGAACAGGACGGCGATATTGGTAAGCAGGAACAGGGCAATGCGGCGCATGGCTGTCTCTCGGGCAGTCACAAGGGTTGAGAAATACGGCGAACCGTTACCGATGATTCGGGGCGGACTGCCATGGTTTCAAGGCTTTGACCCGGCGCTGCTCCCGATGTTCCGCCACCCTCGCGACGGCGGAAGTCACCTGGAGAAGCATAGCGTGCCGGCAGGAAATCAATCGTTCATTTCGCAGCCAGCTACTGCGGGCGCATCCGCGTAACCTTGCCCTCGCTGCTTTCCAGGGTGCCATCGCATGTCTTCGCCAACTGCTCATCCGCACTCGCGTGCGGCGATTCCGCTTGCACCCTCGCTGGACCCGACCCTGGCCGCGTCGCGGATGCCGCGTCGCTTTCGGCCACTGGATGGGCGGGTGCTGCGTATCGCCGCCCTGGCCATGGCGCTGGCGGTGCTGGTCGCCGCGGTGGCGCGACTGCTCACCGGCCTGATCGGGCTGGTCACCAACGTGGTCTTCTACGGCCGCTGGAGCTTTGCGTTCAGCAGCCCGGCCGGCAACCACCTTGGCCTATGGGTCGTGCTGGTGCCGGTGGCGGGCGGTCTGGTGGTTGGCGTGATGGCACGGCTGGGCTCGCGCGCGATCCGCGGGCACGGTATTCCCGAAGCGATGGAGCAGGTACTGCTCAACGAAAGCCGCATTCCGCCGAAGATCACCTGGTTGAAGCCAGTGTCCTCGGCGGTCGCCATCGGTACCGGTGGGCCGTTCGGCGCCGAGGGGCCGATTATCGCCACCGGCGGCGCCCTGGGGTCGCTGCTCGGACAGCTGCTGCATGTGACCGCCGACGAGCGGAAGACGCTACTCGCGGCCGGCGCGGCGGCGGGTATGTCGGCGGTGTTCGCAGCGCCGGTCTCGGCCGTGCTGCTGGCAATCGAGCTGCTGCTGTTCGAACGCCGCGCTCGCTCGCTGATCCCAGTGGCGCTGGCCGCCTTTGTTGGCGCCGGCATGCGCCTGATCCTCGAAGGCAACGCGCCGATGTTTCCTGTGCCAGCCCTGCCACAGCCGGCGCCGGTCGCGCTGCTCGCGTATCTCGCGCTCGGCCTGCTGTTCGGCGCGCTCAGTGTCGGCATCACCAAGCTCACCTATGCGATCGAAGACGGCTTCGAGCGCCTACCGATCCACTGGATGTGGTGGCCCGCGCTCGGCGGCCTGGTGGTCGGCGCGGTGGGCTATTTCATGCCGAACACGCTCGGCGTTGGCTACATCAATATCACCGCGGTGATCGGCGGGCAGATCGGCCTGGCGGCGATGCTCGCCCTCGGCCTGATGAAGCTGCTGTCGTGGGCGGTGGCACTCGGCAGCGGCACCTCCGGTGGCACACTGGCGCCGCTGTTCACCATCGGCGGTGCACTGGGCGGCGCGCTCGGGCTGGCGCTGGCAACTTATGTGCCGCTGCTGCAGGTCGACCCGCACATGGCCGCGCTGGTGTGCATGGCCGCGATCTTCGCGGGCGCCTCGCGCGCCTTTCTGACCTCGGTCGTCTTCGCGTTGGAAACGACTCAGCAGCCCCATGCGCTGCTGCCGCTGCTGGGCGCGTGCGCGGCGGCCTATCTAGTCTCGGGCTTGCTGATGCGGCACACGATCATGACCGAGAAGATCGCGCGGCGCGGCGTGCGCGTTCCTTCCGAATACAGTGCCGATTACCTGGACCAGGTATTCGTGCGCGACGCCTGCAGCCGCGCCCTGGTGACGCTTGCCGCCGAACAATCCCTGGCCGAGGTGCGCCGCTGGCTGGATGACGGCGACAAGGCGGCCAGTCACCAGGGCTTTCCCGTGCTCGACGAGCAGCAACGACTGATCGGTGTCGTGACGCGTCGCGATCTCCTGAACAAGCGGCACGCGGAGGAAGCGCGCATCGGCTCGCTAATCCACCGCCAGCCGCACACCGTGCGAGAAGACCACACGCTACGCGAGGCTGCCGACCACATGGTCGAGGCGGACATCGGCCGGCTGGTCGTGGTCGGTCGCAACGAACCGGACCGCCCGCTTGGCATCATCACGCGCGGCGACCTGCTCTCGGCACATGCGCGACGATTGCGTGAGGCCCGGCATGTGTCGCGTCATCTGGGACGCAGAGCGACACCCTCGGACGGCGAGCTCTCATGACCATCGACAATGTCATCAACAACCATTGGAAGCACCACACGAAATTCTTCAGTCGCTGCATGATGTTCGTGTCCGCCGCCTTTGCAATAGCCTGGCTGTTACCATCGCTCGCAGCTGCCGGCGCCGCCACCGACTCAAATGCTCATGCCGCACTGCAGGCCCAGATCGATGCGCTGGTGCAACACGCACGCCCCGGTACGCTCGGTATCGCCGTGCTCGACCCGCAAAGCGGAGCCGAATGGCGCGTCAACGCCGACCGTGCCTATCCGATGATGAGCGTGTTCAAGGCGCCGCTTGCCGCGGCGGTGCTCGCGCGCATCGATCGCGGCGACATCACGCTGGAACAGACGGTCGTGGTGACCCGCGCGGAGGTGAGCGCAGGATCGGCCGTGCCTTCGATCGGCGCACACTTCCGCGGCGACAGCATGACGTTCACCGTGCGCCAGCTGCTGACCGCGGCGGTCAGCGAAAGCGACAACACCGCCGCCGATGCGCTGGTCAAACTGCTCGGCGGGCCCGCGTCCGTCACGGTCTTCCTGCGCACACACGGCATCGAGCGCATGCATGTGGACCTGGACGAGGCCGGCATCGCACGCATCTTCGCCCACCTCGGACCTGGCAGCCGATCACTGGCGAACGAGACCGCGGCCGCGGAGGCGAAGCGCCTGCAGCGCGGCTATCAGGCGTTTATCGCCGATCCGCGCAATCGCAGTACACCGGAAGACGCTGTGATCTTCCTGCGCAAGCTATGGCACAACGAACTTCTTTCGCCGACCTCGACGCATTACCTGCTCGGCCTGATGGAGGCGCAGACCGTGCCTTACCGACTTCGCGCCGGCCTGCCCACCGACATGAAGCTGGCCGACAAGTGCGGCACCTCGAGTACCATCGATGGCCGTACCGCCGCCTACAACGATATCGGCATCCTCACCGCGCCCGATGGCCGCAGCATGATCGTGGCGGCGTTCCTGACCGATTCGCCGGCCACGCAGGCCGAGCGCGACGCACTCTTCGCCAGTCTCGGCCGCGAGGTCGCAGCGGCCTTGCGACCCGCTATCGTCCGGCCGTCGCCGACGCCAGCGCGTTGATATCGGCCGTTTCCAGCAGTGGCTTCGGCGCACCGGTCCGCGCCGCCGCAAGCATCGCGCGGCCAATGGTTTCGGTGGTCAGCACCCGCTTGGGCAACAGATAACGCAACAGCGGCAGCAGCGGCGCGGTCAGCGTGTAGAACCATCGGTACGAACCGGTCTTCGAACGCGCGCCGTGCAAGGGCTGGATGATGCCGGGGCGGAACATGTAGGCGGCCTTGAATGGCAGCCGCAGCAGCGCGTTCTCGGTGCGGCCCTTGACCCGCGCCCACATACTGCGGCCGTGCTCGCTGCTGTCGGTGCCGGCACCGGAAACATAGACGAAGGTCATCTGTGGATTCAGCCGGGCCAGCGTCTGCGCCGCAGCCAGGGTGATGTCATAGGTCAGCTGCGTGTAGGCCTGCTCGGTCTTGCCGGACGAGGTGACGCCGAGGCAGAAGAAGCAGGCATCGAAGCCTTGCAGTTCCGACTCGATCGCGCGGTAGTCCAGCAGGTCGCCATGCGTCACCTCGCGCAGTTTGGCGTGCCGTTGCCCGGTCGCGCTGCGCCCAACGGTCTGGACTGCATCGACATCCGGCGCCAGCAGGCATTCGCGCAACACGCCCTGGCCGAGCATGCCGGTGGCACCGAACAGCAGGATCTTCATGCGGCGATCCTCGCCGCGCCGCGCGGCCAGTGCGCGCCGGTCAGTTGCTCCGACACCTCCCACAGTCGCTCCGCCACGGTCGCATCTTTCGCGCGCCGGCCGAGGCTGGCGACGCCCGGCGGCCCCTTCATATCGAACAGCCCCTTTGGCCCGTAATAGGTCGCCCCTTTCGCATCGGGCGAAGTCGCGGCGTACAAGGTCGGCAAGGCGCCTTCGGCGGCGGATTGCGAAAGCGCAGGCTCGAGCAGCTTGCCGACCCGGTCGAGGAAACCCGGCTTGCCGTCCAGGCCCATCTGCGGGCCGCTGGTCTGCAGATCGGTGCGTGCATAACCGGGATGGCAAGCATTGCTGAGCAGGCCCCAGCCGTTGGCATCGCTGCACCGTTGCAGTTCGTTGGCGAACATGAGCATCGCCAGCTTGGATTGCGCGTACGCCAGCCAGGCTTGATAGCGGCGCTCCCATTGCAGATCATCGAAATGGATCGCGCCCCCGAGCCGATGCGCACCGCTGCTCAGGTTGACTACGCGCGGCTGCCGGCCTTTGCGCAACAGCGGCAGCAAGTGCGCGGTGAGCGCGAAGTGGCTGAGGTAGTTGGTCCCGAACTGCAGCTCGAAACCATCGACCGTGCTGTGCCGGGTCGGTGGCGCCATCACGCCGGCGTTGTTGATCAGCAGGTCGAGACCGTCACTCTCTTGCAAGAAGCGTTCGCTGAAGTCGGCCACCGCGGCCAGGCTGGCGAGATTGAGCTGCTCGTAGCGGATCGATGCGGCCGGATACTGCCTGCGTATCTTGTCCAGCGCCGCGCTGCCCTTGGCGGCGTTGCGCCCGCTCAGTACCACCTCGGCGCCGGCGCCGGCCAAGGTGAGCGCCGTTTCGTAGCCCAGGCCACCGGTGGCGCCGGTGATCAAAACGCGGCGGCCTTCTTGTAGTGGAATATCTCGAACGGTCCAATCGGACATGACGAATTCCTCGGTTGCGCTTCAGTCGGCGGGAAAAACGAATGCGCTCGCCGGCGTTCCGGCGGGGAAAGCGGGGATCACCGAGGCCGCGAAGTCCGTCGACAGACTTACCTCACGCCATTCGTCACCGCTGGCCGCGCGCGTCCGGTCCGCCTGTCCCGCAAGATGCACCGCGTCGCTGCCGAGCAGCAAGTGCAGCGGAGGATGCTCGTGATAGCCCAGCCGCAGCACGACTTCGGCCACCTTGGCGGGATCGCTGGTTTCATGGCCGATATACGGGCCGAACATCTCGACCAGCGCGCCGACGGTCGGCTGGTAGTCGGGGTCGATTGCCGGCACATCGTTGCCGGCGATGACGCCCCAGTCGGTACGCATGCCGCCGGGTTCGAGCGTGCTGACCTTGACGCCCAGCGGCGCGAGCTCCAGGTTGAGCACTTCACTGAAACCGCCGACCGCCCATTTGGCGGCCTGGTAGGCGCTGAGTCCCGGCGTGCCGAGCCGGCCACCCACCGAGGAGATCTGAATGATGTGGCCCGCGCGCTGCTTGCGCATCACCGGTACCGCCGCGCGGGTCACATTGACGACGCCGTAGAAGTTGGTCTCGATCTGTGCGCGGAAGTCTTCTTCATCGGCTTGCTCGAACGGCGCAACATGGCCGAACCCCGCGTTATTGACTAGGACGTCCAGACGTCCAAACGCATCGACCGCCAATTGCACCGCGGCTTGCGCGGCGGCGCTGTCGGTGACGTCCAGCGCCACCGTGCGAATCTGCTCGCCGTAGCGTTCCACCAGATCGTGCAAGCGCTGCGGATCGCGTGCGCTGGCGACTAAGCGATCGCCCTTTGCCAGCACTGCCTCAGCGATATGGCGACCGAGACCGCGTGCGCTACCTGTTACCAGCCAGACTTTAGACATGACAATTCCTCGTTGTGGATTGTGTTTCTATATTGAGCATGTAATCACTCATTATTCGATCGAAAAAAAACCCGTGCGTACCGGCGACTACTTCTTGGCGATGGCGTTCCAGAACGCGTCGAAACCGTGTTCGCTGTAGCGCTGCGCCTGCTTCGGCTCGCGCGCCATGAAATCCATGGTGGTTTCTGCCAGGGTTCCCATGATCGCCGCCGCAAACGCCGGCGGATGGCCGCGCATCGCGCCATCGGAGCCTTTCTCGTGCATCAGCGCATTGATGTCGGCGAAGGCCTCCATACCGGCCGCCTTGCTCTCCTTGCTGACCCGCTCGGACATTCCCAGCAGCGCCATCACCTTGCGCTTCTGCGGATGGGCGACGCCCCATTCGACGTAGACCTGCCACGCGTGGTGCAGCCGGTTCTTGGTGCTCTCCTTGCGCGGATAGCGGTTCATCATCGCCTCGCGCAGTTCGGACTTCAGGCTCAGGTAAAGCTGGTTGAGCAGTTCGTCCTTGCTGGGGAAATAGGTGAACAAGCTGCCTTCGGCGACGCCCGCGAGCTTGGCGATCCGCGCCGTGGGCGCGCTCACGCCCTGCTCCGCGATCAGCTCGACCGCGGCGGCGAGAATGGCCTTGTGCTTGTCTTCGCTCTTGGGACGCGCCACGGGACGGTTGCTCTATCGAATATTTAGCTGAGTGATTAATCAATCATATGACCGCCGATCACGCTTTGCAAGTCCCATGGGCAAGGCGCGCACGGCAATCACCAATGCCCGCGCAGGCATGACATACACGCGAAACCAGTTGCTACCTAAAATGGATCGATGACCTATCGTGGCCGCTTCGCCCCCTCGCCGACCGGACAACTGCACTTCGGCTCGCTGGTCGCCGCCGTGGGCAGCTGGCTGCGCGCGCGGCAGGCCGGCGGGCAATGGCTGCTGCGGATGGAAGATATCGATCCGCCGCGCGAGGTGAAGGGCTCGGCGGCCAGCATCCTCGCAGCGCTGCCCGCGTTCGGGCTGGTCGCCGATGCGCCGCCGCTGTTCCAGTCGCAGCGCATGGCGGCGTACGACGCGGCCTTCGAGCAGTTGCGCACCGCGGACCTGGTGTTTCCATGCTGGTGCAGCCGCAGCGATCTCGCGGCCAGCGGCGGCATGCATCGCGACGGCCGCTGCATCGCGACGCCGGATCCTGCACAGCCGCCGGCATGGCGTATGCGCGTGCCCGACATCGAGGTGCGCTTCGACGATGTATTGCAAGGTTCGCAGCGACAGAACCTGCGCGAACAGGCCGGCGATTTCGTCGTGCGGCGCGTCGAGGGTTTCTACGCCTACCAGCTGGCCTGCGTGGTCGACGACGCCTGGCAAGGCATCACCGAAGTGGTCCGCGGCACCGACCTGCTCGATTCAACGCCGCGCCAGATCTGGCTGCAGCGCTGCCTCGACCTGCCCACGCCCGGCTATCTGCACCTGCCGCTGGCGTTGGACCGCGAAGGACACAAGCTGTCCAAGTCCGCGCAGGCGCATCCGGTCGACCCGGCCGATCCCCTGCCCGCATTGCGCGCTGCACTGGCTTTTCTCGGCATCGCCGTTCCGCCGGAAGCCAACGATGCCGGGGCCTTGCTGGCCGAGGCACTGCGTCGGTTCGATCCCGCGCATTTGCCGCATTGCAGCTCTCGTTATGCCGGCTGAGCCGGTATAAAGCGCGGAACCGACGCATGGTCGCGCATACCCGCAGCGATCCGGCCGATCCGCCGGCAACGACTCTCGAATCAGGCACAGACCCAAGGAGCAAAACATGACTCAACGTACGGCTTTGGTAACCGGCGGCACCGGCGGCATCGGCAGCGCGATCGTGAAATATCTGGCCGGACAGGGCCATCGGGTCGCCACCAACTACCGCGATGCGGCCAAGGCCGAGGCATGGCACGTGGCCATGGCCACTAACGGCATCGACGTGTGCATGGTGGAAGGCGACGTCTCCGATCCAGCATCGAGCGCGGCCATGATCCGCGCGATCGAGGAAAAATGCGGACCGGTCGATATCCTGGTCAACAACGCCGGCATCACCCGCGACAGTACCTTCCACAAGATGAATTACGAACAGTGGACGGCGGTGATCAACACCAACTTGAACGCCTGCTTCAACGTCACCCGCCCGGTGATCGACGGCATGCGCAACCGCAAGTGGGGCCGCATCGTGCAGATCAGCTCGATCAACGGCCAGAAAGGCCAGTACGGCCAGGCCAACTACGCCGCGGCGAAAGCCGGCATGCACGGCTTCACCATTTCGCTGGCGCAGGAAAACGCCAAGTTCGGCATCACCGTGAACACCGTCTCGCCTGGCTATGTCGGCACCGACATGGTGATGGCGGTGCCGGAAGAAGTGCGCGAGAAAATCGTGGCGCAGATTCCGGTGGGCCGCCTCGGCCGGCCGGACGAGATCGCGCATGCGGTGGCGTTCTTCACCGGCGATCAGGCCAGCTGGATCACCGGCGCGAACCTGGCGATCAACGGCGGCCATTACATGGGTTGGTAAGAACCAACATATGCGAGATGCACTGATGTGCATCTCGCATATGTTTGCCAAATCGGGCAAGGATGCTGAACGAGCAACACTCTAAAGACCAAGTGGCTATGCGCGGCCCAGCGCAATGCGGGCATATGAGGC
>Ga0302314_10006804_pt1 | contig 20645 bp, 22 predicted proteins | sample III_Palsa_N2_3_FD_200533 | JGI IMG/M metagenome (GOLD analysis project Ga0302314, IMG submission 200533) | Peat permafrost microbial communities from Stordalen Mire near Abisko, Sweden - III_Palsa_N2_3 | ecosystem: Environmental > Terrestrial > Soil > Palsa > Peat permafrost | place: Sweden... | reverse complement strand
CGTACGTTGCGTCCGAACAGATCGTAACCGGACTGCATGACCTGAAGCACCGAGCCGGGGCCGACATCGTCGGCATGCTGCTCCATCATCGCCTGATGCTGGTGCGGGTCAAATTTCTCGCCACGCGCCGGATCGATGCGCTTCAGGCCATTGCGTTCGAACGCCGAGAGCAGCGCCTTTTCCGTCATCTCCAGGCCGATGGCCAGGTTCTTGACCAGCGGGTCGTCGGAATTGCGCGGTGCATGCTGCATGGCGCGCTGCAGATTGTCCGCCACGCCCAGGAGGTCCTGGGCGAACTTCTGAATCGCATAGGCGCGGCCGTCATTGGCGTCGCGTTCGGCGCGGCGCTTGGCGTTTTCGGCGTCAGCCGCCACGCGCAACACCTTCTCGCGCAGCTCGGCCACCTCGGCCTTCAGGGCTTCGGTCTCTTCGGCGGTCGCCGCGGCGATGAATTCGTCGGCGGCGTCGGCCGGCGTACTGTCGTCGGTCATCAAATCTTCCTCTAGGCGTTCAAGAGCCGTCCGAGGACCCTGGCGGTATAGTCCACCAAGGGGATCACCCGGGCGTAGTTCAGGCGCGCCGGCCCGATCACGCCGATCGCGCCGAGCACCTTCTGTCGCCCCGTCATATAGGGCGCCGCGATCACAGCGGAACCCGAAAGCGAAAACAGACGCGTTTCGGCGCCGATGAAGATGCGGACGCCCTCGGCGGCCCGCACATCGTCGAGCAGGCCAATCAGCTGTTCCTTCTGCTCCAGATCGTCAAACAGCATGCGAACCCGTTCGAGGTCTTCCACCCCTGTTCCGTCGCCAAGGAGGTTGGCGCGGCCCCGAACGATCAGCGCCCGCTCCGCGCCTTCGCCGCCGCCCCAGGCCGCCAAGCCCTCTTCCACCAGCCGCGCCGCGGCCTCGTTCAGCTCGGTCCGGGCATGGTCGAGTTCGCCGCGCATCTCCTGTTTGGTTTCGGTCAGGGTGCGGCCCTTCAGCCGCGTGTTGAGAAAGTTGGAGGCCTCCTGCAGCGCCGACGGGGTCAGGCCCGCTGGCCGGCGCATCAGCCGGTTCTCGACCACGCCGTCGTCGAACACCATGACCGCCAGGGCCTGGTCGGCGCCGAGGGCGATGAATTCCACGTGCTTGACCCCGGCGTCGCGCACGGGCGCCACCACCACGCCGGCGCCGCCGGCCAGGCCGGACAACAGGGCGCTGGCCTCGTTCATCACCTCTTCGAAGCCGCGGCCGCGCGAGAACAGCCGCGCGTCGATGTCCCGCCGCTCCATCTCGGTAAGGTCGCCGACTTCCAGCAGGCCGTCGACGAACAGGCGCAGGCCGGCGTGGGTCGGCATCCGGCCGGCGCTGATATGGGGCGAATCCAGCAGGCCCATCTGCGCCAAGTCCTGCAAGGTGTTGCGAATCGAAGCGGGCGACAGATGCACCCCGCCCTTGGACAGGGTCCGCGAGCCCACCGGCTCGCCGGTTTCCAGATAGCTTTCCACGACCCGCCGAAAAATGTCGCGGGCGCGCTCGTCGAGTTCTGTCAGGCTCGGCCCTGCTGTGGCGGGGGTTATCAGACGGCTCATCGGCGGCGCGAACGGTCTCCTGGATTTAAGGCGGCCGGCGCGGATGGACGCAGCGACCGTCTTCTAGGATAAGCGCGCGGCGGCTCCAGGCAAGTCGCGCCGGATATTAGGACATTAGATGCGCCCCTCTGAACGCCGCCCCGACGCTTTGCGCGCCGTTACGCTGGAAACCGGCGTCAATCGATACGCCGAAGGCTCCTGCCTGATCGGCTTCGGCCACACCAAGGTGCTGGTGACCGCCAGCTTGGATGAGGGCGTACCGCCCTTCCTGCGGGGTAAGGGCCAGGGCTGGGTTACGGCCGAGTACGGCATGCTGCCACGCGCCACCCACACGCGCGGCCGACGCGAGGCTGCCCAGGGCAAACAATCCGGCCGCACCCAGGAGATTCAGCGCCTGATCGGCCGCTCCCTGCGCGCGATCACCGACATGAAGGCCTTGGGCGAACGACAGATTTCCATCGACTGCGACGTGATCCAGGCCGACGGCGGCACCCGCACCGCCTCCATCACCGGCGCCTGGGTCGCCCTACGGCTGGCCACCCGTTACCTGCTGACCGAGGGCGTGATCACTCGCGACCCGATCCTGGACCAGGTGGCGGCGATTTCCTGTGGCGTGTTCGCCGACACCCCGGTGCTCGACCTGGACTATGAGGAAGACTCCAACGCCGAGGCCGACGCCAACTTCGTCCTGACCGGCGCCGGCGACATCGTCGAAATCCAGGCCACCGGCGAAAAACGCGGCTTCAGCCAGGCCGAGTTCGAGTCCCTGTTCGGCCTGGCCCGCAAGGGCATCAGCGAGCTGATCGAATTGCAGAAGGCGGCGGTCGCCGCATAACCTTCCCCGCTCGTCGGGAAGGTTCAGAACTCAGCGCCTCTGCCTCGCCACCTACTCCTCGTCGTCATCCCCAGGATCGATCGGCGGGCCGGGTTCGAACTCGACCAGATCGCCAGGCTGGCAGTCCAGCTCGCGGCAGAGGGCGTCGAGGGTTGAGAATCGGATCGCCCGGGCCTTGCCGGTCTTCAGAATCGACAGGTTGGCGATGGTCACGCCGACGCGGTCGGCGAGCTCGGTCAGCGACATGCGTCGCTCGAGAAGGATGCGGTCAAGGCGAACCCGAATGGGCATGATTGGCGCGCTTAAATGGTCAGTTCGGCTTCGCGGCGCAGACGGGCGCCCTCGCGGAACACCTCCGCGAGCACGAACACCACCAGCACGGCGAACCAGGTCGTGAGATTCATACCGAACCCGCTCTTGGACATTACCTCGGGCGCCAGCCAGACCGTGATCAGCATGATCGGGTAGCGGATGATCTCCAGCACCGCCAGCACCACGCCGATCGTGCGCAGACGGCGCACATTGTCCGGATGGAAGGGGTCGCCCGCGGTCAGGGTCGAGAAGATGCGCCGCAGCCGGCCGACGATCACCAGCACGCCGGCGATATAGAGGGCGCCGATCAGCAGGCCGCCGGCGATGATCCGCCGCGCGGACGCCGCGTCCGCCGGACTGAAGTCGGCGTCCTGAAAGACGATTTTCGGATCGAAGTGGAAGATGAGGGCCGCAAGACCCAGGGTCGTCACCACGCCCAGTCCAATCGACAGGGCCACCTGGGCGACGTCCAGGATGATCTTCAGGAAACTCGATACGGAGCCTGGCCCCAAGGCGCGCATGGCTTGCCCCCTTTCACCGCCGGCCGGACCAAACCGGAACTAGTGTGGCGATTCAGAAATTCGCCCGTAGATGATGGCGGGCGCGGTGCGAATTTCTGAATCACAAGCCACACTACAAGTTTATGAATTCTAGTGTGCTTTTTGGCTCTGAAGTTCGCACGGCGCTTGGTCCCTTCCACGAGCGAACTTCAGATCCAGCACACTAGCGGCGAACATGCCCCGTGACGCTTCGGCTTGAAAGGTGCGCTGGATCAAAAGGGGTGAACCAGCAGCATCACGGCGGCGACGGGAAGAAGGGCGATCATCGCGGAATTGATCACGGTGTTGGCGACGCGGTCGGCCCATTGGGTGAACGAGAAGGTCATGGCTTAATCCCTCGGATATTGTGCGTTGCGGTGTGAAGCCGTTGTTGTTGGTGGCCTCAGGACCGTCACATCGACCGTCCATGGCGTTAGTCGATACGCCCACATCGATTATCAATCACGTTACTTATCGGTAATCGATATTACATTTTTGCAATGCAGCGTTAACGCCGGTTTGGCGCGCCTGCGGGCCCTCATGGCGATTTGGTACAAAACCGCGTATTTCCCTGTCATGAGCCTGATCCTCGCCCCCGGAACCCGCCTCGTCGCCGCGACCCACAATCCCGGCAAGGCCAAGGAATTGGCCGAGCTGCTGGACGGCCGGTTCGATCTGATCGCCGCCGGCGCGCTGGGCCTGCCTGAACCCGAGGAGACCGAGGCCAGCTTTGTCGGCAATGCATTGCTGAAGGCCCGCCGGGCCGCCGACGCCTCCGGCCTGATCGCCCTGGCCGATGATTCAGGCCTGTCCGTCGCCGCCCTGGACGGGGCGCCGGGCATCTATTCCGCCCGCTGGGCCGGTCCGTCGAAGGATTTCGCCCTGGCCATGGCCAAGGTTGAGGCGCGGCTGGAAACCACCGGGTCCGACGATCGCGCCGCCTGGTTCACCTGCGCCCTGGCGGTGGCCTGGCCGAATGGCCCGGCCGTGGTGGTGGAGGGCCGTATCGACGGCGCCTTAGCCTTTCCGCCGCGCGGCGAGCGGGGGTTTGGCTACGACCCCATCTTCGTGCCCGAAGGCGGGACGCTGACCTTCGGCGAGATGGAGCCTGTGGCCAAGGATGCGATCAGCCACCGCGCCCGCGCCTTTACCCAGCTCAAGGCCGCCCTGTTTTGAGCGCGCGCGCCCTTTCGGATCCGCCGGCGCTCGCGCTTTACATCCACTGGCCCTACTGCGCCCGCATCTGCCCCTACTGCGACTTCAACGTGGTGCGCGATCGCGGCCAGGCTGAGCAGGCGTCGTTGGCCGAGGCCATCCTCCGCGACCTCGAGGGCCAGGCGGAGCTGACCGGGCCGCGCCGGCTGGTGTCGATCTTCTTCGGCGGCGGCACGCCCTCGCTGATGCGTCCCGAATGGGCCGCGCGGATCATCGAGACGGCGCGGCGGCTATGGACGCCGGCCGAGCGGGTCGAGATCACCCTGGAGGCCAACCCCACCGACGCGGAAGCCGGCCGGTTCGCGGCCCTCGCGGACGCGGGCGTGAACCGCCTCTCGCTCGGCGTGCAGTCCTTCGACGACGCGGCCCTGCGCTTTCTCGGCCGCAACCACGACGCGGCGGAGGCTCGGCGCGCCGCCGGCATGGCGCGCGACCGGTTCGAGCAGCTGTCGCTCGACCTGATCTATGCCCTACCCGAGCAGACGCCCCAGGCCTGGTCGGCCCAGATCGACGCCGCCTTGGCGTTCCGGCCCGACCATATCTCACCCTACCAGCTGACCATCGAGACCGGGACGGCGTTCGGGAGGGCGGCGGCGCGCGGAGCCCTGATCCCGCCGTCGCCCGACGCTGGCGCGGACCTCTATGAGATCACCCAGACCCGGCTCGCGGATGCCGGCTTCGAAGCCTACGAGGTCTCGAACCATGCGCGCGGCGCCCCGGCCCGGTCGCGTCACAACCTCGCCTATTGGCGCGGCGAGGACTATGTCGGCGCAGGACCGGGCGCGCACGGACGCATCACCCTCGGCGGCGACCGGGTGGCGACCGAGACGGCGCGCGGCGTGGAGGCCTATATCGAGACCGTGGACCAAACCGGCCTGGGCTTCGCCAGCCGCGAGACGCTGACGGCGCGCGAGGCCGCGCTGGAGCGGCTATTGATGGGGCTTAGAACCCACGAAGGCGTCTGCTGGCGCGATCTGGCGCCGCTCGGGCTGGCGCCCTCGGCCGGTCCTGTGAGCGACCTGACGGAACTCGGCCTGATCGAGGCGACAGGGAGCCGGCTATACGCAACCCCCTCCGGTCGTCCCGTCCTCGATCGGGTGGTGGTGGAGTTGGCGAATGTGTGAAGCCGGCGCGCCTAAATTCCTCCCCCGATGGGGGAGGGGGACCGCGAAGCGGTGGAGGGGGCCTAACCCCTACGCCGGCGTAGCGGTGAGGCCCCCTCAGTCCCTTCGGGACAGCTCCCCCATCGGGGGAGCAATTAACGTTCGGGGCTTCGTACATGCCTGACTATCCGCCCCAGCGCGGCGGGCCGCTCGCGCCCGGCCTCTACATCGTCTCGACGCCGATCGGGAACCTGCGCGACATCACCCTGCGCGCGCTGGACGTGCTGGAGCAGGCGGACTTGGTGCTGGCCGAAGACACGCGGGTCTCGGGCAAGCTGCTATCGGCCTTCGGGCTGAAGAACAAGCTGGAACGCTATGACGAACACGCCGCCGAGCGGGTTCGGCCACGCGTGTTGCAGCTGCTGGCCGAGGGCGGCCGGATCGCCCTGGTGTCCGACGCCGGCACGCCGCTGATCTCCGACCCTGGCTACCGTCTGGTGCGGGAAGCGACGGGGCAGGGCGCCGCGGTGATCCCGATCCCCGGCGCCTCTTCGGTGATGGCGGCGCTGGCGGTGGCCGGCCTGCCCACCGACCGGTTCCTGTTCGCGGGCTTTACGCCGTCCAAGAGCGCCGGGCGGCGGACCCTGTTCGCCGAGCTGGCCCCCGTTCGCGCCAGCCTGGTCTTCTTCGAGGGCGGCTCGCGCCTGGCCGCCAGCCTCGCCGACATGGCCGCCGTGTTCGGCCCGCGCGAGGCCATGGTGGGCCGTGAACTGACCAAACTCTACGAGACCTGCATCCGCGGCACGCTGGACGTGCTGGCCCAAGACCCGGCGCTGGCGGCGCCGAAGGGCGAGATGGTGGTGGTGGTGGGTCCGGGCGCCGAGGTCGCCGCCACGCCCGCGGACGCCGACGCCGCCCTCGCCGACGCCCTGACCCGGCTGGGTCCGGCGGAGGCCGCGTCAGAGGTGGCCGGCGCCTTGGGCCTGAACCGACGCGAGCTGTATCGCCGGGCGCTTGAGCTCAAGGGCGTGCGGTGAGCGAGGCGCGGCGGGCGCGAGGTCACGCCGCCCGCCTGTCGGGCCGGCGCGCCGAGGTGGTGGCCGCCCTGTGGCTGATGGCCAAGGGCTACCGCATCCTGGGCTTTCGGCTGAAGACGCCGTTCGCGGAGATCGACCTCTTGGCCCTGCGCGGCCGGGTTCTGGCCGGCGTTGAAGTGAAGACACGCGCCACCATCGAGGCGTCCCTGGCGGCCGTGGGCGCCGACCAGCGCCTGAGATTGCGCCGGGCGTTGCGCTTTGTGGCGGGCAAACGCCGGGGCTTGACCGGCGCGACGATCCGACTTGATCTGATGGCTCTCGCGCCCGGCCGCCTGCCACGTCATATTCCGGACGCCTGGAGCGAAGACGACCCGTTCCGTTAGGATTGAGATAGGCGCGTGAGTGAGCCGAGATGACGCGTGAAGACGCCGAACAGTCGCTGAGCGAGGCGGGCGCGGCCAAGGACGGCGATTTTCCGCTGTTCGAGGCGGCGCTCGCCTGCGCCCTGCATGAGGCCCCCGATCGCGATCCAACGCCGGCGCGGGAGCTCGCCGTCGAGGCCGCCCGCCGGCTGACCGCGCGCCTGAAGCAGGAATCGTCGGAAGAAGCCATCGCCGAGACCATGGCTGGCGACCTGCATTTCGCGGGCGATCTGATGACCTACGAGGACCCGGAAAACGCCGATATGATCTCGGTGTGCGCCCGTCGCAAGGGCCTGCCCGTGGCCTTGGGCGTGCTCTATCTGGAGGTGGCGCGGCGCTGTGACCTGCCGGTCTATGGTGTCGACTTTCCGGGCCACTTCCTGCTCCGCATCGAGACCGACGAAGGGCCGATGGCCTTGGACCCCTACAGCGAGGGCCGGGTGGTGCTGCCGTCGGAGCTGTCCCGCCGCGCCCTGCTGACGGGCCTGACCCCCGATGTCGCCTCGCGGCTGGACAGCCTGATGGCGCCGGTCAGCGACCGCGCCGTTCTGACCCGCCTGCAGAACAATATCTTCGCCCGCGCCAGCCAAGCCAAGGATTTCGCCCGGGCCGAACGTTCAGCCCTGCGCCGGGCGCTGCTGAATCCCGGCGACCATCATCCCTGGCTGGACGTCGCCGCCGCCCGCGAGGGCCAGGGCGCCCTGGCCGGCGCGCTGCAGGCCCTGGGCCGCGCCCAGGAGCTGGATGGCGGCGCGGCGCTCGCGGCCCGGGCGGCGCGCGAACGCGTCCGCCTCAGGCTAAATTAGCTGTGCCGAAACTTCAGTCGTCACCCTCGGACTTGATCCGAGGGTAGGGCTATTAGCCGCTTTCAGCGAGTCATTATCCACCCGTGTGCCGCTGAGCCTCTGATCCTTGGTCGAGCCCGAGGATGACGATCCAATCGCGAACGACGGGTGCGCGCCTCTTAATTTCCGGCCTTGGCCAGATAGGCCCGGGTTTCCTCGCCAACGATATGCACCAGATTGCCCATGTGCAGATTGGCGTCGACCAGATGCAGGCCCCAGTCCTTGAGGATCATGGGGCCAACCTTCACGTCGCCGCCGATGTCGCCCACCCGCGCGCCGCCTGGGGTCGGATGCATGGTCACGGCGATATAGTCGAACGGCCCGGTCACGCACTCGGCGGTCATCAGGCCCGGCAGCTTCACGAACGGGGTGGTGATCGCCATCGGCGGGTTGGTCCAGCCGCTGGGCGAGCCGGAGGGGCTTTGGGCCGTGTTCATATAGGCGTTGAGGGCGCCCGATCCGCCCCCCAGGGCCGCCGGATTGACGCAGGCGGCGACCATGTCGCCCACGCCCTTGCCGAACCGGCTGTTGGCCGGCGGCGGGGAATCGGCGCGGAAGTCGGCATAGGCGATGGCGCAGCCAATCTGGCTGTCCGAATGACAGGTCGGGATCGATTTGAACGAGCCGCCGACATCCGCGCCCTTGGGCAGCTGCAGGCGCGAGCCCATCAGGATGGCCGAGATGATCTGTTTCTGCACCGGCTTGCCGTCGATCTCGCGGGCGATCAGCTGGATCAGCACGCCCGAACCCTGGCTGTGGCCGACCAGCACCACGCCGCGCCCGTGGTTGTCGTGGGCCAGGTATTCGTTCCAGGCGTCCAGAACGTCGGCATAGGCCAGGGCCGGATTGGCGTCCGCCATCGGCTTGCCGGTCATGCCGGCCTTCAGCGCCGTCAGGGTGACCTGCCGGTACATGGGCGCATAGAGGCGGCATTTGGCGCCGAAGCGGGCGAACTGGGCCATCACCACCGACTGTTCCTCGGGCTCGATGGCCATGGTGGCGTTGGCGCCGGGGTCGTTGGAGACGGTGGGATAGACGTAGAAGCAGTCGATCGGCGGATTGGGGTCGGCCTTATAGGTCTCCTTGGACAGCTTGCCGTCGGCGGTGATCACCGTGGCGTCCAGATTGACGGTGCAGGCGTCCTGCCGGCCCGGGCGGCAGAGCCAAGTCGCCGGATCGGTGTAGTCGTTGTGGGTCATCCCCGGCGGGGGCGCGAGCGGCGCCGGCGCGGGAGCCGGCGCTGCGGATTGGGCCTGCGCGGCCGAGGCGGCGCCGAGCGCAAGCGCCCCGGCGATCAGGATCTGGCGAATCATGGGTGTCTCCCCCTGGAGCTCGTTCTGGTGGTTGAAGCGCAGAGTGTACGGTCACGCCTGCCTAGTAAACCCGGGCGGCGCCCACTCCCCAATTCGCCGCCGCCGGGCTAAGCTGAGCCGCGACAGGGAGGATCAGAGCATGATGGGCTTCATCATTCGCGTATTGGTCGGCGCGTTCGGCCTTTGGGTCGCGTCGTATTTCATCCACGGCATCAGCTATGATTCGCTGCTCGACCTGTTGATCGCCGCCCTGATCCTGGGGATCGCCAACGCCATCGTGCGGCCGATCCTGATCATCCTGACCCTGCCGATCACCATCATCACCCTGGGGTTATTCCTGCTGGTGGTGAACGGGGCGGTGTTCTGGCTGGTGGGGCATTTCTCGCCCGGTTTCCACGTCCACGGCCTGTTCGACGCCATCCTGGGCGCCATCGTCACCGGCCTGATCAGCTGGATCGGCCACGCCCTGTTCGGGTTTCACCGGTCCGAACGGCGGTAGGCGTGTTCGCGGCCGTGCGTGCTTCGACGCGCCGCTTCGCGTCGGCTCAGGATGACGTAGGTTTGTGGACTATATAATTCCACGTCATGCTGAGCCGCGCCTGAAGGGCGCGTCGAAGCACGCACAGACGACCTTCTGAGCCCCTTACGACACCTTCACCCGCGTGGCGCTTTCCGGCAGGTCCGCGCCGAACGAGCGCTGGAAGAATTCGGCGACCGTCGGCCGTTCGAGTTCGTCGCACTTGTTCAGGAAGGTCAGACGGAAGGCCAGGGCGACATCGCCGCCGAAGATTTCGGCGTTCTGCGCCCAGGTGATCACCGTACGCGGGCTCATGACGGTGGAGATATCCCCGTTCATGAAGGCGTTGCGGGTCATGTCCGCGGTGCGCACCATGGCGGCGATCTTCCGCTTGCCGTCCGGCGTGTCGTAGCTGGGGTTCTTGGCCAGGACGATGTCGTTTTCGACGTCGTGGGAGAGGTAGTTCAGGGTGGTGACGATGGACCAACGGTCCATCTGGCCCTGATTGATCTGCTGGGTGCCGTGATAGAGGCCCGTCGTATCGCCCAGGCCGATGGTGTTGGTCGTAGAGAACAGCCGGAAATAGGGGTTGGCGCGGATGACCCGGTTCTGGTCGAGCAGGGTCAGCTTGCCGCCGGCTTCCAGCACCCGTTGAATCACGAACATCACGTCGGGCCGGCCGGCGTCATATTCGTCGAACACCAGGGCGATCGGCCGCTGCAGCGCCCACGGCAACATGCCTTCCCGGAATTCGGTGACCTGCTTGCCGTCCTTCAGGACGATGGCGTCCTTGCCGACCAGATCGATCCGGCTGACGTGGCTGTCCAGATTGACCCGGATCATTGGCCAGTTCAGCCGGGCGCACACCTGTTCGATGTGGGTCGACTTGCCGGTGCCGTGATAGCCTTGGATCATCACCCGGCGGTCGAAGGCCAGGCCCGCGACGATGGCCAAGGTGGTCTGCGGGTCGAAGCGATAGGCTTCGTCCGTCTCCGGCACATGGGCGTCGCGGGTCGAGAAGGCCGGAACCTTCATATCGGAGTCCACGCCGAACGCGTCGCGTACGGAAACGACCTTGTCGGGGACAAGGGTGAACAGGGTGTCTTCGGGATCGGTCAGGCTGGGCATGGAAATCGATTAGCGTCTTCGCGCGCGGTTGCAAACCGCCGTTCGGCGGCAATTGCAGCCAAATGTGACGTTCACCCTACGCCAGCTTGGCCTTCTTCAGCACCTGATAGGCCTTGATCACCCGCTGAAGCTTGGTCTCGGCCGACCGGTCGCCGCCGTTCGAGTCGGGGTGGCAGCGTTTGACCAACTCGATATAGCGGGCGCGGATGGCGGCCGATTCCGCCGTGGCGTCCAGGTCGAGGTCGGCCAGGGCGTTGCGCTCCAGCTTGCCGATCTTGCGGTCGGCCTCCGCCTGTTCGGCGCGGCGGCGCGCGGCGGCGAATAGGCCCAGGGGATCGGCGAACTTGCGATCGGCGCCGGCCTTGGCCGCGGCGGCTTCTCGTGAATTGCGCGAGGCTTCGAAGGACCAGGTCGGCCGGTCGCCGGTGGCGCTGGCGGCCTGGTGCGCGCGCACCTGCGCCTCGTTCATCCCGGAGAAGAAGTCCCAGTGGCGATTGTACTCCGCCGCGTGGGGCTGACAGAACCAGTAGTGCTCGTTCAGCATGATGCGCGATTTCGGCGCCTTGGTCGCGCCGGCCTTGCGGCAGCCCGGATGGTCGCAGGGCTTCTCGCCCGGCTTTAGGGCGTTCACATCTTCTGCGCGCTTGTCCTCATCCGCCTTTGGGGGACGGACCCGGATGTCGACGAATTTTGGCTTGTATTGAAACGCAGTGCTCATGGGACGAAGTATGCGGGGAAGGCTTTTGCTTTCAAGAATTGACAATAACGAATTGAGGGCCACTTTCGATGGGTGTCGTTGCGGACTTATTACAAAAAAAGCTTTCCGCCGCGTTTTCCCCCATTCGGCTCGATGTCGAGGACGATAGCGCCCGCCATCATGGCCATGCCGGGGCGGCGCCCGGCGGCGAAAGCCATTTCAATGTGGTGATCGAGGCCCTCGCCTTTAAGGGGCTGAGTCGTGTGCAGCGCCAGCGCGCTGTTTACGCCGCCCTGTCGGAAGAGCTCGCCGGCCCGGTTCACGCGCTTTCCGTCAAGGCGCTGGCGCCCGGCGAAGACGCCTGATCTGATCGAACTTGGCTCACGATGGTCCACCTGACGTAGTTGTGATCGGCGCGGGCTCGGCTGGCGTGGCCGCGGCGGCGCGGCTGAAGGCGGCTGGCGTGGCCGCCGTCCTGCTTGAGGCCGGCGACCGGGTCGGCGGTCGCTCCCACACCCTGGCGCCGCAGCCAGGCGTGGTGCTGGACCTTGGCTGCGGCTGGCTGCACTCGGCGCGTCAGAACGAATGGACCGCCATAGCGCCGGCCCTGGGATTCACGGTCGACCCGTCGCCGGCGCCCTGGATGCGGCCTGCCCTGGGGGTGAATTTTCGCGACGAAGACCAGCGCGCGTATCGCAAGGCGTTCCAGGCCTTCGAGGATCGGCTGGAGGCGGAGGCGCATCAGGCGGATGACCAGCGCGCATCGGACCTGATCAGGCCCGAGGAGCAGCGCTGGGCGCCGCTGCTGAATGCCTTCAGCGGCTACTACAATGGCGCGCCGTTCGACCGGATTTCGGTCAAGGACTACGCGGCCTATCAGCCGACCGACGACAATTGGCGGGTGCGCGAGGGCTATGGCGCGCTGATCGCGGCGTTCGCCGCGCCGCTGAACGCGCATCTATCGACGCCTGTCAGCGTCGTTCGCCACGGCGGCCGATCTATCGAGGTGGTCACAGACAAGGGAACGATCCGGGCGCGCGCGGCCATCATCTGTGTTTCCACCACCGTCCTCGCCGAGGAGGGTCTTCGGTTCGATCCGCCCTTGCCGGCCAAGCGCGAGGCCGCCCACGCCCTGCCGCTCGGCCATGTGGAGAAGGCCTTCCTGAAGATCGCCGGCGCCGAGGACTTTCCGACCGACAGCCGCGTCTATGGCCGCACCGACACGGTCGACACGGCCAGCTATGGGCTTCGCCCGCTCGGCATGCCGATCGTCGAATGCTTCTTCGGCGGCGATCTGGCGGGGCGGCTGGCGGCGGAGGGGCCAGGCGCGCTGACCGCCTTCGCCACGGACGAGTTGGCGACGGCGCTCGGCTCAGCGATGAAACGGCGGCTTTCGCCGCTGGCCGAGTCCGCCTGGGGGCTCGATCCGCTGATCCGGGGCGCCTATTCCCATGCCCGCGTCGGCCATGCCGGCGCCCGGGCCCTTCTCGCCGCGCCCGTCGACGACCGGCTGTTCTTTGCCGGCGAGGCCTGCTCGCCGCACGCCTTTTCCACCGCACACGGCGCCTATGAGACTGGCGTGGTCGCGGCGGACGCGGCGATCAAGGCGCTCGGACACCGGCGCTGATGCGTGAACCTTTTACGATTTCTGGGGTTTCCGTGCCGCGGCGCCCGCAAATCGGCGTTCCGCGACTTGCCTAATACCAATTTCGTTCTAAGTAAGCGCCAACCGTGCGTCGCGTGCGATGGCGGGGTTTTTATCCAACCGGGAAATGAATGAGCTATTCTAAACAGACGACCTTCGAAGAGCGCCTGAGCGCCCAAGCCGAAGCCAAGCGGGCCCTGCTCGCGAAATTGAAACCGAAACCCACCGTCACCGCTTCCGAACCCATCAATCGCGATGCGGAGCGTGAAGCCAAGCGCGAAACGCTTCGGCTTGAGCGGTTGGCCGAGAAGGAAAAGCAACGGGAGGCGCGCGCGCTTCGTGAAGCGGCCGCTCGTGAAGCCCAACTGGCCGCCGAACAGGTGGTGCTGGAAGCCAAGCGCGCCGAGCGCAAAGAGCGGAAGGCCAACGAGAAGATGGACGCCCAGTCCCGTCGGGCCGAGCGTCTGGCCGCCTATCAAAGCCAGGCGATCACCGACAGCCTCTAGTGGCCGGTTTCTAGACAGGTTGGGCCGGCCGCATCTTGGCCGGCTTGATCAAAGGCGGTGAATCCGGTTGGATTCGCGCGCCATCAGGGCCAGGGCCCAATCGTCTGGAATTAATTTGGCCAGCGCCGCCAGCGCCTTGTTTGGCGCGCCTGGCACACAGATGGCTCGATTGGCCTCCACAGCTTCATAGCCAGCCGCGGCGACCTCGTCGGCGCCCATCCATAGCCAGGCCGGCGTGCCGCGCGTGACTTGGTCGCGCGTCTTGGTCACATCGTGGAATTCCGAATAGGTAAAGCCTGGGCACAGGGCGCTGACATGCACGCCCTTGTCCATCGTCTCCAGATGCAGGCTCTGCGAGAAGCGCACCAGAAACGCCTTGGCGCCGCCATAGAGGGTGTGGCCGGCGGCGCCCGGCGCCAGTCCGGCCAGTGAGGCGACATTGACGATGCGCCCGAACCTGCGCTCGATCATGCCTGGCGTGACCCGATGGGTCAGTTCGCAGACCGCGACCAGCAAGACCTGCAGAAACGCGCGCTGGTCTTCCCAGGCGGTGGAGGCGTAGGCGCCGGGCACGCCATAGCCGGCGTTATTGACCAGGGCGTCCACCACCCGCCCATGGGCGTTCAGCTCGGACAGCACCTCGCCGCAGCCATCGGCGTCCGCCAAGTCAGCGGAAATCGCCAGGGTTTCGACGCCGTAGCGAAAGCGGATTTCATCGGCGAGCCGCTCCAGCCGCTCCGTTCGGCGGGCGGTGAGCGCCACATCGTAGCCGTGGCTCGCATAGATGCGCGCGAAGGCCGCGCCGATCCCGGAGGAGGCGCCGGTCACCAGGCAAAGGCGGCGAGTCATGAGCCGTCGACACTTTCGAAAAATGCAGCATGGGAGAGTGACCCGCGCCGCCGAACCGTTCAAGCGGCAAGCCTGAAGGCTCGGTTGGGAACGACGTGACAACGGCGTGGTTGATGCATGGGTGGAAAGGGAGTATCCGCCGCGTCCTATTTGCGGTCACCCCGGTCGGTTAATGTCGGGCGGCCCTGGAGATCATGCATGACAAGCGAGGCGCCCGGCGCGACCTTGTCCCCCCCGACCGGCTCGATCGATCCAAGCGACCACGGCGCCGCCGAAAGTCGCGCGGATCATCGCGGCCATATTCCGGGCGCGCGACGCACCTTCCTCGGCCTGGGCCTGGGATCCGTTGGCGTGGTGTTCGGGGACATCGGCACCAGCCCTCTCTATGCGATGCGCGAGGCCCTGGGCCACGCCCGCCACGGCGCCGACGGCGCGCTGGCGGTCTATGGCGTGGTCTCGCTGGTGATCTGGGCGCTGATGCTCATCGTCACCCTGAAATATCTGCTTGTGCTGATGAACGCCGACAACAATGGCGAGGGCGGGGTTCTGGCCCTCACCGCGCTGGCGCAACGGGCGCTGGGCCGCCGCTCGGCGCGTGTTTTCGTCCTCGGCCTGATCGGCGCCGCGCTGTTCTACGGCGACAGCCTGATCACCCCGGCCATCTCGGTGATGGGCGCGGTCGAAGGGCTGCGCGACGCGCCCGGCGTGGGTCATGTGCTGAGGCCCTGGGTGCTGCCGGTTTCCGCCGGCATCCTGATCGGCCTCTTCCTGGCCCAGACCAAGGGCACCCATCGGATGGCGGTCTTCTTCGGACCGATCACCGCCCTTTGGTTTCTGGCCATCGCCGCCCTTGGCGCGGTGCATATGACCGAGGACTGGACCATCCTTAAGGCGATCAATCCCTATTACGCCGTCCGATTCCTGTTCGAGAACGGCTTCGTCGGCTTCGCCATCCTTGGCAGCGTCTTCCTGGCGGTCACGGGCGCGGAGGCCCTCTACGCCGACATGGGGCATTTCGGCAAAGGCCCGATCCGGTTCGCCTGGGCGGTCCTGGTCTTCCCGGCGTTGGCGTTGAACTATCTGGGCCAGGGCGCCCTGGTGCTGCACCACCCCGCCGCCCGCCACGACCCCTTCTTCGCCATGATCCCCTCTTCGCCCTACTGGTACTGGCCGATTCTGGCGCTGGCGACTTGCGCGGCGGTGATCGCCAGCCAAGCCGTGATCACCGGGGCCTTTTCCATGACTCAGCAGGCGGTCCAGCTCGGACTGTTGCCGCGCATGGATATCCGCCGGACCTCCGCGACCCAGGCGGGACAGATTTTCGCCCCTTCGGTAAACATCTTCCTGATGATCGGCGTGCTCATGCTGTTGGCCATCTTCCAGAGCTCGCACGGCTTGGCGTCCGCCTATGGCATCGCCGTGACCGGGACCATGTTCATCTCCACCCTGCTGGCCTTCGCGGTGGTGCGGCGGATGTGGAAGTGGAAGCGCTGGCAGACCGCCTGCTTGCTGCTGCCGCTGATGGCGGTGGACCTGACCTTCATTTCCTCCAACCTGCTGAAAATCCCGCAAGGCGCCTGGCTGCCGTTGGTGATGGGCGGCGGGTTGATGCTGATCATGTGGACCTGGACACGTGGCGCACAAATCCTCGGCGAGAAGATCCGCAAGGACAGCCTGCCGCTGACCGACCTGATCGAGATGCTGCAGGCCCGGCCGCCCTACCGCGGGCCCGGCACCGCCATCTTCCCCACCGCCGATCCGGACCTGGCGCCCACGCCGCTGCTGCATAATCTCAAGCACAACAAGGTGCTGCACCAGCACAACATCCTGCTCACCGTGCTGACGGCGGAGACCCCGCGCGTGCCGGAATCCGAGCGCATCCGCATCGAACCGGTGAACGACGACTTCAAGAAGGTCTTCATTACCTACGGCTTCATGGAGAGCCCCAACCTGCCCAAGGCCCTGCAGGCCTGCCGCAAAAAGGGGCTGAAGTTCGACATCATGTCGACCAGCTTCTTCCTGGGTAAACGCACCTTGGTGCCGGCGCAGCAGCCCGGCATGCCGCTGTGGCAGGACAAACTTTTCATCTTCCTGACGAAAAACGCCGCCAACCCGACGGACTTCTTCAAGATTCCGCCCGGCCGGGTGGTGGAACTGGGCGCGCAGCTGACTTTGTAATAGCGCTCATCCCCGCGCAGGCGGGGATCCAGGGTCACCAGACTCGATGCTTCAACGCCTGTTTTGAGCCGCAGCTGAACCGGCGCGCCCGGTCTCCTGGGTCCCCGCCTTCGCGGGGATGAGCGCTTTAGAAGGGCCTGGAGTTGACGACCCTCGTCGGGCGCCGTTTAACGCGCCCGTTTCCGCCGCTCCCCCAAAAGGACCCACGCCCATGTCCGCGCCCTCGTCGGTGAAGAAAGTCGTGCTTGCCTATTCCGGCGGCCTCGACACCTCCATCATCCTGAAGTGGCTGCAGACCGAGTACCAGGCCGAGGTGGTGACCTTCACCGCCGACCTGGGCCAGGGCGAGGAACTGGGTCCGGCCCGCGACAAGGCGCTGCTGCTCGGCATCAAGCCCGAGAACATCTTCATCAAGGACGTCCGCGAAGAGTTCGTGCGCGACTACGTCTTCCCGATGTTCCGCGCCAACACCCTCTATGAGGGCCAGTACCTGCTCGGCACCTCGATCGCCCGGCCGCTGATCGCCAAGACCCAGATCGACATCGCCCGCTTGGTCGGCGCCGACGCGGTCTCCCACGGCTCGACCGGCAAGGGCAACGACCAGATCCGCTATGAGGTCGCCTACTACGCGCTTGAGCCCGACATCACGGTGATCGCGCCGTGGCGCGAATGGGAATTCGCCAGCCGCGAGGCCCTGCTGCGCTTCGCCGAAGAACACCAGATCCCCATCGCCAAGGACAAGTATGGCGAGGCGCCCTTCAGCGTCGACGCCAACCTTCTGCACTCCTCCTCCGAGGGCAAGGTGCTGGAAGACCCCGCGGTCGAGGCGCCGGAGATGGTCTATCAGCGCACCATCGCCCCGGAGGACGCCCCCGACAAAGCCCACACCTTCACCGTGGACTTCGAGAAGGGCGACCCCGTCGCCATCGATGGCGATCCGCTGTCGCCCGCGGCCCTGCTGACCCGGCTCAACCAGCTGGGGTACGAACACGGCGTCGGCCGGCTCGACCTGGTGGAAAACCGCTTCATCGGCATGAAGTCGCGCGGCGTCTATGAGACTCCCGGCGGGACCATCCTTCTGGCCGCGCACCGCGGTATCGAATCCATCACCCTCGACCGGGGCGCCATGCACCTGAAGGACGAGCTGATGCCGAAGTACGCCGAGCTGATCTACAACGGCTTCTGGTTCTCGCCGGAGCGGGAGATGCTGCAGGCGCTGATCGACAAGAGCCAGGCCCTGGTCACCGGCCGCGTGCGGATCAAGCTCTACAAGGGCAATGTCACCATCATCGGCCGCGAAAGCCCCTTCTCCCTCTACGACCAGGACCTGGTCACCTTCGAGGAAGGCAAGGTCGCCTACGACCACCGCGACGCGGCGGGGTTCATCAAGCTCAACGCCCTGCGCCTGCGCGTGGCGGCCAAGCGGGATCGGCGGGGTTAGCCGACACCGCTCTAATTGCTCCTCCGTCGGAGGCGGAATTAGACGACCAACCTCAAGCGCCTAGCCCCCCGCGTCGTGCTGATACGGCGTCGCCGCATCGGTCCGCACGATCCCGCGCGTGGCGCCGGCCACGCCGGCGATGATGAACTGCACCGCCAGGGCGCAGAGGATCAGGCCCAGCACGCGGACGACGATGGTCATGCCGATCTTGCCCAGGGCCTTGGAGATCAAGCCGGTCATCCAGAAGGCCGCCATGATGGTCACCGCCACCGCCGCGATCGCCACGACGCCGGCCGCATAGCCTTCCCATCCATAGGCCCTGGCCTCGCTGGAATAGATCACCACCGTGGATATGGCCCCCGGCCCGATCAGCAGCGGCATGGCGAAGGGCACGATGAGCCGCTCGAAATGCTTCAAAGCGTAGGCGCCGGTGGACTGCGGTACGGTTTCCGCCGCCCCGGCGAAGCCGCCCACGAAGTCGTCCCGGGCCATGTTCAGGCCCATCAGGAACAGCAACACCCCGCCGGCGATACGAAACGCCGGCAGCGAAACACCGAAGAACTTGAGGATCGCCACGCCCGAGAAGAAGAACAGGGTCAGGAAGACCATCGAGAACAGCGAGATGTAGAAGGCGAGCAGCCGGCGGCCCGGCGTGGTCGCTCCCACCGTCGCGGCGGCGAACACCGGCACATTGCCGATCGGGTCGATCAGGGCGAACAGGGCGATGAAGAAGTTGACGGAAAGTTCGGTCAGGCTCATCTAGGCGTCTTAGCCCAAATCGTCGTTTTCTTCTCCCCGCAAACTTAGCCGTTTGCGCGCGGCACGCTTCCAAAAGAGACCCGCCATGAGTTCCCCCAGCGCCGCCGCCGAGACGAGATCGGGAGCCGGCCGCGCCGACCCACGGTTGATCGTGCCGCTCGATCTTCCGACCCGGGCGGACGCCGAAGCCATGGTTGAGCGGCTGGGCGAGGCGATCAGCTTCTACAAGATCGGCCTGCAGCTGCTCGCCAGCGGCGGCATGGACATGGCCAAGGACCTGAAGCGGTCCGGCCGGAGCGTCTTCCTGGACTGGAAGCTGCACGATATCGGCGCGACGGTGGAGAAGGCGACGGCGGCCATCATCGCCTCGGGCGCCTGCGATTTCCTCACGGTCCACGCCCAACCTCAGGTGATGGCCGCCGCCGTGCGCGGACGCGCCGGCGCGAAAGAGGCCAAAATCCTCGGCGTCACCGTGCTGACCAGCCTCAGCGAAGACGACGTCAAGGCCATCGGCTACGGCATGCCCATCGCTGAGCTGGTGGAGCGCCGCATCCGTCAGGCTCTGGACGCCGGTGTCGATGGCGTGGTGGCCAGCCCGCATGAGGCGGCGTTGGCCCGGCGGATCGGCGGGCCGGACTTCCTGGTGGTGACGCCGGGCGTACGGCCGAACTGGGCCAAAGCCGACGACCAAGCCCGGGCGGCGACGCCGGAAGGCGCGATCGCCGCCGGCGCCAGCCATCTGGTCTGCGGGCGGCCAATCACCGCGGCGGAAGATCCCAAGGCCGCGGCGGAATCCATCGCCCACGACATCGCCGGCGTCTGAGATGTCCATGACCGACATTGAACCGACCTCCCTGGCCGGCGGGCTCGCCGCGCGCATGGCCGCCCTGCATATGGTCGAGCTGGCGCTGGATCATCGCGGCGGCCTGGAAGAGGCGATGGAGCACAAGCCGTTTTCCGAGCTTGAACCCCGCGATCGCGGCCTGGCGCGGATGCTGGCCATGACCACCTTGCGCAGGCTCGGCCCCATCGACGGGGCGCTGAACGCCAAGCTGCAGAAACCCCTGCCCCCGGCGGTGATGATGCTGTTGCGGCTGGGCGTCGCCCAGCTCCGCTACATGGACATCCCCGACCACGCCGCCATCGACACCACCGTGCAGCTGACCCTGCGCGGCAAGTCGACCCGCAATTTCAAGAACTTGGTCAACGCGGTGCTGCGCGCCTTGACCCGCGATCCGCCCGTAGAGCTGGAGCCCGAGGCCGGCGTTCCGGGCTGGCTCTATACCCGCTGGAGCGCGTCCTATGGCGAGGCCGGCGCGCGCGCCATCGCGGCGATGATCCCCGAGGAGCCAGCAACCGATCTGTCGCTGCGCAATCCAGCCGACGCCACTGCGCTCACCGAAGCTTTGAAGGCCGAGCCCCTTCCGGGCGGCAGCCTTCGCGTCGCTCACGGCGGCGATATCACCGCCTGGTCTGGCTATGTCGAGGGCCAATGGTGGGTGCAGGACGCCGCCGCGGCGATTCCGGTCCGGCTGTTCGATCTCAAACCTGGCGAGACGGCGATCGATCTTTGCGCGGCGCCAGGGGGCAAGGCGCTGCAGCTCGCCGCCGCCGGCGCGGTCGTGGTGGCTTTGGACCGATCGGCGTCCAGATTGCGCCGGGTGACCTCGGCGCTGGAGCGCACCGAACTTTCCGCCGAGGTTGTCTGCGCGGAGTCGGAAGCCTGGG
>Ga0302314_10006802_pt1 | contig 20645 bp, 9 predicted proteins | sample III_Palsa_N2_3_FD_200533 | JGI IMG/M metagenome (GOLD analysis project Ga0302314, IMG submission 200533) | Peat permafrost microbial communities from Stordalen Mire near Abisko, Sweden - III_Palsa_N2_3 | ecosystem: Environmental > Terrestrial > Soil > Palsa > Peat permafrost | place: Sweden... | reverse complement strand
ATCAACCGAGTTTCGGGCTCTGTTGTTGGCGTCATGATTCAACCCGAAAAACGAGAATAGCGAGCCGGCAAGAAAGTTCGGGGGGAACATGATTTGCAAATGCGCCCTATGGCTTCCCAGCAATGGCGTGCGGGTTCGATTCCTGCCAGGAGAGCGGCATAGCAACGATGCGAGTCGTTTAGTTTTACGCCAGGCAAATGCGCGATCGGTGGATAGCGGTTTGGGTAGCCTCAACGCAAGTCGGGAAAATCCTCTTCCCAGTATTCGCCGGGAAGTCGCGTGGGATCGGCAGTGCGCGTCAACTCTTGCTGACGTAGTTCGACGCGTCGGATTTTTCCGGAAATCGTTTTGGGCAATTCGCTGAATTGCAGTCGGCGGATGCGTTTGTAGGGTGCGAGTTTTTCGCGCGAAAAACGAAAGACGCTGCGCGCCAGTTCCGGCCCGGCTTCGAAGCCCAGTCGCAGGGTGACGTAGGCTTTCGGTACCGAGAGCCGCAGCGCATCAGCGCTCGGCACAACGGCTGCTTCGGCGATGGCTTCATGTTCGATCAGAATGCTTTCGAGTTCGAACGGGCTGAGTCGGTAATCGGATGACTTGAACACGTCGTCGGCGCGCCCGACGTAAACGTAGTGGCCGTCGTTGCAACGCGTCGCGATATCGGACGTGTGATAGTAGCCATGGCGCATGGCATACGCAGTAGCGTCGACGTCGTTGGCGTAACCGGTCATCAGGCCGAGCGCACGCGCTTCCAGTGGTAGTGCGATTTCACCCTCTTCGCCTGGCTGCTCGTCAGCATCGACCAGTGCGACGCGATAACCCGGCAACGGGCGCCCCATGGATCCGGGTACGAGCGGTTGCCCCGGCGAATTGCCGATCACGCAGGTGGTTTCGGTTTGGCCGAAGCCGTCGCGTATGGTGATTCCCCACGCGTGCCGAACCCGCTCGATGATCTCCGCATTCAGTGGCTCTCCGGCACCGACGATTTCGCGAAGCGTGACTTGATACGCCACCAGCGGCTCTTGCACGAGCATGCGCCAGACTGTCGGCGGCGCGCACAAAGTGGAGACCTTGCAGCTCACCAGGACCTCCAGTACATCCTTCGGCACGAAGCGTGGAAAGTTGAACACGAAGACGCAGGCCAGCGCGTTCCATGGCGCAAAGAAACAGCTCCAAGCGTGCTTTGCCCAGCCGGGAGAACTGATGTTCCAATGGATATCGCCCGGTTGCAATCCGATCCAGTACATCGTCGAGAGATGTCCGACGGGATAACTCTGATGCGTATGTTCGACCAGCTTCGGCTTGGACGTGGTGCCCGAGGTGAAGTACAGCAGCATCGGATCTGTGGCACGAGTCGGTGCATCGGGAATGAAGTCGGGCGACGATACGTAGCCATCGCTCAAATCGATCCAGCCATGACACGGCTCGCCGACCGATATCCGCGTCAGCTTCGGATCGAGCGCTTCGAACTTTTGCGTCTCAGCACTGCTCACCACGACAAAATCCACCGCTCCGACACTCACGCGATCGCGCACGTCATCCGTGGAAAGCTGCGTGGAAGCCGGCAACACGATGGCACCAAGCTTCATCGCTGCCAGCATCACATCCCAGAGCTCGACCTGGTTACCCAGCATCAGCAAAAGACGGTTACCGCGCCTGACGCCTAACCCTCGCAGAAAGTTGGCCATGCGCGCCGATCGTTCGGACATCTGCGCGTACGAAAAACGCCGCCCCTCGTGCTCCGGGAGATCGACGATCCACAGCGCCGTGTTTTCATTACCGACTGCAATGACGTCGAAGTAATCAAGCGCCCAGTTGAAATCGCCAAGCATCGGCCAGCGGAATTCGGCATAGGCCCGGTCGTAGTCGGTGCGGTGACGCAAGAGCAGATCACGCGCGTCGACGAAGCTTTTCGCTGAGCTCATTGTTTTCTTTTGTGGGTGGCTTGGAGATCGCTGCGCTCATTGCGAGAGCGCGACCAACGATACCTCTTTTATGGCGGACTACGGATGCTGCGACTTCATCTTGTTAGGCAAAATGTGTAGCTCAATCGCGCCGATGCGTCTTGAACAGCCTATCCATCTATAGCGAAATGGCGTCGCCACAAAAATGGCCCGCGTCGGCCGCGCGACCGGGGCGGCAGTCACGCTCTTGCTCCCACTGGCTCGACCTCACGACGCCCAGTGCTGATATCTGCTATATCGTGTCCAACGCCACGCCAGTGGCCCTCGTGGAGTGCATCGCATGAGCTGGGGACATCGACCACAACCTGGGGAGTGGCTGGTCAATAGCCGTATCCTCGACGAAGCCGCCGAAACCATGCTTAGCCGCGTCAAAGTGGTGCGCCTTTATGACGTGCCCTATGTGGGCTCATGCAACAAAAAAGGCGACACGATCTACATTGACCACGAGCTACCGCCTCAACTGAAACATCGAGGCAAGATCTACGGCATCGACCGGTTCATCGTGATGCACGAAGTCGTCGAGATGTTGTTTGAACATACGCTGGGATTTCCGTATCGCGATGCTCACCAGATCGCACTACGCGCAGAACGCGCACTGGTGGAATCCGATGGCTTGCCGTGGGACGTCTACGATAAGTTTTGCAGCAAATGGATCAAAGTGATCGGTGGACGAAAGAGCTATCCGAACCCTCCTCCGGACATCGATTTACAGCCCGAGATCGACGAGGACGACAAAGTGACGCTACGTCGGATGGGTGCCAAAACGGCGGCGAAAACGGGACGCAATACCATGGGAAAGTGAGCACTTAAGCAGTCGTCGCCCCTAAACAACTCAGTCGATGACGCCAGGCAACGTATTTCCGCAGCAAATCGGCAGTCATCGGCGGATAGGGCATGCCTTCGCGGGAAAGCTCGGCCACGGCATTGCTTAGTTCAATCGGTGCAGACACGGTTTGGCCAGTCGCCTGCGTCGAAAGTTCGGCCGGCATGACCGAGGCCAATCGGCTGACGGCCGGATGCTCGCTACAAAGCCGCCGCCAGTGCCGGTAGTCGACGCGTTCGATGGCCAATCCTTCAACCGCTGTTATCTGTCGGGTCAGCTCGCTCAGCATGAACGACTGCGGGCTGGTCAGATTAAGGCTTTTGCCATGCATACCCTCGCGCAATGACAGTTCGACGATACAGTCGCCCATGTAGTCGACCGGTAACGAGTTGATGCTGGTGTCGATCTCCGGTATCCGTTCCAGAATCAGGCAGGCATCCACGAACAGACTCCAGGTATCGCTGGCATTGCTCGCGCCGGTTCTGCTCGAGCCGGCGATATGGGTCGGCCGGTAGATGGTGAAAGGAATGCCTCGCTCGCCACCGATGCGCAGTAGTCGCTCGGCCACCCATTTGCTTTGCGCATAGCCCGAGGCCAGACCCGGCCAATGCTCGGCCAGTTGTGCCTCGGTGGTGACATCGGGGCCGGCTGATTCGATCGGTGGAATGGTGCTCAGGGTGGAAATATAGTGAATGTGTTTGGGCATACCCTGGCCGGCCAGGCGCAGAATTTCCTGGGTGCCGAGCACATTGGCGGCCTTCAGGCTTTGGTACGTGTGCAGCGAATTCACCCAGGCGCCGTTGTGATAAATCACCTCGATCAGTCCGGCGAGATCATCAAACCGGCGCTGGCTCAAACCGAGGCGCGGCTGCGCGAGATCGCCCGAAATCACTGCCACGCGCCCACGCTCATAGTCCCTCAGGCCAAGCAGGCGCATATTCGCATCGAGCTTGGACATACCCTCTGCCACATCGTGGCAGCGGATCAGGCAATGAACGGTCGCCTGCGTCCGCTTCAGCAAGGACGACAGCAAGAAAGCGCCGAGAAAACCCGAGGCGCCGGTCAGCAGAATATGCGCCGGCCGAGTGCCATGCGAAGCTGATGCACCGGCACGAATGGTTTCGTCGAGCACGAGCTCCGTGCCGAGATCGAGCATGGACGACCGTGCTGGATCGATAGTCGAAAGCGCGAGCCTCGCCATGTCTTTCAACATCGGATGGAGGAACAGGTCACGTACCGCCACCGCCGCCTCGAAGATCTCGCCCATGCGCGCCGCCAGTTGCGCGACGATCAACGAATGGCCGCCGAGCTCGAAGAAATGATCGTGGCGACCGATCCGCTCGACGCCAAGCAATTCCCGCCATAGCGCTGCCAAGGCGATTTCAGTCTTACCGTGCGGCGGCTCATAGGCACGGCGGGCGAATGCCTGATCGTCCGGCGCGGGTAAAACTTTACGATCCAGCTTGCCGTTGGCGGTCAACGGCAAGCGCTGCAGCGCGACGAAGGCGGACGGGATCATATACTCAGGCAGGCGCGTGCCCAGGTAGTCGCGTAACGTGGCAACCAGATCGTCGCCGGCGTAGTCGGCAACCACATAAGCGACCAGCCTGGACTCGCCCGGACGGTCCTCGCGCGCAAGCACGGCGTTTTCGCGCACTGCCGGATGCATGGCCAAGTGGGCTTCGATTTCGCCCAGCTCGATACGGAATCCGCGCAGCTTGACCTGATGATCGTCGCGGCCGAGAAAGACCAGATTACCGTCCGGCAAATAGCGCACTAGGTCGCCGCTGCGGTACATGCGCGCGCCTGGGCGGCTGTCGAATGGATCGGGAAGGAATCGCTCGGTGGTCAGCTCGGGACGATTGAGGTAACCGCGAGTGACGCCGACGCCGCCGATGTAAAGCTCGCCGATGCTTCCCTGGGGTACCGGCAGGCCATGCTCATCCAGCAAATACATTCGCGTGTTGGCGAGCGGCCGCCCGATCGGCACCGCCAGAAGATCGCCGAGAACATCGGGACAGACCCATACGCTGGCGCAAACAGTGATCTCGGTAGGACCGTAGGCGTTGGCGAGTTTGGCATGGCGCATCCAGTGTTTCAGCAGGCTGGGGCTCGGCGCTTCGCCGGCGAGAATCAGCGTGGGGCGATGCGTCCACTGCGGCGGCTCGACATGGCCTTGCAGAAAAGCCGGCGGCAAGGTGACATGAGTGATCCGATGGCGGCCGATAAACGCGATAAAGGCTGCTGGGCTTTGGCGTTCTGCTCCCGAAGGCAGATATAGCGCCGCACCCGAGGCCAACGTCATGGCACTTTCGAAAATGCTGGCGTCGAAACCAAGCGAGGCGAACTGGCTGACGCGGCTGTATGCCGTCACACCGAGCCGGTCACTCAGCGATTGGGCGAGGTTGATCACGCCATGGTGCTCGACCATCACGCCCTTGGGCGTACCGGTAGAGCCGGAGGTATAGATAATATAAGCCAGATGGTGAGAACCAAGACCAGCAACCTTGGGATCATCAGCCCGGCCGTCGGCCCAGGGACTGTCGTCATCGAGATCGAGCATGTCCGGCGATGCCAGCGCAGCCGCACCGAGCGCGACACGGCCGGCATCATCGCAAAGCAGCAGGTGCGGTGCCGCGTCGCAGAGGATTTGATCAAGGCGGGCCGAGGCATGGGTCGGATCCAGCGGCACATAGGCGCCGCCCGCTTTCAGAATGCCAAGCAGGGCGATGAACATGGCCGCCCCCTTCTCTACACAGAGCGCGACGCGCTGATCCGGCCGAACGCCCAGCTCGATCAGATAATGCGCCAGCCGGTTGGCCTGCGCGTTCAGTTCGGCATAGGAAAGCAGGCGTTCTTCGCATACCAGCGCGGTCGCCTGTGGTGATTCGTGCGCCCAGCGCTCCACCAGCTGGTGCATGCACAGCTGATCCGGATAAGGTATTTCGGTTCGGTTCCAGCTCTGCAGCAACAGCTGCTGTTCGGCTGTGGACAACATGGGCATCTGGCTTATCGGTCGGGAATCCCCAGTTGCCATCGCTTCGAGCACGTGCTGAAGATAGCCCGCATGCCGAGCGATCGTTTCGGGATCGAACAAGGCGCTGGCGTAGTTGATGCCGCCGTGGACACCGCCGTCGACCTCACTGAGAACCAGCTCAAGATCGAACTTGACCCAGTCAAATTCCAAGATAGGTTCGACCCGGATACCGGGAAGTTCGAGCCTGCCCTCATCGTGACTTTGCCAGGCGAATAGCACCTGCACCAGCGGCGTCTGGTCCATGCGCCGTGGCACTTGCGCGACGTCCACCACCTGCTCGAACGGCAACTCCTGATGGGCTTGGGCATCCAGCGCAACCTGCCGCACCTGAGCCAATAACGAGGCGATGTCGGGCTGCGCAGAAAGGTCGATGCGCAAGACAAGCGTATTGATGAAGAATCCGATCAAGGATTCCAGCTCCTGCCTGCCCCGGCCCGCCGTCGGCGTGCCTATCAGCACCTCCTGCTGGCCGGCCAGACGCGACAACACCACCGCCCATGCGGCGAGCACGAGCATGAACAAGGTAACGCCGTGTTGCCGGGCGAGCCGCTTGAGGTCGCGCGTCAATTCGCGGTCCAGGGTTAACGGCAAAAAGGCTCCGGCGAAAATCTGCCGCGCGGGACGCGGACGATCAGTCGGCAATTCCAGCAAGGTCGGTGCACCAGCCAGATGGCTACGCCAGTACGCCACCTGCTCCGCCAGATGTTCTGCGGTGAGCCACTTGCGTTCCCAGGTGACGTAGTCGGCGTATTGAATCGGCAATGGCGGCAGCGGGTCCTCGCGCGACTGACCCGCAGCCGCATAGCAGGCACCGAGTTCGCGGACCAGGATGCCGAGCGACCAACCGTCGGCGACGATATGATGCAGCGTCAGCGCAAGCACATGTCTGTGCTCGTCCAGCCGTATCAGGCTGGCCCGGATCAATGGCCCGGCCGCCAGGTCGAACGGCCGGTTCCGCTCCTCGACGAGAAGGCGCGCCCGGGCAGCCTCGACATCGGGCTGCTGGCTCAGATCATGTTCGCGCAGCAGCAGACCGGAATCGGCGGCTAACAGCTCGGCATGTGGCTGGCCATGTTCGGCGACGAACACCGTGCGCACGCTTTCATGGCGCGCGAACACACTATCCAGCGCCTGGCGCAGTGCGGCAACATCCAGCGCGCCGTCCAGGCTCAGCGCGAGCGGAATATGGTAGGCGGCACTGGCGCCATCGAGCTGGGCCAGGAACCACAGACGCTGCTGGGCGTAGGAAAGCGGCAGTCGCTGCTCGCGCGGCGAAGGTACGATCGCCGCATGAACATTCTCGCCGGCTTCGGTCAACCGATCGGCTAGCGCTTGGGCGAGACCGTGCAATACAGGCTGGGCGAACAACGTGGCCAACGGCAGCTCCACGCCGAAGACCTGGGCGATGCGGCTGAGCAAACGCACAGCAATGAGGGAATGCCCGCCGAGTTCGAAAAATTGATCGTGTCGGCCGACTTGCGTCACTCCGAGCAGGGTCTGCCATAACTTGGCCAGCCCCAGCTCTATCTCACCCCGAGGCGGTTCGTAGATGGCATGGACTAGGGCCTGCTCATCCGGTGCAGGCAGGGCCTTGCGATCCAGCTTGCCGTGAGCAGTCAAGGGAATCGCTTCCAGCGTCACGAATGCCGCCGGAACCATGTAAGCCGGCAGCAGACTGCCAAGATGCACGTGCAGCGCAGTGGCCAAGTCATCCGAGTGACCCAGCGGCACGACATAGGCAACCAGCTGCGCCTCACCTCGCACACCGTCGTGCGCGATAACCACGCATTCGCGCACAGCCGGATGTTCGGCAAGGCGTGCCTCGATTTCCCCCAGCTCGATACGAAAGCCCCGCAGCTTGACCTGCTGGTCGTTGCGCCCCAGGAACACTAGCCGACCGTCCGCGAGATAGCGTGCCAAATCACCGGTACGGTACATGCGTGCGCCGGGACTCGGATTAAACGGATCGGCGAGGAAGCGCTCGGCCGTGAGCTCGGCGCGACCGAGGTAGTCGCGGGCGATACTGAGGCCACCGATATGTAATTGACCCACGGCACCCAGCGGCACCGGCAAGTCATGCCGGTCAAGCAGATAGGTGCGGGCATTGGCGATCGGACGGCCAATCGGCACGTGACTTGGCGACGCGGCGATCGCTTCGCCGATCAGCGTCAGCGAGGTGACCACATGGGTCTCGGTCGGGCCGTAGTGGTTGTGCAAGCGACAGGACGGCAGCCGTTTGAAAAATTGCCGGATAGCCGCCGTCAGCCGCAGCTGCTCGCCGGCCACGATGACATCGCGCAGCTCGGGTAGTAAGCCTTGCTCACCGCTGGATGCCTCGTCGACCACTTCGGCCAGGGTCTGCAGCGCGATGTAGGGCAGAAAAACCCGCTGGACGCGCTGCCGGCGCAGGAGCTCGATCAATTTGTCGGACTGCAATCGGGTCTGCGCGTCGACCAGCACCAGTGACGCTCCCGCGCACAGGCTGCTGAAAATTTCCTGAAAAGCCACGTCGAATCCCAGCGCGGCAAACTGCAAGGTACGCGGCGCCGGCAGACCAGCACGCTCGGCCTCCTGCTGCTGCCAGTGGACCAGGTTGACCAGTGGCCGGTGCGGCATCGCCACGCCCTTGGGCGTCCCGGTAGATCCAGAGGTATAGATCACGTAAGCCAGATGATCCGGGCTCGGATCGTGCGGCGATGCGCCGAGATCGTCTGCCGGAAGCACCCCGCAGCATGCCGCAAGCGTATCCAGATCGACCACCTGATGTTGCTCGATGGCCTGCGTGCCTAGAGCATCGCGTCCGGCGGCATCGCTGAGTATAAGCAGGACGCCGGCCTCGTCGAGAATCTGCCGTAACCGTTCGCTAGGATAGGTCGGGTCCAGTGGCACATAGGCCGCGCCTGCCTTGAGGATAGCCAGCAGAGCGGTAATCATCCCGAAGCTCCGCTCCACGCATATCGCGACGCGCTGATCGATGCCAACGCCGCTGGCACGCAGATGGCGTGCCCACTGATTGGCCTGGGCATTCAATTCGGCATAGGACAGCTGCTGTTCGCCGTGAATCAGGGCGACGGCCAGCGGCGAGCGCGCCACCTGCCATTCGAACAATTGATGGACGCAGCGGTCCTGCGGATAGGCCGCGCTAGTATCGTTCCAGCCATCCAGCAAGGCCTGCTCGTTCGGCCCCAGCAGAGGTACCCGATTCAGCGCCAGTCCCGGGCTGGCAGCCATCGCCCGCAACATGGCGATCAGGTAACTGCCATGCCGCGCGATCGACGCCTCGTCGAACAAGGCCGTGGAGTAGCCGAGAGCGCCGACCACGGCATCGTCCTTTTCATACAAGTGCAGCTCGAGGTCGTAACGGATCGAATCGAACGACATATCGGCCTGGCTGACCTCGATGCCAGGCAGATCGAAGGCGCTCTTGTCGTTGCTTTGCCAGGCGAACAGGACTTGAAACAGCGGCGAATGATCCAGCCGCCTTGACAGGTGCGCGATCTCCACCACCTGCTCGAAAGGCAGGTCCTGATTTTCCTGCGCGGCCAGTGCAGTCTGGCGCACCCGCATCAACAGTTCGGTGGCATCCGGCTCTCCCGATACATCGACGCGCAAGGTCAGCGTGCTGACGAAAAAGCCGATCAGCGACTCGATTTCGCGTTGTCCGCGATTGGCCGACAGCGTGCCGATCAGTACATCGTCCTGGCCGGACAAACGCGCCAGCACGCTCGCCCAGGCGGCGGTGAAGAGCATGAACAAACTCACGCCGTGCTGCTTGCACAAATGCCTGAGGCTTTCGGTCAATGACGGGTCAACCCGCAACGGCAGCATGGCGCCGGCAAACGACTGGCGCGGCGGACGCGGCCTATCGGTCGGCAGGTTCAGCAGCTCGGGCGCGCCATCCAGCGCCTGTCGCCAATAATCAGCCTGCCCTTGCAGCTGCTCGCGGGTCAGCGTCGAGCGCTGCCAGCTGGCATAGTCGGGATATTGCACCGGTAGCGGCGGCAAGGGATCCGGGCGTTGCTGTGAGAAAGCCGCATACAGAGCGCTGATTTCTCGCGCCAGCAGGTTGATCGACCAGCCATCGGCAACGATATGGTGCAGGCTCAGCAATAGCGTATGCCGCTGATCGGCCAGGCGGATCAGGCCAGCGCGAATCAAGGGCCCACGGGCGAGATCGAATGGCGCCCGGGCATATTCGTCGGTGTGGCGAGCCAACCGCGCGTCGGCATCGAGCGCTCCGCGCAAGTCGTATTCGGTCAAAGGTAATGGTGTACTGACCGGCAGAAGGGCTGCATGCGGATTTCCGTCGCTCGAGAAGAAGATGGTGCGCAAGGCTTCGTGGCGCGCGAGCAGACGGTCGAGGCTACGGCCGAGCGCGCGATTATTCAATTCGCCGTCCAGACGCAGCACCAACGAGATATGGTAAGTCGCGCCGGCGCTATCAAGCTGGGCCAGAAACCACAGCCGTTGTTGCGCGTACGAGAGCGGCATGGTTTGCGTACGAACGACTGGCAGGATCGGCGGCAGCTTTGGAGTACGCCCACCGGCCGTACGGCCTGCATCGATTGCCGCAGCCAGCCCTGCAAGAGTCGGATGATTGAACAGGCTAACCAGCGGTATCGCACTATCGAATTCTTGCCCTACCCTGCCGAGCAGGCGCATGGCTATCAACGAATGGCCGCCGAGCTCGAAGAAATGATCGTGGCGACCGATCCTCTCGACATCGAGCAGTTCCTGCCACAACACGGCCAGCGCGATTTCAACCTCGCCGCAAGGCGGCTCGTAGGCACGACGAGCAAAAGCCTGCTCGCCGGGATGAGGGAGAGCCTTGCGATCGAGCTTGCCGTTGGGAGTGAGTGGAAAGACGTCGAGACGGACGAAGGCCGCCGGAACCATATAGTCAGGTAGTCTTGCAGCCAGATGCGCACGCCAAACGCCCACGAGCGAGGATTCGTCGGCAGCCTCAGTCTCGGCAACCAGATAGGCGACCAGGCGTTTGTTGTGTCCCTCACCCAGGGCGAGGACGACGGCCTCGCGAACAGCGGGATGATTGGTCAGGTGAGCCTCGATCTCGCCGAGCTCGATACGAAAACCACGGATCTTGACTTGGTGGTCGTTGCGGCCGAGGAACTCGAGATTACCGTCGACCAGGTAACGGGCGAGGTCGCCGGTGCGGTACATGCGCGCGCCGGGGATGGAAGAGAATGGATCAATCAGGAAACACTCGGCGGTCAACTCGGGGCGGTTGAAGTAGCCACGGGCCACCCCGGCACCGCCGATATATAACTCGCCAACTGCCCCGAGCGGAACCGGCTGGCAGCCTTCGTCGAGCAGGTAGACCTGTGTGTTCGATATGGGACGACCAATCGAGGCGACATCAAGAGCTTGCTCCACGCGCAGCAAGGTGGCGTTGACAGTCGCTTCGGTGGGGCCATACGCATTGAAGAGCTGGGGTCGATGACCGCTACGGCAAAACCAGGCGGACACCGCCGGCAGGCTCATCGCATCGCCACCTGTACTGACTTGGCGCAGCGTGGAAGGAAATTCGGGCTCGGGTTGCGTTGTGGCCAGTTGCGCCCAGAACGTGCTCGGTAGATTGAGCGACGTAAGCTGGTGCGTAGTGCAGAACTCGGCGAAAGCGGCAGGAGAACTCAGACATTCATCCGTCCGCAGCACAAGCATGGCGCCGCTGAGCAAGGCCGGGAAAATCTCTTCTACCGACATATCGAATGCGATCGACGCAAACTGCAGCAAGCGATCCTGGGCATCCAGGCGATAAGCGCTCTGCAATGCGGCGACTTGGTGGCAGACGTTTCGGTGCTCGACCATGACCCCCTTGGGCTGTCCGGTAGAGCCAGAGGTGTAAATGACGTAGGCAAGATGACGCGAGGTCAGGCCGGGGACATGTGGGTTCTGGGTCGACAAGGCAGCCCAGTCCGGGGCGGCGGCATCGAGGTCGAGGATAATCGGTGTCTCGGTCCGCGCGCCCAAGGCGATGCGACCGGACGCATCGATCAACAGGAGCAGCGGTTGCGCGTCTTTCAGCGCATAGGTCAGGCGCTCGGATGGATAAGCAGGATCAAGCGGTACATAGGCTGCCCCAGCCTTGAGGATGGCCAGCAGGCTGACGATCATGGCCGGGCTACGCTCGAGGCAGAGAGCAACACGGTCGTCGGGACGCACGCCGAGGGCAATCAGGTGATGGGCCAGGCGATTGGCCTGGGCATTGAGCTCGGCGTATGTGAGCGATGCGCCACCGTGTACAACCGCTAGCGCATCCAGCCTTTGCTCGACCTGTAGTTGAAATAATTCTTGGATGCACTTGTCGTCAGGGAAAGCAACGCCGGTTGAATTCCAGGACGCAAAATTTTGCACCTCCCCGGCAGTAATAATAGGTAGCGATCCAATAGGGCTTTCCGGGCTCGATAACAACTCACGCATAAAACAACTAAACCGACCCTCAAGCGCCTCGATCTCATTATCATTGAAATACGATCGACTAAATATGAAATGCATCGTGGTATCTTTTGTATGAAGATTATCCCTGACGCACAACCTTAATGGAGTGCTCTCATGATCATTCGTGCACTTCACTGCGACGGCGGAGCTGCTCCCAAAGAACAACATGCCGCCGCCGGGCTCGTATGACATAGACAAATCGTAGAGCTGAGATCGGTGCCTTTTAAATAATTCTAAACCCTTATTTAATTCTCCAATTGGAAATCTCTGGTGACGATAATCTCGTCTCAGCATGGAAGAAATTTCTTTGATCAAATCAACCAAAGTTTCTTTAAGATCGAATCTTAACCGCATCGATATTACATTCGTAAACATTCCAGAGATTCCTCTGGACTCCGAATTTTTTCGATTCAATACGGATAGCCCGACCGTCAATTCGTCGCGCCGTTCCAGTCTCAGAAAAAATGCATAGAGAATACTCAGGATAACTTGAAATCTTGTCGATTGATGATCGACTGCCAGCGCATCTATTTTTTCGTCTAAATCCCGCGAAAGAATCCATTTATATTCGCCACTGGCTGTCGCCTGATTTATGAACTGCTCTTGATGCCGCGAAGACAATAGGGGATCGATAATTTCACTATATTTATCAATCCAGTAACTCCTATCCTTGTCGAATTGTATGGATTCTATATAATTTTTATCCGACTCCAGAAATTGGATATATGAAGGTGAGACAAGATTCGGCGCTTCTTTTCTTTCCAGCGCGCTATAGATGTCCGCCAACGAATGGAAAATCGTATCAATGGACCAGCCATCCGCAATCAAATGATGCACACATATAAACCAATAAAAACGATCCTCGGCCAGTTTTATCAATCTAAATCGAAAAAGTTCATGCCCGATCAGATTAAATGGAATGTTGATATTTTTATTTATCCACTCCCTGGCCTCATCATGCGGTGCGACGCATTGCGATAAGTCCAGCAGCTCCGAATTGACCGATATTTCTTCGACTATGTATTGCCTGGGGATGCCACCCTCACTCTCTACGAGCATGATTCTAAGTGAATCGTGCTTCTTAATGACAAAATTCAATGCTCTGCCAAAGCCATCAATGTCCAGCCTGCCGGAGATATCCAGATACCCGCCTATGTTATAGGTCGGAACATGGCCCTTCAGCAATTGATCATGGTAGATATCTAATTGCGGGCTTGACAGGGCATGAACGACCGGTGCGCATGAAAGCATTTCACTCAACTCTTCGAATGGCATAACTGACTCTTTCGTAATCGTTGGACGTGTGACACTGGTTTTGAAAATCTTCCGCCGTCGACCTCTTGGCCAAGATTTTGGAGACTGACGTCAGTCTGCCTTCAATAACACTCAGTTTTAGAATACAGGCGTCATCGTAGCCGCTCTCGCGGCGAGCTGTTGATCAGAGCCATGAACGAGGCCAGCTCCTGTACATGTTCGCGTCGCATGGCAGCGCAGGCCCAGGAAAAAGCCCCGCTAAGGGTCATTACCACTGCAACATGACTGACTCGGATTGCTTCAATGCAGATGCTGGTGCGTATGAGTAGTGCCACTGGCATGGGTATGCTGATGCACGTGGACAGAGTCTTGTCCGACACAGCGCTGATCCATGCGGCTGAACTTCCATACGCCGAATGAAATCATCCAGGTGAGCAGAAAGATCGCGACGATCACATAACCAAACATACCGAAGTCCAGTGTGCCGATGAAGTTGAAAACAGGATTGTCCAGATGCAGCATTGTCGCCAGCACCTGTAGCAGCTCGATCGTGCCGATGATCAGGGCCACCGCAATCGACAGCGAAGTCGTTGTGATGTTGTAGAAAATTTTTCGCATCGGATTCACGAATGCCCAGTGATAGGCTTTGACCATCAGTACACCGTCGGTGGTATCCATCGCCGTCATACCGGCAGCAAACAGGATCGGCAGCGACAGCACACCAGCGATCGGCAGATTGCCGGCAGAGGCACCTGCTGTCATCGCCAGCAGCCCAACCTCTGAGGCAGTATCGAAACCCAGGCCGAACAGCAATCCGAGCGGATACATCTGCCAGCTGTGCTGTATGAGTTTCTGCAGACGCCCACCGAACAGCCGGTTGATCAACCCCCGCTGCATCAACAACTCATCCAGATGCACATGACTATGCGTCCTTGCTTTGGCCTTTTGCCAGAGTTTGAGGATGTCGAGCAGGACGAACAGGTTGAGGATGCCGATGATCCACAAGAACACTCCGGAAACCCCCGCACCCAATACGCCACCGACATGTTGCAACTGGGGTAGCCCGTGCTTGATCGTCGATGCGGCAAATATGATCGCTACCGCCAGCGACAGCACAATGGTCGAATGACCCAGCGAAAAAAAGAACCCGATGCCGAGCGGCTGCTTACCCTTCTGCAACATGTAACGCACGGTATCGTCGATGGCGGCAATATGGTCGGCGTCGAAGGCATGCCGCAACCCCAACATATAAGCAACGAAACCGAGGCCAACCAGAGCCGGAAAATGCACTGAATAGTGCAGATACAGCCCCCATCCCAGTAGATGGAGTACGACAATGAAGCCGTACAGGCCAACCAATTGCAGCCACTGGCGTCGACTGAAGATACGGTGTGTGGATACCCTCGCCTGCTGCCGCGAAGGCAGCGGAACAAACAGCAGGTCACCTGGCGTTGGCATGCAGCGTTTCCTTTGTTCGATCGCTACAGCACTAGGCCGTTCGCCGGAAAGCATGTCAGGAGTTGCCGTGGGGGAAACAGCGCCTATGCCGGTGCGCTGTAGCTACCCTGACCAACATATCCTGGCATGCGATACATGATTGGTTTGGTTGCAGGATGCCGTCAACACTAAAGCACAATGTGCAAAGAATGTTGCCGGAGGCGGTCAAGCGAATGGCGAGTGAAGTTCAACTTTGGCTCTCTCCAGACCTAGATAGATCATCCATGGAAACCTGCTTGCAGCCTGGTCGCACCGATACATCGGCTCGGCCCAGTCACAAATTCTGCTGTATATCGCGTTGCAATGCGTTGGCATTCGGAGCGACATCACAAAACATCTAAGATAGGCGACTGGATACAACATCCAAATCGAATGACGAGGACAGACATGTTTGTCAGGCAACTGCACTACCTCGTGGCGCTTGCCGAGCATAAACATTTTGCACATGCCGCCGAAAGTTGCTGGGTGTCGCAGCCCGCGCTGTCGGCAGGCATTCGCCAGCTAGAGCGAGAACTGGGGATTACAATCATTCTCAGGGATCGACGGTTCCAGGGCTTTACACCCGAAGGCGAGCGCGTGCTGGTATGGGCCAAACAAACCATCGCGTCGCTGGAAGGCCTGCGCCAGGAGGCCGCGCTGGCTCAATCGATTGCCGGCGGTCATCTGGCTATCGGCACGGTTCCCTCCGCATTGCGTGCGGTGTCGATGCTGGCCGGTGAATATCGTCGTGCCATACCCAAGCTCACGCTCGAAGTCTTTTCGCTGAGCACACGCGATATTCTTCATCGGGTCAAAAGCAAGGAACTGCACCTGGGTCTCGCCTACGCGGACGGCTGCGACGAGAGCACGTTCGAAAACATGGTGCTGTATTCCGAGCGCTTCGTGCTGTTGTCCAGCGACCATGCCGGTCTGCCGACAAAATCGTCTTACAGCTGGGCCGAGGCAGCACGCATGCCGCTGTGCCTGTTCAACCATGAAATGCAGAACCGCAAGATTGTCGACTCGGCATTCCAGCTTGCAGGCGTCACGCCAAACGTCGTCGTCGAGACCAACACCTTGAGCGTGCTCTATGAAGAGGTACGCAATGGCGAGGTATGCAGTATCGCGCCAGTCAGTGCACTACCGGAATATTTTCTCGCCAGCGGCATCAGTATTCGTCCGATCGAACCGCAGCAGTTTTCCGAGATGAGCTTGTTGCGTCTGCGTCAGGAAACGCCGCCTGCCGTCGTCTGTGCCGCATGGGATCTGACGCCGAAACTTGATCTGCAACGCAAGCTCGACAGCGTCCTTGCCGCAGCGACACCGCGGCCGGACTAGGGCGTGTCATCACTTACCAAGCGGCCCGCGCCGGGAGCTGTTTGCGTGCAGGCCAAGGAAGAGCGAAGAAGTGTACGTCCGTACACGCCTGAGCGATGACGCCGGCCTGTGGGCAAACAGACCCGGCCCGTAGGGTTGTTTCGTTGTGGCCGCCATGCGGCAGCGCTTGCACCTTTCTCGGTGCGCGGCTTGGCCCTGACCGCCAGTCAGGCGCTGCACACCGAGAAAGGTGTAAACCACGCCCCACCACCTGACAGCCGCAACGAAACAACGCGAGCCACTTGGTAAGTCATGACACGCCCTATATAAGCCGTGCTTATCAACGGATATCCATAAACGATTGGATGGCACAGGAGCCTGCAGTCCAGACTGCGCAGACAACGTGACGACGAGTCACATTCCCACGACTGGAGTGCTTCATGGCCAAGGTTCTTTGCGTCCTCTATCCCGATCCGGTAACCGGCTACCCCCCGACCTACGCACGTGACGCTATCCCCACAATCAAAGGCTACCCGAACGGGCAGACTGTGCCGTCGCCCAGCGGTGAGCTAGGTTTCAAACCAGGCGAACTGATCGGCTGCGTTTCCGGCGAGCTGGGCCTACGCAAATATCTCGAAGCCAATGGGCACGAATTGATCGTCACCAGCGACAAGGAAGGCGCCGACTCCGTATTGGACAAGCATCTGCCGACTGCCGATGTGGTTATCTCACAGCCGTTCTGGCCCGCCTATCTCACCGCCGAACGCATCGGCAAGGCCAAAAACCTCAAGCTCGCGCTCACCGCCGGCATCGGTTCGGATCACGTGGATCTGAAAGCAGCGTCCGAGCACGGCGTAACCGTTGCCGAAGTGACCTTCTCCAACAGCATCAGCGTGGCGGAGCACGTGGTGATGATGGTGCTTTCACTGGTACGCAACTATCTTCCATCGCACCAGATCGCCAATAACGGCGGCTGGAACATCGCTGATTGCGTCAGCCGCAGCTACGATCTCGAAGGCATGCACTTCGGCACGATTGCCGCGGGCCGCATCGGTCTTGCCGTGCTGCGCCGCCTGAAGCCGTTCGACGTGCACCTGCACTATTACGATCCGCATCGCCTGTCGCCGGAGATCGAGAAAGAACTGAACGCGACTTTTCACGAGACACCGGAATCCCTGGTCAAGGCCTGCGATGTGATCAATCTGCAGACTCCGCTTTACCCATCGACCCGAGGCATGTTCGACGACAAGATGTTCGAACACGTCAAACGTGGCGCTTACCTGATCAACACCGCACGTGGAGCACTGTGCGATCGCGATGCCGTGGTACGCGCACTCGAATCCGGCAAACTGGCTGGCTACGCCGGCGATGTCTGGGATCCGCAGCCTGCCCCGATCGATCATCCATGGCGCCGCATGCCAAATCAGGGCATGACGCCGCATGTCTCAGGGACCTCGCTGTCTGCCCAGGCCAGATACGCCGCCGGCACGCTCGAGATTCTGCAGAACTTTTTCGAGAAAAAGCCAATCAGGCCGGAGTATCTCATCGTTGATGGCGGCAATCTCGCCGGAACCGGTGCCAGCTCCTACAAACTGAGCTGACTGGCGCTCGTACTTTTGTCACCCAGGAGAACAAAAGCCTCAGCTGATCACTGGGGCTTTTGTCATTAAGAGACGCCTCGAATAACCTTCTATCAAACTCGTCGCCCCTGCACTTTTAACAGCCGCATGGTTTGTGATGCCCTTCGATAGCGTGCGGGCTCCAACGGCGCTTGCACATAAGATTTAGTACTGACGTTATTCCCAGTGACTATTTGACGCCTCCGCTAGCTGCTGCCTATAACTCATGCACCCTCAAGGCTTCAGGAATGGTGTATGCCAGCAGCTCGACCTCGCCGGACAACCGCAAGCCATCGCCTTGGTGCTCTTGCTTTTGCGGCTGCCGTGCTGCCCACCAGCGTCTTCGCGACGAATGGCTACTTCACCAATGGATCCAGTATTCAATCGAATGGGTTGGGTGGCGCGGGCATTGCGTTCCCCGTGGATGCCTTGGCCGGCTATATCAATCCTGCCGGTATCGCATTCGTCGGCAATCGTGTCGACGTGGGATTGACCGTGTTCAATCCGGATCGATCCGCGACGATTACGGGCAACCAATACGGTGCCGATGGCTCTTACTCCGGCAACGGCGTGAAGTACTTCCTGTTACCTGAAGCAGGTTATACGCATCAGGTTGCCGATGATCTCTACGTTGGCCTCTCGCTGACGGCCAACGGCGGCATGAACACCGGTTACCACAACAATCCCTATGGCGCATTCGGTGGCCAGGGCGAAGCCGGCGTGAACCTGCAGCAGATCGTGCTGACCCCTGCCCTGGCGTACAAGATCACGCCAACGCAATCCATCGGCATCGGCGCGAATATCGCCTGGCAGCGCTTCTATGCTGATGGGCTGACACCCTTTGCCGCGTTCTCCCAGGCGCCGGGCAGCGTCAGCAATACTGGTTACTCCAGCTCGGTAGGTGTGGGCGCCAGAGTTGGCTGGAACGGCCACTTCGGCGACAACCTGACGTTGGGGGCGACATGGGCCTCGAAGATCCCCGGCTCGTTCAACGGCTACCAAGGTCTGTTTGCCCAATCCGGCAGCTTCGACATTCCCGCGAATTTCGGTATCGGTGCGGCATACCGTGTGACATCCGGGTTGACCTTGCTTGCTGATGTTCAGCGCATCCTCTATGCGGAGACACATTCCGTCGGTAATCCGCTGGCCAACCTGCTGCAGGGCCATGCGCTGGGCTCGTCAGATGGCCCTGGCTTTGGCTGGCGCGACATCAATATCTACAAGGTTGCAGTTAGCTACGCCTACTCGCCCACGTTGACACTGCGCTTCGGTTTCAGTCACGCACAGCAACCCATTCCTTCCAGCCAGACGTTCTTCAATATTCTCGCACCAGGCGTGGTGCAGAATCAGGCCAGCGTCGGTGCCACCTGGCAGACCAGTCAGCGTAGTGAGATCAGTTTTTACTACAGCCACGCCTTCGAGAAGACCGTCTACGGATCAAGTTCGATTCCCGCACCGTTTGGCGGTGGTGAAGCAGACATCGCGTTGAGCGAGAACTCGCTGGGCTTTGCTTATGCGTGGAAAATCTAGCCCACTGACCGGATAGGCCGTTTCCCATGTCTTCGTTCACACCTGTCAGCGCCCTACTCGGCGGCTTGCTGATCGGCGCTGGTGCCAGTTGGCTACTACTTTCGCTCGGACGCATCGCTGGTATCAGTGGCGTGGTTGGCGCACTGCCGTTTTCTCGGCGAATGGAGTTTGCCTGGCGTGCCCTGTTCCTGCTGGGATTGGTGACCGGCGCGGGGCTGCTGTACCGATATGGCAGCACGTTCGGCGTGCAGGCACCGCTCAGCCGTATCGATTTTCCCGCCTGGGAATTGATCGTCTCCGGACTCCTGGTGGGCTACGGCACAACATTAGGGAGCGGTTGCACCAGCGGACATGGCGTGTGCGGCCTGGCGCGCCGTTCGCCGCGCTCTCTGGTGGCAACCGTGATCTTTCTGCTCACGGGCATAGCGACGGCGAGCGTGCTGCGACACTGGCTGGAAAACTGGCCATGAACCCCGACGAAGCATCGCCGCTGGAACGTGCCCTGTTGGCGGCCTTTGGTGCCGGCTTGGTATTCGGTGCCGGGCTCGCGTTGTCGGCGATGACCCATCCCGAGAAAGTACTCGGCTTCCTCGACCTGAGTGGACACTGGGATCCGAGCCTCCTGCTGGTGCTTGGCGGCGCGACGGGTATCGCCGGCATCGCGTTTCCATTGATCCTTCGACGCAAGACGCCGCTTTTGATGGCGGATTTCGATCTGCCGAGTGCTACGCGCATCGATCGTCGGCTGATCTTCGGAGCACTCCTGTTCGGCTTGGGCTGGGGAATCAGCGGTTATTGCCCGGGACCAGCGGTAGCTCTTCTCGCGGCGCTTCCCGGCAGTGGACGCGAGGCTCTGCTGTTTCTGCCAGCCCTGCTGATCGGATCATGGATCGGGCGATGGTCGACCCGGGCGAGCAAGGCGCGTAGCGCTGTCCAACGCATCGATGCGAACCTCCTCGATCGAGGCGATCTCTAGAGGTGCACGGTTTCCCCTCGACAAGTTCGCGGTCGTCCGCATCCTTCAGATAGACGTCCAAAGAGAAATCAGCTGACAGAAGAACCAAGTAGCGATCCCGAATCGCTCGTTGCCGTAAATCTAGGTACGTAGGATGGTGATGCCCAATGCAGCCAGCGGCGCCGTCAATGCTTCAGGCGTTTCGCGTTCAACC
>Ga0302314_10006801_pt1 | contig 20649 bp, 21 predicted proteins | sample III_Palsa_N2_3_FD_200533 | JGI IMG/M metagenome (GOLD analysis project Ga0302314, IMG submission 200533) | Peat permafrost microbial communities from Stordalen Mire near Abisko, Sweden - III_Palsa_N2_3 | ecosystem: Environmental > Terrestrial > Soil > Palsa > Peat permafrost | place: Sweden... | reverse complement strand
CGGGCAGCTTCTGGAACTCTGTCGCGTGCGGTTTGATGGACAGATAGGCGACCACGCCGACGATGACGAACTTCAGCATCGACTTGAAGAAGTGGACCAGGCCGTCGATCCCGAACATCCGCTCGAGGCCCTTCATCGGCGAGACGCGGCTGGGATCGGGCGCTAACCGCGAGGGCGTAAGCAAAAAGCCGGTTTGGATCAGGTTGCCGCCGGCGCCAGCGATGATCGCGGCGAACAGCACCGCGCTGATGAAGGGCCACGCCGCCTGGACCGCCTGGCGCATGACGATCACCGCCCCGCCATTCTCCAGATCGGTCTGGCCGGATCGGGAGATGAAGGGCGCCAGCTGGTTGGCGAGATTGGAACAAAGGGTCCCGCCCATCATCAGGATCACGGCCGTCACCGCCGCCAGCGTCGCCCAGGACGGCACGTCCGACGACTTGGCGACATTGCCTTCCCGGCGCGCCTCCTCGAGGCGCCTCGGGGTTGCGTCTTCTGTCTTCGAGCCAGATTCGGTCTCTTCGGCCATGCCCCGCCCTTAGGTGAAGACGCCGGTGAAGGTCTCGAACGCCCGCACCCAGACCAGGCCGATGGCGCCCAGGCTCAACGCGAAAATCGACAGCCCCAGCAACAGGATCAGCGGCGTGGCGACGAAGAAGACCTGGAACTGCGGCATCGCCCGGCCGATCAGGCCGGCCGCGATATTGAACACCAGGGAAAACACCATCACCGGCGCCGACAGCTGAAGCGCCAGGGTGAAGGTCTTGCCGACCGTCTGAATCGCCAGCGTCGCCGCGTCGTTAAGCGGCAGGGGCTTGGCCGTCGAGAATAGGTCGTAGCTGTGAACGATAGCGGCGATGAACAGCTGATGCAGGTCGGTATCGAACACCAGGGTCATGCCGATCAGCGTTAGGAAGGTCGACACGCTGGCGGTGGGCTGGGCTTCCGCCGGATTGGTGGTTTGGGCGAAGGACAGGGTGGTTTGCAGCGAGATCAGCTCGCCGGCGGTCTGCAAGGCGGCGGTGAACATCTGCATCAGCGCGCCCATCATGCCGCCGATCAGAAGCTCCCTGACGATGTCGCCGGTCATTTCACCAAGGTTGGCGGGTAGCGGCGGCAGGTGCGGCGTGGCGATGGACCACAGGCACATGGACAGCAGCAGCGCCAGGATCAGGCGCACATTCATCGGCACATAGGTCTCGCCGATCCCGGGAATCAGCATGAACAATGCGCCCACGCGGGCGAACACCAGGGCGGCGGCCCAGACGACGGCGGTGGTGGCGTAGGGCCCCACCCCTACATGGCCGAGATGCGGGCTGCGATCTGCTGCATGAAACCGTTCAACAGGGCGCCCATCAGCGGCAGGAAGATCAGCAGCGACAGGAAGATCGCCAGGATCTTGGGCGCGAACACCAGGGTGGCTTCTTGAATTTGGGTCAGGGCCTGCATCAGACCGATGCCGACGCCCACGACGAGCCCGACGATCAGGATCGGCGCCGACAGCTGCAGCGTCAGCCAGATGGCGTCGCGGCCGACGTCCAAAACCTCGGCTCCGTTCATGAAATACGCCTCGAAATACCAGGAAGATGTTGGGTGTTCAGCTGGCCCGACAGTGGCGCGATCATGGTTAACGGGAGACTAATTCCAGGCTCAATCCATGCAGGGCCAAGGCCGAGGCCAAGGCCCGCGCGCCCATGCCCAAAGCGGGATGAGCCTCGCGTCGGGCGAGCCAATCCAGATTAGCCTCGACCGCGGTGTCATGGCCGTTCTGAGCCGCCGCGACCAGATTCAGCACCTGGCGCTCGTCGGCGGTCAAGGCCAGGCAGCAGGGCGGTCCGACCACGAGCCGCCGCCGGCTTCCCCGACCCAGAATCTGGAGAAAGACCGCCAGGGTCGCCAGCACCTCGGCGGCATCCTCACCGAACGCCTCGGTGAACTCGCGCGCCAGCACCGGACAGTCGCGTCGGCCGTCCGCCAGGCGCCGCCAAGCCCATACCAGCAGGTGTTCGCCATAGCCGAACCCCAGCGCTTCATCGATCCCGAGGATTTCTGCTTCAGCCCGCAACATCGGAGTCTCCATCATCGGCTGCGCCCACCCTAATTGCGATTGATTTGCAATTGCAAGTAAGATCAGATGCGACGTCTCGAAGATCTTTTCGGAGTTGCGCCATGGATGAGCTCGCCGACCTCCCGACCCCGGTCTATGCCGCGGCCGCGCCCCTGTCGGACCTGCGCGCGCCGGAGCTTTTGGTGGTGGTGAGCACCCGGCTCTATGTTCTGCCGCGTGTCGCCTCCAGCCCGCGCGCGGACTGGCGCAGCGGCCTGCGCTCGAGCGGCGTGAGCGAGGCCGGCGTCAGCGCCTTCCACGCCTTTTTCACCATCGTCGGCCACGGCCAGACCCGGCCGCTGGACATTCACTGCACCTGCCGACGCGTGCTCGGAGCGGACGAGGCGCGGCTGCTGCAGCTGATCAGCCTGCTCCAACACGATCGGCCAGAAGCCGCCGAAGCCATCCTCGGCGATTGGCTGGCGCCGACCGCGCGGCGGCTGGCCGCGTCTCAGGCTTGCATGATGGCGACGGCGCTAAAGGCCGCTGGACTGACCATCCCCTGGCGCCACGCCGAAGCGGCGGCGATGCGCCGACTGGATCGCATCGACAGCGGCCTGGCGCTGCTGCACTGATCTCAACGCCCGATCGCCTTGGCCAAGGCCGCCCCGGCCTGCGCCGGCGTCGCCTTGTCCTGGTCGCGGTCGACGGTGAGGTTTGCCTTGCGCATGGCCTCCACCGGAATGGCGCCCAACAGCGGCGTGAGCGCCCCGCGGAAACGGGCGTCGGCGCCCCGCCTGGGGCTTAGCAGGATCACCGCGTCATAGGGCGGGATCGCCTGGCGCGGATCGGTCAGCACCACCAGATCGTCGGCGGCGATGCGGCCGTCCGACGAGAAGGCCGAGATCACATCCACATCGCCGCTGAGCAGGGCCTTGTACATGAAGGTCGGCTGGTAGCGGTGCTCGGCCTTGAACTTCAGCCCATAGGCGGTGTTCAGCGCCGCCCACTCGGGCCGCGAGAGGAATTCCAGGTCCGAGCCCAGGGACAGATTGGGCGCCTGCCGCGCCAGGTCGTCGATGGTCTTGACCCCCAGGGCCTGGGCGCGGTCCCGGCGCATGGCCAGGGCGTAGGCGTTCTCGAACCCGAGCGGACCCAGCACCGTCACGCCGTCCCTCGCCTTCAGCGCGGCGGTCAGCTGATCCAGCAACACCTTTCGCGGTGGATTGTCGCTCCGATGCAGGACGTTGGTCCACAGGGTTCCGGAGTAGTCGACGTACGCATCCACCTCGCCCGCCGCCAGGGCGCGATAGGCCACCACCGAGCCGAGGTCATCCTTCTGGGTCACCGTGAACCCCTGCGCCTTCAGCCGGCCGGCCATCAGGTCGGCGAGGATATATTGTTCCGAGAAATTCTTGGCCCCGACCACGACCCGCTCGGCCGCGGCGCCGACGCTGATCAGCGGCGCCAGCGCCAGGGCGGTCCCGAAGGCCAGGCCGCCCAGGCCGATGATCACGCGGCGTCGATCGCGCTTGGCGGCGCCGACCTCGATCAGCCCCAGCAGTTGGTCGACGATGAAGGCCAGACCCGCCGCCGCCCCGCATCCGAACAGCACCAGCACCCAGTCCTCGGTCTGCAGGCCGGAGAAGATGTAGTCGCCCAGCGAGGTCTGGCCGACCGGCGTGGACAGGGTGGCCGTGCCGATCGTCCAGACGGCGGCGGTGCGCACCCCGGCCATGATCACAGGCGCGGCAAGGGGCAGCTCGACCTGGAACAGCCGCTGGCGATCGGTCATGCCGACGCCCCGCGCCGCCTCCACCACCGCTGGGTCGACGCCCAGAATGCCGGTCGTGGCGTTCCGCAGGATCGGCAGCATGGAATAGAGGGTCAGGGCCAGCAGCGACGGCAGGAAACCCAGGGCCGAAAAGCCGAAACCCAGACTGGCCTTGGTCACGGCTGAAAGCGCCAGCAGCAGCGGATAGAATAGGGCCAGCAGGGCCAGGCTCGGAATGGTCTGCACGGTCCCCGCCCCCAGCAGCACCGCCCAGCGCAGGCGCGGGTTGCGGCTGGCCGCCACCGCCAGCGGCAGGCTGATCAGCAGCCCCAGCACCAGGGCCGAGGCGCTCAGCAGGACGTGCTGGCCGAGATAGCCAGGCAGCAACCGCCAGGCGGCTGCGATCCGCTCATCCATGCGCCGGCTCCAACCGCTCGCGCACACGGGTCGCCTGCCGCAGCGGCGTCTCCATCAGGCTGCGCACGTCGGCGTCGCTCGAGGCGAGCAGATCCGCCGCCTTGCCGTCGGCGCGGATCACACCGGACTGCATGATGACGATACGGTCCGCCAAAAGGACCGCCTCGGTAATGTCGTGGGTGACCATGACCGTGGTCAGGCCAAGCTGCTCGTGCAGGCGGCGGTATTCGCCGCCCAGGGCGTCGCGGGTGACGGGATCCAGCGCGCCGAACGGCTCGTCCATCAGCATGATCTTCGGCCGCGCCGCCAGGGCTCGCGCCACCCCCACCCGCTGACGCTGGCCGCCGGACAGGGCCGCCGGCGCGCGGGCGCCAAAGTCGCGCGGCAGGCTGACCAGATCGAGCAGCTCATCCACCCGCGCCGCCAGTTCCGCCTTGGCCACGCCCTGCAGCTTTGGGGTGATGGCGATATTCTCCGCCACGGTCAGGTGCGGGAACAGACCCACCTCCTGGAAGACATAGCCGATGCCGCGCCGGAGTTCATGCGGCGGCGTCGAGCCCACTGCGGCGCCGGCGATCTTCACGGTTCCGCTGGTCGGCTGAACCAGGCCGTTGATCATCTTCAGCGTGGTGGTCTTGCCCGACCCGGATCCGCCGACCAGAGCGACAAAGGCGCCCTCGGGAATGGACAGGTTCACGGCGTCGACGGCCCTGGCCTGGCCGAAGACCTTGGAGACGTCGGCCAGCTCGATCATCGGCGCGCTCATGGGCGGTGTTTACGACCAAACGCGGGGGCGGGGGAATGGCGGATGTTGGATCCCGTAAATCCCGAGGTTTCAATTACCTCGTCCCCCCGCTTTGTGCCGGGGGCCCATTGGACTCGATGGTCAGGTATTAGGCCCTGAACCAGCCGCCGCATCGCACCTCATTCGTGCGCGCTCAATAGACCCTCCGCACAGGGCCGACGGAAACGGCGAAAGTGGGGATTGAACTAGGGCGCGCCCTAGATCGGCGTTTTCAGCACGTCCTGATAGGCGTTGATCACCTGGTCTCGGATAGCCATCACGGTGTCCAGGTTGGCCTGGGCCGAGGAGATGGCGGTAACGGTGTCGACCAGATCGGCCTTGCCCTGCACCTGTTTGGTCATCGCCGATTCGGCGGCTCGGGAGGATTGGACGGTGTCGGTCATGGCGTTCTTCAAAATCTCGCCGAAGGCGTGCGGGTCGGGCGGCTGGCTGGCGCCGCCCAGAGACGAGGCGGCGCTGGCCAGGCTCGTGGCTTGAGCCTGGGCGGTTGCGTAGGCCTTGGCGGCGATTAAGGGGACCATCGCCTAGATCACTGCTGCTTGAGCAGTTCGAGGGTGCTCGACTGCATCGAGCGCGACGTTTCGATCACCGACAGATTGGCCTCATAGGCCCGTTGGGCGTCGCGCATATCCAGCGCCTCGATCAGCGGATCGACATTGGGCATCTTCACATAGCCTTTGGCGTCGGCCGACGGCGCGCCGGGCTGGAATTGGCTTTTGAACGGCGTTTGGTCGGGGGCGACGCTGGACATCTTCACCCCCTTGGAGCCGTCGGGCAGGGTGACCGGCGAGAACACCGGAATCTGACGGCGGTAGGGGTCGCCGCCAGCGGCCGAGGCCACCGAGTCGGCATTGGCCATGTTTTCGGCGATGATCCGCATGCGGGCCTGCTGGGCGCGAAGGGCGGAGGCGGCCACGGTCATGGCCGGCATGGCAGTGGTGGAGGAGCTGGAGTCGGCCATCGGTCAGTCCTTAAGAGCCCTTGCCCGGCGTACGCAGCGCCGTCTGGATCATGCCCATCGATTTTTCGTAGAAGCCGATCGCCGCGTCGAAGTTCATCCGCGCGTCGTTCATCTTCATCATCTCTTCTTCCAGCACGACCTGGTTGCCATCGACCCGCGTCTCGGAGTCGGGCGAGGCCTGCGGAGACCACGGCGTGGGCGCCGCTGGCGTGGTTCCGGCGATGTGGGCCGCATTGGTCATGGAGACCCCTACCGGCGCCATCTGCAGCGGCGCCTGGCTGGTCTGGCTCGAGACGGTGAAGGGCTTCAGATCCATCGGCGCGAAGCCCGGCGTGTCGGAATTGGCGACATTCTGGGCGATCAGCTTCTGACGCTGGTTGAGGTAACTCAACCGGTCCTTGAGCGTGGACAGAAGTGGGACGTCGTCGGACTTCATGGCAAACGAAAGATGAAAGAACAGGGTTAATCAGCCGTTAAGACCCTGAAGGCGAGATGCGCGAAGTGGGGTCGCGTCGGCCCCGGCTTTTATCCTCCGCGGCCGAATGCAGTTTCCAGACCTGCTCAGAATGTTCTTCGCCCTGGCCGTCACGATGGGCCTGTTCGGCCTGGTCGTGGTCGGTCTGCGCCGCTTTGGCCCCGAGACGCTGAAGCGGCTGCAAGGCACGCACGCCGACCGCAGGCTGGCGGTTGTGGAAAGCCTGGTGCTCGACCCCGCCCGCCGCCTGGTCCTGGTCAGGATCGACGCCGAGGAGCGGTTGATCCTGCTCGGCGAAGGCCAGATTCTGCCCGCCCAGCCCCCCGTCACAGCCCGGCGCAGGAGCGCTCAGACTGATGCGTAAGCTCGTCTCCGCCCTCGTCCGTCAGCTCAAGCCCGACTGGACCGCCGAGGACATGCGCCGCGCGGCCATCGTCGCCGGCCTCACGGGCCTCGCCAGCCTCTTCCTGCCCACCGGCGCGGTAGCCCAGGCGATCAACCTGAATCTCGGCGACGGCGGCGGCCTGACCGACCGCGTGGTCCAGCTGGTCGCGCTGCTGACCGTGCTGTCGCTGGCGCCCTCCATCGTCATCATGACCACCTCATTCGTGCGGATGACCGTGGTGCTCAGCCTGCTGCGCACCGCGCTCGGCCTGCAGCAAAGCCCGCCCAACGCCGTGCTGATAAGCCTGGCCATGTTCCTGACCGCCATTGTCATGGCCCCCACGTTCCAGGCCTCCTACAACGCCGGCATCAAGCCCCTGCTCGACAAGAAAATGGAGCTGCCGGCCGCCTTCAACGCCTCCGCCCAGCCGGTGAAGGACTTCATGCTGGCGCAAGTTGACCACGAGGACCTGGCCCTGTTCGTGCGCCTGTCGAAGACGCCGAAGGTGGCCAAGATCACCGAGCTGCCGATCCATGTGGTGACGCCCGCGTTCATGATCTCGGAACTGAAGCGCGCCTTCGAGATCGGCTTTCTGCTGTTCATCCCCTTCCTGGTCATCGACCTTGTCGTCGCCAGCGTGCTGATGAGCATGGGCATGATGATGCTGCCGCCCGTGGTGGTCTCCCTGCCCTTCAAACTGATCTTCTTCGTCCTGGTGGACGGCTGGCGACTTGTCGCGGGAAGTCTGGTGCAGAGCTTCCACCCGGCGCTGACCGGGTAGGCGCCCGGGGCGCAAGGCCGATCCCAGCCGCTTCCGCGCGCCGACCACCGAGAACCTCCCTTGTGGGCTTCGCGCAATCAAAGGGCTTCATCTTCCGAACGCCCAGGCCACCATGAGCGGGAGCTCGGTTCGCCAGAACGCACCGCCATGCGCCCCGTCCCGTTCAGTCATCACGACGTCCGCCCCGGCATCGCGCAACGCGTCCGCCCAGCGTGTCGCGTTCTCGTGAAAGAAGGGCTCCTGCGTTCCGGCGACAAGATACGTGCGCGGAAGCGAGGTCGGCATGACCTCAGCCGGTCGATAGCCAGCGCCTGGCGAGGCGCAAAATATGGCGCCGTAGATCTCGGGATGCCGAAGCCCGATGGCGAGCGCCAGCTCGCCACTCGCCGAGACGCCGAACATCGCCGTGCGCTCTCGGCGCAGCCTTACGCCGAAACGCGACTGCGTCCATTCGCGGACGCCCTCGACGAGGAACGCCTCGTGGGCGCTGAAACGTTCCGGATCGAAGCCTGGCGAGTATTCGTGGAGCCGCAGCGTCTCATCCGTCAATCGGTGGACTCCGACGATCATCGTAGACGGCACATCAGCCGCCGCGACGAATTCACCCCACGGCGAGATCAGCTGGCCGTCACCGGCGAACACCACGGCTTCCGGCGCGTCCGGCGGCAGGTACACCGTGACTTTCCGACCACCGTCATACGGGAACACCTCGGTGACAAGTTCGCCCTGGGTGGACGACATTCGCTTGCTCCATATCTTGTAGGCATCGCCAACCGTGACAATGCCGATCACCTGCGAGAAAATCCACGCCATGGCCAAATCGCCGCTTGAACCCATCCGGCTGCAGCTGATTTATCACGGCAAAGGCCCTGTCTTCTGGACCGGTGGCGCGACCGATTTCGGCGTGCAGGATAAGGACGAGGGCCTGTTCCTCGGCGAGGCGGCGCCGGACGGTGGCCGCATCTTCGATCTGGCGCTTGAGGTGAAGCCGGAGGGCGCGGGCGCGCCGGTGTTCGTGGGACCATTCTCCCATGGCCCCGCAAGCAAACGCTTCCTCTATCTCAGCTGGCGCAACCTGACCGGCGAATATGCCCAGCGCCTCATCCTGCCGCTGGGCGCCATCGCCTGGTCCGACATCCGTGCCTCGCGGGCGGCGGACCGGCCGCTCGTCGGCGAACTGATCGACTCAAATCCAAGGGCGACCTCCACCGGCGCCAACATCGGCGGCAAGCGCCCGATCACCTGGCGCCTTCCAGGCGCCGGCTAGTGAGGCAATAAGGCGACAGGTGCGGCTTAGGTCACTTTTGAAGACCCACGGGGACTGGCGCCGGAGCGGGGTCAACGCCATCTGAGCGCCAACGCCTAGGGGAAGGCGCCTTAGGGGAAGGCCTCGAGACTTTATGCCAAATATTGTTCGCGCCCCTCGCGGTAGCGTTTTTTCGCGTGGCGCCGCCTGGGCTCTACTCGCCGGCCTCGGTCTTTCCTCTCTAGGTCTGGCGGCTTGCGGCGCAAAGCATGGCCCCCCGCCCCAGGGGCCGGCGGTGGTCAGCGTGGTGACGGTGCAGGCCCAGAATGTGGCTCTTGAGTCAGAACTGCCCGGCCGCACCAGCCCCTATCAGATTTCCGACGTCCGGCCGCAGGTCAACGGCATCATCCAGGCCCGCCTGTTCGAGGAAGGCTCCAACGTCCGCGCCGGCCAGGTGCTCTACCAGATCGACCCCGCCCCCTATCAGGCCGCCTATGACCAGGCCCTGGCCCAGCTGGCCAACGCCCGCGTCAGCGTGGTCACCGCCAAGCTCAAGGCCGACCGCTATGCCGACATGGTCAAGATCAACGCTGTCAGTCACCAGGACGCCGACGACGCCCGCGCCGCCGCCGACGAGGCCGCGGCCAACGTCCAGCAGCAGCAGGCGGCGGTCGAAACCGCCCGCATCAATCTGAACTACACCAAGGTCACCGCTCCGATCAGCGGACGGATCGGCGTCTCAAGCTTCACCCCCGGCGCTTTGGTCACCAACGGCCAGGCCAACGCCCTGACGACCATCCAGAAGCTGGACCCCATCTACGTCGACGTCACCCAGACGGCGGCCGACCTGCTCGCCCTGCGCGACGCCATGGCGCGCGGCTCCGGCCACGCCGCCACCAGCGCCCCCGTCCACCTGCAGCTGGCCGATGGCCGGGACTATCCGATCGAGGGACGTCTGCAGTTCACCGACGTGACCGTTGACCAGAACACCGGCTCGGTGACCCTCCGCGCCCTCTTTCCCAATCCCGGCGGCGAGCTGCTCCCGGGCATGTATGTCCGCGCGCGGGTGACCGAGGGGACCGATCCCAACGGCATCCTGGTCCCGCAACAGGGCGTCACCCGCGACGCCCGAGGCCTCCCCACCGCCCTCGTGGTTGACCCTCAAGGCCGCGCCCAGCAGCGCATGCTGGAGGTCGCCGGCTCGATTGGCAATCAGTGGCGGGTCACCAGCGGCCTGGAGCCGGGCGACCGGCTCATCGTCATGGGCGGCGCGAATGCCAAGCCGGGCCAGCCTGTCAAAGTGGTTCCCGGCCAGCCGGCCGCCGCCGCTCCCGCGGCTGGCGCCTAAGGCCGCCCGACCATGTTGTCCCGCTTCTTCATCGACCGCCCGATCTTTGCCTGGGTCGTGGCCATGGGGGTCATGCTGGCCGGCGTGATCGCCATCTTCACCCTGCCGATCGCCCAGTATCCCACCATCGCGCCGCCCGCGGTCACCATCACCGCGACCTATCCGGGCGCCTCGGCCGCCACCCTTGAAAGCTCCGTCACCCAGGTGATCGAGCAGCAGCTCAAGGGCATCGACCACCTGCTCTATTTCGGGTCCACCAGCGCCTCGAACGGCGTGACGACCATCACCGTCACCTTCGAGCCCGGCACCAATCCGGACATCGCCCAGGTGCAGGTGCAGAACAAACTGTCCCAGGCGACCCCGGAGCTGCCTTCAGAGGTTCAGCAACAGGGTCTGATCGTCGCCAAGGCCCAGGCCGACTTCATCCTCGTCGTGGCCCTCTACGACGCCGACGGCCACCACGACATCACCGACCTGGGCGACTATGTGAACAGCAAGCTGGTTGACCCGATTTCCCGGGTCAATGGCGTGGGCGACACCCAGGTGTTCGGCGCCCAATACGCCATGCGAATCTGGCTGGATCCGTATAAGCTCAACAATTACAAACTCATGCCCTCCGACGTGGCGCTGGCCGTGCAGGCGCAGAATGTCCAGGTGCCCGCCGGGGAACTGGGCGCGCAACCCGCCGTCGCGGGCCAGGAACTGGACGCCACGGTCAACGCCCAGTCGCGCCTGAAAACCGCCGACCAGTTCCGGGCCATCATCCTGAAGACCGCGAGCGACGGCTCCATCGTCCGGCTGGGCGACGTCGCCCGCGTCGAGATTGGCGGCGACAGCTACACCCAGACCTCCAGATACAATGGCAGGGCGGCCGCCGGCCTTGCCGTAAAACTGGCGTCCGGCGCCAACGCGCTCAAAACCGTGGCCCTGGTCAAGGCCCGCGTGGCCCAGCTGGAGACGGCCTTCCCGCCCGGCATCAAGGTGACCTTCCCGGTCGACAACTCAAGCTTCATCAGACTTTCCATCACCGATGTGGTGCAGACCCTGCTGATCGCCATCGCGCTGGTGGTGGCGGTGATGTTCCTGTTCCTGCAGAACTGGCGCGCCACTCTCATTCCAGCGATCGCCGTGCCGGTGGTTCTGCTGGGCACCTTCGCGGTGCTGTCGGTGGCGGGCTATTCGATCAACGTCCTGACCCTGTTCGCCATGGTGCTGGCCATCGGCCTTCTGGTGGATGACGCCATCGTGGTGGTGGAGAATGTTCAGCGGATCATGGAGGAAGAGGGGCTTTCGCCCCGCGACGCCACGGTCAAGTCCATGGAAGAGATTACCGGCGCCCTGATCGGCATCGGCACGGTGCTGTCGGCGGTGCTGCTGCCGATGGCCTTCTTTGGCGGGTCCACGGGGGCGATCTATCGCCAGTTCTCGGTGACCATCGTCTCGGCCGTCGTGCTGAGCGTGACGGTGGCCCTGGTGCTCACCCCCGCCCTCTGCGCCACCCTTCTTAAACCGATCGAGAAGAAGGACGTGCAGGGCGAGACGCCCGCCAAGACCTCGACAAACCCACTGGGCCGCTTCTTCGGTTGGTTCAACACCACCTTCGACCGCAATATCGAACGCTACGACGGCGCGCTGCGACGGATCGTCAAGGCGCCGGTGCTGGCCGGGCTGGCCTACCTCGGCATCTTCCTGTTGATGGCCGCCCTCTTCGTCAGCCTGCCCTCGGGCTTCCTGCCCGACGAAGACCAGGGCGAGATTCTGAACATCTACACCCTCCCCCCCGGCGCGGTGCAGTCGCGGACCGACTCGGTGTCCCATCAGATCGAACAACACTACCTGACAACCGAAAAAGACAACGTCGAAGGCATCTTCTCGGCGGAGGGATTCAGCTTCGCAGGCTTCGGCCAGAACGTCGGCATGTCCTTCGTCAAGCTTAAGGACTGGAAATACCGGGGCGCCGCCAAGAACCGGGCGCCGGCGATCGTCGGGCGGGCCATGAAGGACTTCCCCAAGATCAATGACGCCCAGGTGTTCGCCCTGATCCCGCCCGCGGTGCGCGACCTGGGCAACGCCTCCGGCTTCGACCTGGAGCTGCAGGATCAGGCCGGGCTCGGGCACGCCAGCCTGGTCCAGGCGCAGGGTCAACTGCTGGGCATGGCCGCCCACGATCCCTTGCTGATGGCGGTGCGGCCGAACGGCCAGCCTGACACGCCTCAGGTCGACCTGGACGTCGATCAGGCTCGGGCCGGCGCCCTCGGCCTTTCGCTGGCCGACGTCAACGCCACCGCCAGCGCCGCCACGGGCGAAGTCTACATCAACGACTTCAGCGACCGCGGCCGGGTCAAGCACGTCTACATGCAGGCCGACGCGCCCTTCCGCATGAGCCCCGAGGATCTCGGCCGCTTCTTTGTGCGCTCCTCCAGCGGTGAGATGGCGCCTTTCTCGGCCTTCTCCACCAGCCACTGGGAGATCGGCCCCACGCAACTGCAGCGCTACAACGGCATGTCATCCCTGGAAATCCAGGGCCAGTCCGCCCCGGGCAAGAGCTCCGGCGCCTCGATGAACGAGATGGAGAAGCTGATCGCCAAACTGCCCAAGGGCATAGGCTTTGAATGGACCGGCCAGTCCTTCCAGGAGAAGCTGTCCGGTGGCCAGGCGCCCATGCTCTACGCCCTGTCGATCCTGGTGGTCTTCATGTGCCTGGCGGCTCTGTATGAGAGCTGGTCTATCCCGATCGCCATCCTGCTGGTCATCCCGCTCGGCGTTGTCGGAGCGTTGCTGGCCGCAACCCTGCGGGGCTTCTACAATGACGTCTACTTCCAGGTCGGCCTGCTCACCACCATCGGCCTGTCCGCCAAGAACGCCATCCTGATCGTCGAGTTCGCCGTCGACGCGGAAAAGGCCGGCGCTTCGCCGATCGAAGCGGCGATCATCGCCTCGCGTCAGCGGCTGCGGCCGATCCTGATGACCTCCATCGCCTTCATCGCCGGGGTCGCGCCCTTGGCCATCTCCACCGGCGCGGGCGCGGGCGGCCAGAACGACATCGGCACCGGCGTCATCGGCGGCATGTTCACCGCCACCGTCCTGGCCATCTTCCTGGTGCCCTTCTTCTTCGTCGCCGTCCGGGGCGGTCTGCGATCAAGGCGTGACGGCGATCCGAATGCGGCGTCGGCGGAGGCGATCCGATGAGCAGGCTTGTTCCAACAGTCCTCCTGGCCTCTGTCCTACTCGCCGGCTGCACCCTGGCGCCGGCCTATCAGCGGCCCACCGCGCCCGTTCCCGCCCAATGGCCCTCAGGCCCGGCCTATGCCGCGCCCACGGACCTGGCCGTAGCGGACTGGCGTCAGGTTTTCGTCGATCCCAAGCTGCAGGCGGTGATCGGCCAGGCCCTGGCCAACAGCCGCGATCTGCGCGTCGCCATCGCCCAGATCGAGGCGTCGCGGGCCCAGTATCATGTCCAGCGCGCGGACCTGTTTCCCAAGGTCAACGCCTCGATCGGCATGCAGACCGGCCGCGAGTATACCGGCGAGCCGCCAAGCCTGGGCGGCGCCTACCAGAACGAAACCGCCTACTCCACCAGCGTCGGAACCACCGCCTACGAGCTCGATCTGTTCGGTCGCGTGCGCAGCCTGACCAAGTCGGCGCTGGAAACCTACCTCGCCACCGACGAGGCCAAGCAAAGCACCCAGATCAGCCTGGTGGCCGAGACAGCCAGCGACTACCTCTCCTACGCCGCCGACGCCTCCCTGCTGCAGGTTTCGCGAACCACCGTCGCCAGCGCCCAGGCCAACTTCGATCTGGCCAAGCGGCGCATGGAGGGCGGGATCGCCTCGCAGCTAGATGTCAGCAACGCCGAAACAATCCTCGACCAGGCCCAGGACGACGTCGCCCGCTACAACACCCAGGTCGCCCAGGACAGGAACGCCCTGGACCTGGTCGTCGGCGCACCGGTGGCGGCGGAGAACCTGCCCAGCGGCATCGACGACCCCGCCACCCGCCTGGGCCAGGCGCCGGGCGCGCTGGACTCAACCGTGCTGTTGCGACGCCCGGACGTGCTGGAGGCCGAACACACCCTGCGCGGGGCCAACGCCAATATCGGCGCGGCGCGCGCGGCCTTCTTCCCGCAGATTTCCCTGACAGCCTCGGGCGGGACCGAGAGCGTGGCCCTGTCCAGCCTGTTCTCGCGCGGCGCGGGCGTGTGGAGCTTCGCGCCCACCATAACCCTGCCGATCTTTGCGGGGGGCGCCAACGTCGCCAATCTCGACTACGCCAAGGCCGAGGACCGGATCGACGTCGCCCAGTATGAAAAGGCCATCCAGACCGCGTTCCGCGAAGTCGCCGACGCTCTGGCCCAGCGCGGCACGATCGCTGAGCGCCTCCGGGCCCAGCGCGCTCAGGTGGCCGCCGCAGACCAGGCCCTGCGCCTGGCCGAAGCCCTCTATAAGCGCGGGTCGGACAGCTACCTGGACGTCCTGACCGCACAGCGCACCCTCTACGCCGCCCAGCAGTCGCTGATCGCCGTGCAGCTGATCGAGCGCACCAACACCGTCACCCTCTACAAGGCCCTTGGCGGCGCCCTGTCCGACCGCGGCAAGGACGGCTAAACCGCCGACGGCGCGGCGGAGGGCGTTTGATGAGCGAGTTTTCAGCGGGCGCGCTGACGCCGCCCTATGTGCTGCTGGAAGACCGGCTCACGCCAGGAGCGCCAGGGCGGCTCTACGCCAATCCCGTCGCAGTCGTCAGGTGCGATGACATCGCGGGTGTCGACGCGGCCTTTAGCCAGATCGAACAAGGCCTGGCAGACGGCCTGCATGCGGCCGGTCTCTTCGCTTATGAACTCGGTTACGCCCTCGAACCCAAGCTCGCCTCCCAGATGCCGGAGGGCGGCGAGACGCCGCTGCTATGGATGGGCTTGTTCGAGCCGCCGACGGCCATTGCGGCGGAGGTGTTGGACGCCGCCTTCGCAAGCTTGGGTCCTCCACCGCCGATCACGGACTTGCAGGCCGGCAATGATCGGGCGGGCCATACCAGCAAGGTCGAGCAGGTTCTTCGCCTGATCGAGGCGGGCGACGTCTATCAGGTCAATCTGACCTTCCCGTTCCGATTCCACTGTCCGGGCGACCCGCTCAGCCTCTACGCCGCCCTGCGATCCAGCCAACCTGTCGCGCATGGCGGAGTCGCAGCCCTCGGCGACATGACCGTCCTGTCCGTATCGCCGGAGCTTTGGGTTCAGACAGCGGATGGCCGGGCGACGACGCGCCCGATGAAGGGCACCGTTGCGCGCGGCGCGTATCTGGCCGCCGACCGATGCGCGCGCGACGCCCTGGCGGCCGACCCCAAGCAGCGGGCCGAGAACCTCATGATCGTCGACCTGCTGCGCAACGACCTGGCGCGCATTTCGGTCCCCGGCACGGTGCGTGTGCCAGACCTCTTCACGGTCGAGACCTACCCAAGCTTCCACGCCCTGACGTCCACAATCACAAGTCAGCTGGAGGCGGGGTTGAGCCTGCGCGAGCGCGTCGCGGGCCTGTTTCCCTGCGGCTCCATCGTCGGGGCGCCCAAGATCCGGGCCGGAGAAATCATTCGCGCGTTGGAGCCGTCGCCGCGCGGCTTCTACACCGGGGCGCTGGGGGCGATCGCGCCAGGCGGCGACATGGCGTTCAACGTCGCCATCCGCACCGCCGTCATCACCGCCGATGGCCGGGGCCGATACGATGTCGGCGGCGGGATCGTCGCCGATTCCGATGCCGATGCGGAGTACGAAGAGGCCTGCCTGAAGGCCAGGGTGCTGACCGACCTCGCCGAAGACTATGGCTTGATCGAGACCTTCAGATGGTCGCGTACAGAGGGCTTTATCCGCCTCGATCTTCATCTGGACCGGATGGACAAGTCGGCGCGCCAGCTTGGCTTTGCCTTCGACCGGGCAGCGGCCGAGCAGGCCCTTAGCCGGCGGGCGGCGGCATGGGGCGAGGCGACCGCGGACCAGAGGGTGCGGCTGCAGCTGGCGCGCTCGGGCGGCCTGAAGATCACCCATGCAACACTCGTGGCGTCAAAGTCGGTGTTGACCGTGCGCCTGGCCACGGAGCGCCTCGACCCTGGCGACCCCTTCCTCCGGCATAAGACGACACGCCGAGCCCTCTACGATCGCGCCTTCGACGAGGCCGCCATCCAGGGGTTTGACGAAGTGGTTTTCCTGAACCGGCGCGGCGACGTCGCCGAAGCCTCGCGCAATTCCGTCTTCGTCGAGATGGATGGAACCCTGATCACCCCGCCCCTCACCAGCGGCTTGTTGCCCGGCGTTCTACGCCAGCTTCTGATCGAAAGCGGTCAGGCGAGCGAAAAAATCGTGCCGGTCGACCTGCTAGCCTCACGCCCCATCCTGCTGGGCAACAGCCTGCACGGGCTTCGGCCAGCGAGCATGGCGAGATAGGCGCACGAGCAGGAATACGCGAATGATATTCTATTTGAGCATAAGGGCGATCATTATATATATCGCTGACGTGATTAGACCTTCTGCGGCCACGCTTAAACTACTCGATTCCATGAATATATCCGCGATATGAGCGCCCGTGAAAATCTTAAAAACGATGAAACCTAGACAATAGATAGCTATTATTGCTGCAGGCCACTTTCCAAATTGCACCTGCCTTTGACCAATAGATTTTTCTGGCGTGTTCTTCATCAACATCCTACCGGCGTCGCCGGGTATTGGTTTTGGTAGTGCCGCTTCCCGAAGATGCGGAATATGGGGACAGCAGCAGCATCCCCCAAAAGTCTGCAACCAGATAGACGGGCGGTACTCTCGCATCGCTAGCTTTCGCTCCTGGCGTCTAAGGGCCGGCCGGACTAGCCCCAAACGCCAATCCTCGCACCGCGTCGTAGGTGGCGTCGAAGGCGTGCAGCTGGTCGGGGTTAGCCACGGTCCCGACGACGGGGTCACCGGTCAGCACCAGCAATCGGCGCGCGTCCTTGTCGAACGCGGGCCAGGCCGGCATACCTGGGCCGTTGGGATCGCCAGTCTTGGCGAAATTGACCCAGTAGCTGGACATCAGGTCGGCCAGCCGGCAGTCGGAAGCGCTCCAGGCCCAGGGCTCCTGGTCCAGGTGGTCGAACATGTACCAGAGCTCGGCGAAGTGGCTGGCGCCCCAGGCGGCCCTCGGCGAGCGCGCCGGAAACGGCGGCGTCTGGGCGAAGCGGTAGAGCCATATAGGTTGGCCGGCATCGCCCGCCTGCAGACGCGCCCAAGCCCACATGTCCCAGCCGAACCGCAGGTCGCGCTCAAGATCAAGCCGCGCGGCCTTGGCGCCGGCGTCGGTGGTATACGGATAAGCGCCGATAATACTGGGCGGCAGCGGCCCCCAGGTGTGATCCAGGTCGGCCTTATAGCTGGCGGTGGTGATCTGGCTGACGTCGGCCAGGGAGCGGGCCTCGTCGGCGTTGGAGCCGATCAGGATCGCGACCCTTGCTTGGCTGCCCGCCACATAGGCCTGATAGGGCGACAGCGGCAGCACGGACGGGCCGATCACCGGATGGCTGACGGCGTTGGCCTTGCCGCCCAGCAGCGCTTCCGCCGGCATGGCGCGCAACTCGGCGATCGACTTGGCGCCCACGGACGCAGCGTAGGCCAACCCGTCCCGCTCGGCCTGGGGCAGCTTGTAGCCGGGGGCCAATTCCAGCGGCTCGAACATGCCGCCGCTCTGGGCGATCGCCCGCTGGAACAGACCGCGCGCCCGGGGCGACGCCACCAGCAGGCTGACCGACATGGCCCCCGCCGACTGGCCGAAGATGGTGACCCGGCCCGGATCGCCGCCGAACGCGCCGATGTTGCGCTGGACCCATCTCAGGGCCGCGATCTGGTCCATCAGGCCATAGTCGCCGGACGCGCCGTCAGCGGATTCCTGGCTGAGCTCCGGATGCGCCAGATAGCCGAACGGCCCCAGCCGATAGGCGACGGTGACCACCACCACGCCCTTGCGCGCCAACCGGTCGCCCCAATAGAGCGGCATGGCGGTGGCGCCATTGCTGAACCCGCCGCCGTGGATGAAGACCATCACCGCGGCCGGCCGATCGGCGCGGCGGGCCGGCGTCCAGACGTTCAGATAGAGGCAGTCCTCGCTGATGCGCGGCGGCGCCTCCCCCGGCATGGACACGCCCTTCTGCATACAGGCCGGGGCGAAGTCCCGAGCGGTCCGCACGCCTTGCCAAGCCGCCGGCGCCTGCGGTGGCCGCCAACGCAGCGGGCCAAGCGGCGGAGCTGCAAAGGGCACGCCGAGGAAGGTGGTGACCGCGCCCTCCTGAACACCGCCTAGCGCGCCGGTGTCGGTCGCAACGACCGTCTCGGCACGGACGGAGGCGGCCGCCAGGCTGAGCGTGAGAACGCAGACGGCGGCTAGCCAGATTTTCAAGAGAGTCATCGGATGGGCGCCAGGGGGATTTCGGAGGCGCCGAACCTGCCCGCCGCGCCGCCCCAGGCCCAGACCGGGTCATCCCAGATCAGCGCCATCCCGTCACAAATCTCGCCCCTGGACGCGCTCGCGGGGGCAAGCGACAGTGGCATGCCATGACGTCGATCACTTCAGACTGGCCGCGCCTGCCCGCCCCGTCCAGCCGCCTCTGGCGCTGGACGCTGGCGGCGTTCGCCTACTGGTTCGTCTTCATGAGCGTGCTTGAGCCCGGCAATCTTGCCGACGCAATGGGCCATGGCGGGCGGCCGGACCTGGGGCGCGAGGCGCTGCGCCTGGTCTGCGCCGGCATCCTCGGCGCGGCGCTGACGCCGCTGCAGCTAGTCCTGGCCGATCAGCTGCCGGTGCGCGGCGCGAGGCGCTGGCGCAACGCCGCTCTGCAAGGCCTGATCACGCTCGGCCTCGCGCCGGGACTGATCGTCCTGTCCTGCCTGCTGGCGGCGTGGGTGCTGGCAGGCAAGCCCTGGCCTTCGGCGGCTGATGTTCACGACGAGCTTTTCGCCAACACCCTGCTGGTGGCCTTCTGCCTGGCCGGGTTTCAGGCCGCGATCCAACTGTGGCGCGGCCGGCCAGCCACCGGGATGGCGACGCCTGACGCTGGCGCCGAGCCAGCCTGGATCAGCCGGATCACCGTCAAGGTGCGCGGCCGGATGGAGGTTCTGGAGCTGGCCTCGGTCGACTGGATCGAGACCCAGGGCAATTATCAGGCCCTCCATGTGGGTGATCAGGTTCATCTGATCCGCAAGACGTCGACGCAGCTGGCGGCGGAGCTGGACCCCTCCCGCTTCGTTCGGGTGCATCGGCAAGCCATTGTTGCGACGGATCGGGTGCGGCGTCTTGAGCCCCTGCCCAACGGCGACGCGATCGTGCGGCTGACCACGGGCGAGGATCTTCGCCTCAGCCGTCGCCACCGCAAGAATCTCGCCGCCAGGCTCTAGCGGGCGGGACGACCATCGTCGGCCCTCCGATCGCTAAGCCGCCTCTTCGCCCACGACCAAAACATCGGGGCCCTCGAAGCGGTAGGGCGGAACCTGGAGGCCGCGCGGCGCCGGGCCGCTAAAGATACGGCCGGCGAGGTCGTAGCGCGTTCCACAACGGGGACAGACCAGGCCACGCGTTGGGAAGGCGCCGCTGTCATCTCGGACAACGATGCGGTTGTCGAAGGTGCAGACCGGCTCGAACACGAAATAGTCGGGCGTCAGCGACCGCAGCGGCGTGGCCCGGAACGAGGTGGGCGCCGCGGCCGGATGGAGCGCCGGCTGTGGGCGCGCAAGCAGCCAGGCGATGTCGGCGGGCGAGCGATGCAGGATGCAGACCGGTCTTCCGCCCCAGGTCAGGGTCGCGGACTGGCCCACGCGCAGGTCGGCGAGCGGATAGCGAACTGGCGGGTTCGCCGGACCGTTGCCCGCGGCGGGGCCCATGGCCTTGAACAGCCCCACGGCCACGAATCCGCCGCCCGCCAGCAGCAAGACTGCAGTGGTGGCCTTAAGCAGGCTGCGCCGGTCGACCAATGCGGACGGCATCGGAGCTGAGGTGAGTGTCGGCGTCGCCGCCTAGACCCACTCCACCTTGAGGATTTCGTAGGCCTTCACGCCGCTGGGGGTGTTGACCTCGACGACATCGCCAACGCCCTTGCCCATCATGGCGCGCGAGAGCGGCGAGGTCAGCGAAATCTTACCGGACCTCACATCCGCCTCGTGCTCGCCGACGATCTTATACCGAGCTTCTTCCTCGGTATCCTCGTCGACCACTGTCACGGTCGCCCCGAACTTGATCTGGGCGCCCGACAGTTTGGACACGTCGATGATCTGCGCGCGCGCGATCTTGTCCTCGATCTCGGCGATACGGCCTTCGATCCAGCCCTGCCGATCCTTGGCGGCGTGGTATTCGGCGTTTTCCGAAAGGTCGCCGTGAAGACGGGCCTCTCCTATGGCCGCGATCACACTCG
>Ga0302314_10006799_pt1 | contig 20650 bp, 18 predicted proteins | sample III_Palsa_N2_3_FD_200533 | JGI IMG/M metagenome (GOLD analysis project Ga0302314, IMG submission 200533) | Peat permafrost microbial communities from Stordalen Mire near Abisko, Sweden - III_Palsa_N2_3 | ecosystem: Environmental > Terrestrial > Soil > Palsa > Peat permafrost | place: Sweden... | reverse complement strand
CGGCGGCGGCTTTGCCCTCGGCTCGGCGCACAGCTCGGTCGGCTTCGCCTCCGACCTCGCGCGCAGGGCCGGGATGAGCGCGGTCACAGTCGACTATCGCCTCGCCCCCGAACATCCCTACCCAGCAGCCCTCCTAGATGTGACCGCTGCCTACCAGGCGCTACTCGATCGCGGCAACGCAAGCGTGCAGATCGTCGTGACGGGAGAGTCAGCTGGCGGCAACCTCGCCCTCGAACTGCTCATCGCCGGCAAGGAGCACGGGCTGGAGATGCCTGCAGCAGTGGCCCTGTTCTCGCCGATGACCGACCTCGCCGCGACCGGCGAGAGCTTTACCACCAAAGCCGGAGTCGACCCGAACATCACCGCCGCCGCCATCCGGACACGGGCGAACGACTACCTCAACGGCACCGACTCCAAAGACCCACTCGTGAGCCCCATCTACGCGGATCTCACCGGCTTACCCCCGATGCTTGTCCAAGCCGGCTCACACGAGGCCCTGCTCGACGATGCCACACGACTGGCCACCCGCGCGGCGGCCGACGACGTCGCCGTCACCCTGGACATAACCCCGGGTGTCGCCCACGTCTTCCAAGCCTTCGCCGCCGTGCTAGACGAAGGCGATGAGGCCCTATCCCGCGCCGCCGCATTTCTTCAAGGGCACGTCGCGACACTGGTCACGCAATAACGAGACGGGGGCTGGCTATTAGGGCCTCGAACCGAGCAGGCGAGATCCCATCTTCGCGCACCGGCCGAAGGGTTTGGACTAGGCGAGACCGATTTGCTTTGCCTGTAGGGCGGAGTCCCAGGACGCGGTGATTTCGCCTACGAGGTCGTCGTCCCACTTGACGGTCTGGGCGAACTCGACATCGAACGCCTTGCCTGTTACAGGAACCACTTTGCCGTCGGGCAATCACCGGTGCCGAACTGGATCCGGTACGGGTCGTTGTCGACGTGGACTCATCCCCCTGCTTCATTAGGTCGAGGAGATGCGCCGTTCGGCTGGTGTTCTCGGTCGTAGTAGCCATGAGGGCTCCCCTCCTTGGTGATGGTGTCGCCCAAGCCGGCAGAGTGTCGAAGCCGGAACTGTCAGGCCGCCGAGGAATGGGACGAACCTGCACCACACACTACTCTCGTCGCCGTACGCGGCGAAGCCGATCAACGTGCCCGCGACGACATCAAGTGGCTCGCGCTACTCGCCGGCGGACCGCAATGCTGGGTTCAGGTGGTTGGTCGGGTGTGAGCTCTTTGAGCAGCGCGAACAGATCCTCGATGCGACGGCCGACGACATTCCGTAGCTCGGCGGCGAGCCGCTCCCATTCCTCTGGGGTGGGCACCTGCCCCGGTGTTAGCGCACTGAGTGCGGCGCGTATCTCTTCGATCGTCAGCCCGACCCGCTGCGCCGCTTTGATCATCGCGATGCGACAGCACACATCCGCGAAGAACCGTCGCTGGTTGCCGTTGGTCCGTTCGCTGGGCAGCAGACCGTGGTCGTCATACCACCGCACGGCTGAGCGCGAGATGTTCATCCGTTGCGCGACCTGCCCGACCGTCAGTCCGCTCTCATGCCAATCATCCACGAGCACCATTTTCGCTGTCTCAACCCCTTGACTTCAACCAAGGTTGACCCCATACCGTGAGCGCATGACCCAAAAAATACGGCTGTGGTGATCCTCGTTAGCGGGGCGACTGGCAACGTCGGCCAGCACGTCGTTTCAACACTCCTTGGCAGGGGTGCCGACGTGCGTGCGCTAACGCACAACTCCGACGGTGCCGACCTACCAATCGGCGTCGACACCGTGCGCGGCGACTTGTCCAGGCCAGACAGTTTGAAGGAGGCTCTGAGCGGTGTCACGGCGGTGTTTCTCGTGTGGCCGTTTCTGACAGCCAAGGCTGCGAGCGCTGTCATAGAGACCGTCGAACGTAGTTCGACCCGGATCGTCTACCTATCGTCGATGAGCGTGCGCGACGGCGCGGATCGACAGACAGACCCGATCAGCTCCTCCCATGCTGAAATCGAGCGCCTGATTTCGCGCTCGCGGCTGCAGTGGACGTTTCTGCGTCCTAGCGGGTTCGCGACCAACACTCTGGTATGGGCGCAGCAAACCCGTGCAGGCAGCACTGTCCAGTGGCCTTACGGCGACGCCAGACGATCCCTGATCGACGAGCGCGATATCGCCGCAGTCGCGACATGCGCGCTCATAGACGAAGGACATTCGGCAAGTACGTACGTGCTGACCGGACCCCAGGCGCTGACCCAGATTGAGCAGCTGGAGTTGATAGGTCAGGCGATTGGACGCCCGCTCCACTACGAAGAGATACCGCCGGCTGCCGCCCGCCAAGCGCTACTGACCGCATGGGGAATCCCGAGGATCGTTGCGCGTCTGCTCCCGGCCAAGACTGTCCCTCGCCGAATCGCCGACGGTGTACTCGCCGCTCAGGCCGAGATGGTCAGCAAACCCGAAGCGGTCACCGACACCGTGGAGCAAATCACAGGGACGGCCGCACGGACCTTCGCCGACTGGGCCAACCGTCATGCTCAAGACTTCCGCTGAGTGCACGAGCTCGAGTCTCGATTCGGGGTAGCCGTCGCCTGTGATACTTCAGCTGCGACGAACTCTGAGAAAGGGCTGGTGTACCGATGAGCAAGATCTCGACTTTGAAGATGTACCTTCACCGCCAGCCGCACCTGGATCAGCCGACCGACCTCTACGAGCACCGCGTGACGCTGCTTGACGGCGGCGAGCTCGACCTGGCGAACTGGCGCGGGCAGCCGACGCTGTTTGTCAACACCGCCAGCAAGTGCGGGTTCACGCCGCAGTACGAGGGGCTCCAGTCGATCTACGAGCGCTATCACGACCGCGGGCTCAACATCCTCGGCTCGCCGTCGGGCGATTTCGCCGATCAGGAGTTCGAGGAGGGCGATGAGATCGCCAACTTCTGCAAGAAGAACTTCGGCGTGGAGTTCCCGCTGACCGAGCGCACGTCGGTGCGGGAGAGCCCAGATGGGCTCTGGCAGGACCTCACCAGCCAACCGAACTCGGCCGCGCCGAAGTGGAACTTCACCAAGTACCTGGTCGGGGCCGACGGCCGCCTGATCGATCACTGGGGGCCGATGATCCGGCCTGACGGTGAGAAGATCACCGCGGCGATCGAGCAGGCGCTGGCAGGTAGCGCCGGGCCCGATCCAGCCGCCTGACAGCATTGCGAGCTTGGCTGCAGGCCGTAGGCACAGGCGATGACGGGTGAGATACTGGCGCGGTGCCGGTCCACCTGCTCGTCTACATCGGAATCGTGGTGGCGATCGCGCTGCTGCCGGGACCCGATACCGCGGTCGTTACGAAGAACGCGCTGATCCACGGTCGCGAGGCCGCGCTGGGCAGCGCGATCGGCGTCAACGTTGGGCTTTCGGTGTGGACGCTGGCGACGGCGCTGGGGGTCGCGGCGATCCTGCGCAGCTCCGCCACGGTGTATGACGCGCTCAAGCTCGTCGGCGCGCTCTACCTCGTCTGGATTGGCGCGCGCACGCTGTGGGACTCGCGGCGCCCGCGGGGTGGCGCGGCCGCCGGAACCGCTGCGGCCTCCGGACCGCGCGCGATCGATCGCCGCGGTGGCTTCCGCCAGGGCGTGATCAGCAACCTCGCCAATCCGAAGGTCGGCATCTTCTTCACGAGCCTGCTGCCGCAGTTCGTGTCCCCGCACGGCTCGGCGCTGCTGCAGATGCTGATGCTCGGCGCCATCTTCCTGACCTTCAACGTCTTCTGGATGTGCGGCTACGCGCTCGCCGCGGTGCGGCTCGCGCACGTCCTCAGCCGCGCGCGGGTCAAGGCGGTGATCGACCGCTTCTCCGGCCTCGTGCTGGTGGGCGTCGGAATCCGCCTGGCGATCGAGCGTTAGCCGTGGCCGGCGAGCCTGCGGGCCGCCGGCCGCGCGACTAGAGAGCTGCTCGCAGGAAGCCCGCCGTAGCGGCAAGCACGGCGGGCTTGTGGAAGGCCGGATCCTCGTGGTTTGCGCCGGGCAGCACCAGCAGCTGTGAGTCGGCGCCCGCCGCGAGCAGCGCGTCGTGCAGCGTGACGCTCTGGGCGACGTTGATCATCCCGTCGGCGACGCCGTGGATCAGCAGGATCGGACCATGAGCCTGGGTAACGTGGGCGATCGGGCTGGCCTCGCGTGCGAGTGCGAGATCGTCGTCGACCGACCCCAGCCCAAGCAGGGCGGCCTCGTTATCCGCCAGCCGGCGGCCCTGCATGAACAGCGGCAGCGGCAGCGCTGCGGCCTCGCGCTCGATCGCGATGGTCGCAAGCTCGCTCGGCGCGAACCAGGCGCAGGCCGCATCGGCGCGCTGCGCAGGATCGTCACCGGTGAGCGCCGACATCAGCGCGAGCCAGCCGCCGGCCGAGGCGCCCCAGGCGGCGATCTGATCGGTTGCGAGCCCGTACTCTGCGCCGTTCTCGCGCAGCCAGGCGATCGCCGCATGCGCGTCCTCGAGCTGCGCCGGATGGGTGGCGACGTCGGTGAACCGGTAACTGACGCTGCAGATCCCGAGGCCCTCGGCCGCCGCCGGTTCGAGGCGCGCGTCGACGTTGTCCTTGCGCGAGCCGCGCGCCCAGCCGCCGCCGTGGAAGTAGGCAACGCACGGCACCACCGAATCGTCATGCGGCCGATGGATGTCAAGGAACAGGTTGGCGTCCTCGACCGCCCGGTACTCGACGTCGTTGATCGTGTGGACTTGCCGTGTCAGCTCGCTACCTCTGTGCCGCTGTCGGCGAATGCCGGCATCACGTCGTCAGCGAACAGCGCCGCCGTGCGGGATGCCTCCTCGAACGTGATCCCGCCGAAGGCGACGTCCATCGTCATGTAGTTGATCGCGGCGACGTCGATCTGCTCGGAGATGTACTGGCGGGCGCCCTCGGCGGTGCCCACAAAGGCGCTGCCGCGGTCGATCAGCTCGCCGACGGTTTCCGGGTAGATCGGCGGTCGCGGCATCCCGCGCACGACCCAGAGGTGGTCGATCGATTCCTTGAAGCGCGGATACACGCGCTCGGCGATGCGCGTCGCCTCGAGCTCGCTGTCGGCCAGCACGATGTGGCGGTTGACGCCCAGGTGGGGAAGCTCGGACTCGTTGCGGCCGAGCTCCTGCCAGCGCTCGCGGAAGCCGTCGGTGGTCGCGCGTGTGCGCTCGGCGCTGACCAGCGACATCACGTTGATGGCGCGCTCGGCGCACCAGCCGGCGCGGTCGGGCCGCGATGCGCCGAACCAGAAGGGTGGATGCGGGTGCTGCAGTGGCCGGGCGGTGATCGGCATCTCGCCGACTTGGAAGTAGGTGCCGTCGTAGCTGAACGTCCGTTCCGCGGCGAATGCCCTGGTGATCAGATCAAAGGCCTCGGTGAAGCGCTCGGGGGTGCTGTCGCCGTCGATCCCGAAGAAGGAGGCCTCGATCGGCGAGGCACCACGGCCGATGCCGGGTTCGAGGCGGCCACCGCTCAGGTGATCGAGCAGGCACCACTCCTCGACCAGGCGCAGCGGGTGATAGAGCGGCAGCACGTTCACCAGCGCGCCGAAGTGGATCGCCTTGGTGCGCTGCGCGACAGCGGCGAGGAACAGGTTCGGTGAGCCGACGATCCCGAGCGGAGTCCCGTGGTGCTCGGCGACGTGGTAGGCGTAGAAGCCGTCGCGGTCGTACTGCTCGGTCAGCCGCAGGCGCTGCTCGAGCTGCTCGGCACGGGGAAGACCCGAGTCGTCGATGTGGTCGAAGATGCCGAACTGCATGGAGGCGAACTCTAAGGGACCGAGGATCAGCCTCGCCGATCGGGTGGCGGCTTCGCTTTGCCGCCACCCGATGCTGGAGCGCTCGCCGAGAGATCGGAGCGCCGCGAGAGACAAGTGCCCCTAGTCGAGGTCGCCGCGGCCGATCCGGGTGAGGCCGACCACCAGCGGCACGCCGATCCACAGTGCGAACGTCGCCGCCGCGTGTGCCCATTGGATGCCGCTGAGGTTCTGCGTGGTCAGCGGCCCGAGCGTCGAGTCGGAGTCGAGCCAGCGGGCCGGGGTCGCGAGCCAGCCGATGTTGCTCGCCAGCCCGTTCCAGACCACCGGCAGCAGCAGGTAGCCGACGATCGCCGGGGCGCTGACGAGGATCGCGGCGCCGAACGCCATTCCCATGACCATCCCGCCTGCGAGGAACAGCCAGGCCTGGAGGATGATCGTCAGGGGCAGGCTGCCGGTCCCGCCCGGGGCGTGACCGAAGGCTGAGGCGGCCACGACCGTGCACAGCAGAGCTGCGACGGTCGCGATCGTCGAGACGATCAGGCTCGCTCCGAGTTTCGCGCCGAGCACGCGCCAGCGGTTGGGCACGAGCGTGTATGTCGTCAGCGTGGTGCGCTGGGAGTATTCGCTGCAGATCAGCAGCACGCCCATCACGGGCAGCAGATACGCGCCGGGAACCGACGCTGCGTGCAGGACGTGCGCGAACGTTCCATCATTCCCACCGTGGTTGCTGGCGGCGATGATCGACACCAGCGCGGTGAGCGCGGCTACGGCGATCGGCACCCAGAAGCCCGAGCGCGTGTTGACCATCTTGCGCAGCTCGACGGTGATCAGCCGGCCGACGCCGGGGCGCTGGTTCTTGCTTGTCTGGCGGACGGAGCCGCCGATCGATCTGAGTGATGCTGAAGAGCTCATCGAGCGGTCTCCTGGAGTTCGGGGAGTTCTGCGTGGTATTCGGTTTTGTCGGTGGTCAGCTGGAAGAACAGCTGCTCGAGGCTGGCGCCGTCGCCGGCGGGGCGCAGCTCGGTCAGAGCGACGCCGCCGCGCAGCGCTGCGCGGCCGACGACTTCGGGGTCGGCCTCGGTCAGCAGGCCGCCGTCGGGCGACTCGCGCACGAGGATCTCCTCGGCCGCCAGCGCGCGGCGCAGGGCGCGGTCCGAGGGAGCGCCATCGGCGGTGCGCACGATCGTGCGAGCGCCGCTGCCGGTCAGTTCTCCGGGCGTGCCCTGGGCGACGATCTCACCACGCGCGATCACGATCAGCCGGTCGGCGATCGCCTGCACCTCGCCGAGCAGATGCGAGGAGAGCAGCACGGTGCCGCCGCGGTCGGCGAAGTCACGCAGCAGCGCGCGCATCCAGCGCATGCCCTCGGGGTCAAGGCCGTTGGCCGGCTCGTCGAAGATCAGGACCTCCGGATCTCCGAGCAGCGCGTGGGCGATGCCCAGGCGCTGGCGCATGCCGAGCGAGTACTTGCCGACACGCTTTCGCGCCGCCGAGCTGTCGAGGCCGACGAGCTCGAGCATCTCGCCGACACGCTTGTGGTCGACGCCCATCAACTGGGCCGAGGTGGCGAGCACCTCGCCGCCGCGGCGCCCGCTGTGCTGAGCCGAGGCGTCGATCAGGACGCCGACGTGACGCCCGGGGTTGGCGAGCTTGGCGAAGGGCGTGCCGAGCACCGTTGCCTGGCCGCTGGTTGGCGCGGCCATGCCGCAGAGCATCTTCAGGGTCGTCGACTTGCCGGCCCCGTTAGGCCCGAGGAAACCGGTGACGGTTCCGGGCTCGCAGCGGAACGAGACGTCCCGCACGGCGGTCCGCCCGCCGTAGCGCTTGGTGAGTGAGTTGGCTTCGATCATGTCCGGCAGCATGGCTTCCGGGCGGGGACTGCCGCTACGGCCGGTTGGCGACTCTTTGAGCGACCAACGGTTGTTCTTGGCACCGTCTTTGGGCCAGTCGCGATCGACTTAAGTTGGTGGCGTTTGTGGCCGCTTGGGCCTACCGTCAACCGTGTGAACGCGGTCGCTTCCGAGAACCAGCCCGAACATACGCTGCCGCGCTGGCAACGCTGGCTGCTGCCGGCGGTGATCGGTACCGAGGGCGCGCAGCGTGACGCACACGGCGGCACCACGGTTCCGCGCTCGGCGCGCGACTGGGTCGTCGACTTCGTCATGTTCGGGTTCGCGCTGATCGTCTGCTTCGGCGAGCTCTGGACGAATCACAGAAACGTCGGCACGACCACGTTCGTGATCGACTCGGTGCTCGGCGTCCCGTGCTGCGGGCTCGTCTGGGTGCGCCGCCGCCATCCTCTGGCGGTCGGCTGGGTTGCTGTCGCCTGCTCAATGCTGAGTGAGGCGGCGGGCGGCGCTGCGATCGTCGCGCTGTTTACGGTGGCCGTGCACTGCCAGCCACGACGTACGTTCCAGCTCGCCTCGCTCGCGGGACTCGCCGGCGTAACGTGCGGTTTTCTCTACGTCCACGGTCCAAGCCGCTTCAACTTCGGCACGCTGTTCTCCTGGGTGGTCGTCACGATCGCGGTCGTCGGGTTTGGCTCGTTTGTGCGTGCACGCCGCGAGCTGCTGCTGTCACTGCAGGAGCGTGCGCGCCGCGCCGAGGACGAACAACATCTGCGAGTGCGCGAGGCACAGCTCGCCGAGCGCGCCAGGATCGCGCGCGAGATGCACGATGTCCTGGCCCACCGGATCTCCTTGCTGAGCGTCCATGCCGGCGCGCTCGAGTTCAACCCGCGCGCCTCGCCCGAGGAGATCGCTCGCGCCGCAGGAGTGATCCGTGTCAGCGCCAGGGCGGCGCAGGAAGAGCTTCGCGAGGTGATCGGCGTTTTACGCGCCGGGTCCGAGCTCGAAGACGTACAGCCACCGCAGCCGACGATCGGAGATCTTCCGAGGTTGGTGGAGGAGTCGCGCACGGCTGGGATGGACGTTTCGTTCAAGGATGCGCTTGAGGGCCGGTCGCTGTCACCGATCCTCGGTCGTACCGTGTACCGCGTCGTTCAGGAGGCGCTCACCAACGCGCGCAAGCACGCGCCCGGAGAGGTCGTGACGATCACGCTCGAGGGCGACAGCAGCGCCGGGGTCAGCGTCGAGGTCATGAACCGCCCGTGGGTCGGCCAGGCAGCGCCGGCCGATCGCGACGATGGCGACCACTTCGAGTCGGGCATGGGACTCGTCGGCTTGACTGAACGCGTGACGTTAATCGGCGGTCGACTCCTCGCAGAGCCGCTTGCCGGGGGCGGGTTCAGGCTGTCGGCGACACTGCCGTGGAGCGAAACCGATGACTGAGGCCGGCCAGATCCGCGTGCTGATCGTCGACGACGATCCGCTGGTGCGCTCCGGACTGACGATGATGCTCGGTGGGGCCGCCCGTATCGAGGTAGTGGGCGAGGCGGCCGACGGCAGCGAGGTGCTGGGGGCGCTCGATCGTCACCATCCCGATGTGGTGCTGATGGACCTGCGGATGCCGAAGGTCGACGGGATCGCGGCGATCGAGCTCGTTCGTGGACAGCCACAGCCGCCGGCCGTGCTTGTGCTGACCACCTTCGACACCGATGACCAGGTGCTGCGTGCGTTGCGCCGTGGGGCCGCCGGGTTCCTCGTCAAGGACACGCCGCCGGCGGAGATCGTGCGCGCGATTGAGCTCGTCGCGGCGGGCGAGAGCATGCTCTCGCCGACGGTCACCAGACGCCTGATCGACCGCCTTGCCGGCGACCAGGACGCCGACGCCCGCCACAACGAGGCGGCGACCCAGCTCAACGAGCTCTCGCCGCGTGATCGCGAGATCGCGGCCGCGATCGCCCAGGGCAAGTCGAATGCGGCGATCGCGGCCGAGCTGCACCTCAGCATCGCGACGATCAAGAGCCACGTCTCGGCGATGCTCGCCAAGCTGCAGCTCGACAACCGCGTGCAGATCGCGCTGCTGGTGCAGGATGCAGAACGCGTCTGAGCTTGGAGTGCTGGAGGCTGCCGAGCTTCTGCGCGGCCGCCGGATCTCTTCTCTGGAGCTGGTGCAGGCGCTCTACGCCCAGATCGATGCCGTCAACGGTGGCCCGCCGAGCGAGTACGGCTCCAGTGACACGATCAACGCCTGGGTGAGGCTCTATCCCGAGTTGGCCGAGGAGCAGGCGCGCGCTGCCGACCGGCGCCTGGCCGCGCAGGGCGATGACGCGCCATTGCTGTGCGGCGTGCCGGTCGGTCTGAAGGATCTCTACGCCGCGGCGGGCCTGCCGCTGACCGCCTCGAGCCGCGTGCTCGAGGACAACGTCCCGGACATCGACTGCACCGCGTGGGCGCGGATGCGAGCCGCCGGCATGGTGCTGATCGGCCATCTGCACACGCATGAGTTTGCCTGTGGCGGAACATGCGATCAGGTTGGCAACCCATGGAATACCGAGCTGACCCCGAGCGGTTCGAGCGGTGGCTCGGGCGCCGCCGTCGCAGCGCGCATGGTGCCGATCGCGACCGGCACCGACACCGCCGGCTCGATCCGCGCTCCCGCGGCGATCTGTGGCGTCAGCGGGATCAAGCCCACGACCGGCCGGATCCCGCTCGACGGGGTTATCCCGCTCGGCCCGACGTTCGACACGCTCGGGCCCCTGGCCCGTAGCGTCGCCGACTGCAGCGCTGTGCTCGCCGTGATGGCGGATGGTGTCCCGGCAGGCGCCGGCATCGCCGGCGCGGCCACCGTCGCGCATGCGGTCCCGGCTGGGCCGCTCGGCGAGCTGCCACTGCAAGCCCGTGGCGGCTCGCGACCGCTGGCCGGGTGCACGATCGCGGTCACCGATCGCTCTGCCGCGTTCGAGCTCGACAGCGATGTCGAGGTGGGATATGCGCGTGCATTGGAGGCCGTACAGGCATTGGGTGCCCGGCTGGTTGAACTGCGGGCACCGGTCAAGGCGTTCACCCAGGATTCGCCTGAGTTTGCGCTCGTACTCGTCGAGATGTGGGCATACCACCAGCAGTTCGCCGACCGCGAGCAGCTCTACCGGCCACAGCTGCGTGAGACCCTGCGGGCCGCGCGCGAGGTGATGTCGGCGAGCGAGTACGCGCGGCTGCAGCTCGGGCGCGCCGCTTATGCGTCCACCTGGGAGAGCTGGTTCGACCGGCACGGTGTCGACCTGATCCTCGAGCCCGCCGCGCGCGTCGTCGCCTACCAGCGTGGCGACGGCTACGACTACACCGACTACAACCCGCTCGCCGACATGACGCTCGGCTGGAACGTCACCGGCCATCCCGGCGTGGCGCTGCCGTGCGGGCTCGGCCCCTCGACTGGCCTGCCGACCGGCATCCAGCTGATCGCCCGCCGTGGCCGCGAGGCTGACGCGATCCAGGTCGGGATCGACCTGCAGCAGCACGAGCTACCGCCGCTGCGCTGGCCGGGCCCGACGGGCGGCTGATTCGAGTCCCCAGCGCGACTGACGCGAGCCCTCGGTTGCGGTCGTCGTCCAACGCGAAAAAGCGCCCGGCGATGTCGCGAAACAAAATGATAATGCGACTCAGAATCATTATCGTTTTCTGTCGAATCGAAAAGGCGCTTCACGCGCTCGACGCCAGCGATCGGCACGGCAACGAAGAACAGTGGCTGCCGCGAGTGGCCGGGTGGTCGCGCGTCGGAGACCGCTTTGCTCTCGCTTTGGATCTCGCTTCGCTCGATACGAGTGACGCGGCCGCCGTTTTCGGGTGCGGCCAGTGCAGCGGCAACGTGACGCGGGACGATGGGGCCGTGTCCCGAGCAGGTGAGACATATGTCTCGAGACATCACAAAACGGAGAGGAGGGGATTCGAACCCCTGATGGAGCTATAAACCCCATACTCGCTTAGCAGGCGAGTGCCTTCAGCCGCTCGGCCACCTCTCCGGAGCGCCCGCACCCGGGCGTGCGGTGAGTGTAGAGGGATCTTGCGTTGGACGGACCTGGTGCCGCCGGCTCGTTGCGAACCGGCGGCACCCGTCAGTTCGAGCTACTTGATTGTGTACTGGTAGGGCACCGCGGCGACCTGGTTGCCGTTCGGTGCCAACCCGCCGAGCAGGTATGACTGTTCGTCATCGACGTACAGGGTGCCGCTCACGGTCGAGCCCGACGGCCCGCTGGGGGTGATCGTCACCGGGATCGTCTCCGACGCGTCCGGCGCCACCGGCGGCGCGACGATGAACGCGCCGCCGACGCTCAACTGCCACATGTCACCGATCGCCGTGCTGACCGCCGGATCGAAGGCCGGTGCGGTGACCGACATCGACGTGTTCACGTCCTCAGTCGCTGGCGCGGTGGCTCCGAACGGCCCCGTGTCGGTCGGCAGCACCGACCACTCACCCTGGGTGATCGGGTTGGCGTTCAGCGATGCCGAGACGCTCAATCCCTGGTTCGAGACGAGGTCTGGGTCGCCCATCGGCGATGACGTGTCGAACACGATCGGCTCGGTTCCGTCGGTCGATGCCTGGGCAAGGAACGATGTCGAGTCGGTCGGCACGAGGTACTCGGGGAAGTTGTCGCTGAAGGTCAGCGGCGCCTGCGTTGCCGAGTTGGTCACCGAAACCAGGTTCATCGTCGTGCTCCCGCTGAGACGCGGGTCGACGAAGTACAGCTCAGGGGAGTTGCCCGTGTTGCGAACCTTGAGGTTGTAGGTGTATGTCTTGCCGGCTGTCAGCGCGGTGTGGTTTGAGTCCGGCACCGCCGATGCCTGAACCGGGACGCTGTCCTCGTTCACGCTGACCGCAAACGGCTCGGATATCGCCGTACCGGACACTGCCGGCGCATACACGACGATCAGCGTCCACGTCCCGGCGGCTGGATTGAGCACATGCAGCTGCCCACCCAGTTCGCTGGTCACGCTGAGACCGGCCGAGCTGTCGGTCAACTCCCCGTTGCTGGTGTAGGCCTCAGCCTCCCCGGACGGGTTCACGAGGAATGCGAGGAGCGAGTTGTTCGGGTTGTTGGCCAGCGTCACGCTGGCGTTCAACTCGGGCTCACCTCCCGGCACGTTGATCTGGTAGTAGAACGACTCGCCGGTGTTGGCGCCGCGGCCGTTGCCGCCGGTGAGTGTGTTCGTCCAGGTAACCGGCCCGGTCGGGACCAGGCTGCGCAGTGTTACCGGGATCGTCGTCGCCTGCCCGCTGTTGGCCTGCGTCAGCTCGATCGCTCCGGCGGCGTCGCCCGGGGCCTGTGGTGTGGTCACCGACATCGAGACCGGGGACGACTGTCCCGGGCTGAGACGCAGGGTCGACGGGGAAACATTCCCGAACGACGTGTAGGTAGCGGAGCTCGCGCGGAACACGACCGGACCGGTCGTACCGCCGTCCGCGGAATCGCGACTGTAGATGTACGCGGTCCAGGTACCGGGGGCCGGGTCGGTGGTCTGGATGTCACCGTAGTTCCCGTCACCCTGAGGCACCGAGTAGCCGGCCAGCCGTCCCTCTGGGTCCACCAGAGTCAGGCGAACTCGCGCGTTCAGTGAGGCGCTCGAGTTCTGGAACGCGATCGCCGCGTTCAGGCGGTTCTGCCCGTTGGGCACGTGGAACGTGACCGTCTGGACATTGTTGTTGACGCCCTGCCAGTCGGTCGTGTGCGAGCTCGTCGTGTCGCTGAGGTTGACGTTGGCGGTCTTCAGCGTGCTGTACGGCCCAATCGCCCGCGTCGAGACGTTGATCGTCTCGGGCGAAGCACCGTTGTTGGTGATCGTGTCGGTCAGGGTCCTGTGCGTCCCCTGCGCGGCGACGACGTTCAGCTGGCTCGAGCTCTCGAGCAGCGTGTCGCCGGTGGGGGTCGTCTTGTAGGACTCAGCCGCTTGTACGGCCTTGTATGCGTTCAGCAATCCCGAGCCCTGCTGGTCGGCAGGGGCGCCGATGTCCGTGGCGGTGCTCGTCAGGATCTGCTTGACCACCGCCGGTGTCGGGGTGTTCCCGTGATGCGTCTTGCGGTAGGCCTGAATCACGAGCGCGGCAACTCCAGCGGTCATCGGTGACGACTCACTCGTGCCACCAAATGCGATCACCGGCGACGGGTTATTCGCGAGGCTGGTGCATTCGCTGTATTGGGTCGTGTTCGCTGTGCACAGCGCCCAGCCGAGCTCGCCCGGAGCGACGACGTCGACCGTGCCTCCGGCCTGATCGAAGCCGGCCGAGCTGAACGAGCTGATGTTGTCGCTGAGGTAGCCGGTGACGCCGGGGAAACGGGCTCCGCCGTAGCCATCCTGCATGTCGATGCGGTAGCTCGTCGTGGCCCCTGCCGAGATCACGTTGGGGTCGGTCGCGGGCGTGCCGATCGTGCTGGTCACACCGGCATCACCGGTGGAGACGGTCACTACGGTCCCGGCGGCGACGGCCTCGTCATCGGCCTTCTGGATCAGATCGAGGCTCGCCGCGTCGGTCGGGTAGTCGTTGCTCCCGAAGGACTCGTTGAGCACGTTGACGTGGTCGGTGTTGACCGCGTAGTTGATCGCCTCGAGGATCGAGGAGTTGAAGCCTGAGTCACCCGAGAATGCGACGAGCCCGACGAGGCTTGCGCCGGGCGCGACCCCCTCAACGCGGATGTAGCACGGCTTGCTCAGCGGCAAAGACGAATAGTTCTGGACGTTATAGACCTGGTTGCCCTGCGCGGCGATCGAGCTGGCATCGCCGAAGGCCTCCTCACCGCCGGTCGGTGCCGTCGTGCCGAGGCCGGTGAAGTCGACGTAGTCCGTGAACACATGCTGCCCGTTGGGGCGAATGAAGTCCGGGTTGTTGGTGTCGAGTCCATCTGCGATGTATCCGACCGTGACGCCGGAGCCATCGATCCCGAGCGACCGTGCCGTGTGCGCACCGGGCGCGTCGGAGTCGGCATTCATCAACTCCAGCGCCTCCGGGTTCAGCTGCGGCTTGTTCGGATTGGACGAGCAGACACCTGGGAGCGGCGCAGCGGCGCCACCGGCGCTCGAGCCACTGGAGCTCTGTGGCGGGGCCAGCTGGATGACCTGATCGGGGATCACCTCGCTGACGGCCGGGTTGGACTGGAGCTGAGACTCCTCGGTCGGCGAAACGGTCGCCGAGACCGCGTTCACGACCGAATAGGACTGGATGTTCTGTGCTCCGGCGGAGCGCATCTGAGCTGCGACCGGAGCCTGCACGTTGGCCACAGCGTCGCGGCGCTGCGCATCGAGCGTGCGCGTCGGCGGGAGACTCGCCTCCTGGTTCTTGAAGACGACGATGACGCGATTGTTCGTGCCCTGCGCTCCCGCTACCGCCAGCGATGTCTCGCCGGCCAGGCCTGCGGTCACGAGTGCCGTGACAACGCCCGTCATGAGTAGCAACCTGCGCCCCGTGCGCCTCATTCTCGTCTCCTCCGGAGTCGTATGTGCTCGCGGTTTTGCGAGCGTGAGGCGATCCTATAGCCGAGTGGCGCCCTTTGTAGCTTTTGTGATCATCAGGGTGACGCGACCGGCTCGGCTTCTCAGAAGCCAAACTTCGTGCTAGGTTCACTAGCACCATAACGTGGGTCGATCGCGAGGGCACTCCCCTGGCGTCGAGCCGCGGAGCCGGCTAGTGCGAAACGGGCCGCTTGCCCGGTGCGGTGCCGAACACGTGATCCCAGAACGGGGCGCTGACGCCGTAGCCCTTGTCGTGGTCCTGGAAGTGGTGGCGCATGTGTAACTCGCGCATCATCTTGCCGATGCGCGTGGTGGCGGTCCGGTGGTGCACGTGGTAGTGCAGCATGTCGTAGCCGAGGTAGCCGGTGAGGAAGCCCGAGCTCAGCGGCAGGAAACCCGGCGAGCCGAAGATCAAATAGAAGGCGTAGACAAACAGCGCTGCCAGCGGCACGCTCACCGACGGTGGCATCACGAGCCGCATGGGGTCATTGGGATGGTCGTGATGCACGCCGTGGATGATCCAGTGCAGGCGCGCGCCGATTCCGTGATCAGGCTCGAAGTGGAAGACGATCCGGTGCAGCCAGTATTCGGTCAGAGTCCAGATGAGGTAGCCGCCGGCCACCCACGCGATCACCCACACGCCGACGTGGTGGACAAAGCCGAGCACCATCATCGCGATGATCGCTGGCACGAAGATCAGCAGCGGGACTGTCCAATGAACGCGCGAACACCTGTCCAGCCACTTGATGTCGAACATCGTGGGCGAGGCGCGAAGCACCTCGGAACGGCTGAGGCCTGCGAGCTCTTCTGGATGCGGTGCTGGCACGACAACTTAGGATACCCAAACCATGGCGGAGCACAGACCGGGTAAAGCCGCAACGACGCGTTGGTGGGAATACCGCAGGGCCCAGAACTCCAAGCCCTCGACCTACCGCTGCCCGCTGTGCGGCGAGCTCCTGCCCGCGCTCAGCGACCACATGCTGCTGTTTCCGGAAGGTGACCACAGTCGCCGCCGGCACGCGCATATGTCGTGCGTGATGCAGGCTCGCTCGGAGGGGCGGCTGCCCACGCGCGAGGAGTGGGAGCGGGCCCAGCCTGGTTGGCAGCCACGCCCGGGCCTCTGGCAGCGGCTGCGCGGCCGCGGTTAGGTCGAGGCGCCGTGGGCCAAGCGCCCGCCGATGGCAACCAGCCCGTCCGCAAGTGTCTGCGCGATCAGCGCGTGTGCGTCACAGATGCGTCCGAGGTGCAGCAGCGACTCGGTCTCAGCGGCAACGTCGCCGTCGCCGAGCCGCAGCACCAGCGGCAGATCGGGCCAGACGTCGTTGGCGGCCAGGCCGATCGAGACGTTCGCGAGGTCATCCGAGGTCACCGCGGCCACCACCGAGCAGTGGCGGATACCGAGCAGCTCGAGAATCTCACGGTCATCGCCACGCCCGATCACGACCGGGATCCCGGCACGACGTGCGAGCCGCACGCAGGGGGCGTCGACATCGCGCTCGAGCGCGACGACCGGAATCCCGCGCGTCTGCAGTTCCTGCGCGAGGCGGAAGCCGATCTGTCCAAAGCCGACAAGCAGCACGTGCCGGCGCCAGGGAACACGGCGACGCCCGAACAGTGTCGTCAGGCGCGGTCTGCTCAGGCGTCTGACCAGGGCAGCCGTGAAGATTGCGACCATCACTACCGACACGACCGTCGTCAGTGTCGAAATCAGCTTGAACCAATCGGGGGAAAGCTGCGCACGCGGCGCGTCGGCAACGGTTGCGAGCGCCCGGGTGCTGAAGTAGAGAGCGTTGACGAACCCATCGTGCAACGCGGCCATCGTGACAGCGGTCTGGACTACAAGCGTGAGCAGCAGCGCCGTGCCGGCCGTCACCATCAACCGCAGCGCGTCGTCGACGACGCGCACACCGGTGCCGGACGAGGAGTGCCTGCAGGCCCCCAGCTGCTCGCATTGGTCGGCGAGCTCGCGGGCGACCATCTCGGCCGTCGGCAGCACGTTCACCGAAGGTGCGATCTCGTGCAGCTGATGCACGATCGTGCGGTCGAACAGGCTCACCCACAGCGGCAGGTCGGGACGGATCTGGGCGCCGAGCAGCGTTAGCCGCAGTGCCAGTGCGTCGTCGTGGGTGAGGACCACCAGAGCCGTCCACTGCCGCTCAGAGAGTCGCGCCGAGATCGCGCTGTCGCTGCCGCCGGCCTCCATCGTCGCCTCGGCGCCCATCTGCGTCAGGCGCCGGGCCAGCGCCTCGCCGTAGCCACCAGCATCGCCAAGGATGAGAACGTTTGCGGTCATTGGAGCGCCTGGGTACTCGCGGGAGTTGGCGGCGATTACGCCGACTCGCGCGGGATCACGCGGCCGATCTTGATCTTCACATCGCTTGTGTCGAGGCCCAGCGCCTGGCGAGCCGTCAGCCGGCCGTGGCCCTCGGCGTCGGCGGTGAGCGTTGTCAGCGTCGCCTCCGGCAGCGCAAGGCCAATCTGACTATGGCCGCGCTCCGACAGGTATCGGAACTGCGGCAGCACGTGCGCGGCGATTCCGTTTTTCCAGCCGCCGCCGGAGTCCTCGAGCTCACGTCCGGTCAGGTAGACCTCGCCGAAGTGCAGCACCGCTCGCGGCGCGATCACGTTCGAGATCTGCTCGGCATCCCTGCGCATTCTAACGTCACTAAAACAGCAATCCCGACCATTCAGCCGGCTGAGTCTGGGTCGCCAAAACACGGCCGATGCGGCAGCATTGGCCGTGTTGATGCTGCTACGTTGGGCCGGCTGCCTATGGAATTGAGAGGTCTATGAGTATCACTGTGGTCGGCTCGATCGCGTACGACGCGGTCAAGACGCCGTTCGGAAATCGCAAGCGCATGCTCGGCGGCGCCGCGACCCACTTTTCACTAGCCGCTTCGCTGTTTGACACAGTGCGCCCCGTCGGCCCCGTCGGCGGCGATTTCGCCGACAGCGAGTTCAAGGTGCTGCGCACACGCGGCACGATCACCGACGACGTGCAGGTGGTCCCCGACGGCAAGACCTTCTTCTGGGCCGGCAGGTACGGCTGGGACCTGAACACGCGCGAGACGCTCGACACCCAGCTCGGCGTCTTCGGCGAGTTCCAGCCACAGCTCAGCGACGCCGCGCGTGACTGCGACGTGCTGTTTCTCGCGAACATCCAGCCGACACTGCAGCTGTCCGTGCTCGATCAATGCCCCAACCCGCGTTGGGTGGGTCTTGACTCGATGAACTTCTGGATCGACTCGACGCGCGAGGACCTGATCCGCGTGGTCGAGCGCGTCGACTGCGTTGTGCTCAATGACGATGAGTTTCGCCAGCTGACCGGCAAGCCGTCGCTGCCGGGCGCGGCGCGGGAGATCCTCGCCATGGGCCCGTCGTCGGTGATCGCCAAGCTGGGCAAGTACGGGGCCGTGCTGTTCACCCAAGAGGGCTTCTTCGCGTTGCCGGCGTACCCGCTTGAGAAGGTCGTCGACCCGACCGGTGCCGGCGACGCTTTTGCCGGCGGTGTTGCGGGCTACATCGCGTCGCAGCGCGGCCGCACGGTCGACCACGCTCTGCTTTCCACGGCGATGGCTCACGGCACCGCCGTCGCATCATTCAACGTTGAGGAATTCGGTACCGAGCGGGTTGTGCGGCTGACGCTCGATGAGGTCAACACCCGTATCAACGATCTGCATCGGATGACCCAATTCACGCATTCATCGGTAGAGGAGACACTCGCATGAGTACGACAAGTCAGGTCCCGTCATCCACCCAGAGCACGCTCGACTTCAAGGTCGCTGATCTGTCGCTCGCCGAGTTCGGCCGTAAGGAGATCCGGCTGGCCGAGCATGAGATGCCGGGCCTGATGTCGACGCGTCGCGAGTACGGCGACTCCAAGCCGCTGACCGGCGCGAAGATCATGGGCTCGCTGCACATGACGATCCAGACCGCCGTCCTGATCGAGACGCTGATCGCGCTCGGCGCCGAGGTCCGTTGGGTCTCCTGCAACATCTTCTCGACTCAGGATCACGCCGCTGCGGCGATCGTGGTCGGGCCGGGCGGCACGCCCGAGAACCCGCAGGGCGTACCCGTTTACGCCTGGAAGGGGGAGACGCTCGAGGAGTACTGGTGGTGCACCGAGCAGGCGCTCAACGGCTTCGACGGCGGTCCGAACATGATCCTCGACGACGGCGGCGACGCGACCATGCTCGTCCACAACGGCCGCAAGTACGAGCTTGCCGGCGCGGCACCTGATCCCTCAAGCGCCGACTCCGAAGAGGAGAAGGTGATCCTCGAGCTGCTGACCCGTTCGCTGGGTGAGGATTCGCAACGCTACACGCGCATCGCGGACAACATCAGGGGTGTCACCGAGGAGACCACCACTGGCGTCCACCGTCTCTATCAGCTCGCCGAGGCCGGCCAGCTGCTGTTCCCGGCGATCAACGTCAACGACGCGGTCACAAAGAGCAAGTTCGACAACAAGTACGGCTGCCGGCACTCGCTGATCGACGGCATCAACCGCGCCACCGACGTGCTGATCGGCGGCAAGGTGGCCGTCATCTGCGGCTACGGCGACGTCGGCAAGGGCTGTGCCGAGTCATTGGCCGGCCAGGGCGGGCGCGTGATCGTCACCGAGATCGATCCGATCTGCGCGCTGCAGGCGGCGATGGACGGCTACCAGGTAGCGACGCTCGAGGACGTCGTCGCGAGCGCCGACATCTTCGTGACCACGACCGGTAACAAGGACGTGATCACCGCTGCGCACATGGCGGCGATGAAGCACCAGGCGATCGTCGGCAACATCGGCCACTTCGACAACGAGATCGACATGGCCGGCCTGACCGCGACCCCTGGGATCAAGCGGATCAACATCAAGCCCCAGGTCGATGAGTGGGTCTTCCCAGACGGCCACTCGATCCTGATCCTCTCCGAGGGGCGGCTGCTGAACCTCGGCAACGCCACCGGCCACCCGAGCTTCGTGATGTCGAACTCGTTCACCAACCAGGTGATGGCCCAAATCGAGCTGTTCGCCCATCAGGACCTCTACGAGCGCCGCGTCTACACGCTGCCCAAGCACCTCGACGAGAAGGTCGCGCGCCTGCACCTCGACGCGCTCGGGGTCAAGCTGACCAAGCTGACCGACAGCCAGGCCGCTTACCTAGGCATTCCGGTCGAGGGCCCCTACAAGCCCGATCAGTACCGGTATTAGTTCAGTGCCGGGGCTGGCGGCTCGCTTGCTCGCCAGCCCCAGGGCGGTTCCCGATCAACCGCCGGGCTGCAGCCTCGCGCTGCGACGCTCCTGCGCTAGCAGCAGACGCTTGGCCTTGAGCCCGAGGCTCAGGCGTTCGCGTCCGTCGGACTCGTAGGGGGAGAGCCCGCAGACCTCGTGGATGCGAGCGAGTCGGTAACCGACCGTGTGCCGGTGAAGTTGCATCGCCTCGGCCGTGTCGGTGGTCGAGCCGTGGTGTGAGAGGAAGCGCTCGAGTGTTACCACCAGTTCGGTCTCGTGAGCCGTGTCGTAGGTCTCGAGCGGAGCTATTGTGCGCTCGCGCAAAGCC
>Ga0302314_10006798_pt1 | contig 20651 bp, 19 predicted proteins | sample III_Palsa_N2_3_FD_200533 | JGI IMG/M metagenome (GOLD analysis project Ga0302314, IMG submission 200533) | Peat permafrost microbial communities from Stordalen Mire near Abisko, Sweden - III_Palsa_N2_3 | ecosystem: Environmental > Terrestrial > Soil > Palsa > Peat permafrost | place: Sweden... | reverse complement strand
CTGACCAGCAGGGCGGTCACCGCCGAGGCCGGCTGCGCCAAGGGCGTCCTGCACCGGCACTTCGCCGACTTCGACGACTTCCTGGAGGCGCTGGTGCTGGACCGGATCGGCCGGATCGCGGCCCAGTCCGCCGCCCTCCACACCGCCGCCGGGACCGGCACCGTCACCGGCAACCTCGCCGACGCGCTGGGCGCCCTGTTCGACCCGGTCGCCGTGGCCGTCGTCGGCCTGGTCACCTTCCGCGACGAGCTGCGCGCCCGGCTGCGCCGGACCACCCCGCGCGGCGTCCCGCTGCTGGCCGAGGCCACCGCCATGCTCGCCGGGTACCTCGCCGCCGAACAGCGGCTGGGCCGGATCGCGGCCGAGGCCGACCTGCGGCCGCTCGCCCCCACCCTGATCGGCGCCGGCCACCTGCTCTTCGCCGACCGCGAGAGCGCCCGGCCGGAGCCGGCGGCCCTCCGGCAGGTGGTGGCCACCGTGATCGGCGGCGCGCTGCCACCGGGGCGAAAACTCGGATGACCCCCCGTCGCCGCTTCGCTAGGTTCGAAGACCATGGCAGCAAGCACGGCAGAACCGCTGGGCGCGCGCTTCGTGAAGCTCTGCGCGGCAAGCACCACCTCGGCTCTCGGCAGCGGCCTCACCACGATCGCCGCACCGCTGCTGGTGGCCTCCCGCAGCAGCAGTCCGCTGGTGGTATCGGCGGCCACCGGCATCGCCTGGCTGCCCTGGCTGCTGTTCGCGCTGCCCGGCGGGGTACTGGTCGACCGGGTCGACCGGCGGCGGCTGATGGTGCTGGTGGACTGGGTCCGGGTGGCCGCGACCGCCGTCCTGGGCACGGCCGTGGCGACCGGCCGCGACAGCATCCCGCTGCTCTTCGCGGTGCTCTTCACCATCAACACCGGTGAGATCGTCTTCCGTTCGGCCGGCCAGGCGCTGCTCCCCTCGGTGGTGCCGCGTGAGCGGCTGGAGCGGGCCAACGGCTGGCTGGTCGGCGGCACGACGCTGATGCAGCAGATGGTCGCCGGACCCCTCGGCGGCTTCCTCTTCGTCACCGCGGCGTGCAGTCCGTTCTTCGTCAACTCCACCACCTACGCGGCCAGCGCCGTGCTGATCGGCACGGTCGGCGGGACCTACCGCTCGGCACGCCGACCGACGGAGGAGAGCGGGCCGCGGAGCTCGGTCCGGGCCGACATCGTCGAGGGCTTCCGCTGGCTGGCCCGCCAGCGGCTGCTGCGGACCATGGCCGTGCTGATCGGCCTGCTGAACATCACCCTGACCGCCACCACCGCCGTCCTGGTCCTGCTGGCCAAGGACCGGCTCCACCTGGGGTCGGTGGGCTACGGCCTGCTGTTCACCTGCATGGCGGTCGGCGGGGTGCTGGGCTCGGTCTTCGGCGACCGGCTGGTGGCCAGGGTCACGCCGACCTGGACGGTCAGGATCGGCCTGGTGATCGAGGCCGGGCTGCACCTCTGCCTCGCGGCCTCGCACAGCGCCTACCTGATCGGAGCCGCCTTCGTGGCCTTCGGCGTGCACGGGTCGCTCTGGAACATCGTGGCCAACTCGCTGCGGCAACGACTGACCCCGCCGGAGATGCTGGGCCGCGTCGGCAGCACCAACCTGTTCATCGCGGCCGGGGGCAACTGCCTCGGTGCGGTGCTGGGCGGCCTGGTCGCCTCCCGGTTCGGGCTGACCGCGCCCTACTGGATCGCCTTCGTGGTCGCGGTCCTGGTCTCGATCAGCACCTGGCGGGTGTTCGACCGCGCCACCGTGGCCCGCGCCTACGCCACTCCCCCGCCCGGCCCGGCCGCCACCGCACCGGGGCCGGCGGTCAGCCCCGGCGCCCAGAGCTGACGATCCGTCGACTCCGGGCGCCGGGGCGCCGCACCACGGCCGTTCGACGGGCTACAGCCGCTCGATGACGGTGACGTTGGCCTGGCCGCCGCCCTCGCACATGGTCTGCAGCCCGTAGCGGCCGCCGGTCCGCTCCAGCTCGTGCAACAGCGTGGTCATCAGCCGGACGCCGGTCGCGCCCAGCGGGTGGCCGAGCGCGATCGCGCCGCCGTTGACATTGACCCGCTCCGGGTCCGCGCCGGTCTCCTTGAGCCAGGCCAGCACCACCGGCGCGAAGGCCTCGTTGATCTCGACCAGGTCCATCTCCCCGATCGACATCCCGGTCTTCTTCAGCGCGTACGCGGTGGCCGGGATCGGCGCGGAGAGCATCCGGATCGGGTCCTCGCCGCGCACCGACAGGTGGTGCACCCGGGCGCGCGGGGTGAGTCCGTACTCCCGCACCGCGCGCTCGGAGGCGATGAGCATGGCCGAGGCCCCGTCGGAGACCTGCGAGGAGAGCGCGGCGGTCACCCGGCCGCCGGGGGCCAGCGTCTTCAGCCCGGCCATCTTGGCCAGGGTGGTGTCGCGGCGCGGACCCTCGTCGTGCACCACCTCGCCGTAGGGGGCGATCTCGCGGTCGAACCGGCCCTCGTCGATCGCCCGGACCGCCCGCTGGTGCGAGCGGAGCGCGAACTCCTCCATCTGCTCGCGGGAGATGCCCCACTTCTCGGCGATCATCTCGGCGCCGAGGAACTGGCTGACCGGCTGGTCGCCGTAGCGGGCACGCCAGCCGACCGAGCCGGCGAACGGCCCCTCGGTCAGCCCCAGCGGCACCGCCGCCTCGCGCGAGGAGTAGCCGATCGGGATCTGCGACATGCTCTGGGTGCCGCCCGCCACGACCAGGTCGCTGGTCCCCGACATCACCGCCTGCGCGGCGAAGTGCACCGCCTGCTGCGAGGAGCCGCACTGCCGGTCGATGGTGACTCCGGGCACCTCCTCCGGCAGCCCGGCCGCCAGCCAACTGGTCCGGGCGATGTCACCGGACTGCGGTCCCACCGTGTCCAGGCAGCCGAAGACCACGTCCTCGACCAGCGCCGGATCGATGCCGCTGCGGGCGACCAGGGCCTGCAGCACATGCGCGCCGAGGTCGGCGGGGTGGACGGCGGCCAGGCCGCCGCCCTTGCGGCCGACGGGGGTGCGGACAGCCTCGACGATATAGGCCTCGGGCATGGTTCCTACCTCCTGGATCTGGGTGGCACGGGTCGGGATGGCACGGTCGGGCGGAACGGGGCGGGCAGAACGGGTCGGACGGAACGGGTCGGGCGGAACCGGTCAGTGCGCGGCGATGCCGTCCAGCAGCAGGCCGAGGTACTGCCGGGCGATCTCCGCCGCGTCGTGCCGCCCGCCGGGGCGGTACCAGGACGCGGCGACCCAGACGGTGTCGCGGACGAAGCGGTAGGCCAGCCGCAGGTCGAGGTCGGCCCGGAACTCGCCCTCGGCCACCCCCCGTTCCAGCGTGCCCTGCCAGATGTGCTCGAAGCGGTGCATCGACTCGGCGAGGTAGCCGAAGCGGGGCTGCCCGGCGAGGTGGCGCTCGCGCTGGTAGATGGCGACGGCGTCGTGGTGCCGGTCGATCTCCCGGAAGGACTCGACCACCAGCGCCTCCAGCGTCGCCCGGGGGCCGAGCCCGGCCCCGAGGACGGCGTCGTAGCCGGTCCAGAGCTCGTCCAGGAAGCCGGAGAGGATCTCGTCGAGGATCGACTCCTTGGAGTCGAAGTGGTAGTAGAGGCTGCCGGCCAGGATGCCGGCCGCGTCGGCGATCTCCCGGACCGTGGTCGCGTCATAGCCCTGCCGGGCGAACACCTCGGCAGCGGTGGCCAGCAGCTCCTCGCGCCGCGAGGGCACGGCCCCGCCGGTGCTCCGGGGGCCGTTGCCGGTGAGGTCCTTGCTCTGCATGTCGTTCCGTCCACTGGGCGCACCGCGGGGTGCACCGTGCGGTCCGCGCCCGTGCGCGGCTACCGGCACGTTAACCTACCAAATACTTGTTAGGGAAGACGCGATCGGGTGCCGACTGCGGTCCGGCGACAGAAAATCTGACGATGCGTCAGTTCGACCGGTAGAGCCAGGAGTTGTCGGGCCGTGCGTCAGACCTCGCCGCGCAGCTTGGCCAGCGCCTCGGCCAGGATCGCCTCACCGTCGGCGTCGGTGCGCCGTTCGCGGACGTAGGCGAGGTGGGTCTTGTAGGGCTCGGTACGCGGCGGGGCCGGCGGGTTCTCCTCGTCCGGGCCGGCCGGGAATCCGCACCGGGGGCAGTCCCAGGTCTCCGGGAGCTGGGCGTCGGAGGCGAAGGAGGGACGGGTCTCGTGCCCGTTGGCACACCAGAAGGAGATCCGGAGCCGGGGGGCGGACTCGCCGCGCTCGGCCTCACCCATGGGGCCGGCCCCGACCCTGCTGCCACGGATAGCGTTGCCACTTGCCACGGTGCGACTCCCTGCGTGATCGTGCGTAGCGCCGGCCACCTGGGAGTTCTTCCGTGCCAACGTGGCTCGGTCCCCACGGTGTTCCCGCGCCCCCCGGCGACGGAATTGTCCCAGTGTACGGACCGCGCGCACACGGTCCGTCACCGTCACTGGCGACAACTGCCACCATGATAGGCGGCCGGGCGACACTCCGTCAGTTCTCGCACAGACGGGCTACCGCAGGGTGTATTGGTGCAATTCGCCGCCGGGGGTCAGCCGTTCTTGGCCTTCAACAGCAGCGAGAGAATGATGATGCAGGCGAACCAGCCGACACCCATGATGATGGTGATGCGGTCGAGGTTGCGCTCGGCCACGGCGGAGCCGCCGCCGGTGGAGGACACGCCGCCACCGAACATGTCGGACAGACCGCCGCCCTTGCCCTTGTGGAGCAGGACCAGGACCACCATCATCACGCTGAAGAAGATCAACGCGATGGAGAAGCAGAGGACCACGGCGGAACCAATCTCTTGTGTGGGTGCTTGGCACAAGGCCGGAGCGGTGGTGCTGCCACTGCTCCGGCCCTAGCGTACGACGGTTCGGCCGGTCAGCCTACTGCCTGGTCCCGATAGCGGACGATCTTCACGAACTCCTCGGGGTCCAGCGCCGCCCCGCCGATGAGCGCGCCGTCGACATCCGGCTTGGCCATGATGCCCGCCGCGTTCGAAGCCTTGACCGAACCCCCGTAGAGTACCCGGACCTTGTCGGCCAGCTCGGGGCTGTACAGCTCGCCGAGGCGGGTCCGGATCGCGGCGCAGACCTCCTGCGCGTCCTCCGGGGTGGCCACCTCGCCGGTGCCGATGGCCCACACCGGCTCGTAGGCGACGACGATGCGCTCGGCGTCGGCGGCCGGCACGTCCTCCAGCGCCCCGTCCAGCTGGGCGAGGGTGAAGGGGACCTGGTTGCCGGCCTTGCGGACGTCCAGGCCCTCGCCGACGCACAGGATCGGCACGATGCCGTGCCGGAACGCGGCCTTGACCTTGGCGTTGACGACCGGCTCGGTCTCGCCGTGGTACTGGCGCCGCTCCGAGTGGCCGATCGCCACATAGGTGCACTTCAGCTTGGACAGCATCGGGCCGGAGATCTCGCCGGTGTAGGCGCCGGAGTCGTGCACCGAGATGTCCTGGGCGCCGTACTTGATCTTCATCTTGTCGCCGTCGGTCAGCGTCTGCACCGACCGCAGGTCGGTGAACGGGACCAGGACCGCGACCTCGACGGCCGCGAAGTCCTTGTCGTTCAGCCCGAAGTTGATCTTCTGGGTGTGGGCGATGGCCTCAAGGTGGTTGAGGTTCATCTTCCAGTTGCCCGCCATCAGCGGGGTACGCGCAGTGCTCATGTTCTCAGTTCTCCAGTGCGGCGAGGCCGGGCAGGGTCTTGCCTTCGAGGTACTCCAGGCTGGCGCCGCCACCCGTCGAGATGTGGCCGAACTTCTTCTCGTCGAAGCCGAGGATGCGCACGGCCGCGGCCGAGTCGCCGCCGCCGACCACCGAGAAGGAGTCGCCGTCGGCCAGCGCCTCGGCCACCGCGGCGGTGCCCTGGGCGAAGCTCGGGTGCTCGAACACGCCCATCGGGCCGTTCCAGAACACGGTCTTCGCGTCCGCGAGCTTCGCGGCGAAGAGCTTGGCGGTCTCCGGGCCGATGTCCAGGCCCATCCGGCCGGCCGGGATCGCGTCGGCCGGGACCACCGCGTAGTCCGCCACCGGCGCGTCGTCGGCCTTGAGGTCGGGGAAGGCGGAGGCGACCGCGATGTCGACCGGGAGCACGAACTCCACGCCGTTCTGCTCGGCGCGCTTCAGGTACTCCTGGACCGCCGGGATCTGGTCGGTCTGCACCAGGCTGCTGCCGACGCCGTAGCCCTTGGCCGCGAGGAAGGTGAAGACCATCCCGCCGCCGATCAGGATCCGGTCGGCCTTGCCGAGCAGGTTGTCGATCACGCCGAGCTTGTCGGAGACCTTGGAGCCGCCGAGCACCACCACGTAGGGGCGCTCGACGTCCTCGGTGAGCCGCTTGAGGACCGCCACCTCCTTCTCGATCAGCAGGCCGACCGCGTGCGGCAGTCGGGCCGGCAGGTCGTAGACCGAGGCGTGCTTGCGGTGGACGGCGCCGAAGCCGTCGCCGACGTAGAGGTCGGCCAGGGTGGCGAGCTGGTCCGCGAAGGCGCCGCGCTCGGCGTCGTCCTTGCTGGTCTCGCCGGGGTTGAAGCGCAGGTTCTCCAGCACGACGACGTCGCCGTCCTGCATCTCGGCCACGGCCTGGGCGGCGCTCTCGCCGACCGTGTCATTGGCGAAGGTGACGTCCTGGCCGAGGATCTCGGCCAGCCGCACGGCCACCGGGCCGAGGGTGTACTGGGGGTCGGGGGCGCCCTTGGGACGGCCCAGGTGCGAGGCGACGATCACCTTCGCGCCCTTGCCCACCAGCTTGGCGATGGTCGGCGCGACGGCGCGGATCCGGCCGTCGTCGGTGATGGTGGTGCCGGACAGCGGCACATTGAGGTCGGCGCGGACGAATACCCGCTGGCCGGCGACGTCGAGGTCGTCGATGGTCTGCACGGTCTGGTATCTCCTGTGGGAGCGGACGAGGGCGGGGGGAGGACGGTCGGGACGAGCGGGCGACGCAGGCAGGGCCCGGACATGGCGTCCGGACCCTGCCTCACATCACGTGTGCCGAACTCGTCAGAGCTGGCTGCCGACCAGCGAGGTCAGGTTGACCAGGCGGTTGGAGTAGCCCCACTCATTGTCGTACCAGCCGAAGATCTTCACCTGGTTGCCCTGGACCATGGTCAGCGGGGCGTCGAAGATGCAGGAGTACGGCGAGTTGACGATGTCGCGGGAGACGATCTCGTCCTCGTTGTAGTACAGGTAGCCCTTGAGGCTGCCCTGGGAGGCCTTCAGGAAGGCCGCGTTGACCTCGTCCTTGGTGACCTCGCGCTCCAGGTCGACCACCAGGTCGGTGATCGAGCCGGTCGGCACCGGCACCCGCAGCGAGGTGCCGTCCAGCTTGCCCTTGAGCTCCGGCAGCACCAGCGCGGTGGCCTTGGCGGCACCGGTGGAGGTCGGGATGATGCTCAGGGCCGCGGCGCGGGCGCGACGCAGGTCCTTGTGCGGGAAGTCCAGGGTGACCTGGTCGTTGGTGTAGGCGTGCACCGTCGTCATCATGCCCTTGGCGATGCCGAAGGCCTCGTGCAGGACCTTCGCCATCGGCGCCACGCAGTTGGTGGTGCAGGAGGCGTTGGAGATGATGTTGTGCTTGCTGACGTCAAGCTTGTCGTCGTTGACACCCATGACGATGGTGATGTCCTCGTCCGACGCGGGCGCCGAGATCAGGACCTTCTTGGCACCCGCGGTGAGGTGCTTGGCGGCGGCATCGCCCTTGGTGAAGAAGCCGGTGGACTCGATCACGATGTCCGCACCCAGCTCGCCCCAGGCGAGCTTGGCCGGGTCGCGCTCGGCGGAGACCTTGAAGGTCTTGCCGTCCACGGTGATGCTGTCGTCGGTGTGGGTCACCTCGGCGTGCAGGGTACCCAGGGTCGAGTCGTACTTCAGCAGGTGTGCCAGGGTCTTGGTGTCGGTCAGGTCGTTGACACCGACGATTTCGATGTCCGCGCCCTGGGCGATAACCGCACGGAAGAAGTTGCGGCCAATGCGGCCGAACCCGTTGATGCCTACCCGGATCGTCACGAACCGATCTCCTCGCTGATACGCCGGCTCATGGAGCCGACGAGCTGGAATGGGATGTCCCCGACCGCTTGAAACCCTACCCCGCAAGCGTGTCCGAGAGCACATCCGTCCGGTGCGAACACTGGGCGCGCCCGGCCCCTCAACCCCCGATCAGCGGGCGTGCGTACCGGGCGTGCGCCGGGTGCCTGCACCCATGCGCCGCCGTCCGCACCGGGGTTGACGGACCCGCTCCAGCGGGAACGCGACCGCCCCGGGGCGCGGACACCCCGGGGCGGTACGTCGGACGGGCCGTCGGGCCGGACCGGGAGGCGGCGGGAGCGCCGCCGAACGGGCGAACCCGGCCGGTTCCCGCCGGAGCGCCCTCAGCCGGCCACCATCTCCTCGGCCTCGGACAGGTTGTGCTCGGTGCTCGGCAGGCCCAGCTCCGAGGCCCGCTTGTCGGCCATCGCCAGCAGTCGGCGGATCCGGCCGGCCACCGCGTCCTTGGTCAGCGGCGGGTCGGCCAGCGAGCCCAGCTCCTCCAGCGAGGCCTGCTTGTGCTCCATCCGCAGCCGCCCGGCCGCGGCCAGGTGCTCCGGGACCTCCTCGCCGAGGATCTCCAGCGCCCGCTGCACCCGGGCGCCGGCCGCGACCGCGGCCCGAGCCGAGCGGCGCAGGTTGGCGTCGTCGAAGTTGGCCAGCCGGTTCGCCGTCGCCCGGACCTCGCGGCGCATCCGCCGCTCCTCCCAGGCCAGCAGCGACTCGTGCGCGCCCAGCCGGGTCAGCAGCGCGCCGATCGCGTCGCCGTCCCTGATCACCACCCGGTCCACCCCGCGCACCTCGCGGGCCTTGGCCGGGATGCCCAGCCGCCGGGCCGCGCCGACCAGCGCCAGCGCCGCCTCCGAGCCGGGGCAGGTGACCTCCAGCGAGGAGGACCTGCCCGGCTCGGTGAGCGACCCGTGGGCCAGGAAGGCGCCGCGCCAGGCCGCCTCCGCGTCACAGGTCGCCCCGGAGACCACCGCCGGGGGAAGCCCCCGGATCGGGCGTCCCCGCCCGTCCACCAGGCCCGTCTGCCGGGCCAGCAGTTCGCCGTCCTTCACCACCCGCACCACGTACCGGCTGCCGCGTCGCAGACCGCCGGGGGCCATCACCACCAGCTCCGAGGAGTGCCCGAAGATCTCCAGCAGGTCCTTGCGCAGTCGCCGTGCCGCCACTCCGGTGTCGAGCTCCGCCTCGATCACGATGCGTCCGCCCACAATGTGCAGACCGCCCGCGAACCGCAGAACCGCCGACACCTCCGCCTTGCGGCAACAGGCCCGGGTGACGGGGAGTCGGCTGATTTCGTCCTTCACCGCTGCCGTCATCGCCATGGCGCGATCCTTCCATGCATCCTGAAGATCCGGTCGTACGCGGCCGCCAGAAGCTCCGGGTCGTGTCGCCCGGAGGGGACTCGGGTGCCCGGCTCCACCGCCGCGACGTCGTCGAGCACGAGTTCGGCCCCCAGACGCTTGGCCGCACTGCGCAGCGCCTCCGCGTCGGCCACGGCCTCCTTGTCGGCGAGCACGAAGTCGACCGTCAGCTCCGGCGCATGCGCACCGAAGACCTCCAGGTGCCGCTGCGGGGAGAAGCCCTCGGTCTCGCCGGGCTGCGCAACCAGGTTGAGCGCCAGCACCTTTCGGGCCCTGGCCTCGACCAGTGCGGTGCGCAGCTGAGGGACCATCAGGTGCGGCAGCACGCTGGTGAACCAGGAGCCGGGACCGAGCACCACCCAGTCCGCCTCCAGCACCGCCTCGACCGCCTCGGGCACGGCCGGCGGGTCCTGCGGCAGCAGCCGTACCGACTCCACCTCGCCCGGGGTGACCGCCACTTCGGCCTGGCCCCGGACGGTGTCCATCCGCTCGGGGAAGGCCGGGTCCAGGCCCCGGACGGTGGCCTCGATGTCCAGCGGCACGGCGGACATCGGCAGCACCCGGCCGTGCGCGCCCAGCAGCCGGCCGACATAGGCCAGCGCCTCGACCGGATCGCCCAACTTCTCCCACAGCGCCACGATCAGCAGGTTGCCGACCGCGTGGCCGTGCAGGTCGCCGTTGCTCTGGAAGCGGTGTTGGATGACCTCGGACCAGGTCCGGCCCCACTCGTCGTCCCCGCACAGGGCGGCCAGCGCCTTGCGCAGGTCCCCCGGCGGCAGCACGCCCAACTCGGCGCGCAGCCGCCCGCTGGAGCCGCCGTCGTCGGCGACCGTGACCACGGCCGTGAGCTCGCCGGTGAGCCGCCGCAGTGCCGACAGCGAGGCGGACAGCCCCTGGCCGCCGCCGAGCGCGACGATCCGCGGCGCCCCACGGCGGCGCCGGATCTGCCGCCCACCGATGATGTGTGCCGACACCCGTGCCCCTCTACCGCGCCGTTGCTGCCCCGCCGCCCCGCTGCCCGTCCGGTCCTGCTGCCGGTCGCGCCCTACTCGCGGCCCATGTCGCGGTGCACCAGCACCGTTTCCAGGCCGTCCGAGATCAGCCGCTTGGCCAGCCGTTCCGACATGGCCACGCTGCGGTGCTTGCCTCCGGTGCAGCCTACGGCAACCGTCATGTAGCGCTTGCCCTCGCGCCGGTAGCCGTCGGTGACGATGCGCAGCAGATCCGCGTACTGGTCCAGGAACTCCTTGGCCCCGGGCTGGTCGAAGACGTAGCGGGCGACCTCCTCGTCGGTCCCGGTACGCGCGCGGAGCTCGGGGACCCAGTGCGGGTTCGGCAGGAACCGGCAGTCGACGACCAGGTCGGCGTCGACCGGCAGGCCGTACTTGAAACCGAAGGACATCACCGTGGCCCGCAGCTGCGGCTCCTGGTCGTCGGCGAACTGCGCGTCCATCTTGGCCCGGAGTTCGTGGACGTTGAGGTCGGAGGTGTCGATCACCAGGTCGGCCTCGCCGCGCAGGTCGCGCAGCAGGGTCCGCTCCTGGGCGATGCCGTCCACGATCCGCCCCTCGCCCTGCAGCGGGTGCGGTCGGCGGACGCTCTCGAACCGCCGGACCAGGGCGTCGTCGGAGGCCTCCAGGAAGACCACCCGCAGCCGGACGCCGCGCCGCTCCAGGTCCTCCAGCGAGGCCAGCAGGTCGTCGAAGAAGCTGCGGCCGCGGACGTCGACCACCGCGCCTATCCGGGCGACCGCTCCCTGGGAGCGCGCCCCGAGGTCCACCATGGTCGGTATCAGCGACGGCGGCAGGTTGTCGACCACGAACCAGCCGAGATCCTCCAGGCACTTCGCGGCGGTGCTCCGGCCCGCCCCCGACATGCCCGAGATGATCACCAACTCGGGCACCACCTCGGGCACCTCCACGGTGCCGACGGCACCGGTGGTACTACCAGACACAGTCACTTCTTCTCCCCGCTTTCGCTCGCATCATCAACCTCAACGCTCGCGGCCGTCTGCGGCTTCCCTGTGTCACTCGCACGAGTGACATCACCATCGGTGATGACCTCCCCGGTCGCCGTGTTAACGGTAGGAGCAGCCGGTGTCATCGAGGCCAACGCTGCCACAACAACCGCCGCCGTGCGCGGGCCGAACCCCGGGACCGCGCAGATCTCCTCGACCGTCGCGGTGCGCATCCGCCTGACCGAGCCGAAGTGCTTCAGCAGCGCCTGCCGCCGGGCCTCGCCGAGCCCGGGGACGTCGTCCAGGCCGCCGGCGGTGAGCCGCTTGGCGCGCTTCTGCCGCTGGTAGGTGATGGCGAACCGGTGCGCCTCGTCGCGGACCCGCTGCAGCAGGTACAGGCCCTCGCTGCTGCGCGGCAGCACCACCGGGTCGTCCTCGCCCGGGAGCCAGACCTCCTCCAGCCGCTTGGCCAGCCCGCAGAGCGCGACGTCGTGCACCCCGAGCTCGGTCAGCGCCCGCTGGGCGGCGGCGACCTGCGGCTCGCCGCCGTCGACCACGATCAGCTGCGGCGGGTAGGCGAAGCGGCGCGGCTTCCCGGTCTCCTCGTCCCGCTCCTTGGGCTGCTCGGTGTGCTTGAAGCGGCGGGTGATCACCTCGTGCATCGAGCGGACGTCGTCCTGGCCCTCGAAGGACTTGATCGCGAAGCGCCGGTACTCGCTCTTGCGGGCCAGCCCGTCCTCGAAGACGACCATGGAGGCGACCACGTCCTGGCCCTGGAGGTGGGAGATGTCGTAGCACTCGATCCGCAGCGGGGCGGTGTCCAGGCCGAGGGCGTCGGCGATCTCCTGCAGCGCCACGCTGCGGGTGGTGAGGTCGGAGGCGCGCTTGGTCTTGTGCAGCGACAGCGCCTGGGCGGCGTTGCGCTCCACCGTCACCATCAGCTCCCGCTTGTCGCCGCGCTGCGGGACCCGCAGGTCGACCCGGCTGCCCCGGCGCTCGCTGAGCCACTCGGCGATCGGCCCGACCGGGTCCGGCAGCGCCGGGACCAGTACCTCGCGCGGCACCGCCTCCCCGCGCTCCTCCCCGTAGAGCTGGAGCAGCGCGTGCTCGACCAGCCCGGCGGTGTCGACGTTCTCGACCTTGTCGGTGACCCAGCCGCGCTGGCCGCGCACCCGGCCGCCGCGGACGTGGAAGATCTGCACCGCGGCCTCCAACTCGTCCTCGGCGAGGGCGAGCAGGTCGGCGTCGGTGCCGTCGGCGAGGACGACCGCGTTCTTCTCCATGGCGCGCTTCAACGCCTCGATGTCGTCGCGCAGCCGCCCGGCCCGCTCGTACTCCATCTCGGCGGCGGCCTGCTTCATCTCCTGTTCGAGCCGGCGCAGGTAGGCGCCGGTGCGGCCGGCCATGAAGTCGCAGAACTCCTCGGCCAGCGCCCGGTGGTCCTCGGGCGAGATCCGGCCGACGCAGGGCGCCGAGCACTTGCCGATGTAGCCGAGCAGGCAGGGCCGGCCGACCTGTTCGGCCCGCTTGAAGACCCCGGCGGAGCAGGTCCGGACCGGGAAGACCCGGAGCATCAGGTCGACCGTCTCCCGGATCGCCCAGGCGTGCCCGTAGGGGCCGAAGTAGCGCACCCCGCGCTTCTTCGGCCCGCGCATCACCTGGACCCGGGGGAACTCCTCGTTCAGGGTCACCGCCAGCGAGGGGTAGCTCTTGTCGTCGCGGTACTTGACGTTGAAGCGGGGGTCGAACTCCTTGATCCAGCTGTACTCCAGCTGGAGCGCCTCGACCTCGGTGCCGACCACGGTCCACTCGACCGAGGCCGCCGTGGTGACCATCTGCCGGGTGCGCGGGTGGAGGTTGGCCAGGTCCTGGAAGTAGCTGCTGAGCCTGGGGCGCAGGCTCTTGGCCTTCCCGACGTAGATCACCCGGTGCTGGGCGTCCCGGAACTTGTAGACGCCCGGGGAGGTCGGGATCTGCCCCGGCGCGGGGCGGTAGGCGGACGGGTCGGCCATCAGGAACCCCCAGCCCGGCACGCTGCGGCTGACCAGCACACACGAGGCGGTGACGACATACGGGCGGAACTCCCTGCGAACGGATCAGCCGAGACAGTGAAGACACTAGCGCCCGGGTCCGACAGCACGCCCCGCGATCGTCGGCGCCGCCCGCGCCGCCCGCGGTGTCAGGGCCGGCGGTCGCGGGCCGGGGGCGGGCCGATGCTGCCGATCCGGGTGTCACGGGCCTGGACGACCGTGCTGTTGCGCACCGGGCCGGTGATCGAGTTGTGCAGGGAGCCGCCGGCGGCCTCCGGCTGCGGCGGCCCGATCTCCCGCAGCAGCGCCTCCAGCTCCGCCACGGCGGCCGGGTCGGCCAGCAGCACCCGGCGCAGCTGGACCCGCCAGGCCGCCTCGGCGTCCGCCGCCGTGCCGGTGTCCCCGGCCTCCCGCGCGGCGATCAACTCCGCCCGGGACAGCTCCAGTTCCTCGGTGGCCGCCTGCTCCGAACGGCCCCGGGCGAACAGCGCGCCGACGCGCTGCTTCACCTGCTCCCACGAGTCCGAGACCAGCAGCCCGACCAGCGTCGTGGCCCCGGAGCTGGCCAGCTCCGCGAGTTCGGCCCCCATCGGCTCCCCCTCCAACGTCCCACCGGCGCCGCCGAGCCGGCGTCCGCCCAGGACCAGCATGCGCCGCGGAGCGGCCGGCGAACATACGGCATGCCCCCGGCGGCGGGTGGGCGCAGTGCTCAGAGGGTGACGACGATCTTGCCGTCGGAGACGGTGAGCGTCTTCTCCGGCAGCGGGGTGGGGGCCGGGCCCTGGACCACCGCACCGGTGGTGATGTTGAACTCGCTGCCGTGGCAGGGGCACTGGATCACCCCGCTGGAGACCCCGTCCACCAGGCAGCCCTGGTGGGTGCAGATCGCGCTGAACGCCTTGAAGACGCCTGCGGTCGGCTGGGTCACCACCACCTTGTCCGACTTGTACAGCTTGCCGCCGCCGACGGCGACGTCACTGGTCGGACCCAGCGTCGTCGGGCCGCTCGCGGAGGACGAGGAGGAGCCGGAGGAGCCGGAGGAGCAGGCCGCGAGACCGACGGCGGCGGCGCCCGCCACCCCGACCGCGGCGGCGCCGCGCAGCAGGCTGCGCCGCGAGGGCCCGCAGCCGCCGCAGCAGGGCTCGGCGCCGGATTCGGCGGGGTGCTGCAGGTCCAGCGGGGCGGTGGTGGGCTGCGACATGATCGGCTTGCTCCGGAGGCAGACGACGGGGGTGCACTCGGCACAACGCGCGGCACCCGGGGCTGGTTGCGGCCCCGGGTGCACCCTATGCGCCCTGCCTGTGGATCACTTAGCCGGTCTTCGACCGCCCGGCCGCCTTCTTGGCGACCGCCTTCTTGGCGACGGCCTTCTTCGCGGCGGCCTTCTTGGCGGCGGGCTTTCGCTTGGCGGCTGCCTCCTCCTCGAACACCCGGTCGCCCAGGATGTCGCGGAGGAACTTGCCGGTGTGGCTCTCGCCGACCAGGGCGATCTGCTCCGGCGTGCCCTCGGCGACGACCATGCCGCCGCCGTTGCCGCCCTCGGGGCCCATGTCGACGACCCAGTCGGCGGTCTTGATCACGTCCAGGTTGTGCTCGATGACGATGACCGTGTTGCCCTTCTCCACCAGGCCGGTCAGCACCTTGATCAGCTTGCTGATGTCCTCGAAGTGCAGCCCGGTGGTGGGCTCGTCCAGGACGTAGACGGTGCGGCCGGTGGAGCGCTTCTGCAGCTCCGAGGCCAGCTTCACGCGCTGCGCCTCGCCGCCCGACAGGGTCGGCGCGGACTGGCCCAGCCGGACGTAGCCGAGGCCGACGTCGGTGAGCGTCCGCAGGTGCCGGGCGATCGGCGGGACCGCCTCGAAGAACTCCAGCCCCTCCTCGATCGGCATGTCCAGCACCTCGGCGATGGACTTGCCCTTGTAGTGGACGTCCAGGGTCTCCCGGTTGTAGCGGGCCCCGTGGCAGACCTCGCAGGGGACGTAGACGTCCGGCAGGAAGTTCATCTCGATCTTGATGGTGCCGTCGCCGGCGCAGTTCTCGCAGCGCCCGCCCTTGACGTTGAAGGAGAAGCGCCCGGGCAGGTAGCCCCGGACCTTGGCCTCCGTGGTCTCCGCGAACAGCCGGCGGACATGGTCGAAGACGCCGGTGTAGGTCGCCGGGTTGGACCGGGGGGTGCGGCCGATCGGCGACTGGTCGACATGGACCACCTTGTCCACCAGCTCGGTGCCGGTGACCCGGGTGTGCCGCCCCGGCACGCTCCGCGCGCCGTTCAGCTCGCGGGCGAGGTGGGTGTAGAGGATGTCGTTGACCAGCGTCGACTTGCCGGAGCCGGAGACCCCGGTGATCGCCGTGAACATCCCCAGCGGGAAGCTGACGTCGACGTCCTTGAGGTTGTGCTCGCGGGCACCGTGGACGGTGATCTGCCGCTGCGGGTCGACCGGGCGGCGGACGTCCGGCGTCGGGATGGAGCGGCGGCCGGAGAGGTAGGCGCCGGTCAGCGACTGCTCGTTGGCCAGCAGGCCCTCGCGCGAACCGGAGTGAACCACATGGCCGCCGTGCTCGCCCGCGCCAGGACCGATGTCGACGACCCAGTCCGCGGTGCGGATGGTGTCCTCGTCGTGCTCCACCACGATCAGGGTGTTGCCCAGGTCGCGCAGCCGGACCAGGGTCTCGATCAGCCGGTGGTTGTCCCGCTGGTGCAGCCCGATCGAGGGCTCGTCCAGCACGTACAGCACCCCGACCAGGCCCGAGCCGATCTGGGTGGCCAGCCGGATCCGCTGCGCCTCGCCGCCGGAGAGGGTCCCGGCCGCCCGGTTCAGCGAGAGGTAGTCCAGGCCGACGTCGACCAGGAACCTCAGCCGCTCGTTGACCTCCTTCAGCACCCGCTCGGCGATGGTCTTCTCCCGCTCGGAGAGCTCCATCGCGCCCAGGAACTCGGCGCAGTCGCTGATCGACATCGCGGCGACGTCGGCGATCGACTTCCCGGCCATGGTGACCGCCAGCACCACCGGCTTCAGCCGGGTGCCGTGGCAGGCCGGGCAGGGGACCTCGCGCATGTAGCCCTCGAAGCGTTCGCGACTGCTGTCGCTCTCCGAGTCGGCGTGCCGGCGCTGGACGAAGGGCACCGCGCCCTCGAAGCCGGTGATGTACGAGCGCTCCCGCCCGAAGCGGTTGGTGAAGCGCACCTCGACCTGGGTCTTGTGGCCGTGGAGCAGCGCCTTCTTGGCCCGCTGCGGCAGCCCCGCCCAGGGGATGTCCATCCGGAAGCCGAGCTCCTTGGCCAGCGCCCCGATCAACCGCAGGTGGTACTCCTTGGTGTGGCCCAGCGACCAGGGGTGGATCGCGCCCTCGGCGAGGGTCTTCTCCTCGTCGGGGACGATCAGCTCCGGGTCCACCTCCATCCGGGTGCCGATGCCGGTGCACTCCGGGCAGGCGCCGAAGGGCGAGTTGAAGGAGAAGGAGCGCGGCTCCAGCTCCTCGTAGGAGATGTCGTCGAAGGTGCAGTAGAGGTGCTCGGAGTACATCCGCTCACGCTCGGGGTCGTCCTCGGCCAGGTCGACGAAGTCCAGCACGACCGTGCCGCCGGAGAGCTTGAGCGCGGTCTCGACCGAGTCGGTGAGCCGGCGCTGGGCGCTCTTCTTCACCGTGAGCCGGTCGACGACCACGTCGATGGTGTGCTTCTCCTGCTTCTTGAGCACCGGCGGCTCGGTCAGCTGGACCGTCGCGCCGTCCACCCGGGCCCGGGCGTAGCCCTTGGTCTGGAGGTCGGCGAAGAGGTCGACGAACTCGCCCTTGCGGGCCCGGACCAGCGGGCTCAGCAGCTGGAACTTGGTGCCCTCGGGCAGCTCCAGGATCTTGTCGACGATCTGCTGCGGCGACTGCCGGGCGATCGGCCGACCGCACTCGGGGCAGTGCGGGTGGCCGATCCGGGCGAACAGCAGCCGCAGGTAGTCGTAGACCTCGGTGATGGTGCCGACGGTGGAGCGCGGGTTCCTGGAGGTCGACTTCTGGTCGATCGAGACGGCCGGGGAGAGGCCCTCGATGAAGTCGACGTCCGGCTTGTCCATCTGGCCGAGGAACTGCCGGGCGTAGGAGGAGAGCGACTCGACGTAGCGGCGCTGGCCCTCGGCGAAGATCGTGTCGAAGGCGAGCGAGGACTTTCCCGAGCCGGACAGCCCGGTGAAGACGATGAGGGAGTCGCGGGGCAGGTCGAGCGACACGTTCTTGAGGTTGTGCTCGCGAGCACCGCGGACAACGAGGCGGTCTGCCACGCTTCTGGACCTTCCGGACGGGAGTCGGGCAGTCCTGGACGGGGCGATCCGGGGCTGCCCGACGAATGTGGTCGTGCTGGGCAGGGTCGTACTGAGCAGTGCCGTACTGATCTGGGCCGTACTGATCTGGGCCGTACTGGACGGAGTCGAGCCGGTCGGCGCGGACGCGTGCCGGACCTGGGTCCGTCCACCATCGTAGGCACCGGGTCGGCGCGGTCACCGTGTCGGCCGTTGCGGCCACTGAAGACTATGGGAGCACGTGTTCGATTTTCAGGGCAATCGCGATCCCTCACCCGATCGGGTGACATTCCGACGGTAGCGTGATTCCTGCCGCACCCGGTGCAACGACCGTACGGCACCCGGGACACGACCCATCGCGTCGAATGTGGAGACACCATGCCCACCCCCAGTCACGCCACCGCCGCCGCGGCAGCCGCCGCGGCCCAGGAGCGGCTGCTGCGCTCCGTCGGGCCGATGCTGCCCGAGCAGGTCCGGGAACCCTCGCTGCTGCCCGGCTGGAGCCGCGGCCACGTCCTCACCCACATCGCCCGCAACGCCGACGCCCTGGGCAACCTGATCCGGGGCGCGCGCACCGGGCAGTCCATCCCGATGTACCCGAGCCCGGAGGCCCGCGACCGCGACATCGAGGCCGGCGCCGGACGCGGCCCGGCCGAGCAGTACACCGACCTCCGGGACGCCGACCTCGGGTTGCACCGCGAGTTCGCGGCCATGCCGGACGCGGCCTGGTCGGTCGTGGTCCCGCACCGGCTGGGCCCGTTCCCGGCCGAGGGCGTCCCGGAGAAGCGGCTCAAGGAGATCGAGTACCACCATGTGGACCTCGGCCTCGACTACCGCCCCGAGCACTGGTCGGCCGAGTTCGTCGAGTCGGAGCTGGGGAGGCTGACCGCCGTCCACACCGACTCCGGCCTGCTCGCCCCGGAGCTGCTGAAGCGGCTGGAGGACGCCCCCGGCCACGCCCGGGTGGCCTGGATGTCGGGCCGCTCGGACGGTTCGGACCTGGGTGTCCCGATCACGGACCTGCCGGTCCTGCCCCCGCTAGGCTGAGCCGCATGTCGTACCACGGAGCAGTCAAGGTCGGCGGAACGCCGGACGTACGGGAGCTGCCCCAGCTGGTGATCACCAAGGTCGCCGTGGGGTCCATGGACAACAACGCCTATCTGCTGCGCTGCCGGGCCACCGGGGAGCAGCTGCTGGTCGACGCCGCCGCCGAGGCGCCGGTGCTGCTGGAGACGGTCGGCGACGGGCTCGCCACGGTGGTGACCACCCACCGGCACCGCGACCACTGGAGCGCCCTGGCCGAGGTGGTCGCCGCGACCGGGGCCCGGACGGCGGCCGGGCGCTTCGACGCCGAGGGGATCGACATCCCGACCGCGCTGGAGCTGTCGGACGGCGACACCCTGCGGGTCGGCGAGGTCGGGCTGACCGTCCGGCACCTGATCGGGCACACCCCGGGGGCGATCGTCCTGGTCTACGACGACCCGCAGGGCCACTCCCACGTCTTCACCGGCGACTGCCTCTTCCCGGGCGGACCCGGGCGGACCCTCGACCCGGTGGCCTTCACCTCGCTGATGGACGGGCTGGAGGAGAAGGTCTTCGGCCCGCTCTCCGACGAGACCTGGATCTACCCGGGCCACGGCGACGACACCACGCTCGGCGCGGAGCGCCCGCACCTCGCCGAGTGGCGCGCCCGCGGCTGGTAGCCGCGGACGCGGGACGGCGGTCAGCGTCCGCCGGGGACCTCGGCCAGCCGGTCCTCGGCGTGGCGGACGCAGTCGGGGCAGCTCACCGGCTCCGCCGCGACCACGGTGTAGTGGCCGGCCCCGGGGCGGTAGCCGCAGGGGGTCTCGGCGTCGATGCCGGTGCGCCGGGCGACGTGCACCAGCGAGCTGCCGGCCTGGCGGATCCTCAACGAGTACGGTTCGACACCCACAGTGTCCTCCTCACACGCCCCCGGTCCCCGGATACCCCGTCCACGGAAGCACGCGCCCCGCACCGGGGCCACCCGGCGCGGACCCCGGAAACGCGATGTGCCCCCGTACCGGCAGAGCGGTACGGGGGCACATCGCGTTGGTCACACGCTCAGGCGGGGAGCCTTACAGCGGGCGGATGTTCTCGGCCTGCGGGCCCTTCTGGCCCTGCGTGACGTCGAACTCGACCTTCTGGCCCTCAAGGAGCTCGCGGAAGCCCTGGGCGTTGATGTTGGAGTAGTGGGCGAAGACGTCGGCGCCGCCGCCGTCCTGCTCGATGAAGCCGAAGCCCTTTTCGGCGTTGAACCACTTGACGGTACCGGTGGCCATGTCTGTTGCTCTCCTCATGCAGTCGCGCAGGAGCCGCACCGTGCGGACTCCGCAGTCGCCGCCCGCACTGCTCATGACGAAGATCGCAAACAACAGAAACGCCCGCGATCGGGATCACGGGCGTACAAACGTCGAGAACCACGACTACTACAGGGCAAAACCGTACACGATGCGCGGCCGGACGACCACGCGACGCGTTCACCGCAGCTCGGGAGGCATGTCGCCGGTGGGCCGGAGCCGGTCCCGAGCCCTTTCGGAACCTCTGGGCAAGGACGCCCAAAGCCGTGCGAAAGCGCCCAGAACCCGGGCGGGCGCCCGGATCCGGGGGTCGTAGAGATCACCGGAATCTGTTGACGACCCCCGGCCCTCCCCCTGTATTCTGGTGATCAGTTGCAGTGCGTGGTTCCCTAAGTTTGGCCGCCCGTGATCGCGATCACGGGCGTTCGTGCTTTTGCAGGTCTCTTCATGACCAGGGTGATCATCCCGGCGACACGGAGTCCACACAGGGTGGGCTCTGGCACCAGCCCCTGTACAAGAAGGAGACCAATATGGCCACCGGTACCGTGAAGTGGTTCAACGCTGAAAAGGGCTTCGGCTTCATCGAGCAGGACGGCGGCGGCGCCGACGTCTTCGCTCACTACTCGAACATCAACGCGCAGGGCTT